>Ga0079992_138452_pt1 | contig 18066 bp, 14 predicted proteins | sample FaiFalFF_MnMetaG_3_FD_69197 | JGI IMG/M metagenome (GOLD analysis project Ga0079992, IMG submission 69197) | Freshwater microbial communities from Yellowstone National Park, Wyoming, USA - Fairy Falls B (FF_Mn_B) MetaG (SPADES assembly) (version 2) | ecosystem: Environmental > Aquatic >... | reverse complement strand
GCAAAGCGCATCACCGCCGTTGAAGCGTTGGACGAAATGGGCAAGGTGATCGGCAGCGTGCCTTTCACCCAACGCAATGGCGAGGTGACTTTCAAGACGCAAGCGGGCGTGTTCGCTTATCGTCTGAGGTAGAGGGGCAAAAAGACTTGCGCTAAAGTTTGAAGTGGCATCGGCATCGCTGCGGGAACGAAGGTGATGAAGCCGTGCGGAAGCGACCCAGTGTGCAAGGACTTGCCACCATCGCTGTTCTCCTTTGTTTCCTCTCCATATTCCCGTCCCCCGTTTTCCCGTGCATGGTTTGTGAGACGCTCGAGAGCCCATGGATTGTCCTGACCTTTTCTCCCGACGGAAAGATATTGGCATCATCCAATGCATACATCAGGCAAGGTCGAAAACAGCGATGGCCAAGGACAGTGGAACTGTGGCATATTCCTAGTCTGAAGTTGTGGAAGCGGTTGCCTGAGGGTCAGCGTTCTTGTGCCCTCGCTTTTTCCCCTGACGGGAAAATTTTGGCAGTTGGCAGGAAGGGGGATAATTGCGTCTCTTTGTGGAAGTTGCCTGAAGGGCGAAGGGTCGCCCAACTTAAACCGCCAATCCCAAAATCTCGGTTCTCCGAGTATGTCCGCAGCCTTGCTTTTTCGCCCGATGGGAAGTTGCTGGCAGTAGGCACCCGTAACGGTTTAGTGCACCTGTATCGTCTCCCACAAGGGAAATTGCTGGGTTCTTTGGGTCCTATCTTGATAAGTGAAGAAGGGCGTCCCCTAAGACACGACCTCACAGTCGTGTCCCTTGCCTTCTCGCCCGACGGGAAAAAGTTGGCTGTTTTATTGGAGCAAGGCGATGTGCTTCAATTGTGGCGAGTTCCAGAGGGGCAATTGATTTGGCAACGGAAGCAAGATGTTGTTTGCTTTCAGGTGGCTTTCGCAAAGCGGGGCAAGGAAATCGTTGGTGCAGGTTCTCACTTGCTTCGGTGCAATGCTGCCGACGGTAAAGTGATTGCCGTCCAACGCCTATTTCAGTTTCAGTCTCTTCCGGGTGGCATTTCGGCAGACGGTGAATGGGTGGCGGTTTGGGAATTTGGCGGGGAAGTGAAAGTTTACCGAAGCAGCGACTTCAAGGAAGTTTGGCGCTCTTCGGTGCCAGGTCGGAAGTTGAAGTTAACCTTACGAGGTTGGGCTCAAAAGATAGAGCAGCGATGGGGCATCAAAGCCACCCGTTGGCTTGACTTCAGTCTCCCTTTTGCGTTTGGCTTCGCCTTCTCGCCTGACAAGCGTTGGCTAGCTTTAGGCTTTGATGACGGAAGCATTCGCCTCTGGAAAATTCGTTAAGAAGCACCTTCGGCTCGGCATTTTCTTCGTGGCATGAGAATGCTCTAAAACCCTTCATGTCATTGGCTTTAGCCGATATGCGTGCAGGCGTGTAAAAGTGCACAGAATTGGTGCGGAGTGCTGTTTGCAAGGTGCGAAAATAGATGGAGAAGCGAGCCTTTCACGATTTTACTGCCTATGCCACTGGCTTTAGCCAGTAGTTGATGATGGATTTTCTGAGCACCGAATTCATTCGGCAAAAATTGCGCCGAAATTTCTCAATAGTGCAGGGACACCGCCCTTCAAAAACCATTCGCTATTCGCCGTCTTTGTCCCGTGCCCCTTGTCCCATGTCCCGCTTCAAGTTGGCGGCTACGAAAGCGAAGCCTGTTGAAGCAGGCTAATGAAAAGTTGAGAGTTGCGGGTTGCGAGTTGTGCGTTTTGAGTTTGGATAGAAATCCTGCGCTATAACTCTCAACGCTCAACCCTCAACTCGTAACCCAAACAGCAGGCTTTAGCCTGCTTCGTTTTTGTAGCCACCCACCTCGGGTGGGTGGATAAAGCCATTTGCCATTCGCTATTCGCTATTTGCCGTTCACCAGTTGCCAGTCGCCATTCGCGTTCACTACTCGCTATTCGCTGTTCGCCATTCGCTGTCGTTTTACCAGTTGCCAGTCGCTAATCGCTGCCGTTTCTGGCTTGGCAGGAGCCTCGCCCTCCCATTTTCGCTCTCGTCCCCCGTCCCGCGTCCCTCGTCCCTTTCCGTTCCTGTCCCGTGTCCCTTGTCACCTGTCCCTTTTAAGGTCAGCGTCTCTTCTTCGCTCCCGTTCGTTTGCTCTTGACCAACGATTCAAGCAGCGCTTTCGCTTTAATCATGTCGTCGGTTTGAGGTGGGTCTGGGACTTCACGCTCAATTGTCAGCGGACCTTTGAAGCCGATGCGCTTCAGCGTGGCGATGAACCTGTCAATGCCGACATCGCCTTCGCCCAGCGGCACTTCCGTTCCCAGTTTGCCCGGTTCGGTCGGCCATTTCCCATCCTTGCAATGAACGCTCACGACATACTTGCCGACCTTTTTCAACGCCTCAATCGGGTCGCCAGTGCCGTAAAGAATCATGTTGGCTGGGTCAAAGTTGACATTGATGTTTTTGCGCCCGACATCTCGGATGAAACGAAGCAAGGTGTCAGCGGTCTCTTGTCCAGTCTCTAAGCCGAAGGTCATGCCCTTAGGGAGCAAGTAATCGCAAATTCGCCGCATCGTCTCAACGCAAATCGGATAGCGAATGTCCGTTGGGTCTTCGGGAATGAAGCCAAAGTGGGCAGCAATTCTTTTGACTCCCATCGCGTAAGCCCATTCGGCAATTTGCAAAGTTTTTCGGACCCGCTCTTCCCTCGTCTCCTCAGGGACATAACCGACCGTTCGCCTCACTGTTTCAATGTCGTCGTATCGCTCTCCCTCAAACCCGCAGAAGACCGTTGTGATGGTCACTCCAGCCTCATCAAACATCCGCTTCACTTCCATCGCGCCTTCCAGCGTCAGCCACTCATCGGGCGGAACACCCAACTGTGCGTTGTTGACTCCTACCTTTTTGCATTTCTCAACGCTCACCCTCGGGTCTTGATGGACGCCCAACATAATTCCAACCGCGAAAGGTCGCACCGCCATCAAAAACCACCTCCGTGCTCAGTTTTTGCGCCGTCGCAAATTTTGTCACCGTTAACAGCGTGGCGGATGAGTGAGCAGTTGTCAATCCGTGTTTTCCCCGACAGCCAATTTCGGAATTCTTTGGCAACTTTTGTGGTGCTCGTGGCGCTAATGAAAATGGAGGTGAAGGGCATGGATTTCAACCAGCGACCGTTCACGGTAATATGGGAGACGACACGCGCGTGCGATTTGGTTTGTCTCCACTGCCGCGCGGATGCGATACCTGACCGAAACCCTTACGAGTTGACGACACAGGAAGCCTTTCGGCTCGTTGACATGATTTGCGAGTTTGGGCAGCCGTATCCGATTTTCATCCTCACTGGCGGCGACCCGATGAAGCGACCTGACATTTTTGACATCGTTGCCTATGCAACCCAAAAAGGCGTTCGCGTCGCTATGACACCTTCGGCGACCCCATTGGTCACGAGGGAGGCGATAAAGCGACTTGCTGAAGCGGGTTTGGTCAGGTTGGCAATCAGCCTTGATGGGAGCACGCCTGAAATTCACGACAGTTTCAGGGGCGTTCAAGGTTCTTTTGCCCACACCCTTCGCATCCTTGATTGGTGTCGCGAATTCGGCATTGAAACCCAAATCCACACGACCGTCACAAAGCACAGCCTTGAAGACCTGCCAAAAGTTGCCGACATGGTTGCCGAGTTGGGCATCAAGTTGTGGGCGTTGTTTTTCCTGATCGCTGTCGGGCGCGCTGCTCGTCCCGAAGTCAGAAGGCTCAACATTTCGCCCCACGACTTTGAACGGGTCTTCAATTGGATGTATGACTTGAGCAAATCTGCGCCCTATGACATCACGCCCCGAGAAGGTTACCATTACAGGCGAGTTATGTTGCAGCGGCGGGCTCAAGAGTTGGGTGTTCCCGTTGAGGAGTTGCTGAAAGAGGTTTTGGAGAAATCCCTTCGCCCCACCGATGTCGTTCCTTCTAAGGACAGACCCAAAATCGTTCGGGCTCCGATGGGCGTTAACGACGGCAGGGGCGTCGTCTTCATTTCTCATGTCGGCTTAGTTCAACCCAGTGGCTTCCTGCCTCTTGCTGGTGGGAGCGTTCGCGAGAAACCTCTCGCGGAAATTTACCGCCACTCGCCCCTTTTCGTTCGCATCCGAGACTATTCGCAACTCAAAGGCAAGTGCGGGGTTTGCGAGTTCAAGCAAATTTGCGGCGGAAGCCGTTCACGCGCTTACGCCGTCACTGGCGACTACATGCGAAGCGACCCATACTGCATCTACCGACCGAAGGCGTGGGGAAAGAGCAAAAAGGAAATCGCTACGGTAGCGCAAACTTGACCTGCTTGTAAAATCAATTTCGCTGCGCCATAATCAATGCCAAGCGAGGTCAAACTTTTGCCTCGCTTCAAGGTGGGATGGGCTATGCAGGAAGCGGTGAATGCGAAGTTGCAACGAGTTCGGCTTCGGAAGTTAGAGTGCCAACGCCACATTAGGGTTCTGTCCCAGAAGTTGGCGAGCAACCCCCGCGACTTGTGGACAAGGAGAGAGTTGGAACGGATGGAAGAGTTGCTCGCTGAATTGGAGGAACAAGAGAAACGACTTTTGGGCGAAGGGACAGAACCGTCGGGAGGCGAAGATGATGGCAACGCAAAAGGCGAAAATTCTGGTAGCAGATGATGACCCAGCAATCCAAGAACTCATTCGGCTAAACTTGGAGGTGCAAGGCTACCAAGTAATCGTTGCCAGCAATGGGGTGGAGACTGTCCGCAAAGCGCTTTCTGAGCGTCCAGACCTCATCGTTTTGGACATCTTGATGCCTGAGATGGACGGCTACGAAGTGATGCGACTTCTCAAGACAACCGAGGAAACAAGCAACATCCCAATCATCGTCTTGACGGCATACGCTTCGGACTCGGGTGCGCTCATCTCGTGGATGGAGGGGGCGGAAGGTTACTTGGCGAAACCTTTCAACCCTGACGAGTTGCTCATGCTCGTTGAACGGGTGTTGGGTTCAGCGGAAAAGGCTGGCGGGGGGAAGTAAAGGATGGAACTTTGGGAACACCCAGCGGAGCGATACATCGCTTTGGGAAGTCTGGTGGTCATTGCTGTAAGCCTCGCGATTTTGGCAGCGAAGAGGTTGACAGAACCTGCAACCTTGATCTTGGAAACACCGCCGCAAAAACCTGCAACTTCTCGCCCGGTTCTGAAAGTCCATGTCAAGGGAGCAGTTCAGCGCCCCTCCGTTTACACTTTGCCCTTCGGCAGCCGCGTCATTGATGCCGTTCAAAAGGCACAACCGCTCCCCGATGCCGACCTAAATGCCCTCAACCTCGCTGAATTTTTGGAGGACGGACAGGAGGTCATCGTCCCAAGTAAAAACCGCTTGGCAAGCATTCCGTCACTTGCCATCCCCTCACCCGCAACTTCCTTGTCGCCCTCACAAGTCAAGCGAAGCACCAAGCCGCAGCCGAAAATTGTTCACTTGAACTCAGCCACTGAAGCAGATTTGATCCAATTGCCCGGCATAGGACCGGCTTTGGCGAAGCGCATAATTGAATACCGCCGCCAAATTGGTGGGTTCAAAAGTGTGGAGCAATTGTTGGAAGTAAGGGGCATCGGCGAAAAGAAGTTGGAGCAAATCCGCCCCTATGTGCGACCATAACCTCTCTTTGCGCTCCGTGTCAAACTTTATGCCAAAAACCTTGCCGGAGGTGATTGCTTTGAGAGTCGCTGTCGTCGGCATCGGCGCTGTTGGTCGCGAGATGGTTCGCTGTTTGTGGCAATCGTCGCTGCCTTTAAGTGACGAACCGCTGGTTTTGGCTCGCACAGCCAGAGAAGTCACCATTGATGGCAAGACGATTCAAGTTCATGAAGCCCGTCCCGATGCTTTCAAAGGCATGGACATAGTTTTCTTCGCTGGAACCGAAGGCGAAAAAGGTGCTGCAAGGCAGTTCGCTCGTCCCGCCATTGAGGAAGGCGCAATTGTCATTGACAACGGTTCTGATTTTCGAATGGTTGACGGCGTTCCTTTGGTTGTCCCTGAAGTCAACCCCGATGACTTGGAAGTCCTCAGGGGCAACGGGACTGTTGAGTTGCCCGGCGTTGGTGAGGTTCCTCAGCGCTATGTTGCCAACCCCAACTGCTCAACCATTCAAATGGTAGTCGCTTTAAAGCCACTCCACGATGCTGCAAGGGTGAAACGGGTAATTGCCAGCACATATCAAGCCGTTTCCGGCGCTGGCAGCGCAGCCGTTGAAGAACTTGAGATGCAGGCTCACAGAATTTTGCACGGTCAAGACCCCGGCGAGTTCAAAGTTCACCCACTCCAAATCGCCTTCAATGTTTTGGCTGGTGCAAACTGGCGGTTTGAGGAAGCCGGATACACGAATGAGGAATGGAAGATGGTCCGCGAGACCCGAAAAATCATGCACGAACCCGATTTGCCTATAACCGTTACCTGCGTTCGCGTCCCAGTGTTCACCGGTCACGCGGAGGCAATTTATGTTGAGTTGGAGCGACCTTTGAGCGCCGATGAGGCGCGGGAGATTTTGCGGAACTCAAAAGGGATTGTAGTGATGGACGAACCAACTCAACTTCCCGACGGCACTTCTTACCGAACTTATCCGACTCCCCTTGATGCTGCGGGCAAAGACCCAGTTTATGTCGGGCGAATACGGAATGACCCGTTCAACCCACATGGCTTGTGGCTTTGGGTCGTCGCCGACAATTTGCGCAAAGGCGCTGCCTTAAACGCCATCCAAATCGCCGAAGAAATTGTCAGGCGAGGGATAGTCAAGGCTTGAGCAAGTTTTGAGTCGCTATTCCTTCAATGCCCTTTCAATTGCCTCCCGCAATGGGCTCTTGTCCGCATAGCCGCCCATAATAAATCGGATTCTGCCGTCCTTGCCAATAACGATGTCTGTAGGGATGCCATAAATCTTGTAAGCCGCACTAACTTTCCTGTCATCCACGAGAATTGGGAAAGTGACTTTGAGAGCCTGAGTCAATTCTTTTGCCTTCTCAGGCGAGTAGAAGTACCAAATTCCGAGAACGACGACGCCCTTCTCCTTGTAGGTGCGATGTAAATGTTCAGCATGACCATACATCCATTCCCACTGCTCAGGTTTAATCTTTCCTTCCGTAAGCCCTACGCCGCCAAAATTCAGCACCACGACTTTGCCTCTCAACTTTGACAACTGAAACTTCTCGCCATCCACTGATGTCAGTTCAAAGTCTGGTGCTGGCTCGCCTACCCTTTCAGCAAATTCTTCAATTCGCTCCAACTCTTCATCCCTATAAGCAAGCGATCTGCCCCACACTGCACAATAGGCGATGTAAGGACTATTGGGGAAAAGATTGTTGAAGCGGAAAATGTCTCCGAGCAGCGCCTTGATGATGCCTTGGGCTTCGTCAATTTTGTCTTTGTCAAGGGTTCTCCAGAGTTCGTAGAGTTGAACATCTACGATGAGCCTGCTGAGCATTCCTTGCATGAGTTCAATCTGTCGCAACTCTTTGAGCCGCCGTTCCAAAGCGCTGCCGGTCAAGATTTGTTTCCTTCTCAACTCCAACTTCAAAGCGTTGTGGCGGAACTTGCCTTTTTGACCCTGCAAGATTGTTTCGGCTTCCAACTTATGGATCAGACCTGTTCTGGCGTCCACCCACAGAGTTTCGTTTCTCTCGCTCAATTGATTTGCCCAATCGCCTCCGTGAATGGGAACTGGTTTTGTCAAGGAGCGACGAACAACCCAGCACCTAACGCCTCCAACTTGCTCTTGCCTCAAAATCTGGTTCTTCATCTCAACTTCAACCCAGGGAATGGAATTGCCACCAATTGCGACATACAAATAGACTGGCAAGCGTTCTTTTGTCAGCCAAGATGAACCTGACTTCAAGCGTTGGGTCGGGATAAAGTAGGAGGGCAAGGCGCTGATGAAGTGGAGGGAAAACAAACTGGAAGTAACTTCCGCTGCAAGTTGCTTCTCATCTGGCAAACTCTCCTTGCCATCAGGTTGAACGGAAACGAAGCGAAGGGAAGCATCGGGACCGTAAACGGGGTGGCGAAAAACTCTTAGGCTAACGACCGTCGCTTTGCCTTCTGGGGCGACTTCCTTAACGAATTCGTGGACTTTCACTGTTCCCTTTATTTCCTCGCCACTTACCATCACCAATGCTTCGCCCTCGTAGGTCAACTCCATGCCCTTTCTCAGAGGGATTTGAGTTGCCGGTCGTGATGCTTGAGATGATTTGACCATAGTTTGTTTTGGTGGTTGAGCCACCAAACGCCAAGGGACAATCCCAAAGAGCGCAAGCGCGCTCAAGGAAACGACCCAAACGAACAATTTTTTGCGAGGGATTGGCTTGATGAACTGCATTGCTATCACCCTCCTTTTTAGCGCTTTGAATGACTCAGCCATACTTGCAACCACCAGACCCTCTTGCATGGCTTGCCGACACTTCTCTGCTACCTTGACCAAAACATCGCCGTAACTTGCCGGCAGCGCATTTGTTTTCAAAATGACGAGTTCATCGCAAGCCATTTCATGTGCCAACTGCCATTCCTTCTGAGCCAACCAAATCAAGGGATGGAAAAAGAAGAGGGTCCGACCAATTACAAAAAGCCAGTTCCAAAGCAAATCTTTTCGCACCAAATGAGCCAATTCGTGAGCCAGCATAAGTTTCAGTTGCTGGGTAGAAAATTCACGAAGCAAATTTGACGGCAGCACTATTGCCGGCTTAAAGACGCCAATCACTGAAGGGCTTGAAACATTATCGCTTGAAACCAAATCGGGCACATAACGCAGACCAAATTGCTGGCACAGTTCCTCGCAACAGGACAATAGGTCTTGATTGGAAATGCGCTGACAGGACGCACGAATCCTTTTGACCATTTGCCAAGAGCGGAACAGCGAAAAGAAACCCCACCATAAACCCAAAACCCAAAGCAAAAACAAAACGCTCGCTAAACTGGGTCGGGACACAAACGCCTGTCCCGAAAAACTTTCACCCGACTGAAGGGACTTGATGGCACTTAACTGTGGGGCTTCCCAGTTAAACGCTTTGCTTACCACTTCCCTTCTTGACTTCTGTGCAGGCAAGGATGCGTGGGCAGAGAAATTATCGGCGGTAGGCAATAATGGCAACTCAATCGGTTTCGTCCAAGTGAAACTGACCAGCAATTTGAGAAGGGCTAACCTCCACAACCAACAGCGAATTGACGGTGGCGTGCTGGGGAAAATTCGGACAATTAGCCCAACGAAAATTAAAGCAAGCCCTCCCTGCCAACAAGCAACCCACATGGAACTTGCCCACGCATCAGCGACAGCATTAAGAGTGTTGACCAATTTCTCCATCCTTGTCCCCTCCCATTGACAATTCATCCTTTCGTCCTGCCCGCTTGTTCTTCCCTTCGGGCATCCAATTCCTGCACAAGTTTTTGAAGTTCTCGCAACTCTTCATCGCTGAGTTCAACTTCTTGGGTCAAGTAAGCGATGAATGGCAAGATTGAGCCACCCAACACATTTTGCACGAAATCTCTCACCAAACTTTGCATGATAGCCATCTTGGGCTGACGAGGGAAATACTGATAAGTGCCTCCAACTTTCTTGCGGGTCAAATAGCCCTTTTGCCTTAATCTCTCCATCACCGTCAAAATCGTGGTGCGAGCGTAACCTTTGCTTTTGGCAAAGTGTTCAGCAACATCCCGAACAGTAACAGGACTATGGTCTGCAATGAACCTCAAAACCTCCAACTCCATGCGACCGACTTTTGCCAAACGCCTCATAAGCCTTCCCTCCTGACTACATTTGTCGTCAGCAATTATAGCGGCAATCTTTGTCCTTGTAAAGAAGCGGTTGGTTCTCCCTTTCCCTTGCCACCAAACTGCGGCATAGTCAATCATGGCAACCGCTCATTGGACTTGGAGGTGGTCTGTCAATGAGGCGAAGAGTGTTTGCGGGAGCAGTCGCAATTTTGGCGTTGTCGTTGGTCTCTTTCTCTGCTGCGCAAAAGGACATCCTAAGGGACATCGCGAGAGCCTTGAGGGAACCGAGACCGGCTGCTGAACTTTTGAGCCGAACGCCGATGTTTGTGGTGACCAACGATGAAATCGTTTTCAACTTGTTCCGCTCATACCTCCCTCCCGTGCACTCTGCAGAGTTTGTGCCATTGAAGGATTTGCCAACCCGGATTGACGAACTGGTAACCACCGAACGCAGCGTGGTTGTCATCGTTGACCGTTCGCGGGGTGACTTGACAATTGAGCAGCGATACATCGTGCCCTACGACCTAACCCTCATCCGCCGCCAAGATGTCGTGATTGCTTGCGATGTCGTTCAGGACTCCAAAGGAACTCGCTACCGCGTTTTCATCTCAGCGCCGTCCCACGCTGCTTTGAGGCAAGCCATTGAACGGTTTTGCCAAAGGTTGGTGAAAGAACCTCGGGACATGAGATTTCAGGAAGCGACGCCTGTTCCCATTTGCGTCGTCATCACTAACGCGGGTCAAGAAACTGTCAATGCTTTTGCTGAGCGGACGAATGTCAACTTTGTTTGGGCGACACCCGAAACAATTGCCCGGGTTCAAGACCTGTTGGTGACCGAGACCGAGATTTACCTGTTGCTACCTCCAGTTCCGCCTTCAATTCGGGAACGGCTACCTTTCAACCTGAACCTATTAGCCCCTAACCAGAGTGTCGTCGTTCGCAAAAACAAAGGTGGCGATTACTGGCAGGTTTTGCTTTACGGGGCATTCCCTCAAGCGCTGAAAGGGCTAATCCGCCGATACGCCGACATTTCAACTGTGCCGCAAGAGCCCGTCGTCCTCACCCACCCTGTCATCGGTGCGGTTAAAAGGTTGCTTGTCGTCCCATTTGGAGACATCGTTTACTATCGCGACCGAGTCGGGGATTTTGCTGCCCAAGTTTTCCGTGCCGTTCAGAATGCGAGATTTGCTGCCGATACTGTTGTGCCAACGAAGCCACCCGAACCACTTTACGATTGGAACCCGTTCCAAGATGGCACCATTGAGCGCCGATTCATCGTTGAGTTAGCGAAAACTAACGACACCGATTTGGTCCTGGCAGGAAGGTTGACGGGCTTTGATACTCAAACGGTTCGAAGCCAAAGATTGTCAAGTCAACCGAGCCCAGCGGCTGATAAGCGCATTTGGGAAGTCTCTACGGTTCGGACCGAATCCGCAACGGCTCGCTTGCAAGTTTGGCTCTACGAAGGTCAAACGGGCGAAGTCATCTGGAGCAAAACGGTAACGGGCACCGCCACCAAAGAGACCGTTGAAAGTGTCCGTAGAGTTGAAGCGGTAACGCCACCACCACTTCAACCAGACCGTGTTTCTATGTTCATCCAAGACGAGCGACTTTACGCTTCTGCCGCGACGGCTGCAGTGTCGGAACTTTTAACAGTGATGCGGGAGGAAATCCAGTGGCTCACTCAGCCTGGTCCTGTCGTTGTTAAAGTCGCACCAACCGTCGTTGAGGGTCTCGTTGGCGGGGTTGAGATTGACAGAGACACCGTTTTCGTCTACATTGACATCGGGCTCAACCAAGGCATTAAGGTCGGAGATACCTTCCGCATCTACCGAGAGGTCTCTGTCAAAACCGAGCGCAAAACTGTTAGGCTTGAAGAAGATTTGGGAGAAGCCATCGTTGTGGCTGTTTACCCTGAGGCGTGCAAAGCAAGGGTCATCTTCGGCGCCGATGCTGTAGCCCGGTGGAAAGATGCCGCTTTGAGGGCGAGGCTCATCCCTGCCCCCAAACAGCAACTTGAGCAACAGAAAGAAACCGAAAGCGAAAAACCAGCAACTCAACAATTGCCCGTCCTGCCAGCACCGGGTGAAACGAAGCCATAAAACCCTCGCCCACAAATAGTTTTTCTGGATGGCAATACTCCCGCACTATCAAAACTCCATTGCTTGACAACTGCACTTAAAACCCAGCACACCTCACCAAATTTGTGCGCACTTGCAGGCGCATTCGTTAAAGCCAGAGGCATTGGTGTTTTTGAACACGCTCCCCATCAACTGAGAGTATGAAGATGCGTCTTCCCGAGAATTGAGTAAACTCTGTTAAACTTCAGCAGCAATAACGGCTGTCGGAACCTTTGCCTTCTGCTTCAGCGAAGCGGCGATGAAAGATGCAAACAGCGGGTGAGGGCGGTTGGGACGAGACTTGAACTCAGGATGGAATTGAGTGGCGACGAAGAAAGGATGGTCGGACAATTCAATGGCTTCAACCAGTTTGCCATCGGGCGAAATCCCGCCAAGCACCATCCCGTGTCGTTCCAAAATTTCGTGATAGCGAGGGTTGACTTCGTATCGGTGTCGGTGGCGCTCGTAAACGAGGTGCGTCCCGTAAATCTCGGCTATCTTCGTCCCAGGTTTCAAAAAGCAAGGGTAAACACCGAGCCTCATCGTTCCGCCTTTCTGGACCACTCTCCTCTGCTCATCCATCAAGGCTATGACGGGATGGCGAGTTCCCTCGTCAAACTCGGTGCTGTTAGCCCCGCTCAAACCGCAGACATTTCTGGCGAACTCAATGACGGCGCACTGCAAGCCCAAGCACAAACCCAAGAGAGGGATGCCGTTTTCGCGAGCATACTTGATTGCAGCAATTTTCCCTTCAATCCCGCGATAGCCGAAACCGCCAGGGACGACAATTCCGTCAATGCCGTTAAGAAGCAGCGGGGCAGTTTCGTCGTTCAATTGTTCGGCATCAACCCATCGGATGCGGACGCAAACTTGATGGGCAAATCCACCGTGCTTGAGGGCTTCAACTACACTCAGGTAAGCGTCGCGGAGTTGGACATATTTGCCCACCATCGCTATGTTCACTTCGCCGACAGGATTGCGACCTCGCCGGACAAGTTCGCGCCAGTCAGTCAAATCGGGTTCACCGTCGGTCAACCCCAGCCTTTGCATCACCCACTTAGCCATCCCCTGCTCTTCAAGCATCAACGGGACTTCGTAAATGAAATCGGTGTCAACGGCTTCAAAGATGGCGTCATTAGGTGTGTCGCAGAAGAGGGCAATTTTGCGGCGCATCTCCTCGGTCAAAGGCATCGGCGTCCGGCAAACGAGACCATCAGGCTGGATGCCTATGCTGCGGAGTTCTCGGACGCTGTGTTGGGTTGGTTTTGTTTTCAATTCGCCACCTGCCACTGTCGGGATCAAGGTGACATGGAGGTAAAGGACATGGTCAGCCCCGACATCAAGTTTGAATTGCCTCGCCGCTTCAAGGAATGGCAGACCTTCAATGTCACCAACCGTCCCGCCAATCTCAACTATGGTCACATCGGCGTCCCACTCTTCAGCGACTTCGTGGATTCGGCGTTTGATTTCGTCAGTAATGTGAGGGATGACTTGGACGGTTTGCCCCAAATACTCGCCCCGCCGTTCCTTCTCAATGACAGCGCCGTAAATTTGACCTGTAGTCACATTGGACTTGCGGGTCAGGTTGATGTCAACGAAGCGCTCGTAGTGACCCAAGTCAAGGTCGGTCTCAGCACCATCTTCAGTGACAAAAACTTCACCGTGCTGATACGGGTTCATCGTGCCCGCATCAACATTGAGGTAAGGGTCAATTTTCTGCATGGCAACTTTGAACCCGCGAGCCTTCAGCAATCGCCCCAAGGAAGCAGCAGTGATTCCTTTGCCCAAAGAAGAAGCAACGCCACCGGTGACAAACACAAATTTCCGTTCCCTTGCCACAAACCGTCACCTCAGTGAGTGGGGTTGATGTTGGGGGCACCCTTAAGGAGCGTTGCCCGCAAAAAATTTTAGGGCGAAAGTCCCAATGGGGAAAGGTTGAGAGTTGCGCGTTGAGAGTTGCAGGCTTGAAATGGCAACCAAGTCCTTCAGCACGACGGGATACTTCATGGCAAACTTTTTGAGCGGAAAATTCGTTTTAAGGATATGAAGCGACGACCCGAAAGGGGATGAAGATATGCTGACCGAACAAGTGGGCAGATTTTTGGGAGCCGCAAAAGGTGGCTTCACCGTTGAGCACGGTGGAGTTCACCTTTCGCGCTCGCTCGTCACTACCGACGACTTGCTCTCGCTTATCGGCAACACGCCTCTCTTGAGGCTCACGAAAGTTGAGGAATTGCTGGGCAAAAAGGGCGTCGAGATTTACGCCAAAGCGGAGTGGTTCAACCCCGGCGGCTCGGTGAAGGACAGACCCGCACTTTGGATGATTTTGGACGGAGAAAGGAAAGGTTTGCTCACACCCGACAAAACCATCCTTGACAGCACTTCAGGCAACACGGGAATCGCTTACGCCCTCATCGGGGCGGTCAAAGGATACAAGGTCAAGTTAGTCGTTCCGGCAAGCGCCAGCGAGGAGCGCAAAAAGATTCTCGCCGCTTATGGTGCTGAAGTCATCTACTCTGACCCGCTCAAGGGTTCGGACGGCGCTATTGAGTTAGCCCATCGCATTTACGAGGAAAACCCTGATGCTTACTTCATGCCTGACCAATACAACAACCCAGCAAACCCGCAAGCCCACTACGAGACGACGGGCGTGGAAATTTGGGAACAAACGAGAGGGCGGGTGACATACTTCGTCGCCGGCATTGGAACCAGCGGGACTTTGATGGGGACAGGAAGGAGGTTGAGGGAGTTCAACCCCGATGTCAAAATCATCGCAGTTGAGCCAGATTCTGGCTTTCACGGCATAGAAGGGCTCAAGCACATGGAAACAGCAATCAAGCCCGGCATTTACGACCCTGAATTTCACGATGCCAAAATTTCTGTGCGAACGGAAGACGCCTACGATATGGTTCGGTGGCTGGCGAAAGAATGCGGTCTGTTGGTCGGTCCGTCATCAGGCGCTGCTTTGGTGGGAGTGATTGAGGTGGCGAAAAGGCTCAGGGAAGGCGTCATCGTCACCGTCTTCCCCGACAGCGGCGACCGATACTTGAGCACGAGGCTGTTTGAAATTGCCGAGGAACTGAAATCGTCCAAGTCTTGCAAGTAGGGAGCAAGTTTAGGAGGCGTGAGTTTTTATGGCGGTCTGGCTTTCACCTATCGCCCGCAATACGATGGTGGAACACTGCAAGTCTGTCTATCCGAACGAAGGGTGCGGGATTTTGGTCGGGGAACGAGAGGGCGAAAGTTGGTTCATCCATCGCTCCGTCCCCGTCCCAAACCGAAATGAGGAACGAAGCCGAGACAGGTTTGAAATTTCGCCGAAGGATTATTTGCGGGTGGAAAAGGAAGCGAATCGCGAGGGCTTGGAAGTCGTCGGCTTCTTCCACTCCCATCCCGATGTCCCACCTTTCCCCTCTTTGACGGACGCCCAATTCGCTTGGGAAGGTTTTGTCAACATCATCGTCGGTGTCTTCAACGGGCAAAGGGTTCGCGTCCGAGCACACATTTACGATGGCAGAAATTTCAACGAGTTGCCTGTCTATGTTCTGCTTCACGGCTCTTGGAAACTCGCCCAGCCAGAAGACTCAGAACTCCTTGACCTCACAGGCGAAGTTGAGCCTTTCATCAGCGTGGCGGTGAAGGAACGATTGTCAAACCTTGAGCCCAACCGAATTTTGGTGGTGAGGTTCAACTACGAACCGACCCTTCACAATTTGCCCCGACTCCTCATCCCAACGCCCCACCGCATTTTGCTGATTCGTTGGAACGAGGAAGGTGCGTGGGAGGCTTTGATTAGGGTCGGGGAAAGGAACGAGACGACTTGAAAAGACGGGACGAGGGACGCGGGACGGGGGACGAGGGCAAAATGGGAGGGCGAGGCTCCTGCCGAGCCGAAAACGACTGGCAGTTGCTGGGTCGGCGTGGAAGCATGTAGATTGCCACCCGACGAGAAAACAAGCGCAAGGAGGGGATGCTGCTATGGAAATCAAAGAACGGGTGTGGTTGGCGAAGTATCCGTCAAAAGTACCGCCAACGCTCACTTACCCTGAAGTGCCATTAGACCAACTGCTTCGTGACACTGCGAGCAAGTATCCAAATGCGACGGCGACAATCTTTTACGGCGCGAAAATGACTTACCGAGAAATTGACGAGGCATCCACCGCTTTTGCGGGCGCTCTCGCTCGTCTGGGCATTGAACTTGGGGACAGAGTTGGAGTTTTGCTGCCAAATTCGCCGCCTTTCGTCATCGCCTACTACGGCATCATCCGTAGAGGAAGCATTGTCGTCCAAATGAACCCACTTTTGTCAGTCCACGAACTTCGCAACGAGTTGAATGACAGCGGAGCCGTTGCCCTTGTGACCACAGACCCGCTCTTGGACAAGGCTGCTGAGGCTTGTCAGGGAACTGGGGTGCGTCACATCATAGTCACTTCACCTGCTGCTTATGTCCCGCTTCTGATGCGACCAATAGTCAAGGCTAAAGCGAAACCGAAAGGAGAGGTTCGCTTCCCTGAGGGCGTTCAGGTTCACAGTTTTGAATCGTTGCTCCGAGAAGGGCACAAACCGCCCCGTGTCGACTTTGACCCCAAAGAACATGTTGCTGTCTTCCAATACACTGGCGGGACGACGGGATTGCCCAAAGCAGCAATGCTCACCCACTTCAACTTGGTTGCCAACGCACTTCAAACTGCAGCATGGACTTACGGGCTCGAAGTCGGCAAAGAGGTCTTCCTTTGCGTGCTTCCCTTTTTCCACTCTTACGGCATGACCGTCGGCATGAACCTTGCAATAGTCAAGGCTTCAGCGATGTTGCTTCTGCCTAAGTTTGACCCTGCGGAGACGACGAAAGCCATTCAGCAATACAAGGCGACTTTGTTCCCCGGCGTTGCAAGCATGTATGCTGCTGTCGCTTACCACGCCGAAAAGAGCAAGATTGACATTTCGTCGGTGAAAGTTTGCGTTTCTGGAGGAGGACCGCTTCCGAGGGAAGTCCACGATAGGTTCGTGAGGGCAACGGGCGCGAAATTGGTTGAGGGTTACGGCTTGTCGGAAGCGTCGCCAGTTACTCACTGCAACCCGATTTGGGAAGGTGAGAACCGAATTGGCTCAATTGGTCTCCCGTTCCCAGACACTGACTGCAAAATCGTTGACCTTGAAACGGGCACGAAGGAATTGCCTGCAGGCGAAATAGGCGAGTTGGTCATAAAAGGTCCGCAGGTGATGAAGGGCTATTGGAACCGACCTGAAGAGACGGCTCAAACTTTGCGGGACGGCTGGCTTTACACTGGCGACATCGCCTCCATGGACGAAGACGGATACTTCCGCATCGTTGACCGCAAAAAGGAACTCGTCATCGTCGGTGGCTTCAATGTCTACCCGAGGGAAGTTGAGGAAGTCCTGTATCAGCACCCGAAAGTCCTTGAAGCGGCGGTCGTCGGTATCAAGCACCCACTCAGGGGCGAAGCGGTCAAAGCCTTCGTCGTGCTGAAGGAAGGAGAACACGCAACTGAGGCGGAACTGGTTGCCTTCTGCCGTGAAAGGTTGGCAAGTTACAAAGTCCCGCGAGAAATTGAGTTCGTCAAAGAACTGCCCAAGACACCTGCAGGCAAAATCCTAAAGTGGGTGCTGAAACAGCAAGCAGAAAAATCGCAATGAGTTGAGGGTTGCGGGTTGAGAGAACAACAGCGAATGGCGACCGGCGAGTAGCGAATAGCGAGTGGCGAATGATGAGTTTCCTGGAGGGCAGTGCTCCCGCACTGCCGAAAAATTCGGCGCATCAAGATGAGCCCTCCAAATTTTCACCGAATGAATTCGGCGCTCAGGAAAAATCCGTCATCAACCACTGGCTAAAGCCAGTGGCATAGGCAGAAAAATCTTGAAAGGTTGCACCCCGCACTCAGCACTCCGCACCTTTATGCTCCCTTGCACTCATGCACGCTTACACGCTTGCACTCATATCGGCTAAAGCCAGTGGCATGAAAAGTTTTAGAACGCTCTCGTTGCTGGTGAGCAAATTGCTTGTCTGAGAGGCTACTTACGCCTATTCGGTTTTGCCGGCGGCAAAATTTCGTCTGGCACGAATCATGTTCTAAAACGCAAGCAACTTTGATCACCCACCCGAGGTGGGTGTCTGTGAGTTCAAAGCAGGCTAAATGAGAGTTGCGAGTTGCGGGTTGCGCGTTCAGAGAAAAAGCCCTAACCCTCAACTCTCAAC
>Ga0079992_132096_pt1 | contig 18128 bp, 32 predicted proteins | sample FaiFalFF_MnMetaG_3_FD_69197 | JGI IMG/M metagenome (GOLD analysis project Ga0079992, IMG submission 69197) | Freshwater microbial communities from Yellowstone National Park, Wyoming, USA - Fairy Falls B (FF_Mn_B) MetaG (SPADES assembly) (version 2) | ecosystem: Environmental > Aquatic >... | reverse complement strand
GTAGACCAGCGCCTGTCGGGCCAAATCCAGGCCCTGGACCAGAAGATCGACCGGGTCCGGGAGGAACTGATGGCCCAAATTCAGGCCGTCGACCAGAAGGTGGACCGATTCCGGGAGGAGCTGATGGCCCAAATTCAGGCGGTAGACCAGCGCCTGTCGGGCCAAATCCAGGCCCTGGACCAGAAGATCGACCGGGTCCGGGAGGAACTGATGGCCCAGGTCCAGGCCCTGGAGCGAAGGCTTTCGGCCCAGATGCAAGCCTTGGAACAAAGGGTCGTGCGGTACTTCATCTGGATCGTGGGTATCCAGTTTGCCCTCTTACTGGCCATCCTCAGCGTGATGTGGGGAGTCTTATGGGGCCGATGATGCCTTGAACGGGAAGGAGACGAACGATGGGTCGGTCGAGTAAAAAGGGACCCTTCGTGGACACGCACTTGTTAAAGAAGGTCCTGCAGGCCCGGACAGCCCGGGAGAAGGTCGTCATCAAGACTTGGTCCCGCCGTTCGACGATCATCCCGGAGATGGTCGGCCTGACGATTGCTGTTCACAATGGCCGGACTTTCGTACCGGTCTACATCACAGAAAACATGGTCGGCCACAAGCTGGGGGAGTTTGCCCCCACGCGGACGTTTCGGGGCCACCCCGATAAGTCCGAAAAGAAGGCTCGGCGGGAGTAGTCCGTATGGCGTCGGTGGGAACGGCTCAGCCCGTCGAAGTGAGTCGAGCCATCGCTCGATACGTACGTATCTCGCCCCGGAAGGCCCGCTTAGTCATCGACCTCATCCGGGGCAAGAGCGTGCCCGAAGCCTTCCGCATCCTGCAGTTCACACCGAAAAAGGCGGCCCGGATCATCTACAAAGTCTTGCAGTCGGCCGTGGCCAACGCCGAAAATCGGGAACAGGGCGGCTACACGGCGGAAGAGCTCTTCGTGTGGCGGTGTTACGTCGACATGGGACCGACTCGGATGTGGCGGCGCTTCCGGGCGGGAACCCGGAAGGTGTTCCCTCGCCGGGTCCACCACAGTCATATCACGATTCGTCTGGCGGCCCGTCCCGCGGCGGAGGTCCGTCGGCGGAAATGAGAACTCCCGGAGGTGACCCTTGGGTCAGAAAGTCCATCCCTACGGCTTTCGGCTCGGCTACAACCGGACATGGCTCTCCCGATGGTACAGCAAGCGGTTTTACACCCAGTGGCTCCACCAGGACCTGGCCATTCGGCGGGAGATCAAACAGCGGTATTACCATGCAAGCATTTCCCGGATCGAGATCGAGCGTTATCCGGAACGCATGCGGGTGATCATTCATGCGGCCCGCCCGGGTCTTATCATCGGACACCGGGGACGGGAGGTCGAACAGCTGAACCGGAGTCTGAGCGAACGGTACGGTATCCGGGAGGTGCGCGTCAGCGTCGTCGAGGTCGAGCGCCCGGAGCTGGACGCCCAGATCGCTGCCGAAAACATCGCCCTCCAACTGGAGCGGCGGGTCAACTTCCGACGGGCCATGCGCCGAGCCGTGGACGCCGCCATCCGGTTTGGGGCCAAGGGGGTCCGGGTCCGCTGTAAGGGACGTCTGGCAGGGGCCGAGATCGCCCGAGCCGAGTGGTATCTGGTCGGCCGACTTCCCCTCAACACGCTCCGGGCCGATATCGATTACGGTTTCGCCATCGCCCGAACGAAGTACGGTACCATCGGCGTGAAGGTTTGGATCTACAAGGGCGACAAGACGGGCTACCTGCCTCAGGAGACGGCCTCTACGGAGTCTCCGACAGGGAGCAGTGGGACCCAGCCTGGCCCGCAACGGTGACATGGGGGGATATCGACCATGCTTCAACCCAAAAAGGTCAAGTTCCTGAAACACCAGCGGGGGCGGATGACCGGTAAGGCCTACCGGGGCAACCGCCTGGCCTTTGGGGAGTACGGCCTGAAGGCCCTGACACCGGCCTGGGTGTCGGCCCGTCAGATCGAGGCCGCCCGCGTGGCCATCATGCGCCATGTCCGTAAGGGGGCCAAACTCTGGATCCGCATCTTCCCCGATAAGGCCATCACCAAGAAGCCCTTAGAGACCCGCATGGGCAAGGGGAAGGGACCCCGGGTCGGCTACGTGGCCGTCGTCCGTCCCGGGCGGATTATATTTGAAATGACGGGCGTCCCCGAGGACGTCGCCATGGAGGCCTTCCGACTCGCCGGGGCCAAACTCCCCGTGCGGGTCGGCTTCGTCCGACGGGGCGTCATCGGAGTCCGGGAGCTATGAAGGCTCAGGAATTGCGACAGCACTCCGTCGAGGAACTCGAGCGGATGGCGCGGGACTTGCGGGACCGGCTCTTTCGCCTGCGGTTGAAGCACAAGCTCGGTCAGCTGGACGACCGGATGGAAATCCGGCGCACCCGGCGGGACTTGGCCCGGGTGCTGACCGTCCTAAACGAAAAACGGCGAGGTGTGTCATGACAGAGACCCAGACCCGCCGGGGACGTCGAAAGGTCCTGCAGGGTATTGTCGTCAGCGACAAGATGCAGAAGACCGTCGTCGTCCGGGTCGACCGCCGCTTCCCGCATCCCCTGTACAAGAAGGTGATCGTCCGAAGTAAAAAATATATGGCCCATGACGAGGAACAAGCCTGTCGGGTCGGGGACTGGGTCGAGATCATGGAGACCCGACCCCTGAGTCGGCACAAGCGCTGGCGCGTCGTGCGGATCCTGCGGCGGGCGGCCGGCCATGAGGTCGAGGCGCTCATCCGGAAACCGGAAGCGGAGGAACTCCCATGATCCAGATGGGCACCATCCTGAACGTAGCGGACAACTCGGGCGCCAAGAAGATCATGTGTATCCACCCTGTCGGGAAGGGGAATGCCCTGTACGCCACCGTCGGGGACGTGATCGCCGCCTCCGTGAAGGAGGCCGAGCCCGGCGGTCGGGTCGAAAAGGGCGACGTCGTCCATGCCGTCATCGTCCGGACCCGAAAGGAGATCCGACGACCCGACGGGACCTACATCCGGTTCGACGACAACGCCGCCGTTCTCATCGACAAGCTGGGTAACCCCATCGGGACCCGGGTCTTCGGACCCGTGGCCCGGGAATTACGGGACAGGGAATTCCTGCGGATCATTTCCCTGGCCCCGGAGGTCTTGTGAAAAACGACCGTTCGGCAATCCGGCGTTCAGCCATGACTCGAGACCGGCGCACGCGGACGTGCCATCCTGCATCGTGCATCCTGTATCGTCATCCCGCCTGACCCCGGAGGAGCGTCCCGATGCCGTCCCTCCATGTGAAAAAGGGTGACCGTGTGATGGTGATCGCCGGCGGAGACCGCGGCCGGGTCGGCCGAGTCCTGCGCGTCTTTCCCAAGGAACAGCGGGCCATCGTCGAGGGCGTCCGTATCGTCAAGAAACATCAGCGACCGGACCGGGCCCGCGGCCTGCCGGGCGGCATCGTCCCGATAGAGGCTCCGATCCATGTCTCCAACCTGATGGTCGTCTGTCCCGAATGCGACCGTCCGACTCGGGTCGGACACCGCTTCTTGGAGGACGGCACGAAGGTCCGAGTCTGCAAGCGGTGCGCGGGTATCCTGGACCGAGAGTGGACGAAGTGAGGGGCGGAATCCGGACGGTCTGACGTTCCATGACCGAGGGAGGTCCGATGGCGACCCGTAAGACGGAAAAGCAGACGGCTCCGAGGGCGACCCGCCGGAAGTCTCCCACCCCGCCGGAGGCACCGGCGGTAGAGACCGTACCGGCGGCCGAGCCGTCGGAGGAGCCCTACTTTCCCCGGCTCCTGAAGCGCTACCAGCAAGAAGTCGTGCCTTACCTGATGCAGAAATTCGGCTATACGAACGTCATGCAGGTCCCCCGGATTCAGTGCGTGGCCATCAACATGGGCATCGGCGATGCGGCCCGGGACGACAAGCTTCAGCAGGAGGCCGTTTATACCCTGAGCGCCATCACGGGCCAACGGCCTGTCCTGCGCCGGGCCCGACGGTCCATCGCCGGCTTTAAGGTTCGCCGGGGCATGGTCGTCGGTTGCTCGGTCACCCTGCGGAGGTGGCGGATGTGGGAGTTCTTGGACCGCCTCCTCCACGTGGCCCTTCCCCGGGTCCGGGACTTCCGGGGGATCTCCCCCCACGGATTCGACGGGCGGGGCAACTACACGTTAGGCATCCGGGAACAACTCGTCTTCCCGGAGGTCGATTATGCGAAAATCTCAAAGATTCGGGGGATGAACATCACGATCGTGACGACGGCCCGGACGGACGCAGAGGCTTACGAACTTCTGCGGGCCCTGGGCTTCCCCTTCCGGGAGTCGTGAGAGATGACTCGAAAGTGTTTAATTGCAAAGGCGCGGAAGAAACCGAAGTTCCGCGTCCGCCAGCGAAATCGCTGTTGGCTGTGTGGGCGCCCCCGGGCGTTCTTGCGGAAGTTTGGGATGTGCCGCCTCTGCTTCCGGGAACACGCCCTCATGGGACTCCTCCCGGGCGTCCGGAAGGCCAGTTGGTAGGGAGGCCGCCGCCATGGGTATGCATGACCCGATCAGTGACCTGTGCACCCGGATTCGGAACGCCGTGATGGCCCGGAAGGAAGTCGTCGAGGTCCCGGCTTCCCGGCTGAAATTGGCCATCGCCCGCGTCCTGCGGGAAGAGGGCTACATCGAGGACTTCAAGTTCATCGAGGACGGCAAGCAGGGGATCTTGAAGATTTACCTGCGCCGCTCACCGGAAGGCGAGTACGCCATCCATGAGATTCGGGCAGTCAGTACGCCGGGCCGGCGGGTCTACGTGCGGCGGAACCAAATTCCCCTCGTCCGTCGAGGCCTGGGGATCGCCATCCTGTCGACGTCCAAGGGCGTCCTGACGGGCCGTGAGGCCTACCGCCGGGGTCTGGGCGGCGAGCTCCTCATGACGGTCTTTTAGCCGACACCCCGAGGTAAGGAGGAGTTCCGAATGTCGCGGATCGGTCGTCAGCCCATTCCGATCCCGCCCAACGTCCAGGTCCAGGTCGAACCGACGCGGGTCGTCGTCCAGGGCCCGAAGGGACGGGTCGAGGTTCCTTACGGACACGGGATTCAGTTCCGCCTCGAGGACGGTCGCCTGGTCGTCCTCCGGAAGGACGATTCCAAGACCCAAAAGGCCCTCCACGGCCTGTATCGGGCCCTGGCCGCCAACGCCGTCCGGGGCGTGACGGAAGGGTTCAGCATCGGGATGGAGGTCGTCGGTACGGGTTATCGGGTCGAGAAGAAGGGCTCGGCCCTCCTGTTTTACGTGGGGTATTCCCACCCCGTCGAGGTCCCGATCCCGCCGGGGATCGAGGTCGAGTTTGACCCCAAGAACAAAAACCGGTTTACCCTCCGGGGACCCGATAAGTACATCCTGGGCCAGTACGCGGCGACCATCCGGGGCATCCGGCCCCCGATGACCTATAAGGCGAAGGGGATTAAGTATGTAGACGAGCCGTGGCGTCTGAAGCCGGGCAAGTCGGCGGCTAAGAAGTAATCCACCGGCTCAGGAGAGCTCTTATGCCTCGGTATCGTACACGCCAGGAGCGTCGATGGCGACGCCACCGGAGGATCCGGAAAAAGGTCCAGGGCACGGCCGAACGGCCCCGCATTGCCGTCTTCCGGAGCCTGCGCCACATCTACGCCCAGGCCATCGACGACGAGCGGGGTCACACGCTGGCGGCCGCCTCGACCCTGGAGAAAATCTTCAGGGCAGAGGGCCGCCGCAATGCCACCGTCGAGCTGGCTCGGCGGGTCGGCGAGCTCCTGGCCGAGCGCCTGATGGCCCGAGGAATCCGGCAGGCCGTCTTCGACCGGGGTGGCTTTCGGTTCCACGGCCAGGTCCGGGCCGTCTGCGAGGGCCTGCGGGCCAAGGGTATCCAAATTTAACCCATCGGCGGAACCCAACGTGAGGGTGGGTATGCAGAAGTTCACCCGTCCCATCGGGGAACTGAAGGATCGGGTCATCTTCGTCAACCGGGTCATGAAGGTCGTGGCCGGCGGCAAGCGTCTGCGCTTTATGGCCCTGGTCGTCATCGGAGACGAAAATGGCCACGTCGGGTACGGCAAGGGGAAGGCCCGAGAGGTCCCGATGGCCATCCAGAAAGCCATCAAGCGGGCCCGAAAGAATCTCATCGAGGTCCCCCTCGTCGATACGACGATCCCCCACGAGGTCATCGGCCGCCACGACGCCGGCCTCGTCCTCCTCCGGCCGGCCTCGCGGGGAACGGGCGTCATCGCCGGCGGACCCGTGCGGGCCGTGATGGAACTGGCCGGCATCCGGGACGTCCTGACCAAGAGTCTGCGGTCGAACAATCCCTTTGCCGTCGTCCGGGCGACCTTCAACGCCTTACAGCAACTCCGTTCGCCGGAACAGATCGCCCGTCTCCGGGGCAAGGAGGTCTCCCACATTTACCGGGTCCGGACGGCGTCGGAGTCCTGACCGGACGTGGAGGAGGGTGACCATGGCCGAGGAGAAATGGATCCGAGTCGTTCAGGTACGAAGCGGCGTTGGACGACCCGAGAAGCACCGCCGGATCCTTAAGAGCCTGGGTCTCGGACGGCCCGGCTATGAGCGGGTCCTTCCGATGACGCCGACCATCCTGGGCATGGTCCGGAAGATTCCCCACCTGGTCCGGGTCGAGCCCGCCCCGCCGCCGGCGAACCCGTCGTCCCGGCAAGAGGAGGCGACATCATGATCGGTGTCCACCATCTGCGACCGGCTCCCGGCGCCAAGACGGCCCCCAAGCGAGTCGGCCGGGGGCCCGGCTCGGGCATGGGCAAGACGGCCACCCGAGGCCATAAGGGCCAGGGCCAGCGGTCTGGCTATTCCATGTACGTGGGCTTCGAGGGCGGCCAGATGCCCCTCCACCGACGCCTGCCCAAGCGGGGATTCCGGAACCCCTTCCGGCGCGTCTGGGCCATCGTCAATCTGGACCAACTCGACCGGCACTTCGAGGCTGGCGCGACCGTCACGCCGATGGCCCTCTTGGAAAAGGGCCTCATCCGGACTTTGGATGACGGCGTCAAGGTCCTGGGACGGGGGGAGCTGACCAAGCCCTTGGTCGTCCAAGCCCACCGCTTCAGCCGATCGGCCATCGAGAAGATCCAACGGGCGGGCGGCCGGGCGGAGGTGTGGTCTCCATGATCGAGCAACTGGAACGCCTGGCCAACGTCTTTCGGGTCCCGGACCTGCGGCGGCGCGTCCTGTTCACGCTGGGATTCCTGGCCATCTACCGGCTGGGCGCCGTCGTCCCCATCCCGGGTATCGACCCGAAGGCCCTGGAAGAGTTCTTTCGGACCCAGCGGGGCACGATCTTCGGCATCATCGACCTGTTCACCGGCGGGGCCTTCGAGCGGATGACGGTCTTCGCCCTGGGCATCATGCCTTACATCACGGCGTCGATCGTCCTCCAGCTCCTGACCGTCGTCGTCCCCCGACTGGAACAGCTCGTGAAAGAGGGCGAGCTGGGTCGCCGGAAGATCACCGAGTACACGCGTTACCTGACGGTCGCCCTGAGCCTGATCCAGTCGTACGGGATCGCCCTCTCGGTCGAGGCTATCCCCGGCGTCGTCCAGCACCCCGGCTGGGGCTTCCGCTCGCTGACGCTCATCACCCTGACGGCCGGGACGATCTTCGTCATGTGGCTTGGGGAACAGATCACCGAGAAGGGCATCGGGAACGGCATCTCCCTGATCATCTTTGCCGGTATCGCCGTCGACTTCCCGCGGGCCGTCCTCCGGACCGTCGAGGGCCTCCGGGCGGGCCAGATCTCCGTCTTCACCCTGTTCCCCCTCCTCCTCCTGATGGTCGCCGTCGTGGCCTTCATCATCTGGTTCGAGCAGGCCCAGCGGCGCATTCCGATCCAATATCCCAAGCGGGTCGTCGGTCGTCGGGTCTACAGTAGCGTGGCGACCCACTTGCCCCTGAAGCTCAATCCCGGCGGCGTGATCCCCATCATCTTCGCCATCTCCATCGTGACCTTTCCCCAGACGCTGGCCCTCTTCTTCCCCCAAAGCCGGGCCCTCAAGGGCGTCATCGACGCCCTGAGTTTCGGGGAGCCCCTGTACACGTTCCTGTATGCCGTCGGCATCGTATTCTTCCAGTACTTTTACACGGCCGTCATCTTCAACCCGGCGAACGTCGCCGAGGACATTCGGAAGTACGGGGCCTTCATCCCGGGCGTTCGGCCGGGCCGGCCTACGGCCGAGCACATCGACCAGGTCCTCTCCCGATTGACCCTGGTGGGGGCCGTCTATTTGGTGATCATTGCCATCCTACCGGAACTCCTCATCACGGGGATCCACTTGCACCACTTGCCGGGCGCCATCGGTGTGTTTTTTGACAACTTTTTACCAAATTTTATTAAAAATGGCCTGAACGTTCCCTTTTACTTCGGCGGGACGTCTCTGTTGATCGTCATCGGCGTGGCCCTCGACACCCTTCAGCAAATCGAAGCCCAGTTGACGATGCGTCACTACGAGGGTCTCCTCAAACGGGGCCGGATCCGGGGCCGACGATACTTCTGAACGGGCCCACCGGCCGAACGCTTGCCCAGCCGAGGCAGTCATGCGCCTGTATCTTGTCCTACTGGGGCCTCCGGGAGCCGGCAAGGGCACTCAGACCCACCGGCTCTGCGAGGCTTTCGGTCTGTTCCGGGTCGCTACGGGGGACCTCCTCCGTCGGGTCGCCCGGGAGGACCATCCCCTGGCGGTCCGGGTCCGGGCAGTCCTCGAAGCCGGTCAGCTGGTCGACGACGCGACGGTCCTGGAAGTCGTCTCCCATTACCTGGCCCAGGCCGCCGAGGCTTACTCGGGCGTCGTCCTGGACGGCTACCCCCGGAATCTCGTCCAGGCTCAGCAGTTGGAGGACTATCTGACCCGACGGGGAGAGGCCGAGCGGCTGTGGGTCGTTCTCCTGGACCTCCCGGAGGCCGTGGCGGTCCGGCGCCTGGCGGGACGCCGGATATGCCCCCGGTGCGAGCGGGTTTACAACGTAGACCGCATCCCTCCCGACGGACGCTGTGAGGTATGTGGGGCCCTCTTGGTCCAACGGGCCGACGATACCGAGGCGGTCATCCGGCGACGCTTTCAGGTTTACCGAGAACACACGGAGCCGCTGATTCGGTACTATGAGACCCGGGGACGACTCGTCCGACTCGACGCCGACCGGCCCGAGGACCCCATTTTTGAATGCCTGGCCGGATACGTCCGGCAGTGGCTGACCCAGCCCGCGGAATGAGGGGGTCGGCGTTAAAATATGAATGCAGACCCGGTGTGCGCGTTTTCCGGTGGTCGGGCTCGGTCTTCGGTGCTCGGTGGCCGAACCTCGGCGCGAATCCGGTACGGGTATCCGGTATCAGGTACCCGGTGCCGGGTAGCTGGTACCCGATACCTGGTACCTGGCACCGGATTCGGTCCGACGCCGAGGGCCGAACACCGGATACCGAGACCGGACCTGGCTACTGGAAAACGCACACACTGGGTGTGTATCCGTTTCATTCGGAGTAAGACCGGCGGATGGATAACCTGGTCCAGTGGACCCGACATTGGTTGAGTCGGCGGCCGGCGCGGATTACCCTGAAGACGCCCGAGGAGCTCCGCCGGATGCGGGAGGCCGGTCGATTGACGGGACAGCTCCTGCGCCTCCTGGGGGCCGCCATTCAGCCGGGTCTTCCCGTATATGAGCTCGACGAGTTGGCCGACGCCTTCCTGCGGGAGCATGGGGCCGAGACGGTGTTCCGGGGATACCGGCCGGACTTCGCCGATACGCCCTTCCCGGGCCATATCTGCGTTTCCATCAATGAGGAAATCGTTCACGGGCTTCCCAACCGGAAGCGGCGGCTTCGGGAAGGGGACATCGTGAGTATCGACGTCGGGGTCCGGTGGGACGGCTACGTGGGGGATGCGGCCGCCACCTTCCCGGTCGGGTCGGTCGACCCCATCCATGCCCGTCTGATCGCCGTCACCCGGGAGGCCCTCGCCCGGGGCATCGCCCAGGCTCGGCCGGGACAACGCCTGGGGGCCATCGGTCATGCCATCGAGACGTGGGTCGAGCGGGAGAACGGCCTGCGGGTCATCCGGGAATACGTCGGCCACGGCGTCGGCCGTCACCTCCATGAGGACCCCGTCGTGCCCAACTACGGACTCCCGCATCAGGGTCTCCGGCTCCGACCGGGCCTGGTGATCGCCATTGAGCCGATGGTCGTGACGGGTTCGCCCGAGACGGAGGTCCTCCCGGACGGCTGGACGGTCGTGACCCGGGACGGCGGCTGGGCCGCCCACTTTGAGCATACGGTCGCCATTACCGAGGAGGGTCCCTGGGTCTTGACGAATCCCGACGGGGACGAAGGGACGGAGGGATGAAGTCTCTGAGACCCGGGTGTTCCCGCTTTTCGGGGGCCCGGGACCGACGAGGCCTGACCGGCCCGACTGCCTGGGAACGTTCCCGTAGTACGGAGGACAGCACGTTCTATGGCCCTGAAAGAGGAAGCCATCGAGGTAGAGGGCGTCGTCGTCGAAAGCCTGCCCAACGCCATGTTCCGTGTAAAAATCGAGGGCCAGGACTTGGTCGTCCTGGCCCATGTGTCGGGACGGATGCGGAAGCACTTCATCCAAATCGTGCCCGGCGATCGCGTGCGGGTAGAGCTTTCGCCCTACGATTTAACCCGGGGTCGTATCGTGTACCGCTATCGGTAACGGGCAGGCCTGGGTGAACCATTGCCCGATGGGGAGGCGCGTCCTATAATAGAGGTCGGATTTTGTCTCGCCGTTTCCCCGATTCAGGTCCCGGGAAGGAGCTGGCTCATGAAGGTACGGGCATCGGTGAAGCGGATCTGTAACAAGTGTCGGGTCATCCGCCGGAAGGGTCGAGTCCGGGTAATCTGTGAGAACCCCAAGCACAAGCAGCGGCAAGGATAGGGAGGTTCCCCATGGTCCGGATTGCAGGCGTCGACCTACCGGCCATGAAGCCGACCTTTGTCGCCCTGACTTACATTTACGGAATCGGCCGGTCCAGTGCCCTCCGGATCTGTCAAAAGGCGGGTGTGGACATCTACCGGAAGCTCAAGGACCTGAGCGAAGACGAAATCAACCGGATTCGCCACATCATCGAGACCGAATACAAAGTCGAGGGTGAGCTCCGCAAAGAAGTTCAGGCGAATATCCGACGCCTGATCGATATCGGCTGTTACCGTGGGATCCGTCACGTGAAGGGCCTCCCGGTACGGGGTCAGCGGACGCGGACCAATGCCCGCACCCGCAAGGGCCCTCGGGGTCGACAGATCGCGATTAAGAAAAAGAAGGTCCGGAAGTAAGGACGGGCCCGCTCGCGATAGCGGCGTGGGAGGCCCGGACCCGGTATGGAGGACGTCGTATGGCCAAGGCGGCTCCTCGGAAGAAGAAAAGGAAGATTCACGTCACCGAGGCTATCGCCCATATCCAGTCGACCTTTAATAACACGATCGTGACGTTTACGGACCTGGAGGGGAATACGATCACCTGGGCCTCGGGGGGAACCATCGGGTTCAAGGGCTCCCGCAAGGGAACGCCTTACGCCGCCCAGCAGGCCGCTCTGAAGGCGGCCCAGGAGGCCATCCGCTTTGGCGTAAAGGCCGTCCATGTGCGGGTCAAGGGCCCCGGGAGCGGCCGGGAGTCGGCCATTCGGGCCCTACAGACGGCAGGCTTGGAGATCCGTTCCATCAAAGACGTCACGCCGATCCCCCACAACGGCTGTCGGCCTCCCAAGCGCCGGCGGGTGTGAGGGGAACATTCTTGCCCATTGGAAGAAATCGGAGAGGCGCTCGTGGCACGTTATACAGGACCTCGATGTCGGCTGTGTCGCCGTGAGGGCATGAAGCTCTTCCTGAAGGGCATCAAGTGTTATACGAAGTGCCCCTTGGAGCGGAAGAACTATCCACCCGGGATGCACGGCCGGACCCGGCATGCACGCCTGACCCCCTACGGGATGCAACTCCGGGAGAAGCAGAAGGTCAAGCGGATCTACGGCGTCCTGGAGCGTCAATTTAGGCTCTACTTTGAGCGGGCCCTCCGTCTCCGGGGACCGACGGGCGAGAACCTCCTGCGCCTTCTGGAGAAACGTCTGGACAATGTCGTCTATCGGGCCGGTTTGGCCCACTCCCGGGCCCACGCCCGTCAGCTCGTCCGCCACGGCCACGTCCTCGTCGACGGCCGCAAGGTCGACATCCCGTCCTATGAGGTTTCCGTCGGGCAGGAAATTCAGCTGACCGAGGCGGCCCGTCAGAACCCGACCGTCCAGCAAGCCATCGAGTTCGCGTCTTCCCACCGGCCCGTACCGGCTTGGCTGTCGGTCCACCGGGAAGAGGGCCGGGTCCGTGTCGTCGCCGAGCCTCGTCGGGAAGACGTCGACTTTACCGTCCAGGAACACATGATCGTCGAGCTGTATTCTAAATAATGCTCGCTCCGTTCATGCCTTCATCCGAGATCCGTCGCGGGTGGTAGAAGGGGGTGGGGGTTTCGAATGCGAGCGGAGGATGGATATGATTCCGGTGGAAGAATTTCGAATGCCGGAAGCCGTGGAAGTCGAGCCTCATACCTACAGCCGGTACTTTGGCCGCTTTACGGCCGCTCCCTTTGAGCGGGGCTACGGGATCACGATCGGCAATGCCCTCCGCCGCATCCTGCTGTCTTCTATCGAGGGAGCCGCCGTCGTGGCTGTTCGGGTCAACGAAAACCTCCACGAGTACGCTTCTATCCCCGGCGTCGTCGAGGACGTCTACGAGATCCTCCTGAACCTTCGGCACTTGGTCATCCGCCTCCTGACGGACAAGCCCAAGCGGCTCTACCTGCGGGTCGACCGCAAGGGCCCTGTCTATGCCCGAGACATCGAGCATGACGCTGAAGTCGAAATTCTCGAACCGGACCATTATATCTGCACCATCGGCGGGGACGGCTACATCGAGCTGGAGATGATCGTCAAGAAGGGCCGCGGGTTCGTACCGGCCGAGCGGAATCAGACGCCCGGTCTGCCCCGGGGCTTTATCCCCGTCTCCTCGATCCACTCCCCCGTTCGGAAGGTCAACTTCCGGGTAGAACCGACCCGCGTGGGTCAACGTACGGACTACGACCGCCTGATCCTGGAGATATGGACGAATGGGACCGTCACGCCCGTCGAAGCCCTGCGGCAGGCGACGGAAATCTGGGTCCGCCATGCTCAACTGTTCCTGAACGTCAGTGAACCCGAAGTCGTCCCGTCGGCCGTTCCGGCGGGTGAGCCGACCGTTGAGGAGGCGACTCGGTCCAAGGCGGAGGCAGAAATCCTTCAACAGGACATCGCCGAGTTGGGGCTGTCCAACAAGATCGTCCGGACTCTGTATAACAACCGCATCCGGCGCGTGGCCGAGCTCGTCCAGATGTCGGCCGCGGAACTGCAGGACCTTCCCAACGTGGGTCCGAAGTCCGTCGAGGAAATCGAGCAGGCCTTGCAGAGGTACGGCCTCTCCCTGCGGTCCCAGTGAGTCCGACCGCTTCGGCCCCGCCGGACCCATCCCAGGAGCAGGTCTCATGCGACATCGTCGGGTCGTTCGCCGTTTTGGGACGGATAGCGAACACCATCGGGCCATTCTGCGAAATCTGGCCATTTCCTTGCTTCTCCATGAGAAGATTCAGACGACCCTCCCGAAGGCGAAGGAACTGGCCCGTTACGTCGAGCGCCTGATCACGGCGGCCCGCTCGACCCTGCAGGGCGTCGACGAAGCCCGGAAGACGGCCGTCTACCGACGGATTTGGCGATTCCTCCATCACAAGGCGGCCATGAAACGCCTCGTGCGGGATATCCTGCCCCGATTCGCCGACCGAGCCGGTGGGTATACCCGGATCGTCAAGACCGGCAAGTTCCGCGTCGGGGACGGGGCCGAGCTCGCCATTATCTGCTTTATCGGCTCCGAAGAAGTCCGTATTTCAGAACGTCAGAAACGCTTGGAGAAGAAGGCTAAGCGGGTTCGCCGGTAATCGTTCCGCACAGGTGGAAGCTGGTAATCACCCCCCTGAGTAGTGCTCGGTGGTATAATCGAGGCAAGATAAGACGGGGGTGAGCCAGATGAATCGAAAGCCTAGGGGGGGACCCTTCCTGTCCTCGCTGAGGTCCTGGTCCACGACCTGCATCTGAGCGAGGTATCCGGATGCGAGAGGGGGGAGCCGCCTCGGAGGGCGGGGTGGGCCCGCGTTGGGGGTGGTGGAGCCAGGACTGGGCGACTCGTTGGGTGGTGGCGTGGGGCTTTGGGTCTTCGGGGGAGGAGGTCGCGCCGAAGGGGGAGGCGCAGACCCGCCGGCGTACGGGGGGCCGGGGGGGCGTGATCGAGACTCAGGGAGGGGGCCGGTCTAGGGAGGGGCGGTTCGCCGAGTCCGTCCCTGGCGCCCACGCCGGGGGTGGGGCTGACGCGGGCGGTTAACGAGGCCGGGTCGTGCGCGTGGGGGTGGGTCGGGTTCTGGGGGAAGCGGTGGATGGTCCCTATCCGGTGCATGAGGGACGATGGAACGGCGTGTTGCGCGATCGGTTGGATGCGCTGACGCGTGAAACTCATGCTTTTGCGAAGAAGGGGGAGACTTGGGATGGGCTGGTGATCCTGTGCTTGTTGGAGCATAACTGGCTGCGGCCCCATCGGGCCTTGCGGGAAGGGGGGAGGGCCTGCCGGGGGGCGGTGGTATCGGTCGCGGATGCCGGCGATGGCCATCGGGGTGACCGATCATATCTGGGCCGGGGAGGAATTCTGGACCTTCCCGCATCACCAATACCTGAGGGAGTGACTACCGAACTCTTGTTGCTCAGGTATTATCAGCCCCCCAGGGGGTGATTACCCGCCGCCGAGACGAGCCGGGAATTCGGTCGCATCATCGCTGTCGTCAAGGCGGCCGAGATGTTGAACTTCGTCGAGACGCCCCGGCAAAGGGTCGTGATCTCCTCGATCGGCCGGCGCTTCATCCAGGCGGGCCTGGAGGAGCGGAAGGCCCTCTGGCGAGAGCAACTCTTCCGCCTGAGTCTGCTCCAAAGCGTGTGGGACCTTCTCTTGCGTCAGCCGGACCATATAGTGGATGCCGACCTGGTCCGGGAGAAAATCATCTTTGCCATACCCGACGAGGACTACGAGAGGAGTTTTCGCGACCCTCATCCGCCGGGCCCACTTTGGCAATCTCCTGGACTATGACGAGGCGGGCAACCGAGTCCGGATCGGGTCTGAAGGGGTCTCACCAGTCGCTCCGGCCGGATAGGCGACGTCCGGACGGTCCTCAACGCCGTATCCGGAGAGCCCCGGAGCCCCCATAGGGGTCCGTCGGCCGGGTACCCCTTGTCGTTCGGCGACGGAGGCCTCGGAGGACTCCTGGGAGCCCCAGAGGCCCGACGCGCGACTCGCCTGGCCTGAAACCCTGACGGTGCATGCCCATCTTTTCACGACCCACCCCTTGAGCCCATGCAGTCGCCTCCCGGTCATTGGCGAAGACCCGCAGGCGGCGGAGGCGCAAAAACACGCGGTCGCTTCTCGGGCGCTTAAAGCCTCGTATGCATCCCGACCGAGTTCTACGGCGACGGGTTCGCCCCCGTCGGGCCGGTCGACCTCCAGGCGCACGACGGGGCCGACGGAGAGGACAAGCCGGACGACTCCAGCCAAGTGGGCACCGTCGCCCCCTTCGAGGGTGACCTCGATCTCGGGGGTCGGGCGTAGGCCACGACGGGAGTGCCGTCGAACGAGATGGGCGTTGGGACTTCTACCTCGGCGGCGCCGATCCGCACCCGGCCTCCCTGGACCCGGCTGTGGAAGGGGTTGACTTGGCCCAGAAAGCCGCAGACGAAGGGAGTCGCCGGGCGTTCGTACACCTCCTCGGGCGTCCCCACCTGCTCGACCCAGCCCTCATGGAAGATCGCCACCCGGTCTGGTACCTCCAGGGCCTCCTCCTGGTCGTGGGTCACGAACACACTGGTCAGGCCGATCCGGTCGTGGATCCGTCGGAACCACCGCCGAAGTTCCCAACGCACCTGGGCGTCGAGGGCGCCGGAGGGCTCGTCCAGGAGGAGGACTCGGGGTTCCACTGCCAGGGCCCGGGCGAGGGCCACCCGTTAACGCTGACCGCCGCTGAGTTCGTGAAGATAGCGGTCGGCCAGGCCCTCCAGCCGCACAAGGTGCAGGAGCTCCCCCACCCGGGACCGAATCTCCGCCTCCGACGGGCGCTCGCGGCGCGGCCGCACCCGCAAACCGAAGGCGATATTCTCGAAGACCGTCATGTGCCGAAAGAGAGCATAGTGCTGGAAGACAAACCCCACGCGGCGGTCCCGGGGATGCCGGGCGGTCATGTCCTCTCCGTCAAACAACACCTGGCCTGTATTGGGAGTCTCCAGGCCTGCGATGATCCGCAGGAGCGTTGTCTTGTCCGAGCCCGACGGCCCCAGGAGGGCCACGAGCTCCCCGGAGGGGATGCGCAGACTCACGTCCTCGAGGGCGGTAAATGGTCCAAAGCGTCTTGTGACGTGGCGGACCTCGATCTCCATCTCCCTCACCTCTCGGGGAATCTCGCCCGTCGGAGACCCCGGGCCTCCAGCCCATGCTTCACCGCCAGGGTCACGAGGGCCAGCAGGGTCAGGATGCTGGCTACGGCGAAGGCCGCCTCGGTAAGGCGCTACCGGGACCCCGTATAGTTTTGGTCGAAGACCCCACCGTCGGCGAAGTGCGTCCTATAGGGCCTTCTCCCAAACCGCCGAAGAGGTTGATGGAGAACGACGAGATCTTCGGGAACTTCCCGGCAAACTCCGCCAGAACGGAGGCCCGGCGCGGGCGATAGCCGTGGCGGGCGGCGATCCGCTGACCCTCTTCCGAGTAAAGGTAGCGGGGATAGGCCTCTGCCACCGCCCGTGTTCCCCGGCGGTCTACGACGGCATCCACCACGGCTACGGACGGCTCGGCAAGGATACTTTCAAAGGGATATACGATTTCGAAACGCCCCGGCAACTCCCGGCGCAGGAGCGCGGCTTCGTGTTCCCAGTTCAGTAAGACGTCTCCGACGCCCCATTGAGCAAATGTAGTGGCCGAGACCCGAATGCTCACGTCGAGGACGGGAACGTGCCCGAGTAATTCCGCCACGAACGCCCGGGCCCGGGCCTCACTCCCGGTCCGACGGAGCGCCGCCCCCCATGCCGCCAAATAAGCCCAACGAGCCGTGCCGCTCGTCTTCGGGTTGGGGACCACCACCTGCACGCCGGGCCGGACCAGGTCCGGCCAGTCCCGGATCCCCTTGGGGTTGCCCTTCCGTACGACGAACACGACCGTGGAGGTACAGGGACTGCTCCGATGGGGCAGGCGATCTTGCTAGTCCCGCCGGCTGGGTCAGCGCAAGAGTCACCACGTCGGCCGGGAGCCCGTCGATCACAGCCCGGCCTTGTTTTCCCGAGGCACCGTGGGACATTTGGACCCGGACCACCTGTCCGTGCTCCGCCTTCCACATGCGGGCGAAGAAGGCATTGTATTCCTCACAGACCTCCCGCGTGGGCTCGAGACGTTGAGGATCGTGACCTCCTGTCCCCCCGCCGGGCTGGAGGCGCTGGTCAGCCACGCTACCGCGGCGATGGATACAAAAATCTTGGGCATCGGGATCCCCTCCATCAAGGCACTCGGGAATGGGGAATAGGGGAAAGTCGGTGCCCTGAGGAAGCGTCGGTCCCAACGGCCGGGGCGGCTTATCTGAAGGGGAACAAAGGGGCTTCGGGCGACAGCAAGATGGGGGTGGCCTCGGGCGATGCCGGTCCAGGGGGCGGCCTTTCGCAAGACGCCGATATTCCGGCCACCCAATGGGTGGGAGCCTATGTTCCTGAAGCCGCGGGAGGTCGGCCGGGCGGCGGTCCTGCGGGGCGACCGGGGCTTTCATCGGGTCTTGCGGGAGCGGAAGCCGTCGTCCGCCGGGTCACCGAGGAACCCACAGGGACCGGCTCTTCCACAGTCCATTCCACATCGAGCCATGGATTGTCAGAGCTACGCCTGTTGCAGGTATGTGCCCTGAATCACTACCGAGCGAGGTGACTACCTGCTCATAGAGCACGAAGTCAAAACTCATCATAGACACCGCCCTTCGCTATTCACAGGGCCAATTTACCGAAAGCTATTCGGGGACGCAAGGGAAGGGGGAAC
>Ga0079992_133532_pt1 | contig 18143 bp, 19 predicted proteins | sample FaiFalFF_MnMetaG_3_FD_69197 | JGI IMG/M metagenome (GOLD analysis project Ga0079992, IMG submission 69197) | Freshwater microbial communities from Yellowstone National Park, Wyoming, USA - Fairy Falls B (FF_Mn_B) MetaG (SPADES assembly) (version 2) | ecosystem: Environmental > Aquatic >... | reverse complement strand
ATCATAATCGAGAATACCAGAGGATATAGAGCCGTAAATCTCCATCCCCACCCTTTAGGGCGAGGCTTTTAGTTGTAAATGCTAAGGCATGGAGGAATAACTCTAGCGGAGGAAACCCCTGATGGTTAAGAGACTTGGCCTGCTTCTATACTAGGGATCATGATAGGGGGTTGTCGATAGTTATGTAGAGATCATAGGTGGGATTAGACTTAAGATCATTAGCTGGGATGGGAGATATATTGATGAATACAAGAATGGAGAGCTCTTGGATATTATTCTTTCCGTCTCACCGATCATCGGATTAGAGATGATCTGTGAGGATTTTCTATCTTATAGTCATTGCTAGTTATACAATCCCACTATTCCCAGTAATCATTAAAGAATCCTGAGGCAATGATCCCTCTAGGATCTTTTTCTAGGAGTTTTGCGTCATATACTAAGTAATCTGGGACCATTGTTAGGGGAAGTCTCTCTATTACATTGATCGACTCAGGGGAATTCCCACCCAAGATACCTATATATTTATTCATGTTAAGCGGATTTGGATATATAATGGCTATACCTATTTTATCTGCTTTATGTCTCTCTCCTCTCAACATGATCTCGCAGTCTCCAACGAATCTAAAGATCTTAACCATGTTATATATCTTATCCACAAAGATATTCATTTCAGGACCTCCTATTGCGAGCAGATTGTACTCCCTATGCAAGTTTCTTTCCACAGCATCTCTATCACTAAATATTCTTGTATATCCATTGGAGTAGTTGAACCACCATCTTTGAATATAGAGTGCAGCATAGCTGCATGAAGGATCTTTTGAACAAGCTATTATAGCGAATCTATTGTTAAATAGATCCATAAATGGGCCTGTAACAGGCTTTCTCTTCCTAATCCTAACATCTCTATCGACATAGATCTTGCTTATATTGTTTGAACATAGCATGTGTTCCACGAGATCCACGCAGAGATCGTTTCCTAGCAATACTTTAATGTATTCTCTTTTATCAATGTCTATTTTAACACTCCTCTCTCCATATATGATCTCCATGTGATCGCTTACTATATAGCCGCTTTTCCTCAGCATATCGATATCTACTACGATGCTCTCCACATCTGCAGCTCTAACTATGTGCAGGGCATTATCTTTGATCTCTAATTCCACATATGCATATCTTTTATCTGGCTCCTTCAATACTTCAACCCACCAGATCCTCGAGAATATATCGCTATCGGTTTTAGCGATGCTCTTCTTCGGTACGGCTCTCCTCCTCTCAATAAAGAACCCCTCTATACTTTCTCTATCAATACAGTCGAGATCGTACCTATCGTCTGGTTTTATATCTCCCCAAACGTGGTCTGCGCCATCTACCTCTAGGATGGGGTATGTTTGTGTTTTTAAGCTTAGGAGCTTTTTAAATGAGGTTTAAGAGTTTGAGGACTTGGGGGTCAAATTCTAGGGGCTATATGTCCTTCGATGACCCGGTGGGGGAGGATCCCCATCCATCACCCCCAACCAATGATCATTGAAGTAGAGTTATTAATCCCTCTCCAGAAGGCTAATACCTGAGACCCCAACATAGAAAACCCCGCCCTTAAGGGCGGGGTAGCTCACATTTTTGAGATATTTTTTGGGGGGTGGCATTTGGATATATCCCGAGTGATCACATACATGCACAAACAAATTGGAGGATGTCTGGGGAGGGTCTGCTGGAGGTTTGTGGGTAGGGATGCTGAAGCCTCTAAGATCCTCAGATGGGAGTTCGGCAGAGCTGACATACTTGTGGTGGGCTGTGCTAGAGGCTGTGGCAAATCCGCATTCGCAATAGCCCTTTCCAGAGCCCTTGCAGAGGGTGGAGAAGCTGAGTATATTATGATCATAGACACGGCTGGGTATCTAATGGCTTCTAAGGGTGCGTGGAAACTTGCTGAAGAAACCTCGAAAAGGGAGAGGTATAGGCTTGCTAAAAGCGAATCAAACGACCACATGGTATCTGGATATCTCAGAGATAGTATCGGAGGGTTTGTATATGATATTGTGGAGGCAGCTGAGGGTTCAGAGTTGGAAGGGAGACTATTCATATTCATAGACAGCGTGTACCTCTACGTGAAAAAGGTGGTGGAGAGCTATAGACTGTGGCTCGATGGGATGGACGATGCCATCCTCCACAATCGGTTGAAAAAAGGAACCGCTAAGATCGTGATAATGACATCAGGCGATTCAATGGCAACATGGAGCATAGTCCCCCACATGGCTGTCTATGTAAGGGATGCTATGATGTGGAACCTGCCTAGGAGGGACTTCGAAGCCCTTGTAGATGCTCTAGAACTCAAAGACCATCCAGAACTCCTCTGGAGCCTCACAGGCGGGAATCCCGAGGCTCTGATAGCGATCTGGGATCGTGGTCTCAGGGAGTGGATAGAATTCGAGATATCAAGACTCGGGCGCATGCTTATGGAGTCTATAAGGAGAGGTGGGGAGGAGGAGCTTTGGAGAGAAGTCGAGGAGTTATTGAGCCTCCCAGAATTCCCGCCGAAGGAGCTATCAGATAGGATGAGGGATGCTGGCTAAGATCGAGCGATATAACAAGCTCACAGAGATCCCTGAGGAGCCCTGGGTAGGGAAGCACTATGCATTCCCGATCCCAGCACACTACCACATACTAAAGATAATGACTAGAAAGAGAAGCATAGATATATCTCCAGAAGAGGTTATTAGGGAAGCTATGGGCTAGCTAGCTCTGCCAGTTGAGAACATCCTCTAGCCTCTCGATCACCTCTAGGTTTATGTTTTCAAGCTCCAGATCCTCGGGCTGTATCCTTTTTCATGGCGGTAGTAGGTTAAAATTATCCTAATTCCTGCAATGCTACTCAACCGAAATGAGGATCTCCGCTAAGGTTTCTCGGGGGAACAAGCTCTGAAGCCATTTTAAGAATCCATATCGCTGGGCTCCACGAGCTCTGGATGATCCCAACCCATTGCTGTGGGAGAACCCTCACATCCTGGTTTATAGATTCCACGTGAGCCCCCTCGAGTCTCAACCCACATTTCGAAGCTCTATAGGAAAACCGCTAACAAACCTTATAAATCAACATAAAACCAAAACGGCTCATGAAAGCTATAGACGAACTCGAGGCTGCTTTAGAGCTATATAGAGCTGGAAAGTGGGGCAAAGCGTGTTTCTACTCCCACTAAGCTGTTGAAAAGGGTTTGAAAGCCCTTCTAATCAAGAGGCTAGGAATATATAGGCGAACACATAGTGTTGAAGCTATTCTTGAAGAGATATCATCTAGGATCGGAATTCCAGAAGATCTTGCCAAGACTGCTGGCAAGCTAGATAGATACTATATACCCACTAATATCCCAATGCATGACTCTCCTCACCCCCCTTATAAGCACTACTCCAGAGAAGATGCTGAGGAGGCCGTCAAGATTGCCCGGAGGTGTTGGAATATGTTAAGAAGGCGATTGAGGGAGATCCTTAATAGAGATGGTATAAAGATCTCATAGACGATCTCGAAAAGCTTGTTGAGGAGCTGGTAAACCTCTATAGGCCCTTGAGAACAATCCTAGCAGGATCCCTAGCGGAGAGGAGATTTGTGAGAGGCCTCAGCAATATAGATCTACCGGTTGTTGTCAGGAATCTAGAGACTAACATGAATAGATTCACAATATATGGTATGAGGGATGTTGATGTAGAGATAACATTTGTTACTGAGGAGGAGCTGAGGGAAGCTGTCAGATCTGGTAGGGAGTTCTATATAAGTGCCCTTGAAAGGGGGATCACTATATATTCGGAGGTGTAGCATTATGATAATATATAGCGATAATATGTGGATCGCTTGACAGATCTCGATTTTATTGTTGTTAGTATCGATTCTTCTTCATAGTATCTATAAGCCCCGCTGCTAGTATGGGTAGTATTATCGTTGCATCCCCATAGATCACAGCTCTTTTTGCTTGTGGCTTGACCTTACCCCAGCTAATAGCTTCTCTCGGGTGCGCCCCGCTAAGAGATCCGTCCCACTCTACAGCAGTTGTTATATATACAACATAGTCAAGACCTTCCTTAAACTGGTTCCACCATATTGTGTGGTGCTTGCTTATACCCCCGCCTATTATTAGGGCTCCACTTACCCTCGATCTGAAGATCTTCTCGGCTGCTAGATCCATATCTGCAAATAGATCTATTTTTATTCCAGAGATCTTTGATCTCGTGTATAGAGCTGTGCCAAAGGCTCCATCAACGATTCCAGGCACTATAATTGGAACCTTCCTCCTATATGCAGCACCCAATATCGAGTTAGGATCCCTAGAGAGCTTCTCACCAGCCCTCCATAGGATCTCATAGACAGGCCACTCCCTTTTAATAATTACTAGCTCATCAACAAGCCCATGGGTGAACCTCTCAACAGCAACTCCATAACCCTGAAGCTCTACATATATATTCCCTAGCCTGTGAAGCCCCTTTCTATATAGATCCTCATCATCTGCCTCAAAGAAACCCTTGTAATAACCGCCTCCAAGGGATTTGGCTATATCATGATCAACAGCACCACACGTAGTTACAACAACGTCGAAGAAGCCCTCATCTATAAGCTGTGCCAAAATCCCTCTCAGCCCGGTTGAAACGAGGTTACCTGTGAATGATAGGAACCTGAGATCCGATTTCTCCACCATCTCAACAACAATTTCATAACCTCTATAGAGATGGCCCGCCATAAAACCATGTATATCCCTATAGAGCTCAATAAGATCCCTAACGCCCATAGAAGGAGCAACCCTCCTATCAACAATCCTCTCCATAGCATAGCACCAAGCTAATCCTTTGCACAGGCTAATAGATATCTATAGACTGGCAGTTTGACCACGACCCTCAGCCTTATAGCTTCTATGGATACTCCGTGAATGCCTCTAAACACTATAGCTATCAACCCACAGATCTAAGAAGAGGTGATGAAGAAGCTTGTGCCCATAAGCTGGGCGGTAACCCAGCAATTTAGTGGCTCTCAAAATTTAGGGCGGGTTTCATAGGTTGTGAGAAGGGTTTATGTTCTCTCAGCATTTAGACCTCCCTGGATCAGAAGATATGTGTACTAATAAGATAAGGGTTAGCAGATCCGAAGATTACTTGAGATTACTTATTATTTATAACGTGGATGAAGTCAGTGATGTGGCTCATAATATATATGCCATTCAGATCTAAGGTCTCTTGATATTAAGGACACTGGTACCTTTTAATAGGGTTTACATCTATATCGATTATGGGATTGACATCTAAATGGATGATCAAGAATTCTCTATGATCTATCTACCTAGAAAGATTATAGAAGAGGCTATGAAGAGAGGCTGTGATATAGAGTCCCTAGTCATAGATTCTATCGTTGAGAAGCTGAGGATCGACCATGAAGAGGAGGTTGCTATCCATATAGAGCTAGCTGAGAGATACTTGGACGAGGCCAGGAGATATATAGATCGAGGAGATCCTGTGCAGGCAAGCGAGAAGCTATATAAGGTTGCGGAGGAGTGTATAAAAGCCCTGGCAATAGAGCTTAGAACACCAGAGGTTGAAGAGGCTAAGAGAGAGGGTAGATGGTGGGTGAAACTTCTAGCCAGAGCAGCGGAGAGGATCGCTATGTTGCTCAACAAAGCAGTCATACAGCATGGATGGTCAGTAGCATATAATCTACATGTATGGGGTTTTCACGAAGCATCATTAGATATGGATGCTATCAAGGTGAGTCTGCCCACCATTGAGAATCTAGCAGTAGAAACTAAGAAGATCATTCAGGATAGGGGAACCCTCTCATGAGTTGCTCCCGGTATTCATGTTGCCCGATGCAATAAAAACATGGGAAGAGAATCTGGTAAATGCTAAGTCCAATAGAACAGAAACCCCTAGGGATCTCTAGCAGCTCATGTCTGTCGGAGATCATATTATGTTTAAATCACATTTTAAGCGTTTCCTTGCCAATGGTATTTATTGGTAGCTGGAAATTGAAAACAATAACTATGCCAACGATCCATGCATCTATTGAAGTTAAAATGCTTAGAATCTAATTGGGTCGATACTCTAAAACATTATTTGGATGATGAGCAATCCCGTCACCGATGTTAGCCTATGATGAGGAGGACGCGAGCTGATGATCTATACCTATAGCCTGGTGTTTAGATAGCTTCACCCTTATACTTAGACACAGAGCCTAGTAGTAATTTTCAGACATAGTGTTAAAAACACAGCGTGAGAATAGTGGATAAATGTCTGTCTATGGGTGTTTAAATCTATGTTTTTAATGTTTTTAAAGATTCTGGGTTGATCTTCTTTGGCTTTTTGGCTTTCTAGGTTTAGCTGGTTTCACAACTACTACCGCGTATTCCTCCATGGGTTTTCCGTCTATATAGTTTGCTATGCCTCTTACGATTGATTCCAACATCTTTTTCTGGGTTGTTCTCACGAATGCTGCTATATGGGGTGTGAGGATCGTGTTGTTGGTCTCGATTAGCGGGTGTGTCTTGGGTAGGGGCTCCTTCTCGAAGACGTCTAGGCCTGCATAGCTTATTATGCCCTCTCTTAATGCCCACAGAAGTGCTTCTGTATCTATCACCTCGCCTCTAGCTGTGTTCACAAGGATCAATCCCCTTTTTGCTTTTGAAAGCACCTCCCTATTGATCATACGCCTTGTCTCCTTGGTAAGCGGTGTGTGGATTGTCACTATATCGCTTCTCGAGAAGATCTCCTCCAAGCTGGTTACAAGCTTGACACCCAACGCTCTAGCCCATTCAGGATCTATGTATGGGTCGTAGGCTATCACCTTAGATCCAAAACCTCTGACAAGGATCTCAGCAACCCTGGAGCCTATGTTCCCCAGCCCGATAATCCCAACAACCATGTCGCTAAGATCCCTTGGGGCTGAGAGTTCCTCGAAGAGCTCATATGAGTAGCGTATAACACCATATCTACCCTCCCTCAAACCCCTATCAGCCCATGGGATCTTCCTTAGCATCGCCAGCATAAGGGCTATAGTGTGCTCGGCAACAGAGTTTCTCTCAACAACATTGGGAACCCTTATAACATAGACGCCATATTCAGAGGCTGCATTAACATCTATATTATCATATCCAATACCGTGCCTAGCAATCACACATACATCCTGGTTATAGATATAGAACTCCCTACCATAGTAGGGTCTGGTAGAGGTTATCACAAAGTCATACCCATCAAGAGCTTTAGCTAGGCTCCTCTGATCTATATCGGCTGGGAGATCTAGGAAATCTATTCCACACCCCCTATCATGAAGGATCTTGAGGACTTCCCCAACATCAGACCATTTTTCCATAAACCTATACCCAACTATAGCTAACCTATACTTGGAGGCCACTTTAGCTCACCATAGAGGATATACGGGCTAAATTTATTTATTTTTAACCTCCATACTTTCCATTTTCGATATCATTGGGGTGTGCTCACTGCTATCATTCTTGCCCTTGGCAATATATTTTTAAAAACATTCCATATTCTGAGACCCTCTCGCTTGAAAGGGTGGATTTTCAACTATAAATTCTATATGAATGTTCTATGTCCTATAACCCCAACGACTCAATATATAATCCCGTCTTGAAGTGAAAAATATTGGTATAGCGTTGCTTTTCTCGATCTCTATCTTATATATTCCATTTTTTCTCTCAGATATTTGGACATGGTCTCCAGTACCTCCCATGTGGGTTGTGCTTCTATATCTCCTCTTACAGTTACTACTAGGGCTCCTGCTATGTTTGCGTATTTCAGAGCTTGGGAGTGTTCTAAGCCTCTGTATAGGCTTGCTAGGAGTGCTGCGTCGAAGGCGTCTCCGGCACCTATTACATCCTCTATGATTGGCACGCTGATCGCTTTTTCAACAACTTCTCCCCCTTCTTTTGTATATAGCTCGCTTCCTTCCTCTCCCTTTTTAACTACAACTATTTCTATGCCTTGGTTTAACAGCTTCTTCACAGGCTCTCTTGTACTGCTTGTCTCTGGAAACAGAATTGCTAGATCTTCTTTGTTTGTGATCAGGATCTTTGTGTCTCTTAGCACTGGTAGGAGAGCTTCTCTAGCTCTTTCAGGTGTTCGCCAGAGCTTTAACCTTATGTTTGTATCCAATATTACGTCAACACCGCTGGATCTAGCTACTTCTAGGGCTTTCCTAAATGCCCTATAGCAGCTCTCGCTAAGAGCTGGTGTAATCCCTGTGAGGAATAGGGCTCTCGATCCCCCGATATATTCCTCATCTACATCGCTTTCATCCATATAGGATGCCGCGGATAAATGTCTGTAATAGAAAACCGTGGATTTACCTGGTATTGGGTAATGTCTCTGCACAAAATATATCCCTGTTGGAGCATCCTTCATAACCCTGACATGGGTTATATCGACACCCTCACCCTTAAGAGTTCTAAGGATCATCTCGCCAAACTCGTCATTGCCCACCCTCGTTATAAACCCGGTTCTATATCCAAGCTTGCTTAACCCAATCATTACATTAGCTTCAGACCCTGCCACATGAACCTCAAAATACCTTGCATATCTGAGAGGTCCAGGGGTTAAGCTGTTAAGCTGTATCATGACCTCCCCTATTGAGACGAAATCCATTTTAGACATTCGGATCCCCAAACTATTGTATTATAACATAAATATTTCTACAATACCAAGATAGATATATTATTATGTTAGCTGACTGACCCCGCCTTAAAGGACAAGACTTTCAGTTTATAACTTATAAGCAAAGTGATCTTCTAATACTCAGCACATAAATACCCTAACAAATCAAGAGCAATCCTCTCACAAATAAAGTCTCACCACTCATGATGGGGAATAATCTATAGACTTCATATACGATAGGAAAGATTTTCGGTGAATTTAACCTCTAATCATCTAGGAGTGTGATACATCTTTTCATCAGATCCAGGGGGATCTAGCGTTTCCCCGCTAACGGTATTTGATGGTGTTTGTGAATATTTGTATTTCCGTTAGCGGGGTTGCACCTTGGCTCGGGATCACCAGCTTCACCCGAGCCTCATGGGTGCCTGTCGAGCCCAACGCCACTGGGCTCCCATCTGTGGAGAGCTCAGGTATCATTGCTCTCCGAGGATATCTATATGCCCAATACATAGGGGTATCGCCTCATCATCAAATATGGCTAGGGATTGGATGCTTATAAGCTTACCCAGCATTCCCTCTCCACGATACACCAAGTATCTACAAGTATTCACAAGTATTTAAACTTACAGTCAGTTCTGCAACTGCCTCCTCTCCGCCATATTAGGTCAGGGCATTCTGCTGTAAGGCGATTCTCTTGATAGCTAGTTTCTTGGAGTCCTCGATTTCCTTTTCGCTTGGTTCGCTCTTCTCTATAGGCCTGTATCTATGCTCTATCTCGTCGATCAATGTTTCTAGCACCTCTCTAAGTGTTATACCTGCTATATCTCTAAGATTATTCGGGTTGTACTTTGCAGGCGTCACCTCTCCCCTTGCAACCCTGTTAAGCCTTGGCTTTATTAGCTTTTTGAGAATCTCTATGTTCGAGGATACTAATAGTGTTGAGTGTACTAGATAGGCTCTATCCTTGATCGCTGCGGCTGTTCCCGAGACCTTATAGCCTTTCACAACTACATCGCTGTGGTTCTCCACCCAGGCTTTGATTCCTAGTTTCTCTAGCGCTGCTATTATAACCCCCGTTGCCTCTCTATACACCTCGTCCACAGGTTTTAGCCCTTTTGAGGGGGATATTATTGATATATTTATATTCCCTAGATCGTGATACACAGTCCCACCACCGCTGATTCTCCTAATGATAGGGATCCCAAGTCTCTCCGCCTCCTCACAGTTGGCTTCATCACATGGCCCCTGGGTATAGCCTATAACTATAGATGGATAGTTGATCCATATCCTTATAACCCCACCCCTAAACCCCCTCCTAACGGATGAGAGGAGAACCTCGTCTAGAGCTACATTCACAGCTGGGTCATGGGCGGAATATGTTATGAGATCCACCTTTACCTCCTCCCAGGATCTATGCCATAGATGTTCCACTCATCCCTAGAATACTTCTCCCTATATAGTGTGAGGGCTAGAGAGATCTCTCTAGGCTCTAGTGATCTGAAGACAACATCTCTATAGCCAAGGGCTTCTGCAAATCCCTCTGCGAGTGCCCTATAGATCTCGCCTATCTCTAGCCCCCCAATGATATCCCATAACCCCGCTACCTTATCCCTAGCCTCTAGATCCTCTGCCTCCCCCACCTTTATAACCCTTGTGAATAGCTCGTGGCTATAGGTTAGAAGCAGGGTTCCATGTTGTAGGAGGGCTCCCCAATCCCTTCTCTGGGCACTCCCAGAGATCTTCTTCTCTCCAATCAATACATCGCTAGATCCTGGATTCACATAGCAATACATACTCAAGCCAGGCTCTCCCAAGCCCCTGACCTCTGCATCGGCCCCAAGCCTTCTGATGGCGAATGCTATGCCTTCAGCTATCTTAGCAGCCGATCTAGCGACGTCTAGCTTGTAGAGCTCATGGCTATTGCTTAGAACAACGCTATAGGTTATCTCATGATCCTGTGGATGTAGAAGCGCAGCGCCCCCTGTTGGTCTTCTAACCAGCTTATACCCAAGCCTATTGATCTCATCTATATTGACAACATCCAGGGCATTCTGCCTCCTACCAATGCTCACCCCGCTTGGGAGCCACATATATAGCCTGAGGGTATCGTAGTCAACTCTACTTCTGAGCCTCGCTATAGCCTCATCTATAGCCATGTTAAGCTGTGGATCCCTAGGGCCGTCATAAACCACCCTGAGGAGGGGCATGGCCAGCTATCCTCTTAACGGCCTCTAGATATGCCTCCCTAGCCTTATAAGAGGTTCTTGCAAGCGGGTGGGCAATCACATACGAGAATCCGAGTTTATAGGCTATCTCCTCCAACTCCTTGAACTCCTCGATCTTATAGACCCTTGCCACTGGCAGCTGTTTGGGGCTAGGCCTCATATACTGGGATAGAACCAATATATCAACCCCAGCATCCCTCAGATCCCTCATAGCATCTATAACCTCCTCCCAAGTCTCTCCAAGGCCCAGCAATATGGAGGATTTTGTGATAAGCACCGGATTATAGATCTTAGCCTGTCTAAGAACCCTGAGGCTCTGATCATAGCCAGCCCTCCAATCCCTGGCAAGAGGTGTTAGCCTCCTAACAGTCTCAATGTTATGGGCAAGCACGTCGGGGCCTGAAACGACAACCCTTTTAAGGGCATCTAGATCTCCTCTAAAGTCTGGTATGAGAACCTCGACCCTCACACCAGGGTTTAGATCCTTAACAGCCCTTATAGTCCTTGCAAAGTGCTCCGCACCCCCGTCTGGAAGGTCGTCTCTATCTACAGAGGTTATAGTCACATAGTCTAAGCCGAGCTTCTTAACAGCCTCAGCCACCTTATATGGCTCCAGAGGGTCTATGGGTTGGGGCACGCCCTTCTTAACGTAGCAGAATCTACAGCCCCTGGTACATGTGTCACCCATAATCATGAAGGTAGCCACACCGCTGCCCCAGCACTCAAATATATTGGGGCATAGAGCGCCCTCACACACAGTAGCTATCCCGAGACTCGAAACAATCTTCGAGAGCTCCAAATATCTCTGGTTGAGGGAGACCCTAAGCCTAACCTTCTCCAAAGACCTCCACCTTCACAACACCACTTCCAGGAGATACAGAGCCTCCTGGAGGTACTAGGATCTCCTTGACAACCCCATCATAGGGAGACTCTATAACAAGCACAGCCTTCTCAATCTCAACCTCGACGAGGGGATCCCCTTTAGAAACCCTATCCCCTGGTTTCTTAAGTATATTTATAACCTTACCGTTCCACCCACCCCTCCTAGGCCAAAGCTCCTCAGGTATTCTAACGATCTCCTCCAGTAATTTACACCTCCAAAGTATATCTGAATAGAGGCTATATGTATTAAAAGAGCTCACTGCCCATCGAATTGCGGGCTTAGCGAGTGGTTTATCTCGCTACTCCAAGCCGTTTCTCAGCAGGTGGTGGTTCATTGTTTTATCTCCACCATCTGCCTCTCAACGGTCTCCCCGAGCCCCCTCACCGCAGTAGCTTAGCCCCTGTCGCCAGAGGCTTCAAAGCCCTACGGGTCTCGGAAACTCGGGGTCACCAATAAGTATATATCTCTGAGTTTATAAGCATCAAGAAATCAATGAACATGAGCGCTACAAATAATAATGAAAGCCGAAACAGCCCCATTACTGCAGGGGATTGCCCATAGTTGCCTAGAGGATCACGGCCTCGCGAATCTCGGAAACCTAGAACACTAAACAATATACTAAGAAATATTTAGAAGTATTTACAAAAATCTACAACATCTCTTAATCTCTTACAGCGATAACCCTAGAAGGATCTACTTAGGGTCTACTATTATATCCTTCTTCTAAGCCTCGGATTGAAGTACTCCTCCAAACCCGCTCCTAAGAGTATCACAGCTAGCACGGTAAGGCTTATCAATATCCCAGGGGGTAGGAACCACCACCACATGCCGAGATATATAGCGTTCCTCTGTAGAGCGTAGTGAAGCATCATGCCCCAGCTAATAGCCCTAGGATCCCCGAGCCCTAGGAAGCTTAGAGAGGCTTCGGTTAGCATCGCACCACCCATAAGGGTTATTACCTCAACTATGATGAGCGATGTAGTGTTTGGCAGGATATGCCTCAGAATTATTCTCGCATTACTGGCTCCAAGAGCCCTAGCGCTTTCAATGAAGGGGCTCTGCTTTATAGATATAACAGCAGATCTTATTAGCCTCGCTGCAGAGGGCCAGGAGTTGATTGCTATGGCGACTATTATGGGCACGATCCTATTCCCAATGTGTGGAGCGAATAGAACGACTAGAAGTATAGTTAGTAGGAGATTTGGGAAAGCCAGCCAGAGATCTGTGAATCTCATTAGAACCTCATCAAGCTTACCACCGTAGTAGCCTGCTAATAAGCCTAGGAGGGTCCCGATAATCGTTGCCACAGCTGCTGATACAAAACCGATCAATAGTGAAAGTCTTGCAGAGTATATAAGCTGAGAGAATAGATCCCTGCCAAGATCGTCGGTGCCTAGCCAGTGCTTACCGCTCGGCGGCTCAAATGGCTGGGATACCCTTTCATAGGGGTTGTAGGGGGCTATGAGATCTGCTAGAAGGGCCATCACCACAAACCCTATCAATAATATGAATCCCGACATAGACGCCTTATTGGTTATAAGAATTCCGAGTGAGGATCTAAGAGCTGTTAAGGATCTCCACACCATAGATCACCTCGAGCTCCTAACCCTTGGATCTAGTAGGGCATATAGCAGATCCACAATGAGATTAGCAAGCACAACGCTTATCGAGAGTATAAGCACCACTCCTTGAAGAAGCCAGAAGTCCCTGTTAACTATAGCCTCGAACACAAGCCTACCAGTACCTGGGTATGAGAACACTGTTTCGGTTAGAACGGCACCATCTATTATAAATGCATATCTAAGCCCCATAACAGTTATGACTGGTAACATAGCATTTCTAGCAACGTACGAGCTCTTAACAACCCCCTCGGGCAGGCCCTTAGCCCTAGCAACGGATACATAGTCCTCTCCTAATATATCTATTACGGAGTTCCTCACATAAAGCACAAATGTGAAGACACCTCTCACAACCAGTACTAGGAAAGGTACCGTGTAGTGCCACAGATAGTCGATCAGCCACTCGATAGAGGGGAAAGAAGTTCCTGGGCTTATGGCTCCATAGAGGGGGAAAGCCCCTAGCTGAATAGAGAATATATATAGGAACACTATAGCCAGCCAGAAATATGGAGTGGCTCTGAGGAAATTGGAGAGTGAGAGAACTACTATGTCTACTCTGGATCCTCTTCTATAGCCTATCTCAACACCCAGCTTATAGGCTAGATAGTTCGAAATGGTTATAGCAGGGACTAGAAGCGCTATTGTATAGGGTAGTCTCTCAATTATAACATCAAACACCGGTCTGGAGTATTTGACCGAATAACCCATCTCCCCTCTAAACATGTTATAGATGTAAAACATGTATTGCTCAAACCACGATCTATCCATGCCATAGAGCCTTCTAAGCGTGGCCAGGGTTTCGGGAGATATTCTTGGGTCGTTCTCAAGCTCCGCAAAAGGATCTCCAGTAAGCCTCACAAGAAAAAATACCGTGGTCACTATTGCAAAAATAGTTATGGACGAGGAGAGGATTTTCCTAGCTAAAAAACCTATTGTGGACAAACTATCCTTTCCTCCTCATTATGACTAAGACCGCGACTACCGCAGCAACTATGACTATAGCTGCGATCAATGCAAGAATCATGCCATTCGGCAAAGCTGGTTGGGTCTGCTGCACTTGAGGAATTGTTATAGTAGCAGGCTGCTGCGTAGGCGTAGGCGTCACTGTTTTAACAGTCTCTATCACAGCCGTAGCTGTCACAGTTGCGGCGGGGGTTTTGATAACCTGTGCAGGCCTACCTGTCTTCGAGTATATGAAGAGGAAATTCCACCAATTCACTAGATCATCATCCACGAGCCTAACCCAGTTATCGAAAACATCGAGCCTATAAGGTGCTATGAACTTCCTATAGTAGAGATTCACAGCTGGAACCTCATCCGCCAAGATCTCCTGTATTCTCCAAGCCAGCTCCTTTCTTTTCTCCGGATCCAGCTCAGATACTAGTTGATCAATAAGCTTATCCACCTCAGGGTTGGAATATCTATTCCAGTTGGCCGAACCCTTTGAGTGGAACCTGGTCTGAAGCCAAGATATATCGAAGCCAGGACCACTACCCAAGAGCCATGTATCAACCTGCCCACCTCTTATGAGAGACCACGCAGTTGCCCACTCAACCACCCTAACCTCCGCCTTTAACCCTCCACCAGGTATCTTGGCAAGGCTATCCGCTATTATCTCCGCAGCCCTGACCCTTATTATGTCATAGTTTGGTGGATAGATCTCGAACTTGAACTTAGATCCGTCTGGAGCCTCTCTCCAACCATCTTTATCTACATCTCTGAACCCCAGCTGATCCAGGATTTCAGCTGCCTTGGTCAGGTTATATGTGTAGTATTTAAGGTTCGGGTTATACCACTTTGCGTGAACACCGAATGGAGGCACAAAGCCAGGGCTCCCCTGGATACCATAGCCCATAAGCAGCGTGTTTATTATAGCATTATAGTCCACTGCATATGCTAGTGCCTTTCTAAATAGGGATATGTTGAAGGGCCATTTCCTGTTATTAAGACCCCAATGGTAGTAGAAGTCGCTTTGATATACATGTATCGCTAGGTTCGGGTTAGACAGTATCCTTGGAGCTGTTTCAGGGCCTATGAAACCTGAATACGTCTGTATATCGCCCTTTTCAAGGGATAGGAGCGCCACACTAGCTTCTCCTATGAAGCTCATTACAAGCTGGTCTATGCATGGCCTTCCCTGCCAGTAGTTCTCGTTAGCCTTATAAGCTACATACTGATCTGGTTGGTAATCCACTATTATGAATGGCCCGCTCCCCACAAGCTCCTTAAGGGATGGGCTATACTTGGCAACCCCATCGCCAAGCTCCCTGAACTTCGGCTCCCATATATGCTTTGGCATGATATTCATAACGCTTAGGGCGTTCTCAACAAAGCCTGCATCAACCATCTTCATATATACCTTAACAGTCCTCTGATCCACAGCCTCAGCCCTATCAACATTTCTGAAGACCCCATAGTAATATGCCCAAGAGTAGTTCCTCAGCATATTTATTGTGAATGCCACATCCTCAGCGGTTAATGGATATCCATCGTGGAATTTAATACCGCTCACAATCCTTATAGTATAGATCTTTCCATCAGAGCTCATATCAATGCTCTCAGCGACCTCCTTGACGAGGGTACCATTGAAAAATCTCACAAGCCTATTGTATATAGGCGTGAGAACTAGTATCTCCCAGCTAGATCCAGCTACAAACCAGTTAAGAGTATTCGGCTTACTCCCAATACCTATTTTCAGAGCCCCACCATACGTTTTACACTGGGATCTCGGTGGATCCTGTATCGATAGCCTGATCTCTTGCTGAGCACTAACCAGCGTAGCAAAACCGCTTGCAACTGAGAGAACTATGATCGCTAGACATATCCCAAATAATGTTGGTTGCTTCACCATAGTCCCCCCAGGAAATATCGAAAGTTACCTTAAATATTCCCATACACAGAACTCAGCAACATCTAGAATACTAGAATAGTTTTGAAATATCCTTAATATATATCTATATATCATATATGAAGGGAAGCATCTTTAGCGCATTGAACATATTTAGCCTATAGCCTCTATAAAGATCTTTTCCAGATCTTTTTTCCCTATATTCTTAGGAGCTATGGATAGGAGTCTCTGCTGCTTTAAAGTCCCATCCACCAATGCTTCTAGATCTTCTTTGCCGAAGCCCAGCTCCCTTAGGTTTGTGGGAACCCCTAGATCCTCTAGAAGCTCTATATAGCTCTCAAATATAGCCTCGCCTATAGCCTTTGGATCTCTCCCCACATATTCCCCTGTAAGGATCTCTGCTACTCTCGCGAATTTCTCGTAGTTATATGGCGATAGGTGTTTGAACGCATATGCAGCTGGGATCGCCGTTGCTATTCCATGAGGAGCTATTGGGTATCCGAAGTCGTAGTCCTCTGGATAGTAGTTCCTAACCATCCCAGCTATTGGATATGCCATTGCGTGGGGAACATGAACGCCGACATGTCCAAAGCCTATCCCGGCTATGCTTGCTGCGAGCATCATATAGTATCTAGCCTCTATATCTAGGGGATCTGCATATGCCCTTCTAAGATACTTCACAACCCACTCTATAGCCTTCTCCCCGAATAGATCCCCTACAGGTGTTGCTCCCGAGTAGACGGGTCTCTCGCTTGGGGATTTCAACGCCTGCTTAGCCGTGTAGGGCCTAGCAGTATATGATTCTATTGCATGGTTCAGCACATCAAGCCCTGAAGACGCTGTTACCATGGGGGGCAGGGTGAGGGTTGTCAGCGGATCTATGAGGGCTATCGAGGGCCTTATCATTGGGTTGCTTATCCCCGTTTTAACTCTAAGCCTCTTAACATCTAGAACAGCTACAGAGGTGCTCTCACTTCCAGTACCAGCGGTTGTTGGGATCGCTATTAGGGGTTTTAGAGGTCCTGGAGGCCCTAGCCCCTTACAAATAGACCTGTTTATATAGTCCTCTAGAGGGGCTGGATAGCAGTATAGGAGATCAAGGATCTTGGCCGTATCTATTGTTGAACCCCCTCCAAGGGCTATGAAGCCATCGATTCTAAGATCCCTTATCCTCTTATACCCCTCAACAAGCCCTTCATCTTCGGGCTCTATCCTCACATCGCTGAACACCTCAACCTCCATACCCTCCGACTCGAGAGAGGATATGACATTACGGGCTATCCTAGAGTCTACGAGTCTCTTGCCAACAACTAGCAGCGCCCTTCTAATCCCGAGCCTCGTAGCCTCATAGCCAACCTCTCTATGCACGCCCATGCCGAATTTAATCGTCTGTGGAAGGGATATTGTGAATACAGCATCTACCGAATCGGAGTATACTATATATGGGTCCCCCATAGATAAAGCCTCAATAAATACAGGGCTTGAGGGTTTATTAAAGGGGCTTTTGGTAGGTTGCTACAGATATATATCTCTCTCTAAGTAGATAGAAATATATAAAGCTCCTAAGGCTCTGGTAGTGTGGTGATTCTCCCTGGGTTTTAGAAGGATATATCTCCTAGACTATGGCTGGCTTGCAGGAGATGGCGAGTGATTCCTTCCAGGCTGGGGCGCTACGACATATAGCGAGAGAAAACCTAAAAGGGTGTGGGTTGAGTTCCCAGTCTCCGGAGCTCTGCTAGACACAGATATTGGCTATATACTCTATCGACACAGGGGTTCGAGTTTTATTGGGCTTGATATAGCTTAATATCAAGCCCTTTTCCCTTGGCTTCATCGCCCTCAGAATCCCCTTTTCACCGGGATCCATTCGCTGGGCTCCACCCGCTCGGGGTGACCCCTACCCACAGCTCCTCCATCACAGAAGCCTCCGG
>Ga0079992_132079_pt1 | contig 18150 bp, 15 predicted proteins | sample FaiFalFF_MnMetaG_3_FD_69197 | JGI IMG/M metagenome (GOLD analysis project Ga0079992, IMG submission 69197) | Freshwater microbial communities from Yellowstone National Park, Wyoming, USA - Fairy Falls B (FF_Mn_B) MetaG (SPADES assembly) (version 2) | ecosystem: Environmental > Aquatic >... | reverse complement strand
CGCCCACGGGCTGGCTGGGGTGCTCAATAACCTGGGGCTCCTGCTTCAGGTGCAGGGTCAGGCCGAGGAAGCCCGGCGGCACTATGAGCGGGCCGTCGAGATCCGGGAGGCCCTCCATCGGGTCTATCCGGAGCATATAGGGATCGCCCACGGGCTGGCCACGGTGCTTATGAACCTGGGGCTCCTGCTTCGGGCGCAGGGTCGGGCCGAGGAAGCCCGGCGGCACTATGAGCGGGCCGTGGAGATCTGGGAGGCCCTCCATCGGGCCCATCCGGAGGACGTGGAGATCGCCCACGGGCTGGCTGGGGTGCTCAATAACCTGGGGCTCCTGCTTCAGGTGCAGGGTCAGGCCGAGGAAGCCCGGCAGCACTATGAGCGGGCCGTCGAAATCTGGGAGGCCCTCCATCGGGCCCATCCGGAGCATGTAGAGATCGCCGACGGGCTGGCCGCGGTGCTCAATAACCTGGGGGTCCTGCTTCAGGCGCAGGGTCAGGCCGAGGAAGCCCGGCGGCGCTATGAGCGGGCCGTCGAAATCCGGGAGGCCCTCCGTCAGGCCCATTCGGAGCATGTGGGGATCGCCGACGGGCTGGCCGGGGTGCTTACGAACCTGGGGAACCTACTTCAGGCGCAGGGTCAGGCCGAGGAAGCCCGGCGGCGCTATGAGCGGGCCGTGGAGATCTGGGAGGCCCTCCACCGGGCCCATCCGGAGCATGTGGAGATCGCCCACGGGCTGGCCACGGTGCTTACGAACCTGGGGGTCCTGCTGAGCGATCAGGGTCGGGCCGAGGAAGCCCGGCGGCACTATGAGGGGGCCGTCGAAATCCGGGAGGCCCTCCATGCGCGTGTACCCTGGCGACGTGACGTCAAGTATCGCGTGCAGGAGTGGGTGGATCGGGCCCGCCAGCTCCTCGCCCGGCTGACCCGTAAAGGGTGAGCCGATGGAAGGGACGGGGTGACGAAGTGACGATATTTACGGACTTGGGGTACCAAGTACCGGGTCCCATGTGCCGGGTCCTGGTACCTGGGACCCGATACCCGGGACCGAATCGACGCTGAGGGCCGGATACCGAGCACCGAGGACCGAGCTCGGCCACCGGAAAACCCGCACACTGGGTATGCAGGATAGAAATGGCCGAGATTCTGATTACTTGGTACCCGGAACCTGGTACCTGGCACCTTCGCACCATTCCCCCATCTCAAATCTTAACAAGGCACGAGCAACGGGTAATAAATAATTTCCTCATTACCGTATGACCCCGTTGGGTATACCGGCCGAGACACTACCCGGGTAATCACTCCACTGGGTAGTGATTCAGGGCATATGCCCGCAACAGACGTAGGTTTGACAGTACATATCTCGATGTGGGATGAACTCTTGTTGCTCAGGTATTATCAGCCCCCCAGGGGGTGATTACCACTACCCGTTCTCCATGGAGAACCCCGGAACTTTTTCGAAATGGGGGTCAAATAAAGGTCAATGGTTTGATAAACGGAGGGGCCGATATGCAGGGAACAAAGCCAGGGGACATTTGGACCCAGATTCTGACCTTTCTTTATACCATCGCCCACCAAATCGGGGAATGGGTCCTTCGCCTCCTTCAGACTCTCTTCCCTCAGGCCGCCCTGCCCATGGAGCTGGCCGACCCTATCGGCTTTCTGGTCCTGCTGACGGTCTTTGTGGTCCTGGCACAAGCGGCTCGTAAAATTGCCTGGTATATTCTCATCGTCGGGTGGGTTCTCATCGTCATTCGGCTCATCATGGCCTTTTTCGGCTATGGCCGGCCCTAAACGTCCCAAGCCCCGCGCGGAGACCATGGGCTAAAATTGTTCGGGGTGACGGAGTGACGAAGTGACGAGGGACGGAGTGACGATGAAGAGCTGGGATACCCGGAGTGCCTTCTACCATGGAAAACCCAGAACTTTTTCAAAACGAAGGTCAATAGGAAACGGGGATGAATCATTCCGCCGTTCCATGCGGGACCTGAAATGCCCTGCGAGTCCTACGCCGGAAGATGGACGATGGAGGAATTTCGTCTGGCCCAGCATTTCGTCTTACTCGTGTACCCCTTCCGGTACGCGCCGGACATGGTCCACCGCTCGGGCCGGGTCCGCCGGCTCCGGGACTTGCGGGACCGGTGGGTGCACTGGTGGACCCGCCTGGATGATGAAGCCCTCGTGTGTGCCCTCGACGACACTTACTTCTTCCTACCCTATGTTCGGTCCCTCCTCTTCCCGGAGACCGACAACCTGCCGTCGGGCGACGCCCGTCAACAGGTCCCCTCGGCCCGACACTGGTCCGGTATGCCTTGCGACGACCTGGCCAGGCAGGTGCCGACGGATGCAGTCTTACGACTGACCCTGCGACCGGACCACCTGAAACCTTGGCGACACCTTCGGCTTCGGTTTGAGCGGGGTGAGGACCGATTTGAGGCCGCCACGACGGTCGACTGGGTAGACGTCCTGCTTTTCCCCCAGTGTATCGGCTTCCTGGTCCTCCGGATTCACATGCAAGAGGAGGCTCCGTCGGTGAGCCGTTTGAACAAATTCCTTGGCCACGTCCGCCTGGTGCACCCACCCCGGGTGGACTGGACGCTGGCCGCATGGGAGTGGACCCAGGATGGACGGTCCATTCGGTTTCAAAACCGGGACCTGGTGGATTTTCTGCTCCAGGGCTTAACGATGGCGGAGACCCCACGCCTTAGACCGAACCTGTCCGATTTCTTAGAGGCACTGGCCCGGTCACCGGAAGCCCGGTACACGGACACGCCCGACGGCCAGGTCTACGGTCAAGTCTTCCATCTTTACGTGTATGCCTGTCTGGACAGGACGAACCCAGGGGTCGAGGAAGCCCCCGCGTCGGGCCTGTGGACCTCGCCGTCCGAGCGAATCCTGTACGAGCTGGCGACCGTCACGCCGACCGATATCCCCGACTACTGGCCCCATCCCGACTACGTGGCCCACCTGAGGCAGAAGCACGTCATCCGGCTGTGGGCTAACTGGCAGGGAATGGCTCTGCACGACAACGTCGTCTTCCTCGGCCTCTGGAGGAGCCCGTTTACCATAGGAGGCCTTCCCCACAATGTGGAGAACGACTACTTCCATTTGTATCTCTTCGCCCTGTTTCAAAAGGTACGGCTCAGCATGATGTTTGGGGAACTCGTCCGGCGGGAGGCTCCCCTGGGACAGCGCCTGCGGGAGGCCCGGCGGTTGTGGGATGCCTTCATGGAGTTTCAGAACCACTACTGGTTCACCGAAGTGACCCGCAAGCCCCAGGGCGTCGAGATCTATCACCGTTTTCAGGAGGGTCTGGGGGCCGTCCCCCTGTATGAGGAACTGCAGGCGGAGGTCCGGGAACTGCGGGACCACTACGAACGGAAGTTTGAGCGACAGATCAGTTCTCTCTTGAACTTCCTGACCTTCGTCGGACTCCCGGCCGGACTGCTGGTCGAACTGTTTAGCAACGCCTTGATTCGGCAAGCCACATGGGGGGAGTTTCTTTTGACGGCGCTCCTTATGTATGCCGTCCTGGGAGGCCTATGGCTCCTGTGGCGCTTCTTCCGCCGATGAGGGATGCCTGACGACCCATCGGTTTAGGCAGGGATGCCCGTTGGCCATCCAGACCATCGGACAGTCAGACCCTGGGGCGGTCCGGTGGCCAGGCTCGGTCTTCGGTACTCGGTGTTCGGCCCTCGGTGTCGATTCGGTACCAGGTACTGGGTCCCAGGTGCCGGGTACCCGGGACCTGGCACCCGATACCTGGCGGAATGCCTGGCTCATGCTTCGAAAACCCGCACATGGGGTTAGCTTAGTCTTTCGGGGAATCATCGGACTCCCAAAAGGCATCTTGCATGTAGAGTAAGGTTGCTTAGTTTCAACCCGAGGTCACGAAGACATGCTCTTACAGCTATTGGCCAACGGTCTCTGTGCAGGCGCGCTCTACGCCATCGTGGCGCTCGGGTTCGGTCTCATCTACCGTACGACCGGGGTCTTCCATTTTGCCCACGGTGCGGTCTATACCGTCGCCGCATACCTCCTCTACCTTTTCGGTGCGACGATGGGAGTGCCGACAATCGGCGCTGTGGTGATTGCACTAATCGGAGCAGCAGTCGCCGGCGTGTTGTCCGAAGTGGTGGTGTACCGCCCGATTGCACGACGTATCTCTTCTCCCTTGGCGACCCTGATCGGCTCGTTTGGCATCTACCTCTTCACCGTGAACGCGATTGCCCTTATCTTCGGCAACGAAACTAAGGTCCTCAGGCCCGGAGTGGACATTACCTTCTCATTCGGCCCGATCGTCTTGACTCGCTTTCAATTACTGGCTTTCCTGGCGTTTGTGGCCGTTTTCGTGGGCTTCTTGCTCTTCAAACGTACCCAGCTGGGTCGGTTGCTATTAGCCTTTGCCGACAATCCGATGCTCGTGGAAGTGCTTGGCTGGAATACCTCGACCATCCGGATAGGCGTCTTCGCGGCCGGTTCCATACTGGCGGGCATTGCCGCTTCGCTCTCGGCCCTGGACGTAGGCATGGATCCGTATGTGGGAATGAGCGCGCTGTTGATGTCGGCCGTGGCGGTCATCGTGGGCGGGGTGAAGGTGTTTGAAGGCGCCATCGTGGGCGGAATCTTGCTGGGGATCGTTCAAAGTCTTGTCGTCTGGCGACTCTCTGCCCGCTGGATGGATGTGTTTACGTTCATCATCCTGGTGCTCTTTCTCCTATTGCGGCCGGAGGGCCTGCTCGGGAAAGCAGTGCGTTTGGAAGAGGCACGATGAATTACCTGTTCCACATACTGGTGATGATCGGTATCTACGTGATCCTGACGCAGTCGTTGAACCTGGTCATGGGATACACGGGTCTCCTTTCGGTGTGCCATGCTGCTTTCTATGGCATCGGAGCGTATGCCTCGACGCTCCTGATGACAGGCTGGGGTGTGAACTTCTTCGTTGCACTCCCTGTAGCGGTCATCGTGTCGGTGTTGCTCAGCTTTGTCGTTTCGATCCCGTCGCTACGTCTCAAAGGGGACTACTTTGTCCTTGCGACGCTGGGATTTCAGGCAATCATCTTCGGCATCATGTACAACTGGGTGTCCTTTACCCGCGGGCCCTATGGGATACCCGGCATCCCGATCCCCACGTTATTCGGCTTTGCATTCGACAGCCCCGCTTCGTACACATTGCTCTCCCTCGGTCTGGCCGCCCTCGTGGTTACTTTCATCTATCTGATTACCTCGTCGCAGTTCGGTCGCGTACTGAGAGCCATCCGTGAGGATGAAATCGCCACGCAGGCGCTCGGCAGGAACACCGTCTTATTCAAGACGACTGCGTTTGCTCTCGGCGCCGGCATCGCCGCAATCGCCGGCTCACTCTACGCCGGCTATGTCCGCTACATCGACCCCACGAGTTTCACCGTTGCGGAATCCCTTTTCCTGGTGACCATACTTGCCATCGGGGGCAGTGGGAACATCCAGGGGCCCGTCGTGGGAACCATCATCCTGGTCTTGCTACCCGAGGTCTTGCGGTTCTTGCGAATCCCCGATACCATCGCACCGAATATCCGAATGATGCTCTATGCCCTGGCGCTAATCCTTGTCGTAATCTACAGGCCAAGGGGGATTGCGGGAGAGTATGGATTTGAGTAAGCGCTGTGAGGACGTACCCACCCTCGAGGTGAGGAATCTGACACGGTTCTTCGGCGGTGTCGCCGCCGTGAAGGACGTGAGCATCGCCTTTCCACCGAAGAGGATCACTGCACTCATCGGACCGAATGGTGCAGGGAAGACGACCCTTTTCAATCTGATATGCGGCTACATTGCCCCCACGAGGGGCGAGATTCTCCTCGGCCATCAAAGCCTGAGGGGACTCAAGCCGTGGCAGATCGCGCGGCTGGGAATTGGGAGACTTTTCCAGGATGTCCGTGTGTTTGGGAAACTGACCGCTCTGGAGAACGTCCTTGTCGCTTTCCCGAACCAGGTCGGCGAGAGGTTTTGGGAGCCGGTCGTCCGAAGGGCGCAGACGCTCAAGATGCAGAGGCAGAATGTCGAACGAGCGATGGCACTCCTGGAACTCGTCTGCCTTGCCGATAGGGCAAATACGACGGCCGAGAACCTTTCATACGGCCAGCAGAAACTTCTGGCCATCGCCCGGCTGTTGGCGATGGACGCCAAGATACTTTTGCTCGACGAACCTGCTTCCGGGGTGCATCCGGCCGTTCTCGAGACGGTGATGAACCTGATGACTTCGCTCGCAAAGCAGGGAAGAACCGTCGTCTTCATCGAGCACAACATAAGCGTTGTGCTCGAAGTGGCCCATTGGGTTTATGTCCTGGACGACGGCGAAGTCGTCGCCTTTGGATTGCCCGATGAGGTCATTCACGACAGAGTGACCCGAGAGGTTTACCTTGGGGTATAATATTGACCTTCGTTTTGAAGTTTTGGGGTTCTCCACGGTAGAACCCACCCTTGGCATCCGAAGCTCCTCATCGTCACTCCGTCACTTCGTCACTCCGTCACTTCTATCATGGGTGGCCGGTGGATGTCGTCTGACGTCTTCGAGCAGACCCCTACGAACTTTGACAACAGGAAGTCCAGTACAATGACGGACTCTTTGCTCAGAGTGGAAAACGTCGTCGCATCCTACGGGAAGAAGGAGATCCTCAAGGGGGTCTCGATCCGCGTGGAGAAAGGAGAGATCGTTTCAATTATTGGACCCAATGGCGCCGGCAAGTCCACGCTGTTGAAGACGATTATGGGCCTCCTCCTGCCCATCGGAGGCAGAGTCCTCTTGAACGGGATGGACATTACGCGACTGGCACCGCACGAACGGGCCGAACTCGGCATCGGCTACCTGCACCAGGGTGGCTCCATCTTCCCGAGCCTGAGCGTTCTGGACAATCTCAGACTGGCGGCCGTGCGTTCGGTGAGGGGCAACGGCGCGGCGGTCCGCGAGCGCATCGAAGAGGTCTTTACCCTGTTTCCGGAACTCGCCGAGGTCAAGGAGAGCCGCGCGGGTATACTCAGTGGAGGACAGAGGCAGATGTTGTCGCTGGCCATGGTCACGTTGAGGAGGCCGGAATTGCTTCTTCTTGACGAGCCTTCGGCGGGTCTTGCACCGAAGCTCGTGGACCGACTCATGGCCAAGATTGAGGAGTTGAACCGGGAGCACGGGATGACCATGCTTCTTGTGGAACAAAACATCCGCCGTGCGCTCGCCATCTCCCGACGGGCATATAGCCTGAGGGCCGGCGTGATCGCAAACGAGCACCGGGAGCCCTCCCGGCTCACGGAACAAGAAAGCTTCGAAGCCATTCTGAAGGCATGAAAGGAGGTAAGTCCATGAAACATCGGAAGGCATTATTGGCCATCATTGGGGTGGTGGCCGTTGCAATCGTGGGTTGGCTAATCTACTGGGCCAACGTCCCACCAAGGGAAAAGGTAATCAAGATCGGGGCCATATTGCCCTTGACCGGAGAACTGGCTGAGTTTGGCACCGACGAGAGACGCGGTATGGACTTGGCCTTGCGAGAAATCAACAAAACCGGAGGTATTAATGGAAAACAGCTACGAATTATCTTCGAGGACAGTAGGAGCGATCCTAAGGAAGCTGTAAGTGCCCTTCAGAAAATGTTGACAGTGGACAGGCCGCCGGTCGTTTTTTCGTTGGGAAGTAGTATCAGCTTAGCTCTTGTGCCGATAGTTGAGCAACACGGTGTTGTACTGGTTGCGGTCGCTGCTACACCCAAACTGTCAGGCATAAGCCCATGGGTGTTCCGGAACTTCCCGTCCGCAACCCTGCAAGCTAGGAAACTAGCGAGATTGGCGAGGGAACAGCTTGGGATAGAGCGAGTGGCAATTTTATACATCAACGATGATCTTGGAATAGGCAGTAAGGATGCCTTCGTGGAATTCTTCACAAATGCTGGCGGAACTGTGGTATTTCAGGATGCTTATAAGAAAGATGGCAGAGATTTTAGGGATCTCGTTTCCAAGGTAATGAAATTGAAAATTGATGCGGTCTATGTGCCCGGCTACGGAGATGCGCTAGGGTTGGTTGTAAAGCAACTTAGGGAAGGTGGCTTTAAGAATACAATCCTCTCGTCACAGGAGTTTGGCTATCCAAGGGTGCTGGAGGTTGCCGGCGACGCAGGTGAGGGTGTAATCTACACTGATATACCATATGCTCCCGATAGTAATGATAGCCGTGTAAAGCGGTTTGTTAAGAAGTTTCGGGAAGCATACGGTCGGGACCCGACATTGGATGCTGTACTGGCGTACGACGAGGTTAACTTTGTCGCTGAGACAATCAGGAGGGTTGGTACTTCTCCAGAAGCGATACGGGATGCACTAAGGCAGCTAAGCAACTACGCCGGCGTGTCAGGTAATCTATCTGTATTGCCGAGCGGCGAAATCGACTTCTCCGTTGTGCTCAAAGTTATCCGCGATGGGCGTTCAAGGCGACTTAGCTAAGCCTGGTGATACATGATGTAATTATGAATATTTTATCTATAGAAAACTGCTCGCTAGTGAGGTGCTCTAATGTCGTTCGACAAAATACGCCAATGTGTAGAACGCATTTATGAAGACGATTATCGTGACGTGGTAGAGAGCGGTATTTACCGCAATCCTCTCAACTACTATCTCGTGTGCTCTTATCCAGTCAAGCCCTCGGGCGACGTATGTGAGCCCAGCGAGATGTTCAGAGGATTCGAAGGCGAAATCGCTCTATACTTTCATATCCCCTTTTGTGTCACCCGTTGCACCTTCTGCAATTTTCATCTCCATACAGGTGCTGAGATGAACAGGGCGAACCAGAATAATCTGGTTAATGCCTATCTTAGTGCTCTGGATAAAGAGTCAGCACTAGTGGTGAGAGCGCTTCAAGAAGGCCACAGTAATTTCACTATCCACTCTATCTACGTGGGTGGCGGAACGCCGACTTACCTCAACGAAGAACAGTTAAGGACCTTAGTCAACGACGTCATTATGAAAAACTTTGGCAAGTATTTTCGGTCCTGCGGCCTTGTTGAGTTTACTGTAGAGGCTTCCCCTGGAACGGTTAGCAAATCAAAGTTGGAGTTACTGAAAGAACTTGGAGTGACGAGGTTAAGCATTGGAGTGCAAACTTTTGACGATCAGACTCTAAAGCTGATGGCTCGAGATCACAATAAGGAGGAAGCCTTAAGAGCTATTGAAATGGCTAGAGAGGTCTTTGAAGATCGGTTCAATGTCGATATCATCGTAGGGTTTCCTGTTGACACCCGTGGAAGAGGTCCGAGATCGGCGTTCGAAAGACTCTATCGTGATCTAACGACAATTTTAGAGCTCGAGCTTCCTTCTGTTACCTTCTATCACCTGTGGACAAGAGGGATGGACGCCACCGCGATGATGAAAAATGTCCGAAATGGAAAATGGGTTCTTCCCTCTCAAGAGGAAGTTATCAAGTGCTGGTTATTGATAAACCTAATGTTGAATAAAGAGTTTAATGCATCTAACCTTTATCATCAGAATCCTGCGGGCTGGTTCATCCGAAGGGACAGTGCACTTTTCAAACAACAGATTTTCAAATGGAGTGAGAAGCATCAATATCTGGGTATCGGTGTTTCAGCTTACGATTATTTCAATGGCTATGCGACTCATAGTATAGTTGGCAATAATATTCAAGGGACACTTGATTATATCAAGCGCGTCTCGAATCATCAATTTCCTTATGAAGAGGTAAGAAAGATGGATGATGACGAAATAGATCGTCTCAAAGCCGTGTTTGCAATCAAGACGCGTGATGGGCTGGATCTTAATCAGCTTAGGGATCCTAAAAGGTTCGAATCCGAGATCGACATCCTTAAAGAGCTTGGGCTTGTAACGTTGAACGGGACCAACGTTCGACTTACACCTAAAGGATTTGTATTCTTCGACGAGGTTAGCGAGTTTTTCTTTAAGCCTGAAGAACGAACCAAAATAGGCAAGCCTTCTGATATTGTGTCTTCAATCCCCAGAAATCGAGTAAACTACTTCATACGCAAGGCGGTTAGAGATGGTGAGATTCATCTTAAGACTTGTAAGTCTGAGATGTTGCGGGACGAATTCGATAGTTTTTTGAAAGAACTGTATAGAACTATTTCTCAACCCTTTGACTTCTTTATACGCACTATAGTAGGTAATAAGTACCTGCGATCATTGTTCGTGTACTTGTATTATGAAATCGGCACAAGACCCCACTTCCTTACTCCTTACTACACGAAAGATGTGAGTCGCCTATACAGGGACATACTCTTGCCATGGTTCAAAGATAAGGTGAGTACAAATCAAGCTGTTTCCCTTACTGAAGTGATATTTAGCCCTCCCGACGAAAACACAATGTACTTTCCTCCGCCAATCTCCTTTTCCTTAGTACCACCTTCGCAGGTTTGTAGCGCGGTTAATATCATCCCGGTCGGCGAGGTTCGCACCGCGATTCTGAGGGATATAGGTGGCGCTTGGAGCTCTGTAAGTACGTGCTTCCAAGCTCGTTACTCCTCAGGATCACTTGACCCATCGTTTCTTGATAGTCTCTCGAACTCCTTGAGGAGGAATTATGGGGCTATCGAAACAGTCAAGAACAGACTTCTTGCTGTCTTAGGTTCAAGGTATCCGTCGAAGGCCGATGCTTTGCAAAATGTACTCAGCGACCCGCATAAGCTGTGGCCATCATTTATCGTTTTTTTCGGCAATGACGACGTAAAAACTAACCATTATCTTTTTATTCCCCTTGATGTGAACGAGCGATGTCTTCCTATCGGCCTGGTTCTTGAACTATCGGATATGTTAAACGATGATGAATATCACAAAGTGTTCCAAGCTTGTGTCTCAACATTGCCGATTATCTCGAAATTTCAGGAAAGAATAAAATCATATGTTAAACATCGAGAAAGCATTGAGCATGCCCTCCGCTCCGCCGTTGCCGCCATCATGGCAAGGAATATGTCGCATAATCCCGGCAGTCATGGATTAGCCCATCTAATTGGAGGGACACTAAGTCCAAGCGATCAAGAAGTGAAGGCATTTCTTGAATATATCAAGAGCCGTATGGACTTTTTGGCAGAGGTCACAACTTACTGGAGAGAAATGCCATGGTTACAACAGTTAACCTTATAACCGATGCGCTACTCCCGTTCATTACAAATCGGATCCTCTTAGAGGGTTTGGCAGTCAGTGATGTACATAATTTTAAAGTCGAGAAGTTGAAATGGCATGTCAGCTTTATCGATAGGAATGGGATAGTGAAATCCGAGGTGGAATTAGGTGGGGATGATCGTCGTTGGTTTGAAAGGGGACAGTGGGACACCCTGTTGCAGCCATTGGTATCACAAATCTCTGAGTTTCCCCTCGTGGGTATTCCTGGTGGTTTTCTGGGCATCCAAGCTTTATACATCTTACTTGAGAATTTTTGGAGAAACCTTGTAAAGCATAACTTTGAAACCGTTGCAGAGCGGATAGAGAATGGATTCATTCAAGTGCACATAGAACTAAAAGACAAGCCCGAAACGCCATTCTGGGAGTGCGAACTTTGGGCAGACATACCAACCAAGCAAAATAACGTTGATGAGGATATCAGGAGGATATTGAAAGAAGGAATCATTGATGAGCAGGGTCAATTGATTGCAGAAGGGTGGGGAACAAAGGAAATGCTCATTGCTGCTGCCAGCCTAAAGGCAGCACCGCTCATGGACGCTCAACAAAAAGGTGTTGAGATATTGAGATGTTCAATGCGTCAAGGGGGGTATTTATCATATAAGTTTGATTTGCTAAAGCCAATGCATCTGGGCGTTATCTCAACTAAGTCGATAAATACTAATCTCAAGCGAGAGCTTATGACCAAAGGGGTGTATCTTTTCGATAGTATCCCCCAAAACTTCATCATACCTACAGAATACCTGGTTGTTCAAAAACAGGGGAGTATTTCATTAGAGGAGAGCCTTATACCGCTTAAGCGCTCGGAGGAGGATGTCCCTCGGATTGAAGATTTGAAAAACGAAAATGAACTGCTGGAGCTATTAATCAAATTGGAATCAGATTTTGCAATGTCACTTCTGAGCGCCAATATGGCGGTGCGGTTGGTGATTCTATCACCGGACTCACTTGATAAGCAATTGCTCAACCCAGGGAATCATCGTAAGTCACTGGAACTGGGAGACAAGATGCCTGAGCAACTGGACAATAAATTTACCATCGTGTTGGATAGACACGGGTCCGCGAAGGAAAGGATAGATAAGTGGTTCCAACAACAGCCGCAGCTTATCTTTTGGGAACCATATGGCGGGGGCACGCACACTGCTTTCACGCTTCAGAATGTTCCTGCAGACCCATTGAAAATCGCCCATCTTCGATGGAGGGTGGTAACCTCTGCACTCCTTAAAGTTGCGGTGCTTGATGAGAGGATTCAGCAGATTCTCTGCAAAGAAGGGTTGCAATGGCAATATGGCGAGGGTCCACTGATTCCTCCCATAGATTGCCTTGAGAGAATGCGCATCTATATACCTCGTCCTTCAGAATGTAGTCTTGAAAAGCCCATTAATGAGACAATAAAGAAGTTCGTGATATCAAAGCGACCTCATATACTATGCGTCCATATAGGGATTCTCGATAAGATCGGATATAAAAGCGAAGGTGAAGTGTTAGAATGGATAAACCAAGCAAAAGCGTGGATGGACCCTAACGTTCAGAGGGTTATTATCCATTCAGGCAGGGGAATCCCCCCAAATGTTCCTGAATTCAAAGTGCCTTTTATTGGGTATACATCCGTTGAACACTGGCTTACCAGCAAGGACCTGAAGTCAAAGTATGCCTTGGTAGGCGAACTTCTCTCAGCAAGGGGGGTAAAGAGATGAAAATTGTTGTTATCTTCATAAGGGAAAATACCGAGTTGTTTCCCACCTCTGGGCAAGGGCCACAGTTGTCACAAGTGGTTCAATCCTATCCCCTGCAGAATGGCTGGAGAAGGATTCAAATTTCTCAAGATCGGGAACTCTGGATTCACCACGTTGAGTGGAAGCCTGAGCAACAGGAATGGCAATACATCCGGGATACTCTCAAAAGCGTATCAGAGCTCTATGTTGCGCTTCACTCGACGACAATGTCGAGATTAAGCTCTCAAATTGAAACAGAATTTCGGAAGACTTTCTCAGAGGCTCAGGTTTTTGTTAACACATTCAGTCGAGTAGAAGGAAACGATATATGGCGTCATTTTTCTGACTTGGTGGTAGCAGTGCAAAACAGGGAGAGCTTATTTGACCAAGTCGCTGAGGCTATCAAAAAAAAACTGACCCTGACCCAGCGGCTTAGCATCCTCAAACATCGCATTGCCCATCTCTTTCTGCCCATTGACGTTGACTTGCAAGGGTTGATAGAGACGGGGTTTCGGCAGGATTACTGGAATGAGGTTGTGGAGGCGTATCGGGATGGCAGAGCGGTCGGAAATCTCACACAGGCAAGGCAGTTGCTTTATGGCACCGAGGGTGAGGAGGATACAGTTGAGAAGATAGTGAATGAGGCGATACGACAGGCTCCCACCCGGGAGGGCGAAATAAATGAGGCATGGCAACAAGTGCAGAGCCTTTTGCCTAAGAACGGTAGTCTTCCCTGTGATTACAGGGACGTTGAGCAAATACTACGGGACTTAGGTTGTCAGAATAAGCGAGAGGATGTGAAGAACAAATGTAAAGACCGCAACAATCCTTTCCACCAATGGTTCGTCAAACTGAATAAGGCATTGGATGAGTTGAGGGAGGCGTTGCTGAAGGAAGGAAGCACTGGAACATGAATCGCTCATTGAGACACTACCCAGAATCATCGCAGGAGACGAAATAATGCCTCGACCGCGAATCTTGATCGTGGACGACATCGTAGAGTATCTGCATGCCCTCCAGCGGGCGCTCATGGACATCTGTGACGTAGACATAGCCCAGTCGTTGGAGGAAGCCAAGAAGGTTCTTTCGGAGAATACATCCCTGCTTCTCGTTGACATCTGTCTGGACGAATCTAAGCCCGGTGTTGATAGAGGCGGTGTCGAGGTCCTGAAATGGGCTAAGGCTCATTACCCAAAGATTCCCGTCGTCATGATGTCTGCCTACCGCGATTTTGATGCGGCGGTGGAGTGCTTGAATCTCGGTGCAACCAAGTTTCTCAAGAAGCCGATTGACATTGCAGAGTTGAAATCCCTTGTGAAGGAACTGGTCAAGTAGGGGTGTCCGTATGCGGGCATACCTGATAACAGGGGACCTTCGGCTGTTCGAAAGCATGGAGCGATATTTCAAGTTCGTAGCGGGCGAGAAGCTGAAGCACATCCCCGTGCCGTACCTTACCTCAGCTCAGGACTATGTCGCGGCCTTCCACACGATGGCAGACTCACTTGAAGAAGAACTTTCCAAAAACTCGTCTACCCGCGCCCCACTCGTCATCGTGGATACCTGCTTCTTTGGATCACCCCAGCAGAGTTCCTGGGCCGGTCACTTCAGACTTTCGGATTGGCATCCCTTACACAATGACCCGTCTTCTCTCTTCGCAATGCTGGTACTGGCGTATCCCGAAGTCCACTGGGTTTTCTACACACACGAGACGCCGAGGAAGTTCGTCGAGCTGGGTACCACTCCACAGGCAAACCAGACCGATCGACGGAGGATCCGGGAATGGCAAACCCTGAGTTTTTGGGAAGGCTCCGACCTATCAGCTGATTCGTCTCTGCAGAAGTTGCTTAAATGCGGTAGATTGAATCCGTACTTCTTGTTTGACGCCACGGGCCTGCGAAATTACTTTCACGGCAAGATTAGCGACGAGAACAAGAGTCATGTCGTGCGTCAAAGAGAGGGCTGTGCCGCCGCTATTGACGAAGAGGAACCCTACGCATTCCTCCATGGCTACCTCGCTTACAAGCTCGGCTATCGGGTCCATCTGGTCACGACGGAGAAGCTAATGACTCAACTGTTCGGTGAGACCAGAGACGGCACACCGGCGGACCTGACTTTTCAGGACATCTTCCTGAACTTCCCGGATCACACAGGAACGGAACCTCAATCAGATCTTCAAGAAAGGTTTAAAACATTTTCACGTCTTCAAGAGAGTGAACGGCATATCTTTGTATCCGTCGGTCACAGGCACAGCGCGTCTTATGAAGCAAACCGTGCGTTCTTTCGCGACCAGCGTGCCCGGGGCACGAAAATCAGGAAAGTGTTTAAACCCAGCGGGGGGATGTACAATCTACTCAAGGATGCCGGCCTTCTCAACCGGTACTGGAAGAACCTGAAGGAATGGATCAAACGAACGGCGCCACCTAAGGAACCGGAACCAGAGGGCGGAACCCACAGCGCTCCGGGCAGATTGGTGGTGATCGCCGAGAGGCTGAACAATCGGGCCGAGAAGATTCTCCAGGAAGCCCAGACGGTTCAGGAGTGCATTCTCGGTGCTACCCTGGCACTGGAGGCAAGCGAACTCTTGGGCTATCGGACACCCACCACGGCTCTCGAAGCCATTGCCCTCCGCCACCAGCTGGAGGTGAAAGCAGAGTGCATGTTCTACGGCGTCGGCTACACCATCGACGTGAAGAGCCGATTGAAAGAGATCGAGATGGAGGTCAAGGCGGTGGCACGTTGGTTTCACGGGAGTGTCAAGAAACGTTCCCTGCTTAACGCTCAGTTGAGCATCATCACCGAGATTGCACGCATTTTCCGAGAATACGGTCAGTTCGACGAGGAACAAATATGTCTGCAGAGACTGAGAGACCTGAACCGTCGATGGTACTTCCTTACCCACCCCTGGTTTATCCCCTTCTGGCCCCTCCGGTGGTATGTGGAGAAGTTGGTGGGGTCGTTGCCGGCATTTGTTACGATGGTTCTGGCTTGGCCGTTCTTGTTTGGGGTGATCAGTAGCTTGATGAAGGCGTTTAAAAACTCTGCTGAGTGGAAATTTTGGGACTATGTCGCCTATACCTACTTTACATTTTTTGGCCTGCAACCCCTGGAGTTTTCACCGAAGTTTCCGGCGGAGTGGAAAGCTCTGGCAGTCCTCATCGTCCTCACGGGCTTCTTGCACTTAGGTATATTTATCGCCCACTTGTATACGCTGATCATGCGCCGCTGATGCCAAACTGTTTTACGAAACTCGCAAATGGAGGAACCAGATGACTGGTCAAAATGCAAGACCGGTGAATAAAGAGCGCCAATGGCCCCGTGTCCGTTTTTGGGGCGCGTTATTACTGTTCCTCGTTATCTTAGGGTTTCTTGTCTGGGGATTAATAACCAACAGAACCACCATGGTTAGCCTTCTTATACCGTTCGTTTTCATCCTGCTCGATTATCTGGCCTTTGAGCTCAAGATGTTAGACGCATCTTCGGAGAAGGATTGGTCCTATGAACCGAGGATGAAGATCTGGGGCCTCGGAGTGCTCCTCGGGCTCGGATCTCTCTTGCTGTCACGATGGAGCGAGATCATGGGCGCCCTGGGCTCCGGAACTGCAGGCACTATATCCAAGGCGGTATTAATGCTGGGTATTGTCAGTCTTTTTATTTATGGAGTTACAAAATTAACAGAGGAAGACTGAACAAATGGATACAGGATGCATGATGCAGGATACAGGATGCAAGATGCAAACCCGATAGGCGCGTTTCCGGCTCGGTCCTCGGCGTTGATCCGATACTGGGTCCCGGGTCTCAGGTGCCAGGTACCAGATTCGGTGTCCGGCCTTGGGTTCTCGGCCCTCGGCCTGGACGAAGGATGGGGGGAAAGTCGTATCTCCCTTGCCCCTCATCCTTCCATGGCCGAGGGCCGGATACCGAGCACCGAGAACCGAGCCGGAAGGCCAGGTACCCGGTACCTGACCCGGTCCGACGCCGAGGGCCGAACACCGAGCACCGAAGACCGAGCCCGGCCACTGGGAAACGCGCACACCGGGTCTGCATCCTGCCATCCACTTCAAATCTCAACAGGGCCTTGGGTGGCGATGCGCGAGACGTCAATCAGGCCGTGGGTAATCCCGATGGCGACGGCGTGCGCCCGATTCTTCGCGTCCAGCTTGGCCAGGAGGGCTACGATAACGTTTTTAATTCTCTTTTCGTTCGTGTGAAGTTGTCTGGCGATTTCCTTATTGGACAGACCTTGAGCGATGAAGCCGAGGATTTTGGTTTCTTGATCGGTAAGATGGAAATCTCTTCTCCTTACGGCCGCTTCCGATATGGGCTGTTTCCTGACCCCTTCGATAAGTCTCCTTGTCGCCGTGGGTGACAAGGCGACATGGTCTTCGGAGACCTTTTCAATCACTTCCTTGAGGTACCTGAGTTCGTCCGCCTTGGCAAAATAACCACTTGCCCCGTTGGCGAACGCTTGGACAATGATAGAGGGATCGGTATAATGTGATACGAATATGGTTTTGACCTCCGGGAGTTCGCTGGCGATTTGCTTTACTACCCTAATGCCGGCAAATGCATCGTCCGGATAGTCAATATCGAGGAGCACGATATCCGGCCGATGCCTCCTCAGAAGTTCCAAACAATTTTGCAGACTCTTTTCTCCGCCCACTACCTGATAGCCCTCGAATTCGAGCCATCGGATGTAGCTTTCCCTAACAGAATCGTGATCGTCAAATATGAAAATTTTCAATCTCCGCGTTTCCCTCTGCATCGCCCCACAATCTGTTTGGGAGAATTCGTGTTGTCCAAGTGAGTAGGGCTCTGTTCAGATTTGAACTGATGCATACACCACGGAGGGTCAGGTACCGGGTGTCGGGTCCCGGGTGCCAGGTACCCGGGACGAGGTTTCTTACACATCTGCCGGCACGATAAGGCTCTCCCTCCAAAGGGCGAGCCCTGCATGGGCAGTGGCCCCATGGTCGGTCCTGAGTAAGACCTGAGACTCCTCTCGTCGCTCCCAAGTTGATCATATCTCTGGTAGGGTAGTGTTCAAGTCGCTCCTAAGGCAATAAGGCAATCGGGCAGTACGGCAACAATATGGTATAGGACCCCCTGGCATCGCCGAATAGATTCGTCGTCCGTTCCCCCCTTTCTATCGAGCCGGGCGAAGGGACGTCCTACAGGAATAGCAAGAGTAGCGCAGCGCCACTGGCCAAGACGTTCGGGGGTTCAACAAACCCGACGACCCGCTCCGACCCCCATAAGCCACCTCGGCCGAGGTAGACGG
>Ga0079992_124733_pt1 | contig 18169 bp, 16 predicted proteins | sample FaiFalFF_MnMetaG_3_FD_69197 | JGI IMG/M metagenome (GOLD analysis project Ga0079992, IMG submission 69197) | Freshwater microbial communities from Yellowstone National Park, Wyoming, USA - Fairy Falls B (FF_Mn_B) MetaG (SPADES assembly) (version 2) | ecosystem: Environmental > Aquatic >... | reverse complement strand
AGCGCCCAAAGGGCGCTGGCCGCCGCCCAAAAAGAAAGTTCATAATGGGAAATGGTATAAGAATACGTCTCACAAGAAATGGCATAAATCCCGATGTCATGAAGGGTTCTTTCTTTAGGACCCTCTGATTATCTTAGGGCTGCGGTGGAAACCAAGCCCGGCGGTTTGTAAAGTAGCCCCTCCCTGCCTTTACCCTATGGGCTCAGCGCACCTCCTCGACTAAAAGCTCTCGTCGTAGAAATGGCGGGGTCTTGTGCTCTAATCGGCTTTGAGCAGGGCTTCCATCCATCGCAGGAGGCTGTAGGCGCCGTGCCAAGAGAGCGTCTCTGGGCGGTCCAAAGGATCATGGTAATACCCCGGCCCCCCTTGCAGATAAAAGAAGAGAGCGGGATAGCCCTTTTCCCGAAAAGGATAGTGATCGCTATTGGGGGCATTCGGTCGTAAAAGATGCGGTGTGTCGGCCAGCTCTGGGGGCCGATGCCGCACTACCATTCCCCAGAAACCTTCCTGATCCGCAGCTCCCACCACCGCTACCCCTCTCTCCCCAAAACCTAAAAGATCAAAGTTGAGCATCCCCCTTAACCGAGTCAGCTCCGCTCCATGCCGCCCCACAAAGTAGTACGACCCCACAAGCCCCGCCTCCTCCCCCCCAAACGCCACAAATAAGACCCCATAAGGGAGCCTCTCCTCCCTCAGCCGCTTCGCCAGCAGCAGCATAAACGCCACACCCGAAGCATTGTCATTAGCCCCCCAGAAAACAGTTTGCCCTACCCGCCCTAAATGATCATAATGTGCCCCTACAATCCATAAACTGTCCTGCATGCCCGGCCTTCCAGCGAGAATGTTATAGTTCTCCACCTCCGCATGCCGGACTTTGATGGAAATTTTCAGGTTTTCTCCTGCTGCGCACGGCTGGGCTATATCTATAAGGGCAAATGGAAGGGAGTCTTCGGCATAGGTAGCTGTTACTTTTTTGACTGGTCGTAAGATGCCTACGACTTGATGGGAGAGGGCTTGAGGGAAAGCGGAGGCTAAGGAGAGGGTGTCGGGGAGGAGCCAGAGCTTTCCGCGCTGGGGGGTGAGGGTTACTTCATAGGTGCCTTCTATGGGGGGGCTGCTGGGATGCGGCCAAAAGTCTATGCCTACCTTCCAGGGACGGCCGCCCACGGGACGAAGAGAAGCCCTTTCCACATATCGCACCGTATGCCGAAAAGTATCCACCTGTACGGCATAACCCATTCGGTGGAAGCGCTGATATAGATAGCGAGCGGCTTTCTGATAGCCCTTACCTGCAAAGCCCCGCCCCTCAAACCGACATAACCGCGTCGTCTCTCGCTGTAAAAATCGCACGCAGGCCAGCGAGTCTTTATTCTGGCTAAATGAGATCCCAAAAAAGCCAAGGAAAAGTAAGATAGCTTTCAGGTACCCCACTCGTAAATGCGGCGGATACGCGCCGAGAGACGTACCAGTACCTCGTAGGGAATGGTTTGGCATTTCTGGGCAAAGATGCGGAGGGGCTGGGTAGGTCCCCAGATTTCTACGAGGTCGCCTTCGGCCGCGGGGAGGTTAGGGGGCAAAGCAGCCAGCATCAAGTCCATGTTGAGCGGGGGTAAAACGCGCAAGGGTTGGCCGCGCAAATACACGCGGGCTTCGGGGGATTGGGCCCATGAGCGCAAAAGCCCGTCCCCATATCCAATCGCTATGGTCGCTATGCGCGTACCAGCCTCCACCCGGGCAGAAAAGCCGTAATTGAGCCAAGTCTCTTGGGGCGCTTCCCACAGGCGCAAAATGGGCGCATATAAAGCCGTAGCTTCCGTTAGACCCTCTACGGCGCCATACAGACCGATCCCCACCCGAACAGCATCATACGCGGCTCGCCGCCCCAAATGCAAAATTCCTCCCGTACTCAAAAGGCTTGCGACCACCTCTGGATACGCCGCCTTAAAAGCCCGTACCACCTCCTCAAAGACGCGCAGCTGGCGTTGAGTAAGCGCATTTTCAGGCTGCTCCGGCAGGGCTAAGTGGCTAAAAACCCCTACCACCCGTACCTCCGGGTGCGCCCGAAGATAGTCTAAGACTTCCCCTACCTCCTCCGGAGGGAATCCCATGCGTCCCATGCCGGTATCTATCTCTATGTGGATGGGGGTGTGCTCTCCCCAGGTGCGAAGGGCCTGCCAGGTCCCTACTGCCATCTCCAAGTTGGCCGTTATGGCCTCCTGCGTAACGTACGCATCCGGGTAAAAGACCCATATCGGCAAAGCAAAGCCGGCCTTTCTGAGAGCTAGCGCCTCAGGAATAAAAGCTACAGCAGCTCCTGCCACCCCTTGCCGAGCCAAAAAGGCACTGATCACCGATCCACCCTGCCCATATGCCTCTGCCTTGAGAACGGCTATAATTCGGGTAGAAGGAGGAAGCTCCGCCCGTAGTCGGCGAAAATTGGCTTGCATCGCCGCTAAATCCACCCGCAAAATGGGACCAACGGTTCGCCCCAAAAGCACAGGCAGAACCTTCTCAAAGAGCCGATACCGATAACCGCCTTTCAGTAGTATAGCTTCTCCTTCCAAAACGCCTTGCCGCACAAAGGTCTCTACATCCTCATAGTACCTTCCCCAGGCATAAGGCGCCCACTCTCTCCCAATCAGATGTACCTGCTGCGGCGAAAAATGCACCTGCAAACGTTCAACCACAGGCTTGTGAGCCTCTGCCGTATATGGCGAAAGTCCCCCTAAAATAACTGCCTTTTTCTTGAAGGGCATTCGGGCAAACTCCTCAATCAGCTCTCCCGCCGAAGATACATCCCCATGATAGCTGTCATTGAGTAGGTACCTATTGCTATCCAGCTGTAGCCACTCCCGCCGATGCGGCAAAGGAGAAAGGTAAGCTACTTTCTGCGCCACCTTTTGCGGAGAAAGAGCCAGCAAAACCGCAGCGGCCGCGGCTATGAGAGCATTTTGCTGGGCTATCAGACTCTCATTAGGTAGCTCCAGCTTCTGCACCTCTCCTCCCAGCGGCTGCCACCAGACCCACCGGCCCTCCCGCCCTATAATCTGAAACTGCACGCCTTCCCCTTCCCCCACCCAAAACCACCGCCCCCCAAAATCCGACGCCAAATCCCATATCCTCTTATCTTCCCACGCTACTATCCATTTGCAATCCCGCAAAAGAGGAGCATGGGCAGAAAAAAGTTTTTCTATGGAGCCGAAGTTTTGAATATGCTCTTCGGTGATAGGGGTCCAGATAGCATACTCAGGCTGAATGAGGCTGGCTCGCGGGGGCATTTCGTCAGGCTGGGTAATAGCTACCTCCACAAGCCCCACCCGACCATCAGCGGGAAAACTCAGAATGCTCAGGGGGATACCTAATCGGCTATTAAAACTATGCGGGCTACGAGAGACAGGCCACGGGTCTAAAAGCTGATATAGCCACTCTTTAATCCAGGTTTTGCCAGTTCCTCCTGTGATAGCTACCAGGGGATAACTGAGTTTTTCTCGCCAGGCGGCGGCCCATGCATAAAGGGCTTGCCAAGTGTCTTTTACGATCCAACCCGGAAAGGGGAGAGCCTTTTCCATGAGGGCGGCCGAAGCACCCCGCGATAGCGCTTCCCCAATAAACGCATGTCCATCTCGCAGCGCTCGCAGCGATAAGAAAAGATTCCCCTCCCCAGGCCGAATAAGCCGACTATCCCAGCTCACCTGCACTACAGCTGAAGGAGGCTCCCGCCTCCCCACTAATAGTCCAGCTTTCTCCCAGACTTTTTCCAACTCTTCTCCTGCCCACACCTGAGCCAGCCGCATCATATCATAGCCACAAGACCGCTACATCATACAGCGCATGCGTCCATGCCGCTATCCCAAAACCCCGCACTAAGTACAGCCCACTCATCACCAGCCCAAAAGCTCCCCGATACCAGAACGCATACCAGCTAAAAGGCTCATGAACAAAGTGTAACGCTGAAAAAACCCCTGCTGAAACTATCCAGCTCGCTATGATATGTCCCGAGTGGGCCTTCTGAGGGCGCAAGCCTGTGAAAACCCAGATAAGCCCCTCCACTAGTAGCACCCGAAAGAAAAGCTCCTCATAAAACCCGGCCCCCATACATAGCGCCAGCGCATGTAACGTTTCCGAAGGCAAGCTGAGTTGGGCCGCGGGGGCCGCCACCTGCTGCATGAGCATGGGCAAAAAACGCCACACCCCATAGGCCCACACCGCACTCTCTACCAGCATCAGCCCAAATACCCACGCATATAGGGTCCCCCGATCCCGCCGAATCAAATACACATACGCCAGCCCCAGCAGAACTACTACCAGCGACAAAACCCAATGATACGGCGCCACTCTATGAAAAACCCACTGTACCCACAAGTCTATAAGGTTTCTGCCTACTGAGGCTCCTGCGGGCGCCAACCGAATAAGCCCTTCATAACCTACCAGCAGACCTATGCCCAGAAAATAGTTATAGGCAGGACTATGAGACGCTTTCCAGTAGGATCGCATTCCTTAAGGACCCGGCTCTGCAGCTACTACCTCAGCCTCTATACGGGCTGTGCCCCCTACTAAGTAATCCAGCTTCTTTTCCCAGCGGCCGTAGGGGAGCATCTCAGGTACTTGTAAGGTCTCTGTCCGCTTCACTTTGTCCTCCTTGTTGATGAAGCGCACTACGATCTGGATATTTTTCCAGCTCTTCGGAGATGAGTTGGTCAAAATCAGGTCGGCTTTGACCTGGAGGATTCCGTATTTTTTGAAGTTCTGAACTTCTACTTTGAGGGCTTCTTGGAAAGAGGGTGTGTGAGTGAGGGGATGCGCTTGGGGTGAGGTATCGGCTGGAGAAGGAGGGGGCGGGGCAGAAGCGGACTGCTTGGAAGGAGAAGCCTGTCGGGGAGAAGAAGTAACGGGGGGAGTTGGGGAGGGTGGAGGTGATTTTGGGGAAGTCTCCGGGTTGGTGGAGGCTTTCTGGGAGCTTCCCTCTGAAAGACCGTTCTGGGAAGACTCAGAAGGGGCGGTTAGCGTATCCGCTCTGAAAGCAGGGGTATCCGCGGCTACTGAGGACGTATCGGCTCCGAGGCTGTCGGCTAAGGAAGTAGTGCCATTGGAAGCCCGTCTCCCCCACCAAAAAGTGAGTAAAACTATCCCAAGAATGAACACGGCTATCCCTCCACCTATCTTTATCCAGAACTTCTTTCGGTCTTTTGAGGCCGGGGCAGGTAAGGCCGACGTTACCTCCGTAGGGGGTGTGGGCGACGAAATACCCTCTTGAAAAGCCCCTTCGAAAGCCTCCCGAAACTCCGCACAGGAAGAAAAGCGATGCTCAGGATTCTTTTCCGTAGCATGCAGGATGACCTCTAAAATCTTCTGAGGGATGTTCGCCGGCGGATGACTGAGATCAAAAAGGGGCTCCCGAACAATCCGAAGGCTCATCTCAAACTCCCCCAGCTCTGGATCATAAGGGGGCTTGCCCGTGAGCATCTCAAAAAGTACCACCCCCAGCGAGTAAATGTCCGATCGGGCATCAATGGTTTTTTCTCCCTTGACTTGCTCAGGGCTCATGTACATGAGGGTGCCCAGCCGCATGCCCGTCCGGGTTTGACTGTGGTCCGAGGATAGGATCTTCGCTACTCCAAAATCCAGGATCTTGACCTGCCCTTGCGAGGTAATGATAATATTAGAGGGCTTAATGTCGCGATGGATAACGCCCTTACTATGGGCATAGGCAAAGGCATCCAAAATCTGCGTGAAGTATTTCCGAATACTCTCTAAGGGGAGGGGGCCGGCCTTGAGGATTTCGGAGAGAGGCTTCCCCTCTACATACTCCATTACCAGGTAGAGGGCGTCCGGCTCCTCAATGTAGTCGTAAAGGGTGACGATATTTGGATGGGAGAGGCGGGCCAGTACACTGGCTTCCGCAGCGAAGCGCTCCCGGACTTCCGGCTCCTGCGCAAGATAGGGGCTAATCGCCTTTATTGCTACTAAGCGGTCCAGTTTTTTCTGACGGGCGAGATAGACCACCCCCATGCCGCCCTGGCCCAACGTCTGTAAAATCTCGTAACGTTCTAAGTAAGGCACCTGCATACCTTACGCAGTAGGTGAAAGAAGGCTCTCGCGAAGGGTCTCCATAGCCAGTTTCAAGTGTTCTTTTTCTGTGCCCCAACCCCAAGAGAGCCGAACCGCTCGCATAGCAGCTTCCGCGGGCAGACCTAAGGCTTCCAAAACATGGGACGGGTGCCCACTCCCCGATGCACATGCGGAAGTGCCGGACGCACACACCCCCGCTAAGTCCAAATGCACCAAAAGCAGATCATCCGCCTTCTCTGGCGGAAGGTAAAAGTTCAAAATCCCCGGATGGCTTCCTTCTGGGCTGGGATCGCCGTTGATGCGCGCCTCAGGCAGGAGAGTCTGCAAAAGAGAAAGCGCTTCGGCCTTGAGGGTAGAGAGATGCTTAAGGTAAGCGTCTTTCTGCTTGTAGGCTTTTTGGAGGGCGAAGGCCATACCCACGATGCCGGCTATGTTTTCTGTGCCGGCCCGTTGTCCCCGCTCCTGCGCACCCCCAGTGATAAAACTTCTAATAGGCCGCCGCCGATACATAAATCCCACTCCCTTAGGCCCGTAAAACTTATGTGCCGACGCCGCTATAAAATCCACCGGCCATTCATCCACGCGCACCCATCCCAATCCCATCACCTGCACCGTATCACAGTGATACAGCGCCCCATACTGCTGGCAGAGCGCAGCTATCTCTCTTACTGGCTGCAGGGTTCCAATCTCATTATTGGCATACATCACGCTTACCAGTGCCTTCGGGTGTTTTTTGAGAAGCTCTTCCAAGTGATTGAGGTTTATTCGCCCATAGGTGTCAATGGCTATGGGGTAAGCTTCTATTTTCCCCTCGTGAACTAAGTCCTCTATGGTGTGCAGAACGGCATGATGCTCGGTGGGGTTGAAGAGGATTGTAGATATACCGAAGGTATCTACGGCTTTACGGAGGGCATGGTTGTCGGCTTCGGTGCCGCCGCTGGTGAAAACGATCTCGCCCGGGGCCGCCCCCAAGAGGTCGGCTATGGTTTGGCGGGCTTCTTCCAACGCCGCACGTAAAAATCGCCCCGCCGCATGCGTAGAAGAAGGATTCCCAACCGCCTCTAAATACGGACGCATCACTTCTAAAACTTCAGGGTCCAGCGGCGCCGACGCCGCATAGTCTAAATACACTATCTTGGGGGGCATCCGTACAAAGTTACGATAGTAAGGAGCCTGCTCCGCTTCTTAGAGTGGCTCTCTGAAAAAAATAGAGGAGTTATTGCAAACTGAGCCGCCTGAGTTTTTCTACTACCCTGCGGCTTGGGCTTTTGGAGGGAATTGCTCATTCGCTCTCCTTGAGGAGGCAAGTCATACTGGCTATGCGGCTGGTAGCCATCCCACCCAGCCAATAACTTTGCCCCAGCATGAAAATGCCTTTCTCCAATCTTGTTTCCGCGCCTAAGTGGCTCAATCACCCGTCTGTCCCAAGGCTCCTGGCCTGGCTAACATGGATAGCCGGAATGGTCATCACAGCCCTCGTTACCTTTCCGAATCACTATAACTTCCGGACTTACGGATATGATGCGGGTTATGTCTTGGGCATGTTTGAGAATATCTCCCGGGGTAACTTTTTAGGAACGGTATATTACTCGGGAGAGGTACCGCATATTTTTTATGCAGTCTACATTTTAGGGCTTCCATTTTACTGGTTGGGTGGGATATGGGGTATTTTAGTTTATCAGTGGCTGGGTATTGGCATGGGGGCGTGGGGCATATACGCCTATGCGCGGCGGAAAATTGGAAACCTCGCCTGGCTCTCCATGCTGCACTACTGGGGAATGTGGGGCATTTACAGCGCCCTTGCTTATGATGTCCATCCCGAAATCCTGGGTCCTTGCCTTGTCCCCTGGATATTCTATGCGCTGGAAACAAAAAAGAGACTCCTCCTATTCGTCCTGACTCTCTTGGCTCTATTTTCAAAGCATACCATCTCCATCTGGCTCGTATTTATCTTTATTTTCCTGTACTTGTACCATAAAAAGGATGAGCTACTTAGGCGTTATTCCCTTTATATGATCTTAGTTAGTGTGATTGCAGTTATCTTCTCCTTTTTCCTGAATGCGTACTTTGAAAAATACTTTCATGCTCCATCCCGTTTCTCGGCCATGTATCGGTATTTATGGTCTGACAATCCCTTGAATCCCACCCACTATGGCGAGACGACTATCCAGAAGGTTAGGTATTTGATTAAGAACTGGTACTATATGTGGGTTTTTTTGTGGGAATCCCCTCATTATGGTCCGGACTATGTGGGTATAAAGTCGGAGACCTACCTCTCTGTGATTTTATGTGGTGGGTGGGCTTTTGGATGGATGCAGCTGCTGCTTATTCCCGTCATCCCGATTGTGTTATATAAAAGCTTGGCTTATGACTACCAAGTTTGGGGAACTTTATTTCAATATGGCATGGAGTATGCTGTTTATATTCCATTAGCTTTGGCTATTTGGTTGGCTCAGGTGCCTAAAGATAGAAGGGCTCTTCTGGCGGTGATGGTGGTTCTTATGACTCACATTTGGAATTTGTATCTTATGAAGAATAGAGTTTCAAAGTGGTATTCTCCCGAACTGATGGTATGGTACAGGTATGCACATTATGTTTCGCCTTATAGGTACAAAGAAATACATGAGGGTCTGGCTATCATACCAGATACAAGTTATGTTATGGCGGTGAGCCGACTCCTTCCGCATTTACCCCCTCGGCCTGGGCGGCAATTTCATATAGGCTTTTGCGATCAAGTGGGTGAGGAGAGCCCCGTTTGTATCGATCCTCGTACGGAGTACATTGCTCTTTTACGTGGAGAGACTAATCCATGGCCCGTTGGAGTAAAAGATTACGAGGCACTTATAGACTACCTCAGCCACTCTCCGAAATGGCAGCTCATTTACGATAAAGACGAGCTTCTGATTTTCCGCAGGGTTATAAGTCCAAATGGTGCTAAACTCTCACAATCTACATCCGGAGAGCGTTGAGTGGAGATAGAAGCACGCGCTCATTGCGGCTTTGAGCCGACCATCGCAGGTGGTAGGACGAGAGGGGCCGTTTGCCGTGGCATATTTCTCTAAGAGCTGAGGGGATTGTGGCAGATAACCTAGGGACATATTCGTCATGGGACGGCGCACTTACGAGTCCCTGGAACGCCCCACCCTACTCTGACGCACTCTGTGGGAGATCTCTCAGGGCCTATCCACGATCCCGGAATATCCCGAAGTGATAATCTTTGGTAAGAGCTCTGTCCAGCACCTAAAAGACTATATTCTTTACGGGGGTGAAGCTATATTTAGAAAAGCCTTAGAGCAACTATATCTATCCTGAATCATGGCTGAAGTAGCCGAAGGTACTTTACTTTCTATCTATTCTAGCTCTATGGCAACCCTGTCAGTGGGAAGTATTCTCAAAGGCACCGGGCGTGCCTTTACCGTGACAAAGAAGCCCCGACCCTGATAGATTGAGTTTACGATTCCCCTCACAAACCTTTCATGCGCTAACTTTGCCTCTCCTGGTATGTCTCGGTGGAATGCTTTCTTACTCAAATTCAATCCTCAAAGATGGTTACCGTTCTTTGTCATGGCTTCAGGCATGACTATCTTAGGTCTGGTATCCTTCGTGGATTACTTTTGCGCCCGAATCTATAATAAGGACTTTCAATACGTTCGAGTAGTTGTCAACAGTTATGCCCAAGGAAGGATTCTAGAAATTATAGGGAGTGGCCCTCAGCATTATAGCCTATCTGCGTATATATCGGCTGTTCCATTTTATATCTTATTTGGAAATGTAGGCATTCTTCTCTATCAATGGCTCATGGTAGGGGCGGGGGCGTGGGGTATTTATTCTTATGCCCGACTCCTCCTCCCACAAGGATCTATTTGGCCTCTCGTGCATTTTTTTGGTATGTGGGGCTTGTATAGTGCGCTGGCAGGGTGTATTTATGTGGAGATTACTGGCCTTCTTATGGTGCCATGGATCTTTTATGCTTTTCATAAAAAGAAATGGTATGCTTTTGCATTTTTATTTACCTTCCTCGTATTTTCAAAGGAGAACTATGCACTTTGGTCTATTTTTCTTCTCCCTACTCTATGGTTTCTTTACAGACATGAGATGGGGCCTGCTCGCTGGAAAGCCTTATGGATTGCAGGAATTGGCGTGATTGTCTACCTAATCATCATATTTGGCATTATAGATCCCTACTTATTAGCCAAAAGCGAGAACCCCATTTCTCGCATTGAATTGCTTTACAATCATTTATGGGCATCTGATAATCCCTTCAATCCTACGGCCTGGCCAACCAAATGGCATGAGAAAATCAGAAACATCATTCGCAATCTTCCCTATCTATGGGCTCTTTTGTGGACAGAACCCTGTACGGACTTTTATGGTAACGCCTGTTGGTATCTGCGAGGAATAAAAAGTGAACTCCACTTGGCCGTGCTGGTATCTGGAGGCTGGACCTTTTACAAGAATCCAATATTTTTATTTACTCTCCTTCCTGTATATGCCTATAAACTTCTCAGTGCAGAACCCCAGACCTGGGGAACCATTGCACACTATTCTATGGAATTTGCAGTTATTCTTCCTATTTCGCTCATCTGGTTTATGCGTAGGTTTTCGGCACCCTGGGCATGGCGCATTGGTCTGATAGGGGCTGTCCTAGCTCACCTGATGAACTATATGCTACTAGAGCGGCGCCTTTCTATATGGTATATCCCCGAAGCCTTTCAATGGTATTCATGCAATCACTATTGCGACCCGATTCTTTACAAAGAAATCACCGAAGCGGCTCAGCGCATTCATCCAAGGGATATAATCCTCATGGAGCCCCGCCTTAGACCCTATTTCCCTCTGCCAGACAGGAGTAACCCTTCAAACACTGAAAAACGCCCTACCTGGATGTTTATAGTCACTACTGATCCATACAGCCCTAATGCCGATTCCGTTAGGTCTCTCTTGCGATCCGGTGAGTGGTACATTGCTTATGAGGGGATATACGTAAGACTTCTGCGAAAAAAGGATAACTGACACTAACGTGTCTTAGCCCTACCCATTTTTGTTCTCATAAAGCTTCATCAGGAGACGCCAGGCCCGTTACAGCATTATGGTGAAGCAAGCGCTCATAGCGGCTCTGAGCTGGCCACGGGGGGTAATCGGATGGAAGGGGCGGTTGCCGTGGCATATTCCTATGGAGCTGAGGCTATTTCGGGAGCTTACGTGGGGGGGTATTTTGGTGATGGGGCGGCGCACCTATGAGTCGCTGGGGCGGCCGACTTTGCCGGGGCGGACGTTGTGGGTGCTTTCCCGCCATCTACAGGTCCCGCCGGAAACGGGTGGGGTGCGCCTATTCTCTTCTTGGGAGGCACTTCTCGAGGCTTTGCCTGAGGCGCAGAAGCCGGTTTTCTTTGCGGGGGGGGAGGAGATTTTTCGTCGGGCATTGGAGCTTCCTAGTTTGGAGCGCTTATATCTTTCTTGGGTGATGGCGGAGGTGGAGGGGGATACGTACTTTCCACCGATTCCGGAGGAGTGGGAGGTGTATCGTTGGGAGGTATTTATGCCGGGGCCGGGGGTGAGTAAGCCGTTTATTTTGGCGGAGTATTGGAGAGGGGGGGGAGTGGGGAGTGGGGTGCTGGTTATTTAGGGGGGATAGGTTTTTGGGCGAGGAGGTGGGGGAGGGTGGAAATGGGGAAGATCTGGTGGGGTGTGAAGAGCGCAAGGGCGGCATTTGGCATGTGGGGCACTTCGGCGTCGGTGGGGTCTTGCACAGCCGTGAAGTAGCCAACCTGGTACATCTTGAAGAGGCCCTGAGCGCCGTCTTTATTTGCGCCAGAGAGGAGGATGCCCCCGGCCCGAGGCCAGCCCGCCTGAATAAGCGAAAACATTGTAACATCTATGCTGGGCCGGGAAAAGTGTACAGGCTCTTCTACAGAGAGGCTGAAATACCCCTCTTTTTCTATGAGAAGGTGATAGTCAGCGGGTGCAATGTAGATACATCCGCCTTCAATGGGTGTTTTATCGTCGGGTTCAGCCACCCGCCAACCTTTGATGCGCAGGAAGGCATCGGTAATCTGGAAGCGGGCTTGTTTGAGTCGGTGCAGACATAAGACAATAGTCATATCGGGGTCATAGGGGAGGTTGAGGAGGGCTTGCCGCAGGGGGGTGAAGCTACCGGCAGAGCCGCCAATTATCCATAAGTAGGGAGCTTCGGACTTCATGCCTGTCGTCGGTATAGCCGCTCTATGCTGTTGATGGGGACGAGAGCTTTTTCTGCTTCTTTGCACCAGAAGAGGGACTCTTTGGTGCCAATCATCAGGATACCGCCGGGCACTAAGGCTTGGATGAACTTCCGAATGACGCGGTCTTGAAGCTCGGGCGTAAAGTAAATCAGGACATTTCGGCACAGGATCATTTCAAAGCGGGAGAAGGGTTCGTCGCTGACGAGGTTGTGTCGGAGGAAGCGGACGTTTTGGAGGAGCTTGGGGTCAAAGACGAGTTCGTTGCCTTCTTCGCGGGCGTATTTGGAGAAGGGGACATCGGGCAGGACTTGTTGGAAGTTTTCCATGTAGAGCCGTTTATGGCGGAGGGGGTATCGGGCTTTGGGGGCGATTTGGAGGGTTTTTGGGTCAATGTCGGTAGCGTAGATTTGGCTGCGGGAGTAAAGGCCCATTTCGGTGAGGAGGATGGCTAAGGAGAGAACCTCTTCGCCGGTGGAGGCGCCAGCGTGCCAGATGCGAATTTGCTGGTTAGCCATAAAAAGGGGTAAGACTTGCTTGCGCAAGGCCACCCAGGCCGAAGGGTCCCGAAAAAGCTCCGTAGCCCCAATCCGAAACTCATGAAGAAAGGTCTCAAAAAAATCCCGCTGTTTCAGCAGACGCTGGTTGAGGGCCTTCATATCGGGTAGACCGTATTTCTTGAAGATGGTGCCCAATCGCCGCAGTACCGAGGCCCGAGCATACTCCCGAAAATCATACCCATACACCGCATGCATAATCTGAAAGAACGTCTCCAGATCGCTTTCGGCAATATCTGGTAGGACTTCCTCTTGCATAACGGGGTGTAAAGATACGTTCTAACCCGGAGTTTGGGCAGGTTGGACTTCTTGAGCTCTTTTCAGAGGGGGGGGACGAGCCAGCAGCAAGGAGAAGGGTCGGGCAGAGGGCCAAATTTTGTTATTCTGGACATGCGGTATTTGTTAGTAGGAGGCAGTACGGGAATTGGGAGAGCGCTGGTAGATATTTTACTGAGTGAGGGGCATGAGGTAATTGTTTTTTCTCGGGAGCGGCGCGATCTGCCGCCAGGAGTTGAGCATTATGCGGGGGATATTTTGAAGGATGCTTTGCCATCGTTGTCAGGGCCTTTGCATGGGGTGGTGTATTTGCCGGGGTCTATTCAGCTGAAGCCGTTTCACATGATTTCGGAGGCGCAGTTTCGGTCGGAGTGGGAGCTGAACTTTTTAGGGGCGGTGAAGACCTTGCAGGCGGTGTATGGGCTTTTGCGGCAGGCAGGGGGGGCGAGTGTGGTGCTAATGAGTACCGTGGCGGTGCAGACAGGGATGCCATTTCATGCGAGCATTGCTTCGGCGAAGGGAGCTATTGAGGGGCTTACCCGCAGCTTAGCGGCTGAGTGGGCGCCTACCATCCGAGTGAATGCCGTCGCCCCTTCCCTGACCAACACCCCTCTCGCTGAAAAGCTCCTCAATACCCCCGAAAAACAAACTCAAGCCGCCCAGCGTCATCCCCTCAAACGTTTCGGCACCCCCGCCGATATAGCCCACCTGATTGCCTTCCTCCTCTCACCCAATAGCAGCTGGATCACCGGCGAAATCTTCCACATTGACGGCGGCATGCATAGTCTAAGACTACTCTGACTTATGCCCGTGTACTCCGAAAGAGACATCCTGCAGGCCGATAAAGCCTGGCGGATCAACTTCATCAACTCCCTCGTAGGCTTTAAGAACCTGAATCTCCTCATTACACGCTCGCCGGCCGGCGTGTATAATGCGGCTATCTTCAACTCTGGGCTACATATAGGCTCTTCGCCGCCATATGTGGGGTTTCTACTACGACCTACGAAAGTTCCTCGCCACACCTACGAAAATCTTCTCAGCTATCCATACGCAACGATGAATACCGTTACAGAAAGCTTTTACAAACGGGCTCACCGCACGCATCATCACATTCCTGCGACGGAGAGTGAGCTGGAGTATGCGGGGCTGGAGGTGGAATGGGTGGAGGGGGTTCCGCTGCCGGTTCTAAGGGAGAGTCCCGTGCGGGCGCTGCTCCGTTTTAGTGAGGAGCACCTTTTGCAGGTGAATCAAACCCGGCTGCTTATATTTTCTATTGTATGGGTGGAGGTGCGGGGAGAGGTGGGGGTAGATGGGTTTGTTGCGCTGGATGAGTTAAAGGTGGTAGCAGGGTCGGGCTGTGATGCGTATTATCGGGCGGAGGCGATAGGGCGGGAAGTGGTCCAGCGGGAGCGCGCCTAACTTTGCTCGCTGTGCGGAGTCTACTTCGGCTTTTAGGGCCTTATTATCGTCGGGAGTGGCGGCTTTTTTTGTGGGGGGTATTCTTTGTGCTGGCGGTCAATGGGCTGGCCCTATATGCGCCGTGGGCGACGGGTCATCTTATAGATAAACTGGTCGTTTTTGCGCGGGCGGGGGGGCTTTTAGCGCATGGGAAGGAGGTGGTCTTGCTCTTAGGGAGCATCTTGGTGGTGGCGCTGGTGCGCGGAGCGCTAATGGTAGGCATGCGTCAGACGCTGGTGGTTCTTAGCCGCCGAGTAGAAAATGCCCAGCGGGCTGAATTGGTAGAACGTCTTTTGAGCTGGGACCTGCTGACCCTGCGGCGCTTTTCTGGGGGCGAGCTCCTGACCTACTTCACAGAAGACCTCAATCGCATCCGAAACTTCACAGGGCCGGTCATCCTTTATGGGCTCAATGCCTTAGCGCTCTTAGTTTTTACCGGGACGCTTATGCTGCTCACGGCGCCGACTCTAGGACTGGCCGCCCTTTTGCCGCTGGTCGCCCTGCCGTTTCTCACTTACTACCTTCGGCAGAAAGCGCTGCGTTTAGGCCACGCGCAGCAAGCGGCCTTTGCGCATCTGAGCGGCTTTGTCCAGCAGGTCTTTCCCTATTTGCGCGCGTTGAAAGCACTCGCCAAACCCGAGTTTCTCCGCCAAGAAATGGAGCGCCGTTCAGAAGCCTATCGTCAAGCCTCGCTATCCGTAGCTCGCGTAGAAGCCTACCTTCAGCCCATGAGTTATCTCTTTATTGGGCTAAGCATGACTATCGTGCTTTTGTATGGGGGCTATGAGGTGATGCAAGGACGAGAGACGCTGGGGACCATAAGTGCTTTCAGCTTGTATTTGCTTCAGCTTCTTTTCCCGATGGGAGCTTTGGGATGGTTATTTAGTTTAGTGCAGCAGGCTCGGGCGAGTGCGGAGCGGCTTTTGTCGGTTTTGGCGGTGGAGGGGGCGATGTCGTATCCGTCGGTGTCTATTTTGCCGGCGCTGCCGGCGTACCGCTGGGAGAATTTGGGCTATCGCTATCAGGAGGGGGGGCCTTGGGTATTTCGGGGACTTTATGGAGCGGTGAAGGCGGGTGAGCACTTAGGCATTGGCGCGCCGCTCGGCACCGGGAAGACAACCCTGGCTCGGCTCTTAGTGCGGCAAATGGACCCTACTGAAGGCCAGATATGGCTGGGGGATAGGCCCCTGAGAAGTTATAGTCTGAAGGTTTTGCGAAGCTATGTAGGGTATGTGCCGCAGGAGCCCGTACTTTTTGAGGGGAGCATAGCGGATAATTTTCGGCTGGTGAAGCCAGAGGCTTCTTGGAAGGAGATTTGGCAGGCTTTGGAGTGGGCGGGCTTAGCGGAGGAAGTGCGGCACCTACCCAAGGGCATTTTGACGCCGATAGGCGAGTGGGGGCAGCAAGTATCCGGGGGGCAGCGTCAGAGGTTAGCCTTGGCTTTGACCCTCATTCGGCGGCCCCAGGTGCTTTTGTTGGATGATCCCTTTGCCCCGCTGGATAGTCAGAAGATTGCCGAGATATTGGAAAATCTGCGGCGGCACTTTGGAGAAGCTACTTGGGTGATTTTCACCCATCGGCGGGAAGTGCAAGCCTACTTAGATGCTTGGCAGGAAACTCTTTTGGGCGAGGCTATTCTTCAAAGGGAAGGCTGAGTTCGGCCTTATGTAGGCGGAGGGTGTAGTTAGGGTAAATATGGAAGACGGCGAAGCCTTTTTCGGTGAGTTCGTCGGATTCTTTGTAGCGGTGGCATTTGGTGGGGTCGGCTTCGGCGCAGAGGAGGGCGACGCGTGGGGCTCGGGCCATGAGCTTTTCTAAGGAGAAGAGCACTCGGTTTGGGACAGGTTGCCAGTCATAGAGGATACCTTCTTTGGTGAGGGCTTTTTGGAGGATGGCCTGGCTAAAGTGGGGGGCGATGGCGGAGGTAGGCTTGCGGCGTAGGTCTAAGATGGCGCCAATCTCGTAGTAGCGCAAAAGGTCCAGGAAAAGCTCCCAAGGGTGATTGCTGTGCCCAATGGTGAAGACACTGGGATGATGGGCGCGGCGAAGCCTATCGTGCAGGGCCAAGCCAAGACCTTCCTGAGGAACCTGCTGGAAGAGAATATATTCGGTGGGGTCTTTTTCGCAGGCGTGGAGGACTTGGTATAGGCGCTGGGCAGCCTCCTCTAAGGTGCCAGAGGGAGAAAGCGTATGCACATAGGGGTGCTCGCTCTCGTCTGTTTCATCTTCAAAGAGGACGATGGAGGCGTGGGGTTCAAGGGGTGGGTCTTGCCAGCCGTAAAGGAGGGGCTTAGAGGGGGCGTAATGCTTGGGAAATTGGCCTGGGGCTTGGGGCTGGCTTTTGGTGTAGAGGCGGTAGCCGATTTTGGTGTCTAAAACTTCTTCCAGGGTTTCTTTGGTGATGGCGCCGGGGCGATAGATGACGAGCCGGCCATTCTCTTCACCGAGAATGGTGGATTCTATGCCGGTTTCGCAGGGGCCGCCGTCTAAGATAAAAGGTATCTGCCCTTCAAAGTACTCTAACACATGGGCTGGGGTTGTGGGGCTGACTCTTCCGAAGGGATTGGCGCTGGGGGCCGCCAAGGGAAAAGGAAGCGACTCTAAGAGGGCTTGGGTCAAAGGATGCTTAGGGCAGCGCAGCGCTACAGTGGGTAAGCCGCCTGTAGTTAGGTCTGGCACTTGCTCGCTCTTAGGCAAGACGATAGTGAGGGGACCTGGCCAAAAGAGGTTCATGAGCTTTTCGGCCCATAGCGGTAAAGCCGAAACCAGGGGAGGCACCCGCTCTACATCAGCCACATGAACAATGAGAGGGTCCGAAAAAGGGCGGCCTTTGAGACGGAAGATTTTTTCCACGGCTTGGGGGTCCAGAGCATTAGCGGCTAACCCATAAACGGTCTCTGTGGGGATAGCGATGACTTCACCTGCTCGTAGATAATCCGCTGCCTTGCGGAGGTCTGTGCTCACGATCGTTTCCATACGAAAGCCAATGGTAGGAGTAGCGAAACGCCCTTCATACGATATACATGTGCAGCAGCCCCGGCAAAGATAAGGGTCCAAGGCTGATGATTCATCTGCTCGTACTCCAGCATAACCTGTCTACAGGCGCCACAGGGGAAAGCCGCCTCTGCCGCTTTTGGGGCATACACGGCTAAGGCCTCTATCTGGGGGGCCTTCCCTAAGGCCCCCACCTGAAAAAGCACTACCCGCTCCGCACATAACCCACTGGGATAAGCCAGGTTCTCCTGATTATTGCCCGTGAAGATGGAGCCATCCCTTAGGCGAACCGCCGCCCCCACGGCAAAACCCGAATAGGGCGCATACGCCCTCTGAGCCGCCGCCTGCGCCTGCTCTAAAAGCGCCTGCTCCTCAGAAGGAAGCGCCTCCCAGGGAAGAACCTCATAACTAAAACCCCAGCTCAGCTCCACAAGGCGAAGATAGCGGTTTTGTAACTTTGCCTTGTGAGCGCAGAGGAAACCCTTTTCACCCCTTCTCCTTCTACCGCCGAAAGTGATTACACAGCAGCTTCCATTCAGGTTTTGGAAGGCTTAGAGGCTGTACGCAAACGCCCCGCCATGTACATTGGGGACATCG
>Ga0079992_133506_pt1 | contig 18182 bp, 15 predicted proteins | sample FaiFalFF_MnMetaG_3_FD_69197 | JGI IMG/M metagenome (GOLD analysis project Ga0079992, IMG submission 69197) | Freshwater microbial communities from Yellowstone National Park, Wyoming, USA - Fairy Falls B (FF_Mn_B) MetaG (SPADES assembly) (version 2) | ecosystem: Environmental > Aquatic >... | reverse complement strand
AGAGGCAGAATAGATTGTATAAATCATGGTATAACTTTTTCTGCCATTTTAATATATGTTTTTCTATTTCACAATAATGTAATAAATAACCAATTCCTCCAATTTTTTATTTTATTTTTTGCTTTTTCTTTTCTTGGTTGGATTCATGATATTTATCAATATAATAAAGTTAAGAAATTCAGTATACTTTATAAAATTTTGTACAAAAACCAGTACATATATTGGATAGGATTAGTAATCATATTTTCTTTTTTTACAAGAAGTTATTTGTCTATTATTTCTGTGATTTCTTTCGTATTATCATATTCCTTTTTTTATTCTAAAACCTCTAGAAGAATAATGAAAATTGTAGGAATAAAAAGTACTAATTAAACACTGTCTCTCAACTTGTAGAAAAATATCTTTTTAAATAAAATTTCCATTAAACGAAGTTCTTTTTCTGAAAGGTACTCAGTTCTTATTGTAATGTCATTGGAAATGTTTTCTTTAGAGAGATGTCTATCAAAATTTGCATAATTAACATCAATTAAACCCCTTGCCTTCATTTCTTCGAAAATTTCTGTTCCAGGATAGGGTGCTAAAAAATTAAACCTTATAGAGTCTGGATTCGATTTCAACAAAAAGATAAATGTTTTCCAAAAAGATTTCCAACTATCATTAGGTAAGCCTAGCATTATATATAAACTCACTTTTATATCATTTCTCTTTGTTAACAAAATTGCTTTTCTAACTTGATTCAAATTTTGCCCTTTTTTTACATTATTCAAGTTAACATTATCCGCACTTTCTAAGCCATAAAATATCATTTCGCAACCAGCTTTTTTCATAATTTCCAACATATTATTATTAATAAAATTAACTTTTCCTTCGCATCTCCAAATGAAATCTAATTTTTCTTCTAAAATTTTTTTAGAAATTATTTCAGCATGGTTTGGTAATGTAAATATTTCGTCGAAAAAATAAAAATCTTTTATACCTCTTGAATTTAGAATGTTAAGTTCCTGTATAACATTTATAGGATTTCTTTTTCTTAAATAGAAGTTGGTACCTTTTATGCCTCCTGTAGGACAAAAAGTACATTTGAAGAAACATCCTCTTGAAGCTGTTAAAAAGTATCCACTTTTACAATAAGGCGGTATATGATAGCCAGTATACCAAATATTGGGTAATTCATTTATGTCTGGAATAGGATTAATATTTAAATCTTCAACAACTCTAATTTCTTGAGATGGTGATGATTTTGTATACAATCCTTTTATTTCAGTATTTTTAAGTATATTAGGTAAATCTGTAAAGGAATCTATTTCACCACGGGCTATACCATCCAAAAATTGATAATTTTTTAAAATGTAAGACTCTAGCCCTATACAAGTCCTGCTAGATAAAATAATTTTAACATCTTTGTTTTCATTTTTATACTCTTCTAATAATTTCAAATCATGATTAATCGTTGAAACTGTAGCTTTAACTACTATTATATCTGGAGAAAACTTCTTTATATTTTTTTTAGTTTTTTTTAAGTTTAAATTCTCGCCATTTGAATCTAGAATTTTTATTTCAATATCATCTCTTCCTTTTAAAGCACTACATAAATAAGCAAAATCCATAGGAGGAACTACACCTATTTTTGAATAAACATATTCACTTCTGTATAATCTTACAACAGGATTATTAAAGTATCTCGGTGGGTTGTACAACAATATTTTTATCATGTTAAATAGTTATTTAATTTTATACCATTTTAAAGTTTCAATTATACCTTTTTCTAAACTGTATATTGGTTTGTAACCTGCTTTTTTAATTTTTTCGGTAGAATATGCAATATTTTTCAATGCGTATCTAAATGAATTTGTAAAATAAGAGTAAACTTTAAAAAATTTTCGAGGAAATTTTATTTCAATTAATGAATTTTTTTTCAATATTCTTTTAATTGTATTTGTAATTTCATTAACATTGTAAGAACCATCAGAAACAATAAAGGTTCCTTCTAATTTTTGACTTAAAGAAAACAATAAAGCGTGTACTAGATTTTTCACATAAATTATGTTTATATTTAAATTTATCTTTGGTACTATTCCAAAATTTATGAGTTTAGCTAAATAATAAAATGTCTTTTGCCAGTCTCTTGGCCCGTATATTCTTGGGAATCTAAAAATCACATTCTTGATTCCATACATTTTACAATATTCATTAATAATTTTTTCGCACTCATATTTACTTTTTCCATATAAAGTATCTGGCTTACAAACTGAGTTTTCATCTAGAGGTTTATCGGATTTAACCAGTCCCATCGCTCTTGTGCTACTTGTATAAATAATCTTTTTAATATCTGACTTTCTTACAAATTCTAAAATATTTTGAGTAATATTTAAATTCGATTTAAATCCATCTTTTGTCGATTTTTGACTTGCAGCCAAATGAAATATAATTTCATAATCTTTATCCAATTTTTTAAAAAATTCTCTCCTTTCTAAATCTTCTTTAAAAAATTTGAAATTTTTAATATGCATTATATTTTTGATATTCTCTAAACTACTGTTACTAAGATTATCTACAACGTGTGTATAAAAACCTTTATTAACACATTTTTCAGATAAATGACTACCTAAAAATCCGGCGCCTCCTGTTATTAGAATCTTCATTTAATTTTCTCACCATTTTTAAATTTTAATTATACTTCTAATAATAAATAGAGGGCTATGCTAGAATTAGTTCCAAAAATCATTGCTTATAATATGTTTAAAAGATTTAATTTTCCAAAAGTATTGCCTATTTTTTTAACCATAAGCGTTAACGATTGGTGTAATTCTATGTGTAAAACTTGTAATATATGGATGAATAAATCTTATGAGAAAATTAAGGAAGAGTTAAAATTGGATGAATTTCAAAAGATTTTTAAAAATTACGGTAAAACTTACTGGATAACTATTACTGGTGGGGAACCCTTCTTAAGAAATGATTTAGTTGAAGTTGTTAAAACAATTTATGATAACACTTATCCTAAAATTATGACAATTGCAACTAACGGAACTATACCAGAGCGAATAGTTTCTTGGACTTCACAAATTTTAGAATCTTGTAGAAGGCTGAAGTTGATTATAAATACATCTTTAGACGGAATTGGTGAACAACATGATGAAATAAGGGGATTTAAAAAAAATTATGAAAGGGTAGTTGAAACTATCAATGGATTAAAAAGTTTAAACAATCCAAGACTTATTGTTGGAATAAACTCTGTAATATCAATGTTCAATGTTTCTAATTTTTCAAACATTTATTATCATATAATACAGAATCTCAAACCTGATTCTTATATTGCAGAAGTGGCAGAGAATAGAGCTAAACTTTATAATATGGAGATAAAAATTACACCTGAATACGATGAATATAAAAAGGCCTTATTTTTTTTGATTAAAGAGTTTAAAAAACAGAATAAAAGTGATATACCAGATATAATAAGAAATTTAAGAATTGAATTTTATAGATATTTGATATTTAACTATCCTATGGAAATTTTTGAAGGTATAGCTTCATGTTACATTATGTCAAACGGTGAAGTTTGGTTAAGTTATTCAATGCCATTTATTGCTGGAAATTTAAGAGAAGTAAATTATGATTTTAAAAAAATATGGTTTAACAATAAAGCAAATGAATTCAGAAAAATCATGAAAAATGGTTATTCTACAATGGTTGCAAATTCATTCTACACTAATTTTGTTTGTAATTTAAATAAAATAATGGGTTTATGGCTAAAGAATATGATAAATTCTTTATTTAAATAAAGCATTCGGCTAAAGTTTTACTTTATATTATACAAAAATAAACAAATCTCATAGATATGAAAATTTTCAGCTATTTTAAAAATAAAGCCAAAAATATTTAATAAATGAAAGATGTTAACAAAATAGACGATTTGAAACTTTTCCTAACCTTTTTCATAATATATTCTATTTTTATACATTGGGTAGGCTGGAATGAAGAATCTAGGCTACTTTTAGCAATTTCTATAGTTGATTCAAACTCATTTGATATAAATAAGTATAAAGACTTTACTGGAGATAGATTACTAATTAATGGAAACTATTATTCAGATAAACCACCTGGCATTTCATTTTTTTTATCACCAATATATTACATTTTTAGAAATCTCATAAATGAACAATTTGGTGAAAATAAAAACAACTATTACTTAGTACCTCAGCCACAATTTAATACAACAGTATATTTAATTGGAACTGGGATAGAAAAAAGTGTAATATTAACTATAATATTCGGTATAATTTTTCTTTCTTCATTAACTGGAGCGTTGTCTGTTGTCATATTTAAAAGATTGCTTCTTATTTTCTTTGATAGAAAAACATCGCTTACAATTTCTTTAATATTTGGATTCTCTACTTTAATTCTTGTTTATTCAACTGTATTAATGGGTGATTCATTTTCAGTTTTTTTAATTATTTTATCATTTTATGTACTTCAAAAAAATATTAAAAACAGATATTTTATATCAGGAATTCTCCTTGGTATATCTTGCATTATTAACTACATTTCCATTTTGTCTGCTGTATTAATTCTCTTTTTTATTTGGAAAAAATCAAGTTCAATTGAAAAAATAATTTTTATAACTTCATTTATTATAGCATTAATTCCTTTATTTATTTATAATTTTTTTATATCAGGTAATTTGTTTATTTCATCATACAAGTTTGCAGACCCTAAAATGTCTCCATGTGCTTTTGGAAAAAAGTATCTTGAATATTGCCCAGAAATTGGAACTTTATCATTTTATTATACATTACTTATAGAAGAAATTAATCCATTAAGAATTTTAATATTTCCTTACCGCGGACTACTATTTTATACTCCAATATTAACTCTTTTTTTTATTAGTATATATTTTTCATACAAAAAAAATAGCCAAATTACAAAATTTTCCATTTTAACATTTCTTACCTATCTTTTTGCTAATTCTATTAATCCATATTGGTTTGGAGGCTCAGCTTTTGGCTCTAGATATTTGATAAATGCTATTCCATTCATTTTGATTCCTATTGGATATTTTTATCAAAAAATGAAATTTAAATTTACTAGGTTTTTATTTTTCACTTTAGCATTTTTATCAACTTTTCACATAATTCTATCAACATAAGTATATTGGGAGGGGGCATTGATTTTTTATACAAAAGATGGTCCCATTATTTATAATGAATGGTATACGGGAAAAATTATTGATAACTTTGGTTCTATAAGATGGCAGAACCCTCTTTATAATCATTATCTTCCAGCTTTTTTAGACAATGGTCCAAGAAGTAGATTATTAGAGCAGGTCTTAGTATTGAGTATACCTGATGTAAGAGATTTTCAAGAAATACCAAGAAAAGAACTGAAACTGTTAACATTACCTAATTTTGGTATACTAACATTAAAAGTTCCATTCTTGGTTATACCGATAATTTTGTCTATATTTACAATAATTTGGTATAAAGAAATTAAAAAACATAAGAAATTACTTTATTTCTTGATAGGAATTACATTTGTTCTTTTTTTATCCAGACTATCTTTATCAAAAGTTGTTTATTCAGACGGCTTTTACCCACAATCTATAAAAGAAAAAAATATGTGGTTTGGTAATGAAAGTAAAATTTACATTTTTAGTCCTAAGGATAAACAAGTGATAATTGATATTAAATTGGTGAATTATTTCATGGAAAGGGAGAAAAGTTTAAATGTTTCTTTAAACAACAAAACTATTTATACACAATCGATTACAGCAAATAACTTGATTATACCAGCATTTTTAAAGAATGGAGAAAATACCTTAACTTTAAAAACAAATACTTGCACGATACCTTTATTGGTAGAAAATAGTTCTAAAGATTATAGGTGTTTGAGTTTTGGAATTAAGGATGTTGAGGTTATTGATGTTGAGAGTTTGAATGGAAGTAGGGTATTTTATAGTAATTTTTATGAGAAATCGCCCACTGAAAACTATATTTGGATGGGAAATAAAAGCACGATAATATATTATTCTAAAGAACCTATGAGTGCCACATTTTATATCTATTTTTACCCATTTATAGAAAATACTCGTATTAAATTTTATCTAAACAAAAAATTAACTAACGAGTTTACCATAATGGGATCTGAAGGTGGGTATGTGTATACTCCAAAACTATCTGTAAATAAAGGTATTAATTACATAGATTTAGAAGCTGTAGACGGTTGCAAAGTTCCTAATGATTTCTTTAAAAACAATGATTTAAGATGTATAAGTTTTCAAGTGAGAAATATTTATGCTAAGCCTGATAAAAATGGTTAATAGAAAAATTATCATTTTGTTATTATTTTTGTCAATGTTTATAACTTCGATCATTTTTATTAATCAAACTGGTATTTTTGGAGATATGAACACGGGTAGCAGAATTTTTTTAACAATTTCATTAGTAGATTACAATAGCTTCAACATAGACAATTTTTACAACCAAACATCGGATAGAAGTTTTTTTAATGGACATTACTACTCTGATAAAGAGCCTGGACTTTCTTTTATTGCTACACCAATATATTTATTGATAAAGCATATAATACCAATTTTATATACTGAAAATAATTCTTCGGTTCCTGAACCTTACATCTTTTCTTTAACAGAAGAAAAAATTGTGATTCATTTAAACATGAATAAATTAATTATATTATCTAAATTTATATTGCCAATTTTTACATCAACTATTTTCACACTACTTACATCATTTATAATTTTTAAATTTGCTATTTATGAAACAAAAAACTTTAAAAAAGCTTTGCTTTTCTCTTCCATGTATTATTTCTCTTCATTAGCATTTCACTATTCCTTAGTATTTTTAAATCACGCTTTCTCTACATTTTTGATGGCATTATCATTTTATTTATTTTATCTTTATCTGAAGAAAAAGACAGAAACATACATTTATTTGGCCACATTAATATCATCTTTCTCTATTTTAGTAGATGCCATGTCTGCAATATTTTTACCTTTAATTTATATTTTTCTGATATTTAGAAAACATAAAAATATAATAAAGCTGCTATTAATTTCATTCTTAGGCATTTTGCCGATGTTTTTATTTAATTATGTAAATTTTAACAATCCATTTACATTACCTAGAGTTTATTTAGATCCTACCATTTGGAAACCACTTCCAGGATTAAATGGAATTATTTTAGATCCATTTTTCATATTAAACTCTGCCTGGAGACTTTTAATTGATCCTTATAGAGGAATATTCTTTTATTACCCACTTTTGATATTTTCAATACCAATTTTATTCGTTAATCATAGGGAAAAAATTTTATCATTTTTTTCAATATCATTTTTCATATTAAACTTGGTATTAACATCTTCTTGGTGGGCATGGTGGCATGGTGGAAATTTTGGTCCTAGATTTTTATTGCTTTCATTTCCATTTCTATTCTTTTTGTTAATCAAATCTTCTGAAAGATTTAAAATAATATACAAATTTTTAATGCCTTTAGCAACTATAGGAATATTTACAAATGCAATAGGTTTAGTTGGTGGATACGAAGATATTATCAAAGATTTAGAAAATAATTCTTTGATGAAAATAGAATTTCAAGAAAGATTTGAAAAATTACAACTATTGCCAAATGTTTTAAAAGATTATTATCTTAAAAAATTTTTAGAAGAGGGTCCATACAGTTATGTTTTAGAATTTGTTAAATCTATTTCTAATTCAAAAAATCAACTTAGGCCAGATAATGTTATAAGTTATTCTGGATTTTATCCGAAAAATAATGAAAGTTTTTGGTTAATGGGAAATAATGCAAACATAATATTTTATTCTAATAATTCTAAAAATGTTAGATTTTATTTTAAAATAGATTCTATACTAAAGGGGAGAGAACTAAAATTTTATTTAAATGGTAAATTACAAAATGTTTTCAAACTTACATGGAGTGGTAAGCTAGTTTATACACCTTTGTTAAAAATAGAAAGGGGTATAAATAATATTACATTTGAATCTGATGAAAATTGTGTATTTATTGATGAAAATAGATGCGCATCATTTATATTAAGAAACGTATTTTTTAGCTAAAATTAAATAGAAATTATGCTAATGCTAAATTTGAGCAAGCTTGAAAACATTCTATTATTTATTTTATTTTCTGTAGAAGTTTTTATATTTATAAACTATCTTTTTTATTCAGCCATAAATTTATCTTATAAATACGATGTAATGTATGACGAGGGCTCATTTTTTAGATTTGCTTGGTTAATAAAACGGGGTAAATTTAATGAATTATATTTAGACCCTAAAGAAAATGTATTTTCAACAAATATAAATCCGCCTGTTTTTTACATAGTTCAAGCAATACTTTTATTAATTTTTGGTGATAGTTTATTTCCAGGTAGATTGATTTCTGTTATATCAACTTTACTCATAGCCTTTATACTATATAAAATGATGTTAAAACAAACAAAAAATAGAATAATTTCTCTTACTTTTTCTATTTTTATATTCACTTTTTATCTTACTTTTTACTGGACAACTGTTGTTAGGCACGATAGCTTAGCATTATTATTTTCTATTTTGGCAATTTACTTTATAAGAGATTACAAAAAAGATAAGTTCAGGTATTTATCCCTTGTGTTTCTTTTATTGGCATTTTATACAAAACAAACAGCTTTTTTAACATTTTTAGCTATATGCATTTTCTTACTCTTCCGTAACAGAAAAATAGCCTTGACATTCATGCTTAACTATTTAGCTTTAATAGTATTTTCGTTCTTAATAATAAATACAATAACCGATGGTAATTTTTTCTCGAACATAATCACATATAACTTTTTGCCATTATCAAACTATTATGCTTTGAATATTTTAACCGACTTTTTTTTAGATAATTTTTTAATAATAGCATTAGCTTTTATATACGTTTTCAGGAATATAAAAGAATCGACTTCAATCTATTTTATAATACTTTTTATTTTTGCTGTAGTTTCTACATTTAGAAAAGGTGTTTGGATACAAAATTTTTTTGAACCGCTAATTATATCTAGCTTTTTGTTGTCTATGTTTTACTTTAGAGAAAAAAACCTAAAATTTAGGATAATAATACTTTTATTAATTTTATCATCAATTGCTCAGGAAATATATTTTTACAAATTTTTAACACAATCTATTATTTTCCCAGAAAAAAACACTGCGCTTAAAAATCTAGATTCAGATGAACAACTTATTAACATTATGAGAAGTACCAAAGGCAATATACTTTCTGATCATAAATTTCATACATTTGTTGCTGGTAAAGAGCCTTCTTTAGAAATTTGGAGCTTTTTCAAATTATTTATGATGGGTAAAGCTAATGAAACAGAATTTTATAGTCATATTGAAAAAAATAATATCACAATGATTATTTATCGTGCTGCTAATGAATATGAAAGATTCTCGTTTTTCTCTAAATATTTAAATGAAAACTATACTTTAGTTTCTATTTTACCATTTAAAGACGTTTATCTCAGAAAAGCTTCTGGAGAAATGTATTGGAAGGTATACGAAAAAAAGTCAAGTTAATTTTTATATAAAGCTATAATGTAATGACATGCTTATCTTCGTTTACTATAACTACAACATCATTAACCTTTACAAATAAAATTAGCTAAGTTGCTTGCGATAATTTGATTTGCAGTTGAATTTAAGTGTAGCTCATATTTCGATACAGCAAACTTAAAAGGATCTCCGTAGGTTTTAAAAATTTCTTTAATTTATGTATATTCCCAGCCATAGTTATTTAATTTATTAGTATTAATCTGATTTAAATCCCAAAAAATTAAAAATATTATCTTGGATACATTGTAAGATTTTTGAATTATATAAAGTTCTTCAAGAGGTCTTTCAATATTTTCTACTTTAAGTTTTTCTATATTACTTGTTTGAAAGAATGAATTTCTGATTTTATTATCTATTTGTAAAAAATAAAGTATTCTATCTTCTTCCTTACTAAATTTTTCTTTTTTAGAAATATCAACTAAATATTTGTTTACAAAAACAAAGAAATACTCGGGAAATATATCATCAGCATCATATTGAACTATTATAATCTCGGGTCTATATCTTTCAATATAAGATTTTAAACGGGTTATTTTTTGTTTCAAGTTGTATGCAGGCACACCTAGGTTATACGTTACAAATTTTGTTTGACATTTATCATTTAATATCTTTTCCAAATAATAAACATAAGTTTCATTATCATCAACACTTGAACCAAAAGTATGTGAATCACCTATCACAACTATAGTTTTAGTTTTGTTTGGTTGAATAGTATCGTGAGGTTGATACCTGATACCATCTTCATTAATCGTATATTTTACTCTTATTCTAGATTTATTATTAAGTATTATTTCGTATATGAAAGTAGAATTAGGATTTAATTCATAAAGAAGTTCGCTAGAATTGCTCCAAATCCACAAAGGATTTAATTTTTCTCTAGATTGGTACATTTTATATACCATTTCTTTAGCATACGTATCATTATATATAGTATTATCTGATACTGAAACAATAACAGGAATGTTTTTTGAAATAAGGTTATTTAATAAATGAAAGACAACAAAAATTTCAAGTAAAATTATTATTAATAGGAAAATTCTTTTTTTTGTCAAACATAATTTTTAATTATTTTTCTAAACTTAAATATTATTTAAAATTCAACTGACACGAGGTACAATCAAGTTTTTCAATTTGTAACTCAAAAACTCTTTTAGAATAAATGGATATGCAGAAAAATTTGTCAACAGGTCTGGCACTATATTACATTCATGTTGTACATTAGTGTGTTTAATTTCGTCGATTATCTGTCTTGCAACTTCAGAATACATTATCTTCTTGATATCATAATTTACTTCTCTCAAATTACCTAATTTTTTACTTATTAGCTCAGATGGCCATACATTACCGTATTCATCAATAACAATTGACACTCGCCCAGCACGTGTTTTAATATATCTGGCTTGGTTATTCTTTATCTTGACTATAAACTGTGGTGTTAAAATGTTGCTTATTATGAACTTTATAGAACTGAAAGGGTAACCGTGTTGCTTTATTCTACCCTCATAAATTTTTTTCTTTAAAAATTGATGGGCTTCAATATAACGTAAAGTGTTAAAATTTTTAGTAGAAGGATCCATAGCATTTCCACGCGTATAGTTTACATAGAATGTATCAAATTTAACTTCACGTTCTAGGAAATTAAAAGTTTCAAAAAATTTATCTTGATTTAATGAAGACATGGTAAAAACAACTCCAAGACAAAAATTTTTGTATACACTCTTAAGTTTTTCAAGCTCTTTTAATGTTGTTAATGCTTTTTTAAAACTTCCTGGAACTCCTCTGATTGAATCATGTACTTCATTTATACCATCTATTGAGATATTTACAGTTAAAAACAAATTCTTGCATTCAGAAAGAACACTTCTTACACATTCTAATGTTCTTTGAGTGAAAAATCCATTAGTATAAATTGAAACATTTTTAACCTTGTTATTTCTATAAAAAATTTTTATTATCTCATCTATATCTGTTCTTATAAATGGTTCACCTCCGGTTAAAGATAGCCAAACAATATCTTTAAAATTTTGTGAAATTTTTTCAATTTCATCTAGCTTCAATTCATTTGAAAAATTAGCATTTGCGATATTTTGCCAATAGAAACACATTTTACATCTCAAATTACATCTTCCTGTAACAAAGAAAGTTATATGCATAGGTAAAATAGGTTTAATTAACTTGAAATAAAGTCTGAAATAGTCAAGATAGTTTGAAAATTTAGTAGCCATACCGTCTAGCATAATCAAACACGCCCCTTAAAATACCAACCCCCGTAATAATCATATCGAAGATTAAGATAAATAAAGCTTTTATAGCAAAAGTTATACCGCGTTCTTTATATAAAAATTTGAAAAAATCGAAATTTATAAAAGCAAAAAAAGCAGTTAATGCTATTGATAAAAAGTAATTGAATGGAATTAAAAAGATTGTAAAGTAAAGCAAAGGAACGCCAAATTTTAGACCAAAAGGTATATGATCTTTAACAATTTTGTATTTAAAAACATTCTTAATATAACCTCGTCCTCTATTTATTCTGGTTTTTACAAAAGATTTTAAGTTGTACTCTTTAAGATGAACAACTTTTACATGCTTTAGGAACCAAATTCTAAACCCATTTCTAACAAGTCGTTCACCCAGCTCTCGATCTTCCTGTTCAACACCTTTGATTTTTTCATTAAAGCCTCCAACTTTTTGGAACACGGACTTTCTTATTGCAAATGTAGAAGAGTGTAAATTTGAAGTTTCTTTACCATGCCTAGTAAACGAGTAATTCAGATAAAGATTTTCGTATTCGCCAAGAAAAGTTTTATATTTTCTATTTTTATCTGGCGTTGCAATTACAGCCGACACACCAGGATTTCTTTTTAGTATTTCGTAAAATTTTTTCAGTGTATCTTTTTTTATCACAACGTCTTGATCCACAAAAACTAAAATTTTAGCTTTAGCTTTTTTAGCTCCAAAATTCCTCACCTTACTGGCAGAATCGAAATCTACATTAAATATTTTTATTGAAAATTTTTTTAATATTTTTAAAGAATTATCTATAGAATTATCATTTATCGCTATAATTTCAAAATTTTTAAAACTGCTTTTTAAAATGCTTTTTATACATTTATCGATTGTTTTTTCTCCATTATATACAGGAACGATTACAGAAATTTCTGGTCTCATTATAAAATATGTTAACTAGATATTTTTATTAAATTTTTATAGATGGGTGAAATTTATACATTAGTAAATTTATTTTGATTTAAAGAACAATTTTACTATAAATTATTTTAGATTATATAAGATTTTCTTAAATAAGCTTTAATTACTTTAAGACTATATAGCAACTTATACAATTTGATTAACATTCAATCAAGTTATTTGAAACTAAATAAACATATAGAAAGTTTGCTAAAAATCTGTGACCGCGTTTATTTGGATGAGCATCAGTAAACGATAACTATTTATCCCAAAATTTTTTAAATTCATTAAACGAACCTAAATTGTTTGGTGAAACAAACATAAATCCATATTCTTTACTTTTGTTTTTTAAATGTTCTTCATCTTCATTATCGTGCAAAAGAGAAAATATAATTATTTTGGAATTCTTGAAGTTACTTTCCTTTAAGCGCTTAAATGGAATATCTATAGAATTTTGATACCATATTGTTTTGTTATAGTCACTATATTTATTGAAATATTCTTTTAGAGCATTATTTAAAGTATTAACATATTTTAAAAAATCTTTTTCCCAACTTGGATTTCCTGCTTCTGCCATAGTTTTTTGTAAAATGGGGGACCATAATTCATTAATTAGATAAACATCGTCATGCTTTATTAAAAAAATACTTATATCAGGCTCATAATCTCTTCCTTTTCTGATAAATGATTCAACCATATAAGGAATTTCATAACCACCAACACCAAAATTTATAACTTCTATCTTTTTTGAGCAATTCAAAAGATTTAAATCATCTTCTAATAGTTCAGTAAAAACATCTGAAATATTAACATTTTGACCATAAACAAAAGAATCGCCAAAAATTGCAATCCTGAAAGTATTATCTGGTTTGTTTTTTGTGTAATTATATCTTTCTCTTAAACCATCTGAGTTAGTCGAATAAATAACTGTTCCGAATATTGAATCGCTTATCCGAAATGTGTTGGGAGAATATTCATAGAAATATTTAAAACCATAATTGCTAATGTTTTCATAAACAATTGATTCTTTTGGTATATCTGTAATTACTGGAACATATTTTTTTGAAAGAAGATTGTTTAATAAATAAAAGACAATAAAAATTTCAAGTAAAATTATTGTTATTAGGAAAATTCTTTTTTTGTCAAGCATAAATAATTTTAAGTTATTTTTTAATTAAATAATTTCCCAAAACCAAAAAATCCATCGGAGTTTCAACTAAATCTTTATAAGCCTCTTCTGGTTTGCAAACTATTGGTTCGCCTTTTCTATTGAAAGAAGTGTTAAGTAAAGCTGGTATACCTTTAATTTTTTCAAATTCCTTAATAAGCTTATAATATCTTTCATTAATTTCTTTCCTTAAACTTTGAGGCCTAGTTGTTCCATCAACATGCAATGCAGCTATTAAATCTTTTTTCTTCCTTTCTTTAACATCAAAAGTTATTATCATAAATGGTGCTTCATAAGGCGGTGTATAATATTCATCAATTCTCTCAAACAAAATAGTGGGTGCAAAAGGTCTGAACCATTCTCTTTTCTTAATTTTTCCAACCTTTTCCCTCATTTCTGGGTTAGAAGGATCGGCAAGTATACTTCTATTACCCAAAGCTCTATAACTAAATTCCATCCTACCTTGAAACCATCCCACACTATTGCCTTCAGCTAATAAATTAGCAACTTCTTTCACAAGCTCAGAATCACTTAATTTTTCATAATTTGCAGAATTTTTATTTAAAAAACTTTCTATTTCTTTGTTACTAAACTCTGGACCAAGATAAACATCTTTCATCACATAATTTCTTTTATTGTTCAAAACTTGATTGTAAACATACAATGCAGCACCAAGAGCGCCACCAGCATCTCCTGCGGCAGGCTGTACAAAAATATTTTTAAAAATATTTTCTTTCAATATTTTCCCATTAGCTACCGAATTAAAACCTACGCCTCCAGCAATACACAAATTTTCACATTTTGTTAATTCATAAGCATGTCTTGCTATTTTTAAAACAATTTCTTCGGTAATTTTTTGAAGAGTTGCTGCAATATCCATATGCTTTTTTTGTATTGGTTCATCTGGCTTTCTTGCTGGACCAAATTTTTCTTCCAGTTTATCACTAAACATTCTATCCTTTTTAATAAAAGTGAAATACTTTGTGTTCAATTTAAAGCTTCCATCAGGCTTTACATCAATTATTTTCTTAAACTCTTTATAATATCTTGGTTTTCCGTAACTTGCAAGCGCCATAACTTTATACTCATCATTATTGACTTTAAATCCTAAGTAAGAAGTTATTGTACTGTAAAATAAGCCAAGAGAATTGGGAAAATGTATTTCTTTCAGTGTTTTTATTTTATTTTCAATTCCATAATGTATTGCTGTAGTTGTGTATTCTCCTAAAGCATCTATAGTTATTATTGCTGCTTCTTTAAAAGGTGATGGAAAGAAAGCGCTTGAAGCATGGGAAGCATGATGCTTTACAAACAAAACTTTACCTTTGTATCCAAATTTCTTTCTTAAAATTCCTGGTAATCTTAATTTTTCATTTGCCCAAGATGGAATAGCTTCATAAAACAGTGGAAATGAATGCGGATAATTTTCTACAACCATCTGAAGTATTCTTTCTAACTTTAGCATCGGCTTTTCATAAAATACAACAAAATCCAAATCATTTGGAGAAATTTTTGCATATTCCAAGCAAAATTTTATAGCATTTTCTGGGAAGTTGTTATCATGTTTAATTCTGGTAAATCTTTCTTCTTCTGAAGCAGCTATAGGTATACCATTTTTTATTAAACATGCTGCTGAATCGTGAAACCAGCATGAAATTCCTAATATATACAAACAATCACCTTAAAATTGCCTTTCATAATTTTCTTCTTCCTCCTTAGGAATTACCCAGTAAGTATTTGATTCTTTCTCTTTTCTCATTTTCAACTTAAACAAAATGAAAGAAACTGATACACCAAATCCATAAACTATAGAGCAAAGAAAATAGTTAGAAAAATTCATTAAAATTTTGTTTATTCTTTTAAGTTTTTCTACTATCATTTTATCACACAAAGGGATAAATAAATATAGGCACTGGTGATGTGCTTCCAATCAATATTAGAAGAATTATTATTAAAACAAGCAAAATTACTGGTATAAGCCACCATTTTTTTGTTTTTTTCAAAAAATAAAATAACTCTTTAATCAAGTAAAATCTTTCAAACATATTCTTAAATTAATATTTTTAAAATATAAGTTTTATCGTAACAATCAAATTTGTTAAAAGACTTTTAGTGCTGCTTAATTTCATAAACAAAGAAGCTTTTTTCATTAAAACTTAAATCTTTCCATGGAATTCTTTCTTTCAGCTCATAAGAAGACAAAGTTTTATGTATTTGCGGGAAAAGCCAAATTCTATCATAAAATATCAAACAATTGTAATTATTTATGAATCTAAATGAATCTTCACCTATTATCCCATTTTTAAAAAGTTCTATAATTGCCCATGATTCTGGTAAGATTTTATTATAGGGAAGCAAATAGGATGCATGCTCTACATAACAATTGCCATTATTTTTCTTCACATAGCTTTCTATTTTTAAGTCCGATTTATAATTTAAAAGAGGCTGATAATTATTTCTATTAAACATGTACATTGAAATTCTTGAATCATAAAAATTCCATATAACTATTGAAATTATTAATGCTGTTATCAATCCAATTTTCAAAACATTTTCAGCTCTAATAAATAAGATATAAAGCAGTATAGAAGAATAAAAAATTGGCTCTAAAATATAATATATCCAACTTCCTGACTTTAGCAAAATAATCAAATTAAAAATAAGAGAAATTACAAAACACATTTTTATCAAGTTATAGTTTTTGTTTTTTATAATAAAAATTGGTAAAAAAGAAAAGGAAAAAAGAAGGGTGTATTGAAGATATATAGAATTAATTAATTGTATTCTTGGTTCTAAAAATCCTTTTGAAAATTCTGTTAGGTGAAGTAGAAAGTTGTTATTTGTGTAATAATTAAATGCTGTTAAAATTGCTATTAAAACAGCTCCAAATTTCAATATTTGGAATAATTTGTTTCTGTTAAAAACAATGATAGAAAGCAATGAAACAAAAAATGTTTGTTTAACAAGCAATGCAAGTGTAGCAGAAATTAAAGCAAGGTAGAATATCGTATCATTCTTTTTTGCCATATATTTATAAGAAAGAAATATTGAAAAAATTGAGAAAAACATTGCTACCCATTCTAATCTTGCTTGAAATGTTTGCCAAAAAACTACTGTAGTAGCTACGGGAAACAAACTGAATGTTAAAGAGCTAACAATATCTCTTTTAATATTCAACAAAAATTTAAACAATACTATCAAAGTTAATAAAAAGAATATTGCTGACACTATCCTTAATGAAAATAAATTTAAGCCGAATATTTTGTAAAATGGGTATGAGATTAAATAGAAGATGGGTGGGTATTTTATTATATTGTATGGGTATTCGTATGGATTATGATATATAGGTATACCTTTATCTAAATTTTTTAAAGGGTAAAACATGAAGCTTTCTGAAAAGTCTATATCAAACTTATAAAAGAGAACATCAAAGGAAAGGAAAAGAAAATTTACAAAAATAAACAATAGCAAGAAAAATAGCAAATATTTTACAATTTTCATAAATTTATGTTGGGTTGTTTCTTTTAAATAAAATAGAGTTTGCTTTATGATTAGCTTTTTAGTATAGCAGTTGATTTTTAAAAAATTAACTCTATAAACAGACAAAAATATATTGTGTATGCTAAATTTGAATAATAAAAAAGTACCAACTTTTATTAAAGGATTAAACGACTTTACCATAGCTGTAATTTTGATATCTATTGTAATTGCTGTTGGTATAATAATTTTCCTTTGGAATCAAGGATTATTTAGAAGCTTATTTTTCTCGGTAGAAAAATCAACAGAGCAAACCATATCTTGCTCAAATTCTGAAGTTGAATTGTCTAATATTGGCTTTTTTCAAGAAAACATGACTGGAGAAATTTTTAATTTGGGTAGCACAGAACTTAAAGATATAAAAATTGTTCTTCAACAACAAAATGAAATTGAAATTATTGAATTGTGTGAAGGTGAGAAAGCTGTAAGATGTGAAAAATCAAATTTAAAAATACCTCCTGGAAAAATCGTTAGTTTTAGCATTAATCCGAGCATTAGACCTGATTTTGTTTCTGTTTTTACAAACTGTTTAAATGCAAAAGATTCTGTTGATTTTTCTTTTACATGCTTACAAAAAACAAAAAGTTGCTATTCAAATTGGCAATGCTGCTCTGGTTACTGTAGAGATGACCCATCTTGATATATAGGTAATCAAAGAGGAATCTGTGATTCTGGTGAAACTTGTT
>Ga0079992_121121_pt1 | contig 18209 bp, 19 predicted proteins | sample FaiFalFF_MnMetaG_3_FD_69197 | JGI IMG/M metagenome (GOLD analysis project Ga0079992, IMG submission 69197) | Freshwater microbial communities from Yellowstone National Park, Wyoming, USA - Fairy Falls B (FF_Mn_B) MetaG (SPADES assembly) (version 2) | ecosystem: Environmental > Aquatic >... | reverse complement strand
TGGAGGCGGTTCATAATTAAATCCTGTATCCCATAAAGGGAATTGAAAGAATAAACATTTTAGGAGCTAAAATAACATTCCAGTTAGTATCCCATAAAGGGAATTGAAAGTATTTTTCAACAAAATGCGTAGGAAAATGCTTATGATGGTATCCCATAAAGGGAATTGAAAGAGGTGTCTTTGATATGCTGTTCCTGGAGCTGAAACTTGTATCCCATAAAGGGAATTGAAAGTTTGGAATTATAAAAGCTTTGCCTTTAAAATAAATTGTAGTATCCCATAAAGGGAATTGAAAGTGTAATGATACATTATTAAACTGTAAATTTCAATTGCCAGTATCCCATAAAGGGAATTGAAAGTAATCTTTTGGTGCATTAATAATTAAATTAACATTTTTATGTATCCCATAAAGGGAATTGAAAGAAAGTATCTGAATAACCATAAAACTTAGGAATGTCTTTCGTATCCCATAAAGGGAATTGAAAGAAATACAAAATTGAAAAAGGGTATTGTTTTACTAGATGAAGTATCCCATAAAGGGAATTGAAAGTATTGGAATATTTTTATTCTCATTTTTAAAAATTCCATTGTATCCCATAAAGGGAATTGAAAGTTACCTAAGCATCCCACTGCAAGTTCATCAATGATTTCTGTATCCCATAAAGGGAATTGAAAGTAAAATTGGTGAAGGATTAGCTAAGCAACAAACAAGGTATCCCATAAAGGGAATTGAAAGAATGCAATTCTGCTATCATTAGGATAAATGTTTATGTATCCCATAAAGGGAATTGAAAGTATAATTAAATCTGTGGCAATCCAATTAATTACATCACCTCTGTATCCCATAAAGGGAATTGAAAGCTCAGCTTTCCTCTTACCAAAAGATGACCAAAGCGGGCGCTGTATCCCATAAAGGGAATTGAAAGAAGATCCTAGCCAGGAGAAAATCACTTGGCTGAATATATGTATCCCATAAAGGGAATTGAAAGTTATGGGATATTCTTAAATGCTAGAATATCAGCTTTAAAAAGAGCTTTGTATCCCATAAAGGGAATTGAAAGTTTAATTTAGAAGTCCAGTACTTTGCTGACTCAATATTAGTATCCCATAAAGGGAATTGAAAGTTTGTATAAAGAATTATATCTGCTTTCTTTAAATTAAAAGTATCCCATAAAGGGAATTGAAAGATACTTAGTCTTGTATTCTTGGCAAAAATCACACTTTGTATCCCATAAAGGGAATTGAAAGTATCACTTATTATTTTGGATACAATATCTACATTTATAGGTATCCCATAAAGGGAATTGAAAGTAAATAAATTAATTTTTTTATTCTTTTACTGTGATTATCATGTATCCCATAAAGGGAATTGAAAGTAAAATATGTTGTTTCAAATCCAGGACCTGATATGCAAAAGGTATCCCATAAAGGGAATTGAAAGGAGATATTCATTTGGATAAGCATACGGTCAGCCTGGCGTATCCCATAAAGGGAATTGAAAGAAAAATAGCTTTAGCGGAAGCAAAAAACTATTATGAGTATCCCATAAAGGGAATTGAAAGTTAAGTGGCTTATTTAAGCATACTTTTACGCCTTGAGTATCCCATAAAGGGAATTGAAAGTAATATATGCTGATCTTAGTTAGCAGGATGATAAGAATGGGTATCCCATAAAGGGAATTGAAAGAAAAAAGATATTTTGCGTTATTTTACGAATACTAAAGTATCCCATAAAGGGAATTGAAAGTTAAAGAAGTTATATACCTATAAACCTCTAATTTATTAGTATCCCATAAAGGGAATTGAAAGTGCCATTTTTGGTTAATTTATTGTTGTTTTTATCCTACAGTATCCCATAAAGGGAATTGAAAGTATCAACCTTAATACCAATTACTTTCTTATTACTATTTGCCATAGTATCCCATAAAGGGAATTGAAAGTGATTATTAGTGAAGTATGCTATCATGAATAATCTATATGTATCCCATAAAGGGAATTGAAAGTAGTTAAGCTCATTGGTAAAATAGTATATTGGTCTCCACAAAGTATCCCATAAAGGGAATTGAAAGTTTAATATACGAGTAATAATAAAGTAAAATAATTTTTTGTATCCCATAAAGGGAATTGAAAGTAATCTGTCTGCTTGCTTTTTCAAAAAGTTATGCCATAAGTATCCCATAAAGGGAATTGAAAGACTGTAACAGTTCGGGCACTGAGCAAATATAGTGCGCTGTATCCCATAAAGGGAATTGAAAGTGCTTTTTCTTTTCAAATGACACTTGCAGGTTTTATTGTATCCCATAAAGGGAATTGAAAGTGTTTTCTTAAGAAAATTATTAAGATACTGCAGCAGTTCTGTATCCCATAAAGGGAATTGAAAGATAATGGTTTCACGAACAAGATTATAATCAAATTGCCTCATGTATCCCATAAAGGGAATTGAAAGTGTTTAGTATTTGCTTTAGCCATACTAATAATATTGTATCCCATAAAGGGAATTGAAAGTTTTTTAAGATCCTGAAATGGCAGGTCATTCTATTTCAGTATCCCATAAAGGGAATTGAAAGTATAGTTTAAAGCAATTACAATGATAGAATAAATCGGGGTATCCCATAAAGGGAATTGAAAGTATTTCTGCTTTTTTCAAAAATAAAATATTTAAAAATGTATCCCATAAAGGGAATTGAAAGTTACATAAACCATGATGAAGAAGAAAATAAAAGACTTGATGTATCCCATAAAGGGAATTGAAAGTTTTATCTCTTTCTTCCATCATTCTTTGTATGGCCAGTATCCCATAAAGGGAATTGAAAGCTGTAGCCATTGAATGGCTTTCTGTTTATCCGCTAGTATCCCATAAAGGGAATTGAAAGCTAGAATATTTTGCATATTTTGGAGGAAGTTTTGGAATGTGTATCCCATAAAGGGAATTGAAAGACAATATCTCTTATAAATGGTGAAAGGGCGTATGTTCTTAGGTATCCCATAAAGGGAATTGAAAGTAAATATGAGTAGAAATTTATCCTTTTGCTTGCCTTTTCGTATCCCATAAAGGGAATTGAAAGAAATTTTTTATTTCCGCTCTTAACTCCCAGAGCCAGAAATCTATTCTGTATCCCATAAAGGGAATTGAAAGATAAAATTTATTTTATCCAACAATGTAGCATCCTTCCTGTATCCCATAAAGGGAATTGAAAGTTTTGAGTTGAAATTTTACGGAGAAGGAACTATTTGTAAGTATCCCATAAAGGGAATTGAAAGATTTTTGTTGAGAGTATAAACCGCAATAAGCTTTCTATAAGTATCCCATAAAGGGAATTGAAAGGTCAATTTTTAAGCCAGCAAACTGGGATTAACTTAGGTATCCCATAAAGGGAATTGAAAGTAAAAATAAACCAGGTGTATTAACAACATAAATTTCTCTATGTATCCCATAAAGGGAATTGAAAGGAATATTAGCAGAAGATGGTACAGTAAAAAATGATGAGTATCCCATAAAGGGAATTGAAAGTAAACGAAATAAAGATTTAGACCTGCAGCCTTGTATTGCTGCTTTAAGTATCCCATAAAGGGAATTGAAAGTATAATTCTCAGTCTTGAGCATACATTATTTTCTTCATGTATCCCATAAAGGGAATTGAAAGTATTTTATAACTTAAAGGTTTTTCAGTATTATAACCGTAGTATCCCATAAAGGGAATTGAAAGTCCGTAATTCTTTCTTCATCACCTCTTTTGCTGAGAAGTATCCCAGTATCCCATAAAGGGAATTGAAAGAATTTTAATAACTTCCAAACTGCATTATCATAAAAGGTATCCCATAAAGGGAATTGAAAGTCATTTTATTCGTTGTAGAGCCAGAATTGTCATGAACAATGTATCCCATAAAGGGAATTGAAAGCACTACAGCTACGTATATTCTGTTTGCCTCTTCTAACATACTATGTATCCCATAAAGGGAATTGAAAGTAAATAATTCTAAGTGTAGCATTAGCAACTTTACCTATTAATGTATCCCATAAAGGGAATTGAAAGTTAAAAACGTCTTTCACAATTGTAACTTTTGTAATTTCAGTATCCCATAAAGGGAATTGAAAGTTTCAAAAGAGGAGATAATATGAGCGAAAACATGACGTATCCCATAAAGGGAATTGAAAGATTATATACTGCAAATACACCAATATCACGACAAATATTGGTATCCCATAAAGGGAATTGAAAGAGCAAACACAGATGAAGCTAAGCAAATAGTTCAACGATTTAAAGGTATCCCATAAAGGGAATTGAAAGTGTTTTAAATAGTTGTCAGCTGTGAATGGGTCTGCTCTTTGTATCCCATAAAGGGAATTGAAAGTTAGTATGAAAAATCTTAAAGGTAAAACAATAAGAATGGTAGTATCCCATAAAGGGAATTGAAAGTTTGATATTAATACTCCAAAAACAGAGCCAACTACGTATCCCATAAAGGGAATTGAAAGAAATTTTAGGAATAGTCAATCTAGATCAAATAGATACGGTATCCCATAAAGGGAATTGAAAGTTTTTGTATAACTTTTTTCTTTTTCTCTTTTTAAAGTATCCCATAAAGGGAATTGAAAGCTATCATAATATAATATTATCATTGGAGAACCTGTAGCACCAGGTATCCCATAAAGGGAATTGAAAGTTTTCAATTTCAAAAAGAATTTTGCTAATTGCATAAATTGGTATCCCATAAAGGGAATTGAAAGATATAAATAACCCTTCTTAGTTTCTTTATATCCTCCGTATCCCATAAAGGGAATTGAAAGAGAACTTTAGTTAAATTTTCTATTGTAATTTCTTCTTTGTATCCCATAAAGGGAATTGAAAGTGACATATCCTTCCAGTTCCTCAATTTTTGACAGAAGCATGTATCCCATAAAGGGAATTGAAAGTATTTCCCAAAAGATTATGTAATTTGGAATGCAAAAAGTGGTATCCCATAAAGGGAATTGAAAGTTATTTATTAATTTTTTAGTATGTCGTATGTGGTATTGTATCCCATAAAGGGAATTGAAAGAATGCGTATCCTAAATCAGGAATATAAGGAATTTGGGCTACGTATCCCATAAAGGGAATTGAAAGTCAGAATCAATATACTGACCAGCAACCCAAACTTTTGTGTATCCCATAAAGGGAATTGAAAGATAATTTGATAATGAGCATAGCCTTTTATTGCTTCATTAAGTATCCCATAAAGGGAATTGAAAGTCCTAAACACATAACAAATATTCTATGAGAATTTAGTATCCCATAAAGGGAATTGAAAGAATATAATACTCTAAATCTTTTTCTAATTCTTTACCATAAGTATCCCATAAAGGGAATTGAAAGAAGCTTTTTCTAAAACCGATAAAGTTTGTTCAGCTATATTGTATCCCATAAAGGGAATTGAAAGGGTATTTCAGGTAATTCCCGAGCTTCAATTATTTCCCTATCCGTATCCCATAAAGGGAATTGAAAGTTTTTACCCTGTTTATCCATATTCCTTAGAAATTCATCTATCTCGGTATCCCATAAAGGGAATTGAAAGAGGTAATGTTTTAGTTGCTCCAGCATCTTCAGAAACTTATGTATCCCATAAAGGGAATTGAAAGGAGGACTATTTGCATAGCAAAAAGCATAAAAGTAAAGTTGTATCCCATAAAGGGAATTGAAAGACTACAACTTTATCTGGTTTTCTTTCAAGTATCCTTGGTATCCCATAAAGGGAATTGAAAGTTAGCAGCTCCAATTTTGATTGGCCTTATGCCTTTTCTTGGTATCCCATAAAGGGAATTGAAAGTCTGCCATTTGTATCATCGTCTTAAGACTTTCTTTAAGTATCCCATAAAGGGAATTGAAAGAGCTGGTTAAATGGATTATAAAATTATTATACTCTTTCGTATCCCATAAAGGGAATTGAAAGTATAACTTTACTAAGTTCGCTTCTAAATGTTACTATTTCTTGTATCCCATAAAGGGAATTGAAAGTTATTGGAATTAGATTGGTTAGATTGTTCAGTATTATGTATCCCATAAAGGGAATTGAAAGATATCATTAAGCCTGTAAACCATTGGTTAAGTGTTTCAGCTATGTATCCCATAAAGGGAATTGAAAGTTATCAATATCCCACATTACAACATCTCTTTTGTTGTATCCCATAAAGGGAATTGAAAGATAACATTATAACCTAAGTATTTTAGTAGTGCTAACCTTGGTATCCCATAAAGGGAATTGAAAGTATTACCACTTTAGCACATACTTAAGTAAATTTACTAAGGTATCCCATAAAGGGAATTGAAAGTTTTAAAGGCTGAGCTACCTGTTCCATTTTTCTAACTAATTAAAAGTATCCCATAAAGGGAATTGAAAGTTAGGTATGCTTTTACTAAAGCAAGAAGCAAAGAACATTTGTATCCCATAAAGGGAATTGAAAGAAAAGAAAAGAAGTTTAACGACAGACATTAGATACAAAGTAGTATCCCATAAAGGGAATTGAAAGTGCAATTGATTTTGATGGAAGTGGTAGAGCTATTGCAATAAGTGTATCCCATAAAGGGAATTGAAAGTTTTTACACAACGAAAGCGTTAATATTATGCTTTTATCAAGTATCCCATAAAGGGAATTGAAAGAAGAGATGCTCCTGCAGCAGCTGATTTTCCTTTTATTGATGTTGTATCCCATAAAGGGAATTGAAAGTTTAGGTGTTAATATGTTTCTACTCATAGTTCCGACTTTGTATCCCATAAAGGGAATTGAAAGTAAAACAATATTTCCATTAACGGCATTGTTTGGATTTGTATCCCATAAAGGGAATTGAAAGATATTTTGGCTATCGACTTCCCACATAAGTAAATGCTTGTATCCCATAAAGGGAATTGAAAGAACAATATTTTTCTAAATCCTTCAAGAGTTCCTCTGATTTTATGTATCCCATAAAGGGAATTGAAAGTGAAGTTATTATTACTATAATGCCAAATAGAACCTAGTATCCCATAAAGGGAATTGAAAGGTCTCAATGTTAGGCATTTCAAATATTCTAGCTAATAGTATCCCATAAAGGGAATTGAAAGGTTATTAAACTTTTTGTTAATTCAGCACTTAACTTTTGTATCCCATAAAGGGAATTGAAAGTTACCAGCATGCCATAGCTTGTCTTCATTTACCTGCTGCAGTATCCCATAAAGGGAATTGAAAGTCAGGAGCAATAGCAGCTAGGGCTGTGATTGTTGGCCAGTATCCCATAAAGGGAATTGAAAGTAGTGAATATCCTTTCATTCATTGGGCATATGCTGGTATCCCATAAAGGGAATTGAAAGGCTTTAGTGTTTATTGCTTTATGTCTTTCTAACTTAGTATCCCATAAAGGGAATTGAAAGAATAACATTTATATTTTTGTTAATACTATATAAAATATAGTATCCCATAAAGGGAATTGATAGTTTTAAAAAGATATACAATGACCTGCTGTAATGAAACCTGATTATATTTTTATCCCATAAAGGGAATTGAAAGAGATATTGAAATTTTGTTTCCTTAAAACTATCTTGTGGTATCCCATAAAGGGAATAAAGTTCAATATTTCTGCATTAGCCATACAATGAACTCATTAATGCTTTTTGTTTCAAATTTCTTTCCAAGCAAAATCATGATGTTTTCATAAACTTCCTCATTTGTTTTTGGTTTCTTGAACGAATGTATATGCACCTTTGAATCTTCACTTATGGCTACCTGACCGAATCCGCGACTCTTTGCTCCTCCTATTTGGAAACCACCCAACTTCAATATATACTCAAATAGTTTTGATAACAATAATGCTTCATCGCTACCCCTCATTACATTATCTGCTATTACCTTGGCTTGGAATCTTAAGTTTGGCTCTAGACTTTCAAGAGAGAACAATCTTTCCCCTTCAACAGTTTTGGTTTTTCTGCTTATGCTCGTACTTGTATAAATATCTATTCTGGGTTCATCAATTAATATAGCATCGCTAAATATCATCTTACCCGTTAATCTTTGAGAGCCAAACAGTTTACAGATTGGGCATTTTAAAGATAGATATAGCTCCTTTTGTGCATCCTTAGATAATTCTCTTAATTGTTCTTCGCTAAATATTCTTTCTAATTCTTCCTTCTTATCTTTTTTCAACTCTCCATTATCAGCTTCGATAAATTTAGGATATAGCTTTACATTGTTTTTCTCTATTGAATGTTTATCCTCTCTATGATATTTTACGACCTCATTTACCTCTTGATCACTGAAGTCAAGATTTTTTGCAATTTTTGAAGCTAATTTTCTTAGCGAGCCTTTAAGGGATTCTGCAGGTATGACAGGTAGCAGTTTTCCATTAACATTTAACCAAACAATTCTCTTTTGAATTCCTTCTTGGTATGCTCCTATGTGTAATCTAGACTTGGTAATTAATTTTAGATCTATTATATATCTTTGTTCTAACTTTTCTAGATAAATAATCTCAGACATAATCAATCACCTTGAAATGATTGATTCCTGCATAGTTAAACGGAGGAATGCCAGCAATTTCATAACTTGCAATATCCTTAACTATTTGTTCATTTACATTGCTAACTTCATAAAAGAATATTGAACCTTCCTTAGCTCCAAAGAAAAGAGGCTTTGGTAATACGTTATTTTTAAAGAAGCTAAATCCTGAAACCTTAGTTATACCTGTTAGAACTTTAGAATCATTGTTTATAAATTCCTTTTTCTTAAAGGGTAAATCTAGATCAAATTCGCTATGCAATCCATTATCTTTCATACAAAGTTTAAAGACTGGCGAAATAGCTTTAATTATTAATCTACCTGAACTAATTAGCTTTGAAATTCTTTTTTCTGCACTTTCTTTATATTCTTCAATAGAAATTTCAACTCTTCCCAAACCTCTGCTTATTCCTCTTCCGATATGTATTTCATTTAATTTCCTAATTTCCTGTATCATTTCATCTTCGCAAATTATTACAGATCTAAAACGAGTTTCTGGAGCAATGCCAACATAATTATAAAGCATACCTATTTCAGAACTTTTTGTCTTTTTAGATATACCAACAGCATCTAAGCTAACATTATCAATTTTAACTTCTTTTATAGATTTATCTGCTACAATAAGGGAACCAGATAAGGACTTTATAGTACCTTTATGACCTTTACTGCAACTTGTAGGAAACAATTTTCTTGGATCCACAATACCTTTTTCAACAAACGTAATATATCCTTCTGATAAGAAAATATAGTTGCTCTCACCAAGCGATTTGCAAAGTTTGCATTTGAAAATAAAAGGATGCGCAGGCTCAGCCAAGTTACCATTAACAATTGGATATGCTGGCTTAACTATTAAAGTTGGATTATATGTCTCCCTTAAAATATTCATATTTCCTCTCCTATACAGTTCGGCTATTATTGCTCCTCTTAATGTATAGCCAGGAATGTAATTAAATTCATTATACAATATTTTTCCTAGTTGCTTTGAAGTAATTATCAATGGAGATTTTGTCCTTAAATTAAGGTAATAGGGCTTAGCCACTTTTCATCACCCCTAAAATTTCTCTTATTATAGAATCATTAAGATAAGATTCAGGTATCTGCGAATCCTTATCAATTTTTACTTCAACAAGCCCAGCTTTACCAAATCTTTCATAGTTCATTTCTGCTATTGAAGCTAAAAGAAGTCTCATTTCATCTATACTTAAATTATAGCATTTTATTTCACAACTGAACTTTGAACCTATGGGTATATATTCAACCTTAAATAAGCTTCCTTCTTTAGCAACTTGATATTTGTCATCTATTCTTATATGGGTCAATATTTCAGTGCTTGAATCTAAATATGCATCACCAACAATTATTTTAGAGTTTTTATCTGGAGCGCCAAAAATTTCACAAATAATATCGCTTTTATTCATGCGGAGTTCAGTGGGATTAACACTATATGAATCTACTTTTAAATTCAATAAATTAGCTATCCTTATTGCACAAGTTCTAAGTATACCCTTAATAGTTGAACCAGGAATATAAGCTACCTCTTTTCCATTTATAGTTACTTTTTGGAACGGTATATCAGCTTTAGTACTCTTCATTTTAGTTCCTATGTTAAGCTTCTTCTTTACTTCAAAATTCAATTTTATTATTGCCAAACTCATATTTCTCCACCTCCAAGGATCTTTATAGCGGTTATTAAATCATGAACACAAAGGTAGAGGTTTTTACCATCTTTCTGCTTTGAAATAATGAACAAGTTTTCTATTAATTTTTTATATTGCAAATCTTTTTTACCCTCTTTATAATCATATATTAACTTTATTTCTATTGATCTATCTCCATATACATTTATTTGCATTGCATCCAATGCTATTCTTTTCAGTTCTTTAATACTTTCAATAGTGTTTTTCCTTTCATTATCTTTCATCAGTTTTGATAGTAGATTCTCGACCAGTTCTTTCACATTGCTATACTGAATATTAAGCTGATCAAGAATAGGTTTAAGCAAGGAAAATATGGTCAGATAGTTTTCGGTTTTTACTTCACCAAAAACATAAGGTCTTACGTATTGATAGGATACCCTTTCTCTGTCTAAATCTTTAAATATACCTTCAATGTTTTCCTTAAGAATGAAACCACCATCGGTTGCATAGAAACCAATTGCGCCTCTGAATTCGCTACTAGCTTTTTCAATAATTCCTGCAGATGCTTTATATGCCAAATCCCTGCATTTACTTTTCACTATTTCATCAAGTAGCTCACCGCAACTTTCATACAATGGTATTAAAGGATGTTTAGGCTTAGCTGAAATTATAGCAAAGGATAATGTTAATTGACAGCCTGAGTTGAGGTAGAACTCGTTACCTAAGTATAAAGCAAAGGGTATAGCGTAGCCTGAAGGCATCATTAATGCTCCATCATCGCCTCCAAGATACATGATACCTAGAATTAATCTCAAATAATCCTCTTCCTTTCCCACCTTTTTTACTATCTCAAAGAATTCATGAACTGCTTTTTTAACAGACCAATCTATTCTAATACTTCTTTCATGGGCATCAGTAATTGATACACATGAAGCCATAAATGAACCAACAATATTTCCATCGAATCTTATCATTGCAAGATCAGGATATTCATCTATTGCCTCACCTACCTTATTTGTCTCAACACCTGAGATATACACAGGCGCATCTTTTAATATTTGTCCTAATTTTCTTGAAACTTCTTCTAATTCAAGTTTCTTTTCGTAATATAGGTATAAGTATGTTCTTGGCATGAAGTGAATATAGCTACCTATATCATATTTATTTTTACAACTGCTACATAGACTCTTCTCTCCTTCTCTGATTTCTGCAGGCCTACTTCCGCATGATTCACACAGTTTAAATATGTTCATTTCTACTTTTCTACTAGATTGATGCTGAATTTTCCTCATCGCCAAATCCATTTCCAATTCTTCATTTGTCTTAATGAAATCTCCATATAGAGGAGCAACTCCTATAACTGTTTCTATAACATCTCCAAATTTGCTTTTAAGAATATCATCCTTCATTTTTTCAGGTATCACTAGCGTTACATTTCCTCCTCCAAAATAAAGTATACATTCAGGAGGCAGGCCTAGTTCAATTAACTTAAGAGGAATTCCAAAGTATGTTATAACATCAACTATTCTGCTTCCTGCATTTATTATTCTTAGCTCTGTACTTTTTATAAAACTTTGAATTGAACGCAAATCAATTCTTGCAAGATATAGCTTAACATTCAATGGCTGGGCTTCAGGTTTCAATTGAGTTACAAGATTCTTTATTTTCTTACAAAAGTCTGCTGTAAGATATTCTTTATCTTCTACGCTTTCCCAGAACCTCCACTCATCATATACTTCTTCGATGCTTGTTTTACCATGGGCTCTTATATATTGCTGAAACTTCTTTTGAACCTCAGGATTGGCTTCTATATATTTTACTAGATAGCTCTTAAGTCTATCTATTCCGCTTGCTATTCTATCAGCTTGCTTAAATATCTGTAAAATTTTCTCTTTAAATTCAAGTTCTTTCTCCTTGCTTAATAATTCGCATGCTTCTTCCAATATTTTCTTAGCTTCTCCTTCAACATAATTTTCGAAAACTTCTCTTAAAAATTTAGCAGAATTTTCAGGATGCCTATACCATTCCCTAATTATGAATTTGCCTACATCATGGAAGAGACTTATCAATCTCACCATTAAAATATCTTTTTCTGATAATCCTTCCTCTTTAGCTACTGCAGAAGCTATTCCTGAGACTGTCAACATATGAATAATCAGCGAGGATGTATTTGCAGCTATTCTTGTATCTGCAGGAAAATCTAGTAGTTCGAAGAGAATCTTATGATATTTCTCATTTTCCTTAAATATCTCACTGTATTCTTTAAGTTTACCTTCAATTGGATCTCCGAAGTAGCTAGCATATTTTTTGATTCCTTCGTATGTACAAAGGTCTATCCTTTCATTTTCCGATGTCATCTCTACATAATACTCTGGAATCAAAGGAGAAGGTATGATGTTTGGAATAGGATCAAGATATAAAAGTGATTTTAATTTCAAAACATAATAATTTAAAAACTCATTAAAATCTTTAATATTTATTATTTTTTTGTTCTTTCTCATTTTAATAAAAGTTTGAATAATATATTCAATTAATTTTTTATATTCTTTTAATAATTCTTGTGCTTCTTCTTCACTAATTTTCTTTGCATATAAAGGTTGATCATTAACTCTTTTAGGTAATAAAAATCCTCTTATTACTTCCATTTTTCAACAAATTCCTTAAATTTCATTTCAGACCCAACAAACGCATGATGCATGAATTTTTCATTATATTCACTAGCATCTATTTCGCTCATCAAGTATTCATCATCCTTCTCATGTTTCCATTCAACTATCTTGCTTTTATCCAGTTCTTTAATAACTGCGAATCCGCAAATACCTAAGTTACTTCTTTCGTTCCTTAATGCAGTCATATCAGGCAAGACTGTTATTGTAAGTAAGGCATTGCTTAGCTTATTGATTAGCTCGGATTTCTTTATTCTGTTCATGTTATCCTCCCAAATTCAAGATCCATCTTATATTCGCTTTTTTCCAATTCGTTTCTGGCTTTACTTATTAGTTCATTAACATCTTTGGCTATATTCTTGGGTTCGAAATCAACTAATTCGAACTTTACGGTTCCAAATTCAAATTTATTTCTGAATAAAGATTTTTTGAGCTTGGGTATGTATTGGTATTTGAAGGCTCCTATCAAAACAGGAATATCACTATACAATTCAAGACCTGCAAACAGTATTCCCAGCTCTATAAAGTTTGCATTAATTCCTACAACTTCTCCACTAAAAACAGAATTGGGTTTGACCGCTTCTATTCCGTTCATTTCCTTTAATATTTCAGCATCTCCCTTTTCCAATATCAGATCAGAAAAGAAATATCTTGAAGATAAGCCTGGCGCTCCGAACATATCGCAAACAATACAAACATATGGTGATTCTTCTTCATCATATTTACAGCTCTGCCTGTTAAGCAAAACTTCCCCAGTCCAGAAAATCATATGATTTGGTGAGGGAGTAGTAGGTCTTCCTGTTACACTAAAACAAGAATATGAATAATAGGAATCCCCTATTTTGTAAGGTTTAAATTTGTACTCTATTCTTGATCTAATAGCTCCTTTAAAGGATGATCCTGGTATAATTTTTTTATTGTTTAACACCGCAAATTCTTTAACTCTTTGTACCTCTGTATATTTTTCTCTTTCTTTTTCATAGAAGTCAACTAACAGTTTAATATCATCTTGCTTTATCTGTGGCTTTTTCTTGAGTTCCTGCAATATTTTCATGAATTCATCATATTTTGGAACATCAAAAAATACATTTCTAGTAAAAACATATCCTCTCGCTACTGCCCTAAGCTTTAACTTTACATCGAAGCGTCCTTCCACCCTCCCTGTTCTAGGAGTTATATCGCGTCTGTTTACATTTACAGTCGGCTGGCTCATTTTCTGATCTTATTGCAGTAGTTAATCCAAGCTACTTTTGAATTGCTTAGCAAACTTTGCGGATTGCTAGGATCGAAGGATATTTTTTCATCTTGATCATCTAAAGGCTCCAGTTCTTTTACATTGTTTATATCCATGAATTCTTCTCCGCTTTTAACAATACCTTTCAAAGACTCAATAGTTATTCTAACAGAACCAAATCCTCTGGATTTGAATCCTCCTATCTTTACATATCCCTGATTGATTTGCTCTAGAATTTCAGCAAGTAGACCAATGCCATAATTCGGAAAGTTATGTAAGATTATGGAGCCATAAAACTTAGCTCCAGGATTCACAAATTCAACTTGGTATAGAGCGCCGGCCTTTGCTCCTCCTGATCTTCTTTCAATTGCTATTCCTGTCTTAACAGATGTCGAGGGTATCTCAGTTTGGCTTGGATAAGCATCGCTTATTCTGATATGTGAGGAGTATGATGCGGTGCCAAATAATCTGCAAATTAAGCAATAATTACGTAATACTTCTATGACTCCTTCCTCTTTTCCTGCTTTAACTCTGGTTTGTAATTCTCTATCATATTTTAATTTGCAATCTTCTCCTGCATAGCAAACACTTAAACCTCGAGATAAAGCAAGCTTCTCTGCTGTAGTTCTGAATACGCCTTTTAAGCTGCTTCCAGGTATATAAGGAACATCCCTCAAATCTCCTATCGAAAGCTTAAGTACCTGCAGATCCACAGGTGATGTAGGAGTCTTTGCTCTTGCAGCGCCTATTCTTAAAGGAGTCAAAGCTTCATATTTTACTTGAATTTCAATATTTCTTAAAATCCTTGAATGAGAAACCCAACTCATTTCAATAAACCTCCTAGAAATGAATTTGTGATATCATACTCTTTGATCTCTCCTTTTTCTAACGTGTATTTTTTAACACTTACAGTTTCTTTTAATAGCTTTATTCTTCCAAATCCTACGCTTTTCATTCCACCAATGCTTATATTACCTGCGATGAGCTGATTTAGAACGAATCTTAAGATTTTTCCTTCTATTTGATCTTTATCGGTGAAGTTTTCAATTTCCAATTTGAAATCGAAATTAGTTCCAGGTTCTATAAACTCAACTTCAAACAGTCTTCCTGGATATTGAGCTTCGGTAATTCTACTTATGCTAACTCTCTGGATTAATGAAGTACTATATTTTCCATTTGAAGGGAAGCAATCAAAGAATCTGACTCTAGAAAAGATTGTTGGGCCTCCGAATATTTTACAAATTATACAAGGTTCATATTCTTCTTTTCTCTCTTCTTTCTCCTTTTTCCACTTTAGCTCACCGTTTTCACCTTTTGGATTAAGTATATCACAAACTTTTTCTCCTATGCTTCTTGCATATCTTTCTGCCTCACTTCTTAAGACACCTTTAAGACTGCTACCTGGAATGTATGGAATTCCATTTAATCTTACAATGGGATTCTCGATAGGACCTACAGCTACATTTCCTGCTCTTATTGCTATTGGAGTCTCATTTATTATTTTACCAGTTATTCTAATGAGGTTATCAAATTTATCGAAATACATACTATCTTTCTTTGGTAATGTAATCTATGAATTCGTTGAAATCCTTAATTACTCTTCTAAACTCAGATTCATATGCCCATTTCATCAATACTAAAAATTTTAAGATATTAGTTCTTAACTTTTCCGTATCATTGTAATAATCATTATAAAGTTTGTTAAGAAATTGGATTAAATTATTACCAGCATGCCTATCAATTTCACCTCTTCCTATTTGTCTCCTAATATACATCATTGTTAATAATGCAGCCTCCTTAGGATCTGACAAAGATTGAAACTGAGACAAAATATTAGCTATAGTTGACTTATCAGTTCCCCTATTTCTTAACATGCTACCTATTTGAATAGCCCAATTATAAATAGGATCGATTTTTTCTGCAACACTCATGCTATTATATAAACGGCTTATAAATATAAAAATTTAAAAAGCATAAACTTTCTAATGAAATTTATTGTTGGTAAAAGTTAAAGAGTTTGTGTATCATAAAAAGTGTGTGAGAAAGATTATAAACTCTGTGAACAACATTTCCTTATAATTCATTGAAAAATTTTGTAATACCTAGTTTAATAAGCATTTGTCTAAGATCTATACATGCGTTGATGTTTATTAAAAGAATACACAAACATAAGTTTTTGAATTGAATAAATTGCGGATTATTATTATTAAAAAACTCTCCCATAATGTATCTCATAAAGAGAATTGAAAGAATAAATTTTATATAAATTAAAATAGTTTTTATATCCTATGACAATACCTGCAGTCTATTATTACGTTGAGGAACAAAATTCATTAAGATATATTCCTCAAGATATAATTAATAAATATTCTTATGATTGGGAAATAGCATACAAGCTTTACGGAAAGAAAATTATTAAAATGGAATATATAAAAAATAGACGCGGCGATGTGTATATTTATGCTTACGAATATCCTTCTATTGAATGTTTATTACAGAACAAAGATGGTCGAAGGATTGAATTAGATTATTTTAATCGTTTTGAATTGACTTGGCTATCTTACAAAGAAAAGATATTTCTTCAAAATGATTGGTCAAAGTATTATTTACCAATGCTCGAAGAGATTCGTAAGTTCAAAGCAACTTTTAATATAGAGATTTATCCGCAACCTTTACTTTATTATCAACTACAACTAAATTTTCTCTTATCATTTTTAATACCAGATAAAGAATCCCCGCGAAGATCATTCTCAGGGATTGATAAGCAAATCCATCAAAGCTGGTTAGCCATTAGGATTTGTGAGGAAGTAATGCAATCGTTTAAAATTAAAGATATAGGATTAAACTTTGTTCAAAGCTCTGTTAAGCCTTTACTAGTTTATGAATCATATAATGGAATTCGTTCTATATGGTATGAGTTAGATTTTCATCCTATGACAGCGTTCAGAGGCCTTTTCATGAAAAAGTTAAGCGAAGAATATAGAGAACGTTTAATCTCAATTTACCAAGATAAGTATTCAATCTCATTAGGCAGAGATAAAAAGAATACCGTCTATGATGAGGCTTCGCATACATATGGTACCATTTATGACAAGCTTTTTAACAGTCCTTCTATTAAAAAGTTTAGAGAAAGAGCTAAGACATTGACGAGAGATATTCGAAGACTTCCAATGAGACCAGACATAATTGTACTTCCCAACGTAGTCTCTTTAGAAGACCTTTGTAAAGAGTTTGAAATTGGAGCAATTATAGAATGTAAGAATAATGAGATCAAAGAAAGCGATATTGAACAAGTAAAGTGCTATCAATACATATTTCAACCCAGATTAACAATTCTCGCAAGCCTAAAACCTGCTCCTGTCTACTTAAAAAACGAATTAATGAGAAATAATATCTTGCTATTTGATGAAGTCTATCCTAAAGGAAATGGAATATTGAAATTATTGGATGCTATAAGACGAATATGATTTCTTGATTCAGCATGAATAAGATTTGTATGCTTATTAATTTCAGAACATAATAACGTTATGTCCTTATTCTTTCTCATCCTTTATATAAAGCAGAATTCAAACACAAGAAACTAAGCTTTTATTTTAGTAAGGATTAGATAATTAAAGCGTTATATTTTTCTTTAATATATTTAGATGATATGGTTAACTTAATTTTTCAAATTATAGGCCGTTTTAAATATGATATCGTTAATTTTGCAATAAATTCTAAGATTTATGATAAAAAGCCCTTATCTTCAATAGCCTTGTACGAGCATTTAAAGAATTCTAAAATTATTTATCTTGCTCCTGAAAGCCTTGTAGCTCTTGTAGCAGAAGATATAAGAGAAGCTAAAGACATGTTAAGCGATGAAGCAAAACTGAAAGAGAAATTTAAAAATGAATTGAAAGAATTTTTTAAATCAAGCATGGGCGAAAGCGTAGATTTTGAAGTTGAGGTAATTCCTTCAATAGGCGTTTATTTTTCAGACAAAGGTTACTCGCTTGTATTTGAGGGAGGAATTGATAACGTTATAGCTTCTATAATGTTAAATAATCTGGAGAGTCTCGCTCACTGTGAAGAGGTAATAATAGACGTATCTGTTGGCCAAAACATATACAATGCAGCTACATTAGAAGCGATGCGGACACTTCAGGTTTATTATAATTTGAAGGAAATAAC
>Ga0079992_133792_pt1 | contig 18210 bp, 14 predicted proteins | sample FaiFalFF_MnMetaG_3_FD_69197 | JGI IMG/M metagenome (GOLD analysis project Ga0079992, IMG submission 69197) | Freshwater microbial communities from Yellowstone National Park, Wyoming, USA - Fairy Falls B (FF_Mn_B) MetaG (SPADES assembly) (version 2) | ecosystem: Environmental > Aquatic >... | reverse complement strand
CGAGCCGTCGCGGCCTGGGCTACGCGCGAGAGGAGCGGGAGGCCTTCCGGTACGGCGGCGATGGCCAAGCTGGCACCCAGGCCCAGTTGTGCCGCCGGCGGAAGCCCGCGTAGGATGCCGCTCAAGGTGACAGCTGCCGCGGTCGCAAAGGAGATCGGTAAGGAAAGGCGCGTGTACTGAGCGAGTCGTTCGGTCAGATGATCCCGGTTCTCCTCGCTGAGCTCCAACGAGCGACGGAGTGCTCCCAAGCGGGTCCGGGGACCGGTCGCTACCACGACGGCGACCGCCGTACCGGAGACGACGGCACTGCCAGCGAGGACGACTGCCCGCTCGTCGCGTGCGGCAGCGTCCTTCTGGACCGGGATCGACTCTCCAGTCAAGGCCGACTCGTCGACGGCGAAATTGTTGGTCTCGATCAGGCGGGCATCGGCCGGCACGAGGTCGCCGAAGCGCAAGAGGACGATGTCACCGGGAACGAGTTCGCTCGCCGGGATGAGCTGCTCGTCACCGTCGCGGCGGACACGTGCCGTGGTTTCCGTCAGCCGGGCCAACTCGCTCGTCGCGCGGGCGACCCGCACGTCTTGCCAGGTGCCGAGGAGCGTGTTGACGGCGATCGTCCCAACGATGATCAGGACATCGAGCGGGGCGTTGACCGCCAGGGAGAGGGCTGCGCCAGCCGCCATGATGGCGACCAGCGGGGAGCTGAGCTGCTCGAGCGCAGCCTGGACCCACGGGCTGAGCTGGGAGTCGCTCGGCTCGATCGCGAGTCGACGCAGCGCCTCGCTGGCCGACAGGCCGTGCGGGCTGGTGGCGAACTCGCGGAAGAGTTCGTCCGGTGCATGGTCGCCCCAGCGCTCCGGCTCGGGATCGACGTAGACGGGGGCAACGCTGGACGGGGGCTGGCCCCACAAGCGGATCCAGCTGAGCACGATCGCGAGCAGAGCGGAGCCGCCCAAGAGGATCGCGGCGAGCGTCGGCGAGAGCGGCAGTCCGAAGCCGAGTGCCAGGGCAGCCAGGTTGCTAGCCAGCGAGACGAGCGTCGTGTCGCGTACAGCCTGATCGCGCCGCTCTCCGATGTCGAGCAGCGTCATGACGGCCGCAAGGTCGCTGGCCAGGACGTCGACCGGGTAGTCGAGGACGACACCGTTGGGTTGGAGACCGATCCCGAGGTCTGCTTCTCGGAAAGCGCTCGGGTGGCCCAGATGATCGGCGACGTAGAAGACGCGCTGACCGGAGCGCCGCAGTCCAGCGATCGTGGTCGCGGGATCGGAGTCAGCCAGGACCTCGACGCCGACGGTTTCCAACCAGGTCAGGCTCGTGTCGGGCGTTCCGCGGACCAGAACGCGGATACCCTGCTGCCGGCAGCGGCTCAATAGCTCGCGCCCTGCCGCCGAAAGACGCGGTCGGAGCGCGATGACTCCGGCGACGCGACCGCAGCCGCGCTCACAGAGGAGCACGGGCAGGCTGCCGCGCTCGAGGAGTTTCTGGGCGACTGGATGGGTTGCTCCGTTCGCTCCCGTCAACTCGAAACGACGCCAGTCACGGAGGGCATTGCGGCGCCCATTGGTCGGGAGCGGGAGGGCGCTAGCGAAGGGCAGTCGTTGTTCGAGTGCCAGGCGCGCGCTGCACTCGAGGAGTTCGTCGAGCGAGAGTGCATCGTCGAGCGAAATCGCGGTGTCGAGCTCGAAGCCGTCGCTGAGGAGGAGCGCATGATCGAGGACGATCACCGAAGGGCGGACGAGACGCCGACCGGGGGCGAGGCGCGTCACGAGTGTGCCGGCCCGCAAGGCGCGGGCCACGGCGCCGAGGTCGGCCATCTCGGTGCCGATGAGGGCAGGTCGGGCATTGAGTAGGACGAGTGCGCGGCCAGTTGCCGCCAGGGATCCAGCGCGTAGGCCGTTGACGGCGGCCGCTCCCAGGGCGAGCGGCGCGATCAGGTCGAGGTAGCGCTGGGTGAGCGCCGGCAGAGGAGTCGGACGTGGTCGCCAGAGCGTGACCGGTTCGACAGCTCGATAGCGGACGATCGCCTGACCGTGCAAGACGAGCGAGCCAGCGGCGACGGTCTGGCCGCGTGTCCGGTGCTCGACCGTGCCAGCTGGCGAGAGCGTCAGGAGTTCGCCATCCTCGAGCACGGCCGGCAGTGGCAGGCGCGAGCCAGGGCTGACGCGCGCAGGCGCGCCGGGGTGCGGCAGGCTACTCTCCGCTAACTGCCGCTCGTACCGCTGCCACGCGCGCTGCCAGGGCAAGAGCACCGTCAGCAAGCGGAGCGCTTCCAGGAAGCTCACCAAGAGACCGATCCGCTGGCCAGCGAGCGCTTGGGTGACGATCACGAGCGAACTGGTCGCGATGTCCGCGCCGATCGGCGTGAGGAGTCGGCGCATCCCTTCGCGCAGCGTGGGAAAGCCGCGGAGTACCGTCAACGCGTCGGCGATCAGCGAGGGGACCGGGCTCGTGGTCAGGGCGGCTGGTCGACCGAGCAACTGGCGGGCGACGAGGAGCCCGAGCGCGAGCACCGTGCCGGTTGAGCGGACGATCCCGTAGGTGAGGAGGTCCTGGTCGAAAGGGGAAATGACGCGTCGAGCGCTAGGCGGTAGCTCGGGGAGATCGAGTCCCGCGATGCTGGCGATGACGTCGCTCAGATCGATGCTCTCGTCGAGCTCGACGAGGACGCGTCCGGTCAAGGCACTGGCGCGCACGACCGCCGCCCCGAGCCGGCCGAGTGCGTCCTCGATGGCTTGCGCGAGGTGCGGGTTCCCCTCCAGACCGGGCACGGCCAGGCGGAGGCGTCGCCGGCTGACCGTCCCGACCTGCCGGGTCACCGCATGCTCGACGCGCACGCGCCTCGAGCGTGCGCTCGCCGTGTCGCCGGGTCGCTCACTGTCCGCCTCGCCGGAGCTCGCCGCGCGATCGGACTGGTCGAGGCGCTGCGCGAGTTCCTCGAGGAGTGCCTCGGTGCTCCACAGCGCCGGATCGACGCGCAGCAACCACGTGCCGGTCAACGCGTTCCCGGTCGCCGCGAGAATACCGGGAAGACGACGCACCTGTGCGAGCGCGCCATCCGGCGGGTACGGATCGAGCGACAAACGCACCCGGCCGGGTAACTGGTGCAGTACCCGAATGCGTGGTCGGTTCATCGCGCTGAAGCTCTATCCTGACTACGCGTCCGTGGACTGGCGCGATCGATCAGTTGGCTGGTGCCCGCGCTGCCACGCTTGGCGGAGCGCTTCCGCCTCGGCCAACACGTCCTCCAGCTCTTCCTTGGTGCGCACGAGCGTCTTCAAAAGACGGCGACCCACCACTGTGCCGAGCGAGGCGGCCCAGAGAATGGCCGTGTCCACCAGCTGTTCAGCGTGGGCGACTGCTGGCGGAACCGAGGGCGCCACCGGCTCGGCAACCTGCGTCGAGGGTTCCGCGGTGACCGTGGCTCGTTCGCGCGGAGCCTCCCGCCGCGTCCGCGCGCTACTCCCGGGTGTGCCGGGCTCGCCGACCCGCGTGCGTCGCGGTTGTTCGTCACGCTCTGGGGATGCCCGCTCGCTCGGCTCAGCTTCTCTGTGCTCCGCTGCTGCGAAATCGTCGGGCGAGCGCGCTTCTCGAGCCTGCTCGTCTCGTTCCTGTTCGTTCATGCGTCTCTCCCGGTCAGTTGGGTTGGACGATCGACCCTTGCGGTCGCAGTCGTTGGCGCGCCGCAACGAAGCCGTCGCGTGCTCCCCGCAGAATGGCCTGCCCGCCGGCGATGGCGGTCAACCCGCCCGCGACGGCGTAGACCAGCCCCCGGCGGACGGCACGGCGGACGCGTGGCGAGAGGAGCAGCGCGGTCGCAGCGACCGCGATCGCGGTCTCCGGTCGGGCATAGTCGTCCAGCTCGAGTTCCGGCATCGTATCCCCCCCTTCTGACGACACTACTATTGTCGGTCTGTCGCGCAGCCCCGATGTCATCGTGATCGTGCGAAAGCGTATCGACGTACCCGAGTTCTATACCACCAGGGACCGTTCACAATATTGCAAAAGTGTGAACGTTTCCGCGTATCGAGCGCTGTTCGGCGCCTTTCTGGGCGTGCGTGGACGAGTATACCAGCCCTTGTGGCGACGTGTGCACGAGGGAGCGTGCGCCGCAGGCAGTGGGCACGCTCGGCCGAGCGAGCTGGTCGCTCCGTTCGCCGGCAACTCGCGTTGTCAGCCTGGCCGGTCGGTCGCCGATGAAACTGCTGGGGTGCTCGCTGGCGAGGGAGCGCTACGAGCGGCGCTCGCCAGGTTCGCTGGCTGCGAGTGCGCGCGCGAGGTCGCCGGTGTCACCGGCGAGCTGGGCGATCGCGGCCTCGTCGTAGCCAGCGGCGCGGAGGGGGATGACGACGTCTTGCCGGAGATCGGGCACGCTGGCCGCCAGCACGGTCGCCTGCCCAGCCACCGCGAGCGATGCGACGCTCGCGGGTACCAGCGCAGTCTCGCCGCGCGCCAGGTGGAGTTCGTCTCCGTCGGTCTGGATCGCCAGCGTGCCCTCCAGGCAGGTGAGGATCGAGGGGGTCTGGCCCGGCTGGCGCGTGAGCGCACGCTGACCTGCGATCGTCCAGCGCTCCAGGAGGAAATATCGGCAGGCAGCCAAGACGGTACGCCAGTCGTCGAGCGGAAGGGGTTGCGTCCGCTGAGCACGGCGCTCCGGGCGGAGGACAGCGAGCCCTTCCTCGATATGCAGGGGACGACCTCGACCTTGCGTATCGACGCGTCCCCAATCGTAAAAGCGATAGGTGATGTCTGACTGCTCTTGAATCTCGTACAGCAGGATCCCGGGGCCGATGGCGTGCAGGGTTCCGGCGGGGACGACGACCGTGTCCCCAGGCTGGACTGGCAAGTGCGCAAGGACCCGAGGCAGCTCGCCGGTTGCGATGTGGAGACGGAGAGCCGGGGGATCGAGTAGCTCGGCCAGTCCGACGATCAGTTCGGCTCCGGGTTCGGCTGCCAGGATGTGCCATGCTTCCGTCTTGCCGCGCTGCCCGAGCGCTGCGGCCTGCTCGTCATCAGGGTGAACTTGGACGGACAGCACATCGTCAGCATCGATCAGCTTGATTAGGAGGGGAAAGTCGCCGAACGGCTGACTGGCTGCCATGCCGCGCTGGCCCAAGAGATCTGCCCCGAATTGCGCGACGAGTTCGCGGAGCGTCAGTCCCGCCAGCGGTCCGCTGGCGACACGGGCTTCGTTCGCGGTCTCCCACGATTCGCCGATGCGCGCGCCATGCGGCAGCGATTTGCCGAGATAGCGCGCCAGACGCTGGTCGCCCCAGGGGCGCTCGACCAGGACCGGTTCGAGGAGCATGGGCCGGGCGAGGAGCGCCGCGTTCATGGTGCCGGCTCGCTCTCCTTCCGCTGCCAGCGGTCGTAGAGGATGCCGAGTGTCAGGCCATACGCCAGGTGCCGCCAGACTTCTTGGAGGAACGGGACCGGCCGGTTGAAGGGCTCCAGGCGGCCAGCACGGATTTCCGGATGGACGCGATCGAGCAGCGCGACGATCGGCCAGAGTGCCAGATTCTCGGCGAGCGCGAAGAGCGATCCGGCGAGCCAACCAGAGAACGGAAACACACGCCGCAGGCGCCCGTAGAGGACACCGAGCGCTGCACCGTTGGCCAGGTGCATGAGCGTCCCGAGCAACGGCCAAAAGCGAGCTCCTCCCGGAAGCAGCCCGGCCAGGAGCCGGAGATCGTTGGTCCGTCGGCGCAGGACCGCGAGATCGACGGCCATAGCGAAAAGGAAAGCGACGGCACCGGCCAAACCAGCCAATGTGGCGTGACCGAGACCCCTCATGACGTGGCTCCCTCCACGTGCCCGGTGGTGGTGGCAAGTTCAGCCCGGCGCGCGGCGATCAGCGGGCGAAGCAACCAAACCAGGAGCGGTGGAGTCAGGAGGGTGGTGAGCATCGACATGACGACGGCGACCGAGAAGAGGGGACGCTCGACTACGCCGAGCGACAGGCCGATCGAGGCGACGATGAGTCCGACCTCGCCGCGTGGCACCATGCCGAAGCCGACTACCGCCATCGAGCGCAAGGGAAAACCGATCGTCCCCAGCGCGGCTCCGAGCGCTTTGGTGAGCACGGCGACTCCGGTGACCGCGAGGGCGAGCCCGAGCGTCTCGCCTTGGAGGAAGAGCCGCGGATCGACGCGCGCACCCGTGACGACGAAGAAGAAGGGAACCAGGAATGTATAGATCGGGAGCGCTTGCTCGTGCAAGTGGTAGCGCTCGGCGACCTCGGCCAGCGCCATACCGGCCAGGAAGGCACCGACGATCGGGGCGAGACCGATCGTCGCGGCGATCGCCGCCAGGGCCAACATCAGCGCGAGTGCGACCACCAGCGGGGCATGCTCGAGCTGGAGCCGGTCGACCAGCGGGGGGAAGAGGCGCCGGACCACCAGCGCACCTAGCCCACCGACGAGCGCGGTGAAACCGAGTGCGAGGACCGAAACCCAGAGCACGCGCCCGAGTTCCAGTTCGCCCGAGACCGCGATCCCCGAGACGACGGTGAGCATGAGGAGTCCGAAGATATCGTCGAAGACAGCAGCACCGAGGATGATGCGGGCCTCGCGCGAGTCGAGGGCGCCGACATCGCGCAGCACGCGCGCGGTGATGCCGACACTGGTGGCGACCAGCACTGTGCCGATGAAGATCGACTCGATCGACGGGTAGCCCAACGCCAGCATGAGCACGGTTCCGCCGGCGAAGGGTCCGAGTACCCCGAGCACAGCGACCGCGAGCGACCGGACGCCGACACGGAGGAGATCGCTCAGGCGCGTTTCCAACCCGACGAAGAACAGGAGTACGACGACGCCCAGTTCGGCGATCGACTCCAGGGCGAGTGCGAGACCCTCGCGTGCAGCCTCGCGATCCTCGTGAAACAACTCCAGGATTTCGTGACCCGGGACACCGATCAGGCCGAGCGCGAAGGGGCCGATCAGGATCCCGGCGAGCAGTTCGCCGATCACCGCAGGCTGGCGCATGCGGAGGAAGAGTTCCCCTGCGAGCTTCGCGGCAAGAAAGATGATCAGGAGTTCGCTCAAGACCTCGACGATCGCGGTCATCGACGTCGCTCCCCGAACACGGTGATCGAATCCCTTTCACGCGCTCATTTTTCGCCAGCTCGCCACGAGTCGAGTAGGCGTGCGTCAGATGTGGATGGCCAGGTTGTCGACCGCCAGCGCGGCCTCGCCGATCACCTCGGAGACGGTCGGGTGCGGGTGAACGGAGAGCCCGATCTCCCAGGGCGTGGCTTCGAGCAGCTTGGCCAAGGCGGCCTCGGCGATCAGCTCGGTGGCGTGATTGCCGATGATATGGACGCCGAGGATATCGTTCGTTTCGGCATCGGCGATGATCTTGACGAAGCCGTCGGTCTCCCCCTCGATGAGTGATTTTCCGTTGGCTCGGAAGGGGAACTTGCCGACTTTGATCGCGCGACCCTGCTCCTTGGCTTCCCGCTCGGTCAGGCCGAGGCTCGCGATCTCCGGATGGCAGTAGGTCACGACGGGGACACGGTGATAATCGAGGGGGAGCGGTTTCTCGCCGGCGATATGCTCGACGGCGATGATCCCCTGGTGCATCGCGGTGTGCGCCAGTTGCTGGATACCGAGCACATCGCCGATGGCGTAAATACCCTCGACGTTCGTGCGGAAATACTCGTCGGTGACGATGAAGCCGTCCCTGGTGTGGACCCCCAGCTCCTCGAGCCCGATCTCCTCGATGTTCCCTTCGCGGCCGAGCGCGACGAAGAGCGCATCGGCCTCGATGACCTCTTCTTGCGTACCACTCTTGCGGACGCGCATCCGGATACCGCCCTCGGTGATATCGAAGTCGTCGGCGGTCGGGCGGTAGTCCGGAACGATGCGGATCCCCTTGCGCTGGAAGGTTCGGACGAGCTGTTGTTGGACTTCCTCGTCCTCGTTGGGGACGATACGTCCCACCAGCGTGACCTCAGCCCCGAAGGCGTGCCAGACCGTCGCATGCTCGACACCCGTTGCGCCGCCCCCGCGGATGATGACGCGCTTGGGGTACCAGTCGATCTGTGCCGTGGTGTGGTCGCTGTTGAGCACGCGGACGCCGTCGAATGGGATGCCGGGGATCGCTCGTGGCCGGGAACCAGTGTCGATCACGATCGCACGCCCACGCAGCTCCTGGGGCTGGCCCTCGGCACCGTTGACCAGGACAGTGCGATTCCGGGTCAGCCGGCCGACTCCCTGGATGAGCGTGATGCCGTGCTTGCGGAAGAGGAAGTGGATCCCCTTGTGGAGCTGCTCGACCACCTGCTGGGCGCGCCGGAAGGCGGTCGGATAATCGCCCGCGACCTCACCGACGATGACGCCGAACTCCTTGGCCCGACGCGCTTGCTCGAGGAGTTCCGCGCTCTTGAGGAGCGCCTTGCTCGGAATGCAGCCCCGGTGCAAGCACGTCCCGCCGACCTTGTCCTTCTCGACGACAGCGACCTTCAGGCCGAGTTGGGCAGCGCGAATCGCTGCGACGTAGCCGCCGGTCCCTCCACCGAGGAATACGACGTCGAACTCCTGGCGCTGTTCGACGGTCATCCCGTCCTCCTTCGGTTCGCGACGGATGAAGACCCTCCTCCGGCAAACCGGAGGCTGTCTGTGGGCAGTATAGCAGGGAAGTCCGGCCGTACCGCGATGTCAGCAGCCCGGTGTCGCTGAAGCGAGGAGCGAATCCCGAAGCCAGAGCGCTCGCGCGACGAACCCGCCCGTGCACGGAGACGGCGCACTCGCTCGCCCGTCTCCGACGAACCGAACGGGCGACCGAGCCGACCTGTGCTACACTTGCCGAGGGCAAGAGATTGACAGAACATGTAGTGAGGCACGATGCAGGAAAATTCAGGAAAAGCACTCGCGAGTTGGCGCGAAATCGACCTCGCCATCTGGCAGCGGATGGCCGAACGCGCCCGTAAGGAAGGGGTGCGCGCCTACCGGCTGAACGGCGACCCGCGTCACTGGGCCGTGACGAGTGCGAGCCGGTGCGGTGTGGCCTACGAGGTGACGATCCTCGACGACGAGCTCCTCTGCTCTTGTCCGGGTAGCGCCTACTACCGGTACTGCAAGCACCGCGCGCTGGTCCTCGCCGAGCTCGGTCTCCTCGATCCGGAGTTCGGAGTCGAGGCGGCCTGAGCGGGCACTGGCTCGCCGGATGAGGGTTGTTCCTCCCCAGCGAGGCGGCGCTGGGCAGCGGCGAGTTCGCCAGTCAGGGCGGGCTGCAGCCAGCGGAACGCTGTCTGCGGCGCGACTCCCGAGCCGTACAAGAGCAGCAGGTACATGATGCCGAAGATCGGCAGGTGGCCGAGCAGCTCCACCGGCGGCAACAGCGGTACCGTGAGATTGAACGGAACCCACATCGCGAGGATCACGACGCGGGTGAGGACACCGGTGATGAGCAGGATCCCGATAGTCGCCTCGACGACACCCGCAAGGTCACCGAAGAAGCGATCGGAGACCCAGGTCCAGCCGAAGAGACTGTGGAGGACGTTGAAGTGCGGGTACTGCCGGAGGAACGCGCTGCTCAGTTCGGGGTTGAGGAGCTTTTCGGAGAAGGCGACGATGATCAGCGCGAGACCGGTGAGTAGCCGGAGCGCTGTGACCGCGTGCCGCTCGTAGCGCGTGAAGCGGACGAGATACTTGGCGACGCCGAGCGGCGGAACCGTCTGGCCGAGCACGAGCAGGACGAGCGCGATGCCGAGATAGTGCAGCTGCTCGAGCACAGCGACCGGCGGGAAGACAGCGAAGGCCGCCAGGTAGACGAGCAGGAGGAGGGCTGCGCCAGCCCGGTCGAAAAGGGCAGTAATGAAGGTGAAGGCGACGATGACGGTCGCGACCAGTAGAGCCCATCCGAGGGGCGAGTTCGGGAGTTCGAGCGACGGTACGAAAAGTTCTCGCTGATACGCGAACCAGACGAGACTGATACCGGCGTGGAGGGCGAGGACGCGGGTCGCGCAGGGTTCCATGCTGGCGAGGAGCGGCGGATTCGGCCAGTGCGGCGTGCCCAGGGCCCGCTGGAGAAGCCGGAGTCCCGCCCAGAGGAACGCACTGAGGCCGATGACCGCCAGCGTCGGCCAGCGCCAGAAGAGCTCCCACTGCGGCGAGCGAAGCTGGAGACTTTCCGGCACGAACCAGCGGACATGCGCCGATGCCGGCGCCGGACCGAGGGCGACCAGAGCGCAACCGAGCAGAAGCAGCCACCGGGTGTGAGGAGCCTGTCGACGTGGCCAGTGCAGGCGATCCATCGCCACATCCGGGTCGTCCGACCGTGCGTGGAGTGTAACATGTGACCTGGTAGAGGGAACGACCACTGTGCCACCGGCTCGACACGCCCGGAGCGCTCGGCCGTTCAGGAGGGAGCGGGGGCACCACCGGTGCCACCCGTTGGGTCTCGTTGGGCGAGCGCCTGCCGCAGTCGCACGAGCGCACGGTGCGCGCGGCGCTGGGCGGCGGTGGGGGAGATACCGAGGAGGTCGGCGATCTCGTCGAACCCGAGCTCGGCCTCCCAGCGGAGGTAGAGGATCTCCCGGTCACGGTCGCGGAGCTTCGCCAGCGCCTGCTCGACGAGCAGGCGGTCGGACGACCAATCCTCCGCGGCTCGGGGGCAGGCCTCGCGAAGTACACGACCGAACGCCCGATGCTCCAGCTGTTGGGCGCGCAACCAGTCGAACCAGCAGCGCTGGGCGATCCGCGTGAGCCAGGTGGTCAGCGCTGCGCGGTCGCGCAGCTGGGCGCGAGCTGCCCAGGCGCGCGCGAACGTTTCCTGGATCAGGTCGTCATGGAGGGAAGGCGGCACACCGAGGCGGCGCAAGTAGGCTCGCAGGCGCTCCACATGCTCGCCGTAGAGATCAGCGAAGAGGGTGTCGTCGGGAGCGCTTCGGGACGGGGATGGCTCTGGCTGAGCGGGCTCGGCGGGATCAGGGGGTTCCTGCGGTGGCCGTCTCCGGCGGCCGGCGTGGAGCAGCGGTGGCGGTATCCGGTGGAGGAAGAGGTGCGGTGGTGCCGGCCGGTCGTCGAGGAGCAGGTAGCCGAGCGACGGGAGGACGAGGAGCAGGACGAGACTGAGCCGGGCTGGAGTCACGCTGGACCGCATCGCTCGGTTTCCTTCTCTCCGGTCAGGGGGGCGTACGCGCAGTGTACAGCAGGAGGCCTGCACAGACGAAGGCCAGAGCCACCGGTCCCGCTCGTGCCAGCCGCTGCAGGTTCAGGACACCGAGCGCACCCACCGGGCAAGGAGGCCGCCACAGAGCATACGCCGCTCCGGCAGTGACGAGACCACGCGCGAGGCCGAACGCGAGGAAGAGGGCTGCACCCTGTACGAGGTCGCGTGACAGGAGCGTAGCCAGACCCAGGCTGACGAGCTGGAGCGTCGGCCAGCGGGTGGTGAAAGCGGTGCCGAGCTCGAATCCCCAGGCTGCGCTCGCGAAGAGGGGACCGCACAGGAACCGTGCGGGCGGGACCTGGCGCCAGACCGGGCTCCGCCAGCCGGTCACCATCTCGGCCATCGCGAGGGCGGTGACCACTGCGGCGAGTAGGACTGCCGGGCGCTGCGTGGTGACCACAGCTGGCAGGAGCAGCGTGCCGAGCAGTGCGAGCGCCCCGCCGGTCAGCGCACCGCCGGCGCTGCTGGCCAGCACGTGGAGGAAGGCGGTCGCCACGGCCTGCCGGCGTGGTCGCTCTGCCATGGTCGGGCCGAGCACGTCGACCATCGAGTACCCTCAAGGCGACCAGAGTGCGGAACACCCGCTGGCCAAGGCGAGCGGGAGCAGCAGGAGCATCATCGCTTCCCCTCCGTGTTGACCGTGGGTTGCAGGAGCATGCTGACGATCTCCGGGACTTCCTCGACGCTCCGGAGGACCCCGCGTCCCCGCAGGTGACCACGCTCGTCGACGACCGCGAGGCTCGGGAAGCTCGAGAGACCGAGTGCAGCCAGCGCTGCCTCGCCGACGAGTCGAGGCACGCGCGCTGCACCAACCGGTGCATCGCTTTCCGGGACGGCGAGCACCATGAGCGTGCCGCGCTCGGCGAGTGAGGCTGCGAGCGTTTCCAGTCGTTCCCAAAAAGTCGCGCACGGTGGGCAGCGCTGGCTGAGAGCGAGGACGACCGCTGGTGCCGCCGGGGGTACGCCGAGGATCAGCTGATCGGACGCGGGGTCAGCGAGCGCGAGCGGCGGGACCGGCTGGCCGAGACGCGCCCGCTCGCGTTCGGCCTCGACCGTGCTGGCGACGACCTGGTGAAGCGCCTGGAGGCGCTGGGCCAGCCGGGCGAGGACCACTGCCAGCCCGAGGAGAGCGAGCCAAGCGCCGAGCAGGCTGGTCGTGGCGGCCCACTCAGGCAGCATGCCATGGCTCCGTCCCTGGCGAGAGCCGGCGCAAACTGGCCGCCGCGGCCACGAGGCGCGACACCGCGAGCACTGCCAGCAGCAGGCCGGCGGCGATGGCGAGATCGGGCAGGGACGGCGCGGCCGTCGCTGGCCAGCCGACTGCGACGAGCGCGAGCAGGACCAGGTTGCGGAGCACGGTGGCGCGGCCGAGCTTACTGGGCACCAGGTTGCCGAAGCAGGAACAGTCCGCACCCGGCGCACGCCGGGCTCCGACGACGGCGAACGCGGTGAAGGCGAGGAGAGCGGTCGCGGCGAGCGCGAGCCCAGCGCGCTGGGTGCCTGGTAGGAGCAAGAGGACTCCGGTGAGGAGTTCCAGCGCGACAGTTCCGAGCGCAGCCGGGCGTGCCCAACGGCGGAACCGCGGCAAAACGGTCGCGACCAGGTGCGCGAGACGCCCGAGGGAGACGATCTTGCCCAGCGCGGCGACGAGGAAGGTACCGGCGAGCAGGGCGGTCGCGGTGCCGGCCAGCGAGCTGAGCAAGGGGGCGAGGAGGCCGCTCGCGGCAGCCGGCGCGGTGTTGCGGGGAAGCGTGGCCGGCCAGCTGTAGAAGTCGATCCACGGAGGCTGCAGGTAGAGCTGGCAGGCCAGCGGCGAGAGCGTACCGTCGGCGAGCTGGAAGCGCCACAGGCAACTCTCGGCTATATCAGCGAGGTACACGGCGTACTGCGCCGGGTCAGAACCGACCAGGTGCCAGCGGTAGGTGAAGCCCTCCTCCGGAAGCCGGTGCGTCGCGGTCAGCTGCCAAGAAGCAGCATCGATGGCCAGTAGCTCGGAGGCTTCCGTGGAGAACGCGACCAGCCAGTCACCGGCGAGTGCCACGAACTGTGCTGCCAGATCACGGGTGAGCGGCGGGTCGGCGGAGCGGATCTCCAGCGTGCGCGGATCGAGGATCAGGCGTGCGAGGTCGGCAGTGACCAGCCAGAGCTGGTTGCCGACCAGCACGGGGGCTGCGAGACTGGGCGCCATGCTCGGCGCGCTCTGCCCGCGTACCGGCAGGTAGGCGGTGATCAGCCGTGGGATGGCCTGCTGGGCGAGCACTCGGCCGGTCTGCGGGTCGAGGGCGAAGACGTCCCCCAACGAGTTGGTCCACTGCGGGAGGACGGAGCGGTTGACCACGAGCAACCGCTCGCGGCTGGGGAAGAGCCACACGTAACTGGTCCCGCCCAGGCCCTTCGCCCAGGAAGCCCATGCTCGCTTCTCCAGATCGTAGGCGGTGACGATGAGCTGGGGGATGGGACCGCTCCCACCGTAGAAGGCGAGCGCGGCCAGCTTCCCGTCAGCGGAAAAGGCGGCCGAGGCGAGCCAGGGGTTGGCCAGCAGTTCCGGCTCGCGGGTCGCCAAGTCAGCGAGCGGGGGAGCCTGCAGCCCGAGCGGCAGGACGGCCTCCAGCGTCCAATCGGGGAGCGAGCGGATCTCGAGCACCTGGCCGGCCAGCGTATCCGGCTCGCTGCGCACGACCGCTGCCCGGCGACCGTCCGGCGAGAGGGAGATCTCCCGGTAGGCCCGGTCCGGGTGGGGCACCCGGTTCAGCTCGGCGCCGGTCGTAAGGTCGAGGATGGCGATCTCCGTCCCCGCGGGGCCAGCCAGCGAGACTAAGAGCGCCTGGCCTGGGGGAGCAGCAACGGCCAGCCGGTCGCGCGCCGCCAGCGCCGCCCCAAGCGCGAGCAGGAGGACGAGCACGAGCGCGGCACCAGCACGCGGGCGTGCCCAAGCGCGCATGTCGGATCGTTGCATCAGGGGCCTCCTTTCGCTCGGCCAGAGCTCAGCAGGTTCCGACGAGAACCGCTCGCGTGCACACGACGCTGCCTGTTCCACACCAATTGTTTTGAGGTGGTCCGTTCGCGCATCCGCATCCCGTCGGACATGGCGGCGCGCTTCCGTTCGTGCAGCAGTCGATGTACCGGACGATGAACGCTCGGTTCCGCCGTGGATCGTAACAACACATGTACCATGATCCCGTACCACTGACCGTTCCAGGCGGCCAGTTGGAGTCGCTCCCGCCCAGGCAGGAGCAGAGACAGCCCGGCTGGTTGCAGCGGAACCAGTCGCTGCAGCTCTGCGCGCTGGCGGGTTCCGGGTCGAAGAGGAAAATCCGGTCGCGAACATGGCGCTGAGCGCACGGCGCAACCACGAGCGGCGGGTGGGCCCGCCGCTAGGCGGTGTGTGGGCTGGGTGGCTCACCCGCGCTTTCGGTGGGGGCTCGGATCCTGTCATGGTCGGCGCTCTCCTTTCGGAACTCTCACTCTCTCCAGGCGCATGAGCAGGTCTCTCCCAGACAGCCGGTCGGCGGTCTCTCCTCGACCGCCTGGCGGCTTACGGTGTCTCCGCGTTGCTGACTGGCCACCCTTCGGTCGAGTGCGGCCAGCCGACGGCGAGCCCGCAACGTAAAGGCTCGGAGAGCGTCCCCTGGTCGAGCGAGAGCTGGTAGAGACACCCGTTGCTGGTCGCGGTAAGCCAGAGAACGCCCCGCTCGAGATCGGTCCCGACTGGCTGCCAGAGGTTCTCGGGAAGCTGGGGAAGCGGATAGGCCCGCTCGAGCGACCACCGCACGAGGTCGAGTATGATGACCTCGTCGTGGCCCACCAGGGCTGCCCGGTCACCCACGACGCTCGCCCGCCAGCCAACGCGGCGCGATTCCGACAGTGCTGGGTAGCGGGCGTGGACTGCCAGCGTCTCCGCGTCCAGGACGAAACCCTGAAGGTCTTCGGTCACGACCACCAGATGGGGGCCCCACAGGGCTGGCGGCAGAGCGCTCGGGTAGGTGACGAGGGTCGACTCGTGCCGCGCTGGCTTGGCGGTCCACTCGAGCGGCGCGAGTTCCTGTCTGGCTTCGATGCGACCGGTCGCCGGATCGACCAGGAGGAGCGTGGCGACGGTCGGTTGCCGGGGCGACGAGATCCCCGAACTCATGACGACGAGCTTGTTGGGTAACGCGAGCAGGCTGGCAGCTTGCGCACCGGGTAGGGGAAGCGCCCAGTTGGCCCAACTGCCAGCGGCCAGGTCGAGCGTGGTGATCCAGGTGACGAAGCTGCCGCCGCCCCCGGGGAAGCTGCCGGTCGTCGAGGTGAGCCAGGCGGCAGCCCAGGTGCCCGAGGGGGCGATCACCATCCGCTGCAGCACGGGAGGCTCCGTGGCTGCCGCTGGGAACTCTCGAGCCAGCGCGCGGACCGGGGGAATCCCGGAGTCGAGCGGCAGCACTGTTGCGAGCGACCAGTCGGGTATGCGCCGGACCTCGAGCCGGTCCCGCCACGTCTCACCAGCCAGTTCGCGACGTTTGAGGACGACGAGGTCACCAGCGGGCGAGAGTGCAGCTGAGCTCACGTCGGAGGCATCGGAGTAGGAATCGACGACTTCACCGGTCGAGAGATCGAGGAGCACGAGCCGGCTCCCGAAGATGCCAGTCATGGCGTCAGCCGGTTCGGCTGCGAACGTCAGCAGTCTCGGTCGAGACTGTTCCGGTGCACCGTGGCCCGCGGTGTGCAGCAGGCCCGCCGGTGATCGGGGGAGGGCGAGCGCGAAGACGAGGAACAGGCTGACGGCCAGTGCAGCGGCACTCGCGGTGATGGCGTGTCGAGGGTGCCGGAGGACCACACCGCTGGCCATTGCGGTGATGAGGCGTTCGAGCAAGCTGTGACGGCTGCCGTAGCCGGTACGATGCGGGTGAGCGCGGGTGATGTCGGACACGGTCCACTCTCCTGGCTCGTCTTCACTCTTCTAGACGGTCCGCGCTGCTGGCTGCAGACAGCTGCCGAATGGGCAGACGGCCAGGATCCCCGTGTCCCTGGCCGGGTGGTTTGCGTTCGCCCGCCGTGGCCGGTCGCTGGGACAACGCTTCGATGGCGGCACTGGGCTTGGACGGCTCGGACGGAGTGCGAGCTTTTCTCCGCACTCAGCAGCGCGCCTCGACGAGCGTCTGGGTACAGACGGCACACTGTCCGCTGGAACACCAGTGCGGTTGCGGGCAGTTCCGTGCACAGGCACAGCTGCTGGGGCACCCATCGAAAGGGTTGGGGCATTTCGACTCGCCGGTGCGCAGTGGTCGACAGCAGTCGCGGTACTGAACGAGCCAGAGGCGGCCGCTGGCATCGCGACAGCAGGACCACCAGGCGCGCCCGGGGGTGCTTCCACTGGGGCAGGCGGTATCGCTCCCGCCTCGGCATGTGCAGCGGCAGCCGCACAAGCCACAAAACCGCCAGTCGCTGCAGGAAAGTTGCCCGGGCGCGGCAGACGGCCGGATCCACCAGCTGGCTAGGGCCAGCAGGGTTCCGGTGACCGTTCGGACGAGAGTCCGCCGCGTCCGCACTGTCATGAGAGCGGTCCCGTCCGCGCGAAACGCCGCTCGTACAGGTTCAGGTCGAGACCGCAGCTCAGCGTGTCGCGCGTGCCGTCGAGTCCGAAGCGGTAGAGGCAGGCGCTACCCGGCTCGCTCGCGATCGGGTAACCCATGACCAGGACGTCGCCGGTCGTTGGGTCGGCACCGACGAGCTGCGTTCCGAAGAGGCCGGACAGCGGGAGGCGTGTCGCGATCGTAGCGCTAGCGAGGTCGACCATAACCAGCTCCTCCGTCTGGGTGAGTGCGATGACCCGGTCGTCGTCGAGCCAGGCGATCTCTCGTGCCAAGATCTCGGCCGAAATCGGAGCGCGATGCTCGACTCGTCGCAGTGTGGTGGGGTCGAAAACGAATAGTTCCAAGCGTTCCGTCAGGACGGCCAGCGTGTTCGTGCCCAGGTGAGCTCCTGTGACCGCCGGTACGCGTGCGGCAGCGGTGCCCGCGATCGGCGCGAATCCGGGCTCGGCCGAGCGGAGCACGACCTGCCCCTGCAGTGTCCCGGTGTCGGGATCGAGGCGATAGAGCGAGCCAGCTGTGTCGAAGTTCGCGACAGCGTTGTCGCGCGCGAGGACGAAGAGGTGGTTCGAGGCAGGGAGGAGGTACGCATAGTGCGCACCCGGAACCGGGAGGGCCCAACTCGCCCAGGTGCCACGCTCCAGGTCCAGAGTGGCGACCCAGAGGATCCACCAGCTGGAAGGTTCCGGCGCCATCGAGACGAACCCGACAGCGGCGTACCGGGCGTCCGGTGAGACCTCGGCTGCGTAGGGACGAGGAGAGTCGTCACCGAGAGCTGGAAAGGCGCGTCGCACTGCCTGAGCGGGTGGTATCTCCGAGTCGATCGAAAGCACATGGACGGTCGACCAACTCGGGAGGCGCGAGACAGTCACCCGATCGTAGGTGATGGAGAGAACGAGCCGGCCACCAGGATCGGCGGCGAGGATCGCCGAAGTGCCAGGCTGTTGGGAGACGATCTGGCCGCTTCGGGCGTCGAGTACGAGCGAGTGCGTAGCTGTCTGCGCGAGGATCAGTGCAGGCGCCGGCTCGGGACGGGCAGCCAGCCGATCGTTCGGACGCAGCAGTGGTGTCGCGGCGAGAGCAGGAAAGGAGACGATCAGGAGCACGAGAAGCTCGACGAGGAGGCGGGAGACCGGTCGGCCATCGGCGCGGCCAGTAAATTGAGCGAGCATCGGAGAACTCCTCTCTGGAACCGGTCTCTTCAGGGACCGCTCGAGCCTGCGAAGAAGACTGGCCAGCCGAACAGCGGGGCAGGATAGTCGACCAGGAAGCCGCACGCGAGCGGCGCGCTGAGACGACTCGTCGCCAGATCCAGGTGCCGCAGGCAGCCCTCGCGCGTGCCGGTCAAGAGCAACGTCTCCTGGTCGACCAGGCCGGCGGCGATCCACCAGGTCTCCGGCATCTGCGGCAAGGGGTGGGTGGCCAGCAGTCGCCACGACGAGATATCGATCACGCGCACCGCACCACCTCC
>Ga0079992_129527_pt1 | contig 18236 bp, 17 predicted proteins | sample FaiFalFF_MnMetaG_3_FD_69197 | JGI IMG/M metagenome (GOLD analysis project Ga0079992, IMG submission 69197) | Freshwater microbial communities from Yellowstone National Park, Wyoming, USA - Fairy Falls B (FF_Mn_B) MetaG (SPADES assembly) (version 2) | ecosystem: Environmental > Aquatic >... | reverse complement strand
GTGGCGGCGGCTGTATTGCCGTTGGCTTTCGTAGGGGGGTTTACGTCGTGGGTAGTGAGTGGGACGCCTTTTGGCGTGTCGGCGGGCGTGGGGCTAATCATTCTCTTTGGGGTAAGTACTATCAATGCGCTAATTCTGATCGGGGAGCTGCGAGGTAAGCAGACCCTCTCTCAGCAGATAGAGGCCGTGTGCCGGCGCATCCGCCCCTTGGTGGTGGTTATGCTGATTGGGGCATTGGGGCTTCTCCCTGCGGCTATTTCCCACCGCATGGGCTCCGAGGTCCAAAAACCGCTCGCCATCACCATTGTCGGAGGCTTACCCATCACCCTCGTGCTGTCTTTGCTAGGCCTACCGGCCTTTTACCGCCTCCTTATGCGCTCTAAAAAGTAAGGCATAGCCACTAGCCCAACCACCCTACTTAAGAACAATAACCCTCCTTCCATGCTCTAAAAGGAGTGGGCCTGCGTGGAGTCGAACCACGGACCTCAGCATTATCAGTGCTGCGCTCTAACCAACTGAGCTACAGGCCCAGCGGCACAAAGGTACAACTTTTCCGTGATATCAAGCGTCCCTTTCCCTCTCTGGGGCGCCAACCTTTCCGCCTTAGAACGTGATGCAAAGAGTTTCTCAGTGCGAGTCGGAGGTATTTTGTGGGGCCGCCGCCCGCCTGCGGCGGGCGGCGGCCCTATGCTGAGGCGGCGGCCAGCCCTTTGGGCGCTGGCCGCCGCTATGAAGGCGCCCCCATCCACTCTTCCCATTGAGAAAGCCTTGGCCTCAAAATGGTATTATCTTATCAGAAGAGAAGGTCTTCCCTTGCCCCAAAAAGTCCCAACTTTGCTCAAAAAAACAGGCCCTCAGGTTCAATCACCCGAGGGCCTACCCAAAAATCAAACCAGCGTGCCCTATTGCAGACGGAAATCAAAGGGAATAGTTACCCACACCTTAATTGGCTTGCCGGCTTGAATGCCTGGGGTGAATTCTAAGTTCGGGAGTTCTTTCTCTACGGCCTCGGTGAGGATTTTGTGGGGAGATTTGAGCACGACATGTTTGACATACTTACCATCCTTACCTACTAATACCCGAACGATAACCTTCCCTTGGATGCCAGCTTCCTTAGCTAAGGGCGGATAACCTATACGTTTCTTGATTTCGTCCATGTTGACGGGCTGGGGCTCTTTTTCTACGGCGACGAAGGCATTCACGTCGGGTTCGGGTTCTTCTACCACTTCAGCTGGCTGATTGCCCGTGCCCGTACCTTCCTCAATGGTGGGAAGGGCATTGGGGTCACCTTCCACATTCTTGAGCCCGGGGTCTACTTTCAGGAGGGTGTCAATATTCGCTATCGTTTCTTCAGGTCTAGCTTGCTCCTCTTTGACGATTTGGGGAGGGACGAACTTAATCTGGGCGCGTTGGGGAGGTGGAGGTGGCTCGGCGGGTGGCGGCGGCGGTGGCTCCTTCTCCTTATTGATCGGCGGTGGCTCCATCAGCTGCGTGATAACCGTCTTTTTCTTGGTTCTGGTAAGCCCTTCTACCTTAGCTTCTATATAGGCCTTGATAAAAGGAAACGCAAACCCCAGCACTACCACGCTAATCCCAATAATAAGCGCCCGCGTGGTATGACGAACATAATTTTTTCGGAGATAGTAGGCCCCGTACTCTTTATTCCTATTCGCAAATAAGCGCTCATCCCAATCAAAATATGTCGTCGTGGCCATGGCCTATGAGGTTTTTTCCATAGTTTTCCTGTATTCCTCTACCAGCTCTTTCTCTTCTGGCGTGATATCTACTAAGGCGTATTTTTTCTGGTTGATAACGGCCATTTCGTCTAAAATGTCCACAAAGTCCCGATAATGGGCATCATCCATCATTTTGATGATTACGATCATTTCGTCTTTGCCGTAGTTAGCTTCTACTTCGGCTCGCCGCTCTAAGAGGACCTTCCGAATGCCGGTTTTAGGCGAAAAATCCGTCACATGGAGTTCTGGGTTTTCAATTCCTGTGTAGTAATAAACCTTCCCTCGGCTCACGAGCAGAGTAATGACCTTCCGTTCGCTGATTTTAGGAGGTTCTACTTCATCTTTTTCGGTGATTTTAGGGGGGACGACGACGGGCATGGTATTGGGGGTTGACATAGTCGTTGTAAGCACGAAAAAGGTAAGCAGGAGAAACCCCAAGTCCACCATAGGGGTCATGTCAATACGAGGACGTTTCTTGGGCTTGTGGGCTTTACCGGATTTTTTTCCTTTTTTGGGTGCACCACTATCGCCACCGACTTCGGCTGCCATAAGGTTTTAGGATTTAGGTTGGGCTTCTAAGGTTGTAATGAGGTTGAAACGATGGACTTTTTGATCTTTGAGGGTTTCTATAATGCGGGCGATGACGGGGTAGGGTGTTTTTTCGTCGGAGCGGATGGCTATGCGAATTTTTGGGTTGCTGTACCGGGCAAAAAGTATCCATTGACCAAGCTGGTTATTGGTGGAGTCAATGGGGATAGAGGTGTGTTTGTCAAAGAGTTTGCGCTCCGCTTCGCTTAGGTTGAGATAAGCCTTGAGCTGTTCAAAGGGTACGCCTATTTCAGGCAGGACGGAGAAAAGCTGTTTTTCTCGGTCGTCAAAGACATAGCCGTAACGTTCCTGAATTTTTTCTAAGATAGCGAGGCGGGTGTGCTTGCTATCTACGCCGAAAAAGACCCGTCCGCCCTTGCCTGAGGAATCGGGAGCCACCGAAATGACCATAATATCCTGCGCGGGCAAGGGCGTGTCAGCAATAGAGGAGGGCACATGAACCTCTAAGGCTTCAGGCGCCCGAAACTTCACAGTAAGCATGAAAAATGTAATGAGCAAAAAGGCCAAGTCCACCATCGGCGTCATGTCGATGGCGATATTACGCTTTTTGGCCTTGAACTTTGCCATGGGTTATAACTTTTCTTGGAGAGTTTGCGTAATAATGAAGCCTGCCTCATCCACACGATAGACGATATCATCTATGCGGCTGGTGAAGTAGTTATACATGATAGTGGAAATAGTGGAGGTGGTGATCCCAAGGGCCGTATTGACGAGCGCTTCGGAAATCCCTGTAGCAAGGGCAACGGCATCCGGAGCCCCCGAAGTCGCTAAGGCCGCAAAGGCCCGAATCATCCCTAACACCGTCCCAATAAGACCAATCAAGGTAGCAATGGAAACAATCGTGGCAATAACTGTCATGTGCTTTTCCAGCATAGGTAGCTCTAAGGCCAAGGATTCTTCTACGGCTTTTTGTACGGCGGCGATCTTTTGTTCTTTGGTCAGGGCTTTGTCATCCCGGACAAGTTTGAGACGGATGAGGGTTTCCCGGACGACATTGCCAAGGGTGCCCCGCTGTTTATCGCAAAGGGCGATGGCTTCATCTATGCGGTCTTGCTCAATGAGGGTTTCTATCTGGTGTACGAAAGCTTCCATACTGATTTTGCCGCTGGCTTTGGCTAAGGTGATAAACCGCTCTATGGACATAACGATAGTGATGATGAGCAGGCCAATGCCCACAGGAACGAGAATACCTCCCTTGTAAGCGACCCCCAAATAATTTCCTGGAAGAGGGTTATTTTTCGGGTCGCCTCCTTCAAAATTGTTAGGATTGCCCAGTACAAATACATAGATGAGGATACCAATCGTGATAGCCACTAAAATGACAATAGCGGCAAATGCTTCCCGAAGGGCGCTTCCGCCCGAACGCACCGTCATAGCAGTGCTTTGCGACGCAGCTGTAGGCATCTGATTCATACCGAACGCAAATATAGGGAGAAATCAGAATACCAAAGTGTGAAAGGTTTTGGAATAAGGTGTGGAATGGTCAGAGTTGCATACCTTTGTGGCATGAGCCACCTACTGCGGGAAATAGACTACTTAGTGAATGCCCCTTACATTAAGAAGGATGTGCCGGAGTTTCGGGCGGGAGATATCGTTCGTCTGCGCCTAAAGATTGTGGAGGGTGAGAAGGAACGGGTTCAAGTGTTTGAGGGGATGGTGATTCAGCGGCGGGGGCAAGGCTCGCATGAGATGATTACTGTGCGCAAGGTTTCTAATGGTGTGGGGGTTGAGCGGATTGTGCCTTTGCATTCTCCTTATCTTTTAGGCATAGAGGTAGTGCGCCGAAATAAGGTGCGGCGAGCGCGGCTCTTTTACATGAGGGGGCGCGTTGGGAAAGCGCTTCGTCTCAAACGCCGAGAGGCCTAAGCGGATGCGAATTTGGATCTTCATCGGAGCGATTCTCTTATGGGGATGTGTATGTGCCCAGGTTTTCCCGCATGATAAGGTCTTTGGTCAAGGGGATATCAAGGGTTTTGTGAAAAAAACAGAGAAGACTTATAGGTCGCTTTTACGGAGTTCTACGCCTGACTCGCCTGAGTTGGTGCGGGCGGCGTGTGCGCGAGCATTAGGGCTGGCTTCCTCGGGTCAAGCCCGCCAAGCTGATTCCCTTCTGAATCAATACCTTCCCGTAGTGGATGGGGCCAGTTCCTTAGATAGAGATACGCGGTTTCTCTACTACTGGGTGCGGTCCTATACGGCCAATCAGTTAGGGGCGGTTCGCTTGGCAGCCGAATACATTCAAAAGGGACAGGCTCTCGCTCAGCAGCCCGAGCAAAAACACCTCATAGCCTTGGAAAAAGCGCGCTTTCTTCTTAATTTAGGTCAACCTCAGGCTGCCTCCCAAGCTTTACAGGAAGCCGCTCCCTCCACGATCTTGCAGGCGCCGCTTCTTCCTTATCTCCAGGAAACGCATCGGTGCCTATCCTACCTTTTGCACTGGCAAGAAGGCCTTTGGGATTCTCTGCCGTCGCACTATCCTCGTAGTAAGGCCCGTGCTCATGCTGCCTGGGGCGCGACCGAATTGCATTATTATCGAGCGCTCAGCTATGCCTTCCGAGGTAATCCCACCTCCGCTATACAAGAGGCTAAAAAAAGCGCCCAAGCCGCAAAAAAACTCCCCGACCCCGCCCAAATCTATCGCCTCAGAGCGCAGTCCCTCGCTACCCTTATGCAAATATCGCAAACCACAAAAAGTAACTATCAGCGACGAATAAGCCTCCTTTCACCTCTAATTGGCAGCCTCACCAAACAGAAAGATAGAACTCTTTCCGAGCCTCTGGTCCAGAGCTTAGACAACCTTGTAGAAGCGGCGATTCTTTTGCGTAAGTATAGTCTGGCTGAAAATATTCTCAGTTATTACATGGGTCAGCAGCCTTATACCCTTTGGGGGCAAAGGCTTTATGGAATAGCTACCCAGGTAGCCCTTCGGCAGGGGCGAAATACGATTGCTCTTAATTTTGCTGCCCAAGCCGCTAATCAGGCCCTTAAAGCCCAAATAGATACCACCTTAGAAGGGGCTCAGACCTTTCTTTCCCTCATGGAAGCCGCTCAGGCCCAGTACCAGTATCCCTTAGCCGATAGCGCAGCCCAAAAAGCCCTTGATGTACTCTCCCGGCAAGGAGATCCGCTCATTCCCCGAACTATACCTATTCGCGAAAAGATCACTCGTCGTAGCATTCAGCGGGGTCTGTATGCCCGGGCGGAAACCCTTATGACCTATCAGCTCGCCGCCTTGGATAAGCTCTTGGATAAACCGGAAAAAAGCATTTTTTATTTGCGTTCGGCTCTTCTCTTAGCGGATCTTCATTTGCGGCTGGCGCAGGTAGTGCGTGCCGATACCCTTCTGCGCCGTATTCGGGAGCCCGTGGAAGACCTCCCCCTCCTATACATTCGGGAAAAAATCACCCTTTATGAGCTTTTGGGAGACTTAGAAAGCTTCCGAGGGAGATATAAAGACGCAGAACGCTATTATTCAGAAGCGGTTCGTTTGCGCAGTCGCCTCTCTAAGGAAGAAGCCATCAGTGAAGAAAGTTATAGTCTTTTACGCTTGGCCAGGCTCTATCAGCGTACCGGACGCTTGAATCAGGCCCGAGAGGTATATCAGAAAATTTCCAATCTCTACAAGGTCAGCGGCCGGAAAGACCCAGAAGTGGCTTCTTTTTATGTAGATTTGGTGAGCTTTTATCTCTTAGCGGGGGATTATCTAAAGGCTCAGCAGACAGCAGAAGAGGCGTTGCGCTTAGCTCGGGAGGTTCAGGGTGAAGGGTCTGCCGGGTATGTAGATGCGCTATTAGCGGCTGCCGCTGTAGAGGAAGCCTTAGGACGATATGACAATCAGAATCGTTACCTTTCCGCCGCAGCCGAAAGCCAAAAGCGCTTTTATGGAGGTAAGCCCAGCTTAATGTTAGCCCGCACCTACCTGAAACTTGCTCAAAATAGCCTCTTCCGAAATCAGCGCGACTCTGTGGCTTTCTATCTAGAAAACGCTCTCACCGAGGCCGATAAAGCTGAAAATACTGCACCACTGGAATATGCTATCCTGAATTTAGACGCGATTCCCCTGCTCTTGTATTTGCAACAGCTGCCTAAGGCCGAAGAGCGCCTCCAATCGGCTCGCACCCTCCTGGAAGCCCAACTTAACCTGCGGCATCCAGAACGCATCCGCATGTATCTCGTCAGCGCTCGCGTCTATAAAGCCAAAGGTGAAAATCTCAAAGCCCTCAACGAGTATAAACGTTTCATCACTCTGTGGAAAGCCCTTTATGGAGAAAAGCATCCAGAATATCCCTTCTACTTAGGGGAGATGGCGGACTATTACTGGGCGGCGCAGGACCTCTCCTCCACCCGAAAAACTTATGAAAAGTCGGCCCGGCTCATCTTAGACCAGGTGGATAAGATTTTTGCTGGTCTGAGTGAATCAGATAAGGCCCGCTACTGGGGCCGTATCCGAAGTATCCTGGAAAAGTATTATGCGTATGCCTTTTCTACGGGTGTGCCGGCTATCCAGGAAAAGGCTTACAATGTTTATTTAGCTACTAAGGCGCTGATTTTGAGTGAAACGGCTCAGCTTCGCCGCCGTCTGGAGAAATCCACCGATACGACCATCGCCCGCATCTACCGAGAATGGCAGGAGCAAAAAGACTATGTTACAAAACTCTACACCTATACTTCCCAGGAGCTGGCGGAGCTAGGCGTAAACTTAGCCCAGGAAGAGGCTCGCTTGAATGCGCTGGAGCGAGAGCTGGTCGCTCTGATAGGGGATATTCGTTTAGCACGGCCTTCTTGGAAAAACATTCGCTCTAAACTCAGTGAGGGCACCGTCGCCATAGACTGGATTCGCACCCGAGTGCCGAATACCGACTCTATCGTATATTATGCTGTTCTCATAGCTCCTCAGAGCAAAAAGCCGCTCCTAATAGCCTTCCCAGACGGCAAAAAGATGGAGGATTATTTCTTTTTCCGCTACACCCAGAGCATCCTGAATTTTGAGCGAGATACTACTTCTTATAGAGCCTATTGGGCACCGATTGAGGAGCGCCTCCCCCAAGGCACGCAAACGCTCCTCGTGTCTAATGACGGGGTCTTCAATCAGATTAACCTGGCCACCATACCCTTACCCGGCGGCGGATATCTGGTAGATAAATACCAGGTGATTTATCATTCTCGGTTGGCTTCTTTGGTTCGGCCGCCTAAGCCTATCAAGTACTATGAGGGTCGGAAGGCCTGGATTGTGGCGGACCCAGACTACAATGGGGGTTTACCGCCGGACAGCATATATGTGCCAGACCTACCTGGGACAGCCCAAGAAGCCCGGGCTTTACAGGATCTCTTCCAATCGGCCGGGATCTTACCTTATGTCTATACTCGTCGGGAGGCTTCTGAACTCAGAGCTAAACAAGCCCATTCGCCGTATATACTTCACATTGCGACGCATGGGGTCTTTTTGCCGTATGATGAGCGGATAGGGGAGCTCATAGGCATACAGAGTAGCAGTGCCTTAGCCAATCCGCTTTTCCGGTCGGCGCTTCTTTTAGCGGATGCGGGGCGTACTATGGTCAATGGGGGCTCCTCAAATCCCGAAAATGATGGTTTTCTCAATGCTTACGAGCTTTTAGCGCTGTCTCTGGAAAACACCGAGGTGGTAGCTCTCTCTGCGTGTGAGACGGGGCTGGGAGAAGTGCAGAATGGGGAGGGGGTTTATGGACTGCAAAGAGCGTTTCTGATTGCGGGAGCGCGGAACCTCATTCTGAGCTTGTGGAAGGTAGATGATGAGGCGACCCGGGACTTCATGGTAAACTTTTATCGGCAGTGGTTGGTAATGCGCCTTCCCATTGCGGAGGCTTTTTGGGCCACCCAGAAAGAAATGCGGAAGGCTCGTCCACAGCCCTACTTTTGGGGGTCTTTCGTGCTGGTGCGGCCCTAAAGGGGCTCAGTTAGGGAATTTTTTGTTTATTTTGGGGCATGGCTATACATCTGACGCCAGGAGCGGTAAAGGCCTTTCGGCGGGTGCTGGAGAGGGAGCCTGAAGGGCAGGGCTTTCGCCTCATCATAGAAGCTGGCGGTTGTGCAGGGTTATCTTATCGGTTACAGCTCGTGAAAGAAGCTCCTTCGCCAGAAGATATACTCTTTGAGATTGAAGGGATTCGGCTCTGGGTGCCTTCGGCGCACCTGCCCCTAATAGATGGATTGGAGATAGACCATCCCGAAGGCTTATCGGATCGGGGTTTTGTCTTTCGCAATCCGCAGGCGCGGCAAACCTGCGGCTGTGGCACCTCTTTCGCCGTGTAGGATTTTTTTCTGTACCTTTGCACCCGTCATGCCAAGACTAGACCCTATCAATCAGTACGAGATTGTGCAGATTTGGCCGCCTGACCTCCCTCCAGAGGCATATGAGGCAAACCTCCGAGATTTTGAGGAGTTTTTGCAAAAAAACGGCGTAAAAATCGTCAATCAGGAAGTATGGGGCCTACGGCGATTAGCTTATCCTATCAAGAAAAAGCTCTCAGGCTATTATGTCTATACGGAGTTCCAAGCTCCTGCTTCTTTTATAAAGACTTTGCAACGATACATTGAGCTCCAACCGCATATTATGCGGCATTTGATTGTGAAGTTAAATAAGCACGCCATTGAATACAATCGTCGTCGTCAAGAGAAATTGAAAGCTCAGCAATCTCCTGCTGAACTATGAGCATAGATAAGGACTTAGGGCCGGCTCCGTCTAATCCGGCATTAGCTATTTTATCGGGGACTCGCCAACGTAAGAAGTTCTGCTTTTTCAAGAAAAGCGGCATCAAGTACATTGATTACAAGGACCCCGATTTTCTGCTAAACTTTGTCAATGAGCAGGGTAAAATCCTCCCCCGTCGCGTAACGGGTACGAGCTGGAAGTATCAAAAGCAGCTTGCGCGGGCAATCAAGCGCGCTCGGCACTTGGCATTGCTGCCCTTTGTAACGGATAATCTCAAGTAAGGCTATGGGTTCGCGCACGATTGAGGTGATATTGAAGGCGGATGTAGAGAACTTAGGCAATAAGTATGATATTGTTCGGGTGCGGCCGGGGTATGCGTGGAATTATCTTATTCCGAAGGGGTTTGCGGAGATAGCTACGCCGGGTGCCAAGCGCCACTTAGAAGCTCACTTGCGACAAATCGCCCACAAACTAGCCCAGGAGAAGGCCGCTGCCCAGCAGTTAGCTCAGCAGCTCCAAGGGCTTACCTTGACCATACCCGCTCTGGCTGGAAAAGAGGGGAAGCTCTTTGGAGCTATTACACCCCAGCAAATCGTAGATCTCTTAGCTGAGCGAGGGATCCGGATTGAGCGGCGGCAAGTCCATTTTCCGGTGCCTGCGCGCACCTTAGGCACCTATGAAGTTGAAATCCGCCTTCACCGGGAAGTTAAGGCCACCCTCACCATAGAGGTCGTTCCCAAGGAGGAGAGCGAAGAATAGGGCTGTATTGGGGTGCTGGAGGCTTTAGGCAGACCTTGGAGAGCCGCGTTAGGGGGGATAGCTTCTTTTTCATGAGTAAGAAGTTATACCATTTGCAATCAAAAACCTCCTAAATGGAGCGAGGTTTTGGCGGTGGCCAGCCCTGCGGGCTGGCCACCGCCCCCCAAAATACCACCGACTCGCATTTAGCAATTCTTCGCATCAAGTTGGTATTAGAGCGAAAGGATTTCTACGAGGCGCAGGAGGGTGGGATTGAGGGCATGATGGGCTTTGGTGGCATACTGGAAGGGGGTAAGGACAATACGGTCGTTTTGGATGCCGACCATGGCGTTATTCGCTCCTTCGTGGAGACGTTCTACGGCGGCCGCGCCTAAGCGGGTAGCTAAGAGGCGATCAAAGGCAGAGGGTTTTCCCCCGCGCTGAATATGACCTAAGACCACCGCCCGAATCTCATAATGCGGGAAACGCTTACCAATCTCTTTGGCGGCGAGGAGGGCCCCGCCGGCTTCATCACCTTCGGCTACGACGATAATGGCGGAAGTTTTGTGGCGCTGCCAGCCGCGTTCTAAGATGCGCACGATAGCCTCATAGTCTGTGGGGGTTTCTGGGACGAGGACGGCTTCGGCTCCCGAAGCCAAACCGCTAAAAAGCGCAATAAAGCCCGAATCCCGACCCATTACTTCCACAATGAAGAGCCGCCCCATCGCAGCAGCCGTATCCCGCAAACGGTCAATAGCTTCCACCGCAATATTGACAGCCGTATCAAAACCAATGGTATAGTCGGTGCCCACGAGGTCATTATCAATAGTGCCTGGCAGTCCCAAAATCTGCATGTCGGGATATTCGGAGAGGAAAGTGTGGGCCCCTCGGCATGTGCCATCTCCCCCAATGACGATGAGTCGGTGGATGTCGTGACGTTGGAGGTTTTCGTAGGCTTTTTGGCGACCTTCTGGGGTTTGGAAGGCCAGACTGCGCCCAGCTTGCAAAATCGTCCCCCCACGCTCAATGATGCCACTCACGCTATTAGCTGTGAGCTCAACGAAGTCGCCTTCTATGAGGCCGTTGTAGCCGCGCCGGATGCCGATGGGCTGATAACCCAAGTACAGGGCCATGCGTACGCACGCCCGAATAGCGGCATTCATGCCCGGCGAATCGCCCCCAGAACAGAGAATACCTATGCGGGGCCGACTCATAGTTTGCCTGCCTGAATAGCCTGACGAACCTGTTCCTCTATCCAGGCATACGTGATGCGCATGCCTTTTTCCAGGGGTTCGGAGGGTTTCCAGCCGAGCTTTTCGTAGATGAGGGCATTGTCGGAGTTTCGGCCACGCACGCCCGTAGGACCCGGCACATGCCGAATCTCTAACTCAACGCCGGCAATCTTCATAATGAGCCGGGCCAGCTGATCAATTGTTACCATTTCTTCAGAGCCGATATTGACGGGGCCAGTGAAGTCGGAGCGCATGAGCCGCAGGGTACCTTCTAAGCATTCGTCAATATAGAGGAAGGAGCGGGTTTGGCGGCCATCGCCCCAGACTTCAATATAGGGGATGCCTTTGAGCTTGGCGAGGGCGACTTTTCGGGAGAGAGCGGCAGGGGCCTTTTCGCGGCCGCCGATCCAGGTGCCCTCTGGACCGAAGATGTTATGATAGCGGGCAATGCGCACTTCCATGCCGTAGTTGCGATGATAGGCCAGATATAATCGCTCACTAAACAGCTTTTCCCAGCCGTACTCGCTGTCGGGGGCCGCAGGGTAGGCAGACGCCTCATAACACTTGGGATTGTCGGGGTCCATCTGGTTGTACTCCGGATAAACGCAAGCTGAGGAAGCATAAAAAATACGCTTGACATTGCGCCTGTAGCAGGCATCCAGCATATTGAGGTTGATCAGGGCGGAGTTGTGCATAATGTCTGCGTCGTGTTCGCCGGTGAAGACGTAGCCAGCACCGCCCATGTCGGCGGCGAGCTGGTACACTTCATCAAAGCGTTGGTCCACGATACTGCGACAGAAAGCTGGGTCGCGCAGGTCTCCGATCACGAAATCATCGGCTACTGTGGGGGAAAATTCGGGGTACTTGAGGTCTACGCCGCGTACCCAGTACCCTTCGGCTTTTAGGCGGCGTACCAGGTGACTGCCAATAAAACCGCCCGCCCCACACACTAAGGCTTTCTTCATGCAAACAAAGGTAAGGCTCCCCGCTTTTAGTTAGCAACCGAACGCGCATTCGGGAAAAAGCTTTATTTTTGCTCCATGCAGCCAATCCGTCCGAAAGTTCACGAACGTGCTCGCCTCTTCCAAAACCCTCTTTTGGAGCTTCTCACCCTCTCTTCCCCCTACATCATTTGGGGAATGTACATCCCTATCGTGAGTGGGCTATTATACTATAGTGTAGCCCGGTTGGGCCTATCGGTAGGCGTGGTTGCAGGTGTTTTTGTCGCGGCGATTTTTGCTTGGACGCTTGCTGAGTATCTGCTCCATCGGTTTGTGTTTCACTATGTGGATGAGCGGCCATGGGTGCAAAGGTTTCATTATTTGGTGCATGGGGTGCATCATGAGTATCCGTCGGATCCCCATCATCTCTTTATGCCGCCGGTGCCCAGCTTGATTTTAGCAAGTTTATTTGGTGGGCTGTTTTACTTGCTGATGGGGCGCTATGGGGTGCCTTTTTTGGCGGGATTTATTGTGGGGTATCTGATGTATTCTACAATGCACTATCTCATGCATCGGGTGAAAAATCCCCCGGCTTTTTTGCGGGGTTTGTGGCGGCACCATCACTTACACCACTTCAAGAGTCCGGATAAGGCGTTTGGGGTTTCTTCGCCTTTGTGGGATTGGGTGTTTGGGACGATGCCCGAGCGCCGCTAAGTAATCTAGGCACCTTGTGAATACGGTAGGCCAGTGGGCCTGCCAGGAGAGCCGATGTGCCTTTTTTCAGCGAAGGGTTTCTGAATGGGAAGAAGAACATTAGGGGGGCGGCCAGCCTGCAGGGCTGGCCGCCGCCCAAAAAGAAATGTAATGGGAAATAATGGGAAATGGTATTAGACTAAAGGGCTGAGGAGGGCGCATACGCATACGAGAAGCTCAGACTCTGTCCGGGAGCTAATACGGCTTCCCAAGTGAGTAAATAAGACGAGTCCTGCTTCTCTATGCGAGCTAAGCCTACTTCTGATGGCAAAGGCTTGCCCAAGACTGGCTTTTCCACGACCAAGTAGATGGGCTCTGCAAAGGGGTTTGTCACCCGTAACGTACCGGCCATAATTGGGGGGCTTTTGCGGTCGGATTTGCGGGTGGACTCTTGGAGAGTAGCTTGTAGAGGGGGCAAGCCCGAATAAGGGACCCGTAAAGCTTGGCCTTTCTTAGAATTTATGAGAAACGGAATCACTTCCTGATCTGAGGTGCTGAGATGGCCTGGACCCGAAGGCAGGAGCGGAAGAAGCCCCTTTCCACCAGAGGGAGAGTCCAAAGAAGAGAAAAACAAAAAGCTTTCTGCTGAGACTGTCGTCCAGCTGCTATCTTCTGCAGGTAGGCGCAAAGGCAGAGAAAAAAGATAGCCTATGCGGCCCCGCAGGGTATATCGAGCGAGACGAACCTGAAAAGCCGCATACGCGGGGATTTTTAGGCGCCCCAAATTCCACGAAAGATTATTCTGGTCCTGCACCTCCAAGGTGGTCTCGTAGCTCTGCCCAAAAAGGGGTGGGACCTTTACCCATACGGTGAATTTGTACATATCCCCTTCGGAAGGCTCTATCCCATAAAAGAATCTCAAACTATCCGGCAGCTGTCCCCAAGTGAGGAGATATAAGATGGAGTCTGGGGTTTGACTTTGCAGGAATAGTTTGAGGCGGGTGGCGGGATAGGGCGCGTTGCCTGCCTCGGTGCGGGAGAAGTGCAGGCTTACTAAGTGCTGGCGGTTTATCCAGACCAGACCTTGGTCCGTGGATATGATGGTGTAGGTGGGGTTTTGAGCGTGAAGGAGGCCTTTGACTTCTTCTATGTCACTGCCGGCCAGATAGGTGGCAACTACGGGCAAACCCAGGGGAATTTCCGCATCAAGGGGGGCATGGCTAAAGAAGGGTCCCCAGAGGGTATCAGGTTCCATCGTATAAGCAAATACCGAGGAGGGAGGTAAGCAGTGCGTGAAGCGGCCGGGTAGGCGCACTTCGCAAGGGGCATAGGTGGGGCATGGTACTTTCCAGTGAGCTTCGTAAGTGCCGTTGGTGTGCAGGATGAGCTGCTCCAGGGTGATTTCTTGGGCTAATCCGAGGGAAAGAAAAAGCCATAGCTTTGCCATACAAAGCAAAGGTAATGCGCTGGGGATGGGTGTGGGTACGGCATCGGCGTCTGAAACCCTTAGCTTATGCTTGGCCGTCGGAATGGCCCTTGGTCGTAGGGGGCCGGGTGCTCGTTCCCTTAGGAAAAGACAATCGGCTTGTAATGGGCTTGGTCGGAGAAGCAGGAAGCGGCCCACCGCCCTATTCCAACCTCAAATATATTGCCGAAGTCCTGGATGAGAGGCCTATTTACACGGAGAAGGCGCTGACGTTCTTTCAGTGGCTGGCGTTTTATTACATGACGAGCATAGGGGATGTAGCCTATTTGGCTTTGCCGGGGCGGGCGGGTAAGATTGCCGACTGGGAGATAGAGTGGCTCCTTTCGCCGGGCACGCCTCCGAAGCCCAAACGCACCTATGAGCGTTTGCACAGCCTGGGCGAGCACCGCCTACGAAAAGCCGCCAAAAGCTTGGGCCAGCGGCCTAAGACCCTCTATCAGACCTTGCGCCGCTGGGAAAAGCAAGGGCTTTTACGCTTGCGACCCATTCCTTGGCGGCCTCGTCCTATTCAGCGCGCCTTCGTAACTCTGGCACCTGCCTACACTTCCGAAGCCGCCTTCCAAAAGCTCTGGCAAGACCTCCCCGAAAAGGCTCAACCCCATCTTCTGACCCTCCTCCAAGCCACCCTAAGGCAGACTCCCCTTAGTTACTCGGCTTTCCGGCGGCAAGCAGGCTCTATAGCCAAACAGCTCCTGCGCCAAGGCATCGCCGTAAAAATCCCCGTCCGCACCTATTACGAGACCCTCTATGCTCAGCCCCAAGTGCCTTATACCTTAACCCCCGCCCAAGAAGAAGCCTTACAAACTATCCTCGGCCACCTTAGCAGCTCCACCCTAAAACCTATTCTCCTTCATGGTGTTACGGCCAGCGGAAAAACTTTCGTCTATATGGAAGTCATCCGCCGCTATCTCCAAAAAGGCGTGCAAGTACTCTACCTTCTACCCGAAATAGCCCTCACTAAACAAACTCTGGATAGACTTCGGGGTACTTTTGGCGAAGGCATGGCTGTCTATCATAGTGGTCTTTCTGAAGCGGAGCGCTTCCGAGTGTGGCGAGATGTGATTGAAGGTGCCGTAGATGTGGTAGTGGGGACTCGCTCAGCGCTTTTTTTGCCCTTTCAGCGGCTGGGGCTCATCATCGTGGATGAAGAACACGAGCCCTCCTACGGGCAAGAGGGTCGGCCCCCCCGCTATCAAGCGCGTGATAGTGCCATTTACTACGCGCACCTATTGGGAATACCCATTATCTTGGGTTCGGCCACCCCTGCCATAGAGACTTATTACAATGCCCAGCAAGGTCGCTATCATCTGGTGTCCCTTCTACAAAAGGCTTTTCCGACCGTGCCGCCTGAGGTGCGCATTGTTGATATGCGCTTGGAGATTAAAGAGCACCTTAGTCAGGGCGTCTTTTCCTCGGTGTTGTTAGCGGCTTTGGAGGGGGTTCTTTTAAGGGGCCAGCAGGCTATTCTCTTTCGCAATCGGCGGGGTTATGCGCCGACGGTGTGGTGTCCTACCTGCGGCTATCATTGGGAATGTCCGCATTGCGATATCACATTGACCTTTCACAAGGGCTCGCAAAAGCTCTTGTGTCACTACTGCGGACATCACGAGCCTGTCCCGGTGCAGTGCAAAGTCTGCGGCAGTCAGAATCTGCGTTTTTCTGGGGTGGGGACGGAGCGGATTGAGGAGCAGCTGCGGCTCTTTTTGCCGAAGGCGCGGGTGCTTCGTCTGGATAGGGATACGGCGGGCTCGCATCGGCATGAGGCTATTATAGCGGCTTTTGAGCGGGGGGAGGGGGATATTTTGCTGGGGACCCAGATGGTAACCAAAGGCTTGGACTTTGAGCGGGTGACGCTCGTGGGTGTTTTGTATGGGGATAGCCTCCTAGCGCGGCCGGACTTTCGGGCGGAGGAAAGGGCTTATCAGCTACTCGTACAGCTGATTGGGCGGGCAGGCCGTAGAGGTCAAGCCGGCCAAGTCATCATCCAGACCTTTCAGCCTCATTATCCCCTCTTCGCTGAGCTCAGTACCCCCTACGAAACCTTCTATCAGCGCCTCCTCCAAGAGCGCCAGACCCACCGCTACCCCCCTTTCGTACGCCTTTTAGAAATCACCTTTCAGCATAAAGATCCGCGCTCCTTAGAGCAGCAGGCCCATGTCTTTCGCCAGTGGCTCAATCAAATTTCAGAAGTCCTAGAAATCTTAGGCCCTGTGTATGCGCCCATAGCCCGCTTGGCTCGCTACTACCAGATGCAGATTCGGCTCAAACTCCCGCCCCGCTATCCCCTCGCTCGCGTGCGCGACCTCCTATGGCACCTCACCGACCACCACCAGAAAACCTACGGCCTGCAAGCCGCCCGGATTACCTTCCAAGTAGACCCCTAATCGCAAAAATCTACCAGTTTTTTCTCATCTATCTTCTTCTCAGTGAGGAAGTTACGCAAACATCTCCTACGTTTGCCCCACGTCCGGCGCAACTCAATTGCGAGTTAGCTCGTACATTTACCTTGGTATGCGGTACCTACTCTTACTGATGATGGCTGTCTTTTTAGGGACGGCCGTGCAGGCACAATGCACAATTGACCTAAGTTTGGTGCCTGGGAATGCTGTAGTAGAGAGCTTTGAGACTTACCCTCTGGGTGCTTCGCCGCCGGGTCCCTGCTATGACACGCTATGGGTACCTCCTAACTCCCAAGACACCAATGGCTGGTATGTGCGGCCCCATGCTGCCGACCTCCTAGGCGTAGGACCCACGGTAGGCTCACAAGCCCTCAGAGTGGGCTATCATGACAGGGATTTTACTCCTGACACCATAGCCATCCTCCAAGGGCCGACCCTTCGGCTCGTGCCCCTGCGACGTTACCGATTTGCGTATCTCTGGTACTGGCGGGACGATCCAGCAGGGTTTCAAGGTTTCTATCCCACCCACAACCATTACCTCAACTGGTATCTGACTAATACTTCAGGGGACACCATTCCATTAGCAAAGGACACTATTGGGTATGATAGGGCTTTCCTAAATGCTATTTTCCTTACACCCGTTCCTTCTTCAAACACCTTCCGAGTACCTTTGGCTGGAAATCATGATTATCGCGTGATTGTAGAGCATAAAGTAGAGAGGGATTTTATGCCCAGCTTTGTCTTTATTGACTCTGTTGCATTTGCGCAGATACCTAATGATTTAGCTTACCTATTGGATGTGGCTTACACGGGTCCAGGCATTACTCAAATCACCTTTGTCTCCTATGGGAACTCCACAACGCAGAATGACACGATTTGGATTGTTTTGCCCTGTGACATGCCGCTGGATAATGTGACGGGTTTTTCTGTTACCCTTACGCCCGGTACTTCACTCAATCCGGCCTCTATTGATGGGGATTATAATGTACCTTGTCGCTGCCGGATTTTTACCATGACCTCGGAGGATGGTAATCTGAGCCGTCAGCTGGTGGTATATGTTACGCCCCGCCATACCCCTCAAGTCTCCATCTCAGCCGGAGGTCCAAGTGGGGTAGATCTATCCGTAGATAACCCACATCCTGACCATAGTTATCAATGGCAGTTCTCCTCGGACAATAGTACTTGGAGTGATATTGCAGGAGCTACGGGCTCTACTTACACTGCTACTCAGAGTGGATATTATCGGGTCGCTGTGGACTCGGCAGGTTGTGTAGGGTACTCCAATGTAATTAACATTACAACCTTAGCCCTTCGGGCGGCTGGGCAAAAAGTTTCTGTTTTCCCGAACCCGACGGTGGGCCTCCTCACCGTGCAGGCTCCTGCCCCTCTTCAAAGCGTGAGTCTATACACTCCCGAAGGTCGCCTGCTACGGGTCTGGAGGGATAAGGGAGCGACTCTTCAGCTAAATCTTGCAGACCTTCCCCAAGGGCTATACCTCCTTCGGGTGGAAACCTCCTCTGGCACTACCTACCACCCCGTTCACAAGCTGCACTAATCCTTCTCTCGGCAAACTCCTACCGGGAGGGGGGCACTAATCGGTGTCTCCCTCTCTTTTTTTTTTACTTGGGGATTATACAATTTCTTGCGAGACGTATTCTTAATTTTGTACCTTTGTCCCCACCCAAAGCTAAGTAGGTATGGCACGGCCATTGAA
>Ga0079992_154459_pt1 | contig 18278 bp, 16 predicted proteins | sample FaiFalFF_MnMetaG_3_FD_69197 | JGI IMG/M metagenome (GOLD analysis project Ga0079992, IMG submission 69197) | Freshwater microbial communities from Yellowstone National Park, Wyoming, USA - Fairy Falls B (FF_Mn_B) MetaG (SPADES assembly) (version 2) | ecosystem: Environmental > Aquatic >... | reverse complement strand
GTAAATGCCAATCCTACTATCCTGTTGAGGAGAATAATTATAGATGCCCCTACGACCATATACCTTTAAGAACATCACCAAGAAAGAAGAAGAAAGAAAATGATGGAAAGCATTAAAAACAACTTAAATCCAATCTTTATTTCGACGTAGGTGTAGGGGTCTTCCCAGTCGGGTACTGCGAGCGCGACCCTTGGGTCCCGTCTGGTGTTTCTCTCCTTGAGGCGTCCGACGGCTGTGTTAACCAGCACATACCCATCATTCTCATCAACCCATACAGGCGTGACCTGCGGCGAGCCGTCAGGGTTCACCGTCGCCAAAAACCCGAAGTTCCTGCCCTGAATAAGCCTCCTTGCCTCGGCCTGCATGGTGGTTGGTGGTTTTTGGTTTTATTATGGATAGTTTTATATTTTGGATGGATAATCCATCCAAGGCATGTTTGCGGTCAAACCAACCTACATCCTAACACCCCTGATAGCTGTCGCCTTTATCGCGGGGCTACTTGTCTCCCCCACTCTCACACCCCCTGTAACCGTCACATCCACGTTTAGGGAAAGTGTGGCGGTCCCCACCACGGTAACAGTCAGCCCACCCCCCGTAACCCAGACAGCTGTCTCGACTGTCACGCTCACCCGCACCCTGACCGTCACAGCCACCCCATACCGTGGAGTGCCGCTCAAGCTAGACGTCAGGGAGTCCAAGCTCTTCGAGGTCACTGTGGTGGACGGGTACAGGGTTGTGAGGGATGCTTTGAACAGGACGCTGGTTCTTGTGCCGCGTGGGATGAGCCCGCCCAAGGAGATTGCGGGCGTCGTGGTCTACGTGCCTGTTGAACGTGTAGTGTTGATGTCTGCGACGCATGTGGCTTTGCTGGAGAGGCTGCGTGAGAGAAACCCCGAGATACTTGGAAGGGTTGCGGGCATCATGTGGGGCCGCGAATACACATGGTATTTCGAGGAGGTTGGGAGGCGTCTTGAGAATGGTTTGATTCGGGATGTGGGGCCGAGCTGGAACCCGAGCGTCGAGGACATCATCGCCCTCAAGCCAGACCTCGTAATAATCTACACATTCCCCGGCTCCGACATCCCGGCGAAGCTCGACGAATACAGGATACCCTACGCCGTCGACAACGAATACCTCGAGAACACTGTGCTCGGCAGGTTTGAGTGGATAAAGTTCATCGCGACATTCTTCGAGATGGACAGGGAGGCCTACGAGATATACAGCGTCGTGGAGCGGGAGGTGGGCCGGGTTGTTGAAGAGGTTAGGCAGGCGGGGCAGCCGCTTGTCTGCTGGTTTATGGTTTACCGTGGAACTGTCTACGCCGCCGGAGGACGCTCCTTCCCGGCAAACACCCTAGCCATGCTCAACGCCCGCTACGGCTTCGCCGACACAGCCTCAACAGGCAGCATAACAACCAACACCGAAGAACTCCTAACAAGATGCAGGGAAGCCGACGTAGTCATCTACCCCACAAGCTTCATCTCCAGCCTAGACGACATATTGAAGGAGCTTCCAGAGCTCTCCGCGATCAAGGCCTTCAAAACAGGGCGCGTCTACGCCTACAGAGAAACCATCTACCAGCTCGGCTACTACGACACAGAAGGATATGTACGCGACCTCGCCGCAATCCTCCACCCAGAGATATACGGCGGCCACCAGCTCCGCTACTTTGCGAGGCTTGCGGGATGATAACTGAGCAGAGACACAGGGCTAGGAGGGGGGCTGTGGCCGCAGGCCTAACAGCAGCAGTCGCCGCGGTGTTCACAGCATCTGTCGCGTTGGGCAGCCCAGCTGTCCAGCCAGCCGAGGCCCTGCAGGCGCTCCTCGGCGGGGCCTCCGAAACAGCGAACACGATAGTCAACACGGTCAGGCTTCCCCGCGTCCTCGCAGCCCTGATGTGTGGGGCGGCCCTCGGCGTCTCCGGGGCCCTCCTCCAGACGCTGTTCAGGAACCCGATGGCTGACCCCTACATCCTCGGCGTCTCCTCGGGCTCCGTGCTGGCGATAGGGGTTGCGCTCCTCGCAGCCCCACTCCTCGGCATAACACCCAGCAGCATACCCTCGCTATACACAGCCGCCTTCCTCGGAGCCCTCGCCGTCACACTCCTGATGACATCTATCTCAGGCATCGTCAGGTCCGTCACAACAGTCCTCGTGGTGGGCGTGATGCTTGGCTACCTATCGTACGCGGCTACAAGCATACTGGCCGTGCTGGCGGACATCGAGAGGATAAGGGCTTTTACCTACTGGGTTTTCGGAAGCTTCTCGGGCTCCCGGTGGAGCCTCCTGACACCCGCAATCCCAGCCCTCGCAGCATCCCTCATATTCATAGCACTGCTGGCTAAACAGCTCAACGCACTCCTCCTCGGCGAGGAATACGCCCGCAGCATGGGTATGCACATCGGCGCCGTAAGGGTTCTGGCCGTCGCAGCCGCCGCCTTCCCCGTCTCCGTGGTCACAACAGTCGCGGGCCCGATAGGCTTCATCGGCCTCTCAGCACCGTATCTCGCACGCCAGCTCACACAGACCTCAGACCACCACACCACCATCCCCTTCTCAGCCCTCGTGGGCGCACTCCTAACCGCTTCAGCAGACCTCGCGGCGAGGATGCTGCTGAGACCCGTCGAGCTGCCTGTCACAGCCGTCACCGCCCTCTTCGGAAGCCCGCTAATCATCTACCTACTCCTGAAGGGGAGGGGTGTCTTCTATTGATACGTGCTGAAGATGTAGCAGCTGGGTACCGCGGCCAGCCCGTCCTCGAAGATGTGGGGCTATACATCAGGGACGGCGAGTTCACGGCCGTCGTCGGGCCGAACGCCTCAGGGAAGACTACGCTGCTGAAGACGCTTGCAGGCCTCCTGAAACCCCTCAAGGGCGTCGTCTACGTTGACGGGCGGAGAGTGTCGGAGATGGATGTGGGGGAGCTGGCGAGGTCGGTGGGTGTTGTGCTTACGGAGAATGTCAGGCCGGGGCTGTTAACGGTCCAAGAGGTTGTGGCTCTCGGCAGATATCCATACACGGGTTTGACGGGGAGGCTTAGACCGGTCGACAGAGCCGAGGTTCTCGCAGCCCTCGGGGACGTGGGCATACAGCATCTCGCCGACAAACCCTACAACATCCTCAGCGACGGCCAACGGCAGAAGGTGATGGTTGCGAGGGCCCTTGCACAGAAACCCCAAGCCCTCATACTCGACGAGCCCGTCACATACCTCGACCCAAAGGCCCGCGTCGAACTCCTCCTAACACTCCGCCGCATCTGCAGGCAGAGAAAGATAGCCGTCATCGCAAGCCTCCACGAAATAGAGCTGGCGCTAAGAGTTGCTGACAGGCTCCTGGTTGTGGCGGCTGGGCGTGTGAAGGCCTATGGGTCGCCGGAGGAGTTTGTCGAGGACGGCGGGCCCGTGGAGCTCTACGAGTTCGGGGAAGACGCGGGGTTCTGCGCGGAGACGCTGACGGTTGAGGCAAGGCCGCAGCCATCGGAGGGCTTCAAGGTCTTCGTCATAGCGGGCGCGGGACGCGGTGCACCGGTCTACCGCATGCTCGCCCGCCTCAACACCCCGTTCGCCACAGGTGTCCTCCACGAAGGCGACCTCGACTACTATGTCGCAAAATCACTCGGCGGGGAAGTCATAGCCGAAAAAGCCTTCCACCAAATCAGCCTCGAAAAGCTCGAGCAGGCCTTGACGACAGCATCCAAAGCCGACGCAGCCATCTACGTCTCACACCCGGTCGGACCAACAAACGCCGCAAACACAGCCCTAGCCGAAAAGCTCGCAGAAAAAGGCATACCGACAATCGTGTATGGAGATGCGGCTGTTAAGGGGTGCTGGGCGAAGGTCGAACGGCTAAGCATGCTCGCAGACATCCTCAAGCAGTTAGCAAAGCAAGGGAGTCGCGAAATCCCGAAGACACACCTCATCCAAGCAGGTCAACAATCCTTCTAGCCCAGCCACTTTCCAGCAAAGAGCCTACCACGTCAACATCCTCAGCCAGCATTTTCTCCTCATCACACCTGTATCTCAAATTACAGTAGAAATGCACCACCTCGTCATCAGTCGAATCCTTAACTTCATCAGAGTATTGCCGCCTTATGCTGTCCGCGAGCTGTTTCTCCAAGCTATCGGGAACTGTTAAAACAAAAACCTTCACAGCATAGCCTTGCTCCTTCAGACTCTCCAAAACAACACATTCGTTTCCCTCTTCCTTAACGTTGAGTAACGGATTCCTATGTCTCAATCTTCTGATTTCTATGTCCAGCCTCATCATAAGTTTTGATTTATTCACCTTATCGCTATCACCGACGACAAATATGTCGGCATGAGGCAAAACCCCCGGATGATTCGCTAAATCCCTAGACCTTCTCGCAGCCTGTTTGAGCAACCTGTCATATCCACCGCATTCAATTAAAGCAACACCTTCAAAACGTTCTTTTCGAAGCAGGTCATCAAGCTTTCTGAGTTCTATTTCACTAGTGGTGACGCCTTTCTTCTCCCGTATTAACCGTCTCAAGAAACGCCTGTCCCGCTCCCCCTCACAGAAGACATAGACACGGGCCATTACGGCCCACGCAAGTCAATACGCAGCTCATCCAACTCCTCCAACGCCTCACCGTGGCTGAGAACCTCGTAAGCCAACTCATCTTTCACCCGGTAAAGCCTGACAACGTTAACAAGTTCTTCCCCGCTTCTCAACAGCTTTTCGGCAAACTCGAGATTATGCGTCGACAAGAACACCTGTGTCCTATCTTGCCGAGCCACCTCTACAAGCCTCTCAGCCACCACCTCATATAAACCTGGATGCAGGTTATTCTCAGGCTCCTCAATCAAAAGAACTCCGCCCTGAATTAAGCTAGCGATAAACAACAACCGAATTGTTTCCCTCATACCATCACCTATCATAGAAAGAGGTAGTGGTTGCTGAAGATTTTCAAAGTAAATCCAAATCTTTTGCCCATCACTCCTAAGGTCATTAAAGTATGGCATATGTCTCCTGAGATAAGATAAAGATTGATGTATTCTTGCGGTTGGTAACAATATGTCATGGAGATTTTTTATGTCAAGCTTTTCTTCAAATTGATGACCATAAAAGATTAGGTCGCTTGTTATCGACACCCTCATCAAGATTTTTTTATCATTAGGTAGTGCAACGAAATAATTATTGCTTGGTGTTATTTGTCCAAAAAGCATAGGTCCCCTAATGGCTTTTGAAACTTTTTCTCTTATTATTTCTTCCGTAGACTTTTCAGTCAGTCTCAATATGCTCTCTTTTAGTGGTGAATATTCACCACGATACGAGTTAACATAATATTCCGTCACAAGTTCGATCACTGGTTTGGTTACTGCTATTTCAGTTCTTTCCTTATAATTTGCACTAATATCTATCTCTATCTCATCTTTTACTGCCGTAAGTTTCAACTCTTTATCCTTTTTGTTCAGGTTGATGAAATATTCTAAATTCTCCCATCCTTTTCTTTCTATGATTTTTTCGAGTATGTTGTTGCCTAATCTGTCTTGGAACCCTGTTGGGGCGGTGTATGTTATTGCTGCTGCTTCTAGGATTGAGGATTTTCCTGTGTTGTTTCTTCCTACTAGGATGTTTATCATGTTGGGTTCGTATTCGAAGTGGTCTATTCCTCTGTATCCGTCGATGACCAGCTTCTCTATAGGTGCCATCTGTTGAAATATTCTTTAAGCTGCTTATAAACGCTTGTTTTGGCTGCGTAGTGGCGGTGTGCTGATATTTTGGGTGTTGTGGGTTGTGTTGTGAGGCGTGTGGCTGTTGGCTGGAGCGGTGGAAAGGATTCGACGCTTGCGCTCTACAGCGCTGTGAGGGAGCTTGGCCTGTCAAACCCCATTCTTGTGACGACTTATTCGGAGGAGTTTAGGCGTGTGAGCATGCATGGGGTGAGGCTTGAGCTTTTGCGGGAGCAGGCCAGGTGTCTTGGGCTGGAGTTGTTGGAGGTGGCGCTGCCCAGCCCGTGCAGCGACGAGGAATACCAGCGGAGGATGGTTGACGTGCTTCAGGGGCTGCGTGAGATGGGGGTCGGCGAGATGGTTTTCGGCGACATATTCCTCGAGGACGTCCGCCGCTACCGTGAGAAAAACCTCGAGCAGGCGGGCTTCAAAGGGCTTTTCCCGCTATGGGGACTCGATACAAAAGTCCTTGCACACAGGTTTACCGAGCTGGGGTTCAAGGCGGTTGTCGTCTGCGTTGACACAGCCCAAGCACCATCATGGCTTGTTGGACACGAGTTCAGCGACGAGCTTCTCGAAAACCTCCCACCCTCAGTAGACCCATGCGGCGAAAGAGGCGAGTTCCACACATTCGTCTACGACGGCCCCCTCTTCACACAGCCAGTACGCTTCACACGAGGCGAGACAGTCCTACGAGACAACCGCTTCCTCTACATCGACCTAATAAAGACGGCAAAATAGCGCCGAGAATGGCCAGTCAAAGTTCTTCTTCATCAATTAAGTTATTCGAATGTCTCAATTCTTCCCTCTCATAAGAATTTTCCTCTGGGTTGTAGAAATAGGTAGGGTGATAGAGCGGCTCTGTTTAGCCAATAGAGCCTGTAAATAACCGTGTGAAAACTGGTTCTCCACCTCAAAGAGACAGGCAGCAATACCTAAGTTAACAGGGCCTGATAAGCCATGGCCAACTCGATTAATCTTTAATTAGCTATGGGCGGGCTTCTATTTTTTAGAGGTTTAAAACCTTATATAGCTGCCATACACTAGAATTATTCGACCACGTATGTGGACGTATACCCTTTATATACTGCATGCATTCGTCTCCGCTAAAAAACCACAACGCAATAGCGACGGCAGCCTCACAATTTCGATTACAGAATTCTATGACTTCGTCTTTGACGAGTTATGGAGGAAGTTTCAGGTCATTTTTTATGACGATGAAGAAGACCTTAATGAGGACCTTAAACTACTTTCTGAGATGAACTTTATTAAGATAGCCGATACCGGCCTGCACATAACTATATCAAAAGACCAATGGGAGACGATTGAAAACGTGGCTAACTCTTTCCGAACCCATCCCCTCAGACAAAATATACCCTTAGTCGACGAATATTTCAAGAGAATAGAAGCGATTATTGGATAGGACATTCGAAGGTCAACTTAAATGATACGTGATATTTTTTATGAACTATTATCTAAATATGAGTTTGACTTCGCGAGAACTATTGATGTAGTATATAACGAGCTTCCAAACAAAGATGTTGTATACGATCCTGTTCATGGTGAGATCACGTTATCTAAAGAATTAATTTATTTACTGAATTTTCCTATAGTCGAAAGATTAGCTAAAATAAAACAACTTGCACTTACTTACCTAAGATTCATTGGCGCAACTCATACAAGACTTGAGCATAGCCTAGGAGTCGCCTATCTTCTAACAAATGTAACAAATGACTTAGACGATAATGAGAAAGTGTTAATGAATATAGCTGGACTTCTGCATGATATAGGACACTCAGGATTGGGACATGCACTGGATGGAATAACCGGGTTATTTTTAGGTTATTTGTCTAGGTTGGAACCGAAATTTGTAGCTCTACCGCCAAACAAGTTAGATATGACAATAGCAGCGTACCTTTTTAAATATAATGATCAATTAGCAAAGGCTATTGATGAACTAGCCAAGATAGTCTTCCCAAACACTGTATATAATGGGGTAAATCTGAACGAAGCAGGAAGGTTTAGAGATTTATTACTCTCAATAATTTCAGAAGAGAAATATGGATATAAGGTATTTTGTCAGGGATGGGAGCCTACTAAAGAGGTTATTGACCGAATGTGGTATTTTCAAAATCTATTGGGCGGTATAGTAAATTGCGATAGATTAGACTGGATACTAAGAGATGCGCACCATGCATTCCCCCGTCATTCGATTGCAGACAGAGTAAATGAATTAAGGAATTTGATCGCGCAGCTTAAAGTAGACCAAAACACTATAGGTGCAGATCATAGGGACTTAACGGAAGTAGAGAGACTACATAGTGATATTAGGCGGGAACTGTATACAGAGGTATATGAAAGCGTGGCCAGAGCCTTTACCGACGCTTTTTTAATACGAATGGCTTATTCAGTTTTTCACATACTTTCTAGAATAGGTGAAAAAATTGCATCACCGACTATTACTACACGCGTTCTGCTAGGATATCTATTGCTTCCTGATGATGAACTTTTTTCATATAGTGAAAGAATATTAGACGAATTCATACTTGAAAATACTAGCATGTTGGAATTAGATAAAAATTACATCGAGTACATTTTGAATACACGTACTTTAAAGAGTACAATTTTTTAAAAACATAAGGACAACCCTCTCTACGCTAGTTCATGCAATCGATAAATTTCCGTCAGAAGATGGAATTATAACTGTTGGTCCTATTCTAGTGGGGAAAATTAAATATACTGTTGTGGTCTTAACGGGTCGATGGCTAGCGAAAAATCCGTGTCCTCTTGCGATTGGCCCATTCCTTTATCAAGGTGAAGTTAAAGCCATTTTGGCAGGGACGGTAAGCTTCTTTAACTCTTTGAGGATCGACATTCAATCAGGCTTAGAGGTACCAACGTTGGAATACAAAATTAGAAATTTTCTCAGGAAGAAACAAATAAGAGCCGATGCCTTTGTACTTGCAAATTACTATTTTTTGAGAAAGCTTTCAGATGAGGACTTGCAAAAGAAACTTACATCGATTGATGATTTTTATAGAGTTTTAGACGAAAAGTATAATGTGACACCTATATTTTTTATGGTGTTCACTGGTGATATATCTGTTAAGTATGTTCGCCAAGTCGTGGATAGGGTTACGGACTACTTTGGGAGGAGGTTACAGAATGTTTTGAAAGCTACGTATAAAAAGCAATCTTAAGTTCTAAATTAATCTTCTGAACTGGTTTCAGTGTCTTCTTGTTTTCTCGAGGATTGTGCTGAGGTGTTTGTCGATTATTTCGTTTGTCAGCTTTTCGTATCTCTCTGTTGTTCCTACGTCGTACCAGAAGGCGTTGGAGATGTATGCGGCTATTTTTTCGCCGCGCTGTATGAGCTGTGGGATGAGGTCTGCCATGATGTCTTTTGCTTCGGGGTTTTCTGTGATGTGGTGTGCTTCGAGGGTTAGGATGCCGATGGTTACGTTGATGGGTATGCTGGGTTTTTCACGCATGGCTGTTACTCTCCCATCGTTTATCTCGACTACGCCGACGGGGAGCTGGTAGTTCGGGGAGACGGCCAGCGTCGCAGCCGCCTTCTCCGAAAAATGTTTCTCCACAAGCTCTGTGAGGTCTAGGTTTGTTAGTATGTCGCCGTAGTAGACGAGGAGTGTTTCATCCTTCTTTAGGGCTCCCTGGTTTATTGCGTTGATGAGTGAGGAGCATGTTCCCTTGACGTCTTCCGTGTCCCAGACGTATGTGAGCTTTAGCCCAACCCTTCCGCCGTCCTCGAAGTAGTTGACGACCTGCTCACCTTTGTAGCCGACCAGCAGAACAGCCTCCATGAAGCCGTGGAACCTGATGTGGCGTAGGATGTACTCGAGGAGGGGGCGCTGCTCACGGCCCACAGGAATCATCGCCTTCTGGAAATAGTAGGTGAGGGGTCTTAACCGGCTCCCTTCACCTCCACAAAGGACTACGGGCTTAATCAATTCAGAACAAGTTTTACATCGAAGATTATAAGTTTCACTATTTTCAAAGTCTCCTCACATTTTAATCAACACCAAATTATAATTTGTGTGCAACATTTCATGTAAACGTTCAGCAGTTAACGTTACAGATATTAATAACGTTTTATTTCATCCATGGAAGTCGAATTAACTTGCCTTCCTCACGCCAACCAGATACTTCATACTGTACCACTTGTACTTTTTTCATTTCACAAACTTCAGCTGGATTTTGAATTATTCGGATTCCATCCTCTAAAACAATGTATAAGTAATAATTTTTCTTATATTTCTTAGAGGCTTCAAGTTCGTTACTTGTAAGAATTACTCTATAACCACTCCTCCTAGATTTTACTTCAATGTATCTTTTTCTACCATTTTTATCTTTGGATTCAATGTCATAACCTAAATTGTAAGATGAAACATCCTTAGGTTTGCGATTTTGTGTTTTCTCAAATCGTTTGGCAATGGTCATACCACGTCTGTCACTTGCATATATTGCGTCGCTTGAGGGAATAACACTTCTAATACGTTCAGGAGGGATTTCAACCTCACCTTCACTAAGGAAACGATATAAGGGTAGTAGTTTTTTATAGGTTGCTATAATTTCATCTACAATTTTATCTTTGTAATTTATTGCCGTAGACTTTGGAATATTCCCTCTGTCTATGAATAAAGCGTAGGGCCGTGATAAATTTTCTATAATTTCTGTAACATCCTCATCCACTAATACAGTTACGCACTTGTATAAATTACCGCAACAAATGTAGAAATCTTTTCCTAATTTCTTCAGCTTTTTTAAAAACTCGGTTCTTTTAGCAGATATTCTGATTTTAGCGGCAAGCCTAGCTTTGCTAGCATAACGATCTATAAATATTCCCATACACCAAATATTTTTATTATCTATGCCAAATTGAAATTGAATTCCATCTCTTGGATTTTGGTACAAATTACTGTTAGCCATACCAATCCACATCTCCTCTCTTAGACCGCCGCCGCGAACACTAATCCTAGAGACATAAATCGACTTTTTAAAAGGCTCAAAACTAGGCGGCAACTTCTTTTCTAAAATATTGGCTAGTTCTTTTAATCTATCTCTTAAACGTTGAAGTGTTCTTCTGTTTGGCTGACAATCACTGAAGTTTTGTTCAGTTAGGCGAAATGACGACAACTTCTGTCTTTATTCTGCCGCTGAAGAGATAGATAAATTTTTGTGGTACAAATCTGTTTTGTCTATACTGGCTGCAATTTAGTTTGACGTTTAGACAATTACATGCCGATAAGTTGTCTTAAATTCGAAAGTAATAATTAAATATCGCCTTACTGACGGGTTTAAACCACGCGTGGGGGTGTGATGGCTAACGCCGGTAGTGGTAGCTGATTACGTGAGGGTCCCGAGGCAGACGGAGCCCGAGTTCTGGAATGTTGAGAGGATAGAGCACATAAGGCATCTCGCACGTTTTGGGAAACCCCTCTGGGTCTGGGATAGGGCGAAGCAGACGAGCAACAGGATACTCGACCGCATCAGGTTCAGGGCCGAGCTCGAAGACCCCGGGCCCGACCCCTCCCCAAACCCGTCCGCCGACACATCGACATCCATGGCCTACGACAGAATAGAGATGACGACACCCCTCTACCTCGGGGACATGTCCTTCGGCGCATTAAGCGGCATACCCAACATAGCCCTGGCGAGAACAGCGGACATCACAGGCATAGTCACGGGGACGGGTGAGGGAGGCCTCCACCCAGAGGTCAGGAAATGTAGGAGGATAACGGTTCAATGGGCGTCCGCAAGGTTCGGGGTCGACATAGACGTCCTCAACACAGGCCTCGGAATCGTGATAAAGATCGGGCAGGGGGCCAAGCCGGGGATTGGGGGGCATCTGCCCGGTGTGAAGGTTACGAAGCCGATTTCGGAGACGCGGCGCATCCCCGTCGGTTTGGATGCGATCTCACCCGCCCCACACCACGACATCTACAGCATAGAGGACCTCGGCCAACGCATAGCCGCCCTAAAGGAGGCTACCGGTAAACCAGTCTTCGTCAAAGTAGGTGTGACGAACTACATCGCGTATATTGCGGCGGGGGTTGCGCGGATGGGTGCGGACGGCATAATCATGGATGGGCAGGGGGCTGGGACGGGTGCGGCCCCCGCCGTCGTAAGGGACAACATCGGCCTGCCGATAGAGATAGCTGTCCCGGTGGTTGACCAGGCTTTGAGGCGTGAGGGGTTGAGGGATGGGTTTACGGTTGTCGCGGCTGGGAGGGTGAGCAGCGCGGAGGACACGGCGAAGCTTATCGCGCTCGGGGCTGACGTCGTCTCGCTCGGGACAGCGGCCCTTATCGCGATGGGCTGTGTGATGGTCCACAAATGCCACCTCGGCTTCTGCCCAACACTCCTCACCAACAAAATCGAGGAAAACCCAGCCAAGATACTCTCGCTCGAGACGGCGACACGGTGGGCCGTCAACATGGTCTACGGCTGGACGGAGGAGCTGAAGAACATACTTGACGCCGTCGGGGTCTCTTCGGTGAGGGAGCTTGTCGGCCGCCGCGACCTTCTGCTTGGCCTGAATGTGGGGGAGGATGAGCTGAGGCTGATGGGGGTTAGGGGTGCTTGACGGCGGCGTGGTGGACACCTCGCAGGATAAAGCATCTGCAGCAGATGGCTGGGGCTGTGGGGAGGGAGCCGGGGGAGCCGCCTATCGCAAGCATGGGGAGCACGGGGCCGCCCCATGTGGAGCAGCCATACTTCATACGCGACAGGCTCGTATGTGACGGCGCCCAGGTAACACGGCCCAGCATCGACCCCTACCGCGAACCCGTTGAAACACATATCTACCTCTTCAGGGGCCGTGTAAGGCTCTCCATGCCGGTCGTCGTCAAACTCAGCCCCGAGGCCGACCCAGCGTATTTCAGGGCCGCCGTCAAAGCATGCTACTGCATGAACGTCCTCGCCGACGTCGGAAGCCACCTGCCCGATGGTTTGGAGAAGTATGGTGGAGGTCTTTTAGCTGACGTGGGTTTGAGGGGGCGTGCACATTTCGCGGCCCATGTGGCGGCGCTGGGTGAAGATGCAGAGGTTGTCAGGATACCGCCGTCCGAGGAGTTTAAGGGACTTGAAGCTGTTTTGAGACGTGGTGTTTGGGGGGTTTATGTTGACGAGGATTTGGGGGGTGGGGCGGAGCTTGAGGTCGCTGTCTCACTCCTTGACAGGATGTTGAGGAGGCTGGGGCTCCGCAACGATGTCAGCGTTATCGCCGGAGGCCCGACGGTCAGGGGCTCGGACGACATATACAAGCTCGTGGCGCTTGGGGCTGACGCCGTCGCAGTCTCGAAGGCGGTTGAAATCGCTGCCGGCTTACCTGGGGCGAGGGCTGGGGAGGATGTGTTCCGTGAGCGTGTAGAGAACCTCCTCCTCGGTTTTCAGAGGGAGCTGAAGCTTTTGGCGGGCGCGGCAGGGGTCAGCAGCTTCTTCAACAGCCTCGTCGGCAGCAGGGAGCTTATGAGGGCGGTTGAGCTTGACAGGGCTGTGAGGATGAAGCTGGGCGTGAAGCAGGCGGGTGTGTGAGCTTGATGTACTGGGAGACCCCACGGGATATAGCGTCGTGCGGCATCCTCGGCATACTGAGGAGGGATGGCGCCTCAAAGATTAAGGCCGATGAGACGCTTACATCGATTGAGTGCGTCCGCTACAGGGGAAGCAGGTATGGGGCCGGCTTCGCTGCATACAACCTGGATGCAGGAAGCCATTATAAAGTGAAGGCTTTCGTGGCTGACGGGGAGGCTCTTCAACACGTCAAGCAGGCCTTGAAAGAGTATGCGGTGGATGGGTTTTGGGAGCTGGGCGTTGAAACACCGCAGACGAAGTTCATGTCATGGGCCGCATACGTCGACACCGACGAGGAGAGCCTGAGGAGGGCCGTCGACAGGGTTAACCGCGACCTGTTTGACGGCGGGCTGAGAGGCCGCATCTACTCGTGGGGCAGGTTTGTGGAGGTTTTCAAGGGCGTCGGCTACCCATCCGACGTCTGCTCCATCTACAGGCTCGTCGAGAGAAATGTTACGGCAGACCTCTGGATAGCCCATACACGGCAGCCGACAAACTCCCCCGGCGTCTACCCCGTCTGGTCCCACCCCTTCGCAAGCCATGAATGGGCGATAGCACACAACGGCGACATAAGCAGCTTCGGCGCAAACATGGAGTTCATGCACTACCGCGGGGTCTCAAGCTTCGTCGGAACAGACAGCGAGCTAATCGCATACATACTAGACTACCTCACCCGGCACATGCCGGTGGAGAAGGCCGCTGCAGCGATGGTCAATCCCTTCGAAGACCAGCTCCTGAACGGGGAGGCATCCGGGCTGACGGTTGAGGAGTATGTGAGGTGGCGTGGGGCCCTGCTCGACGGACCATTCAGCGTCGTGGCCGGATACTGCGACGGGGAGGATGTCTACATGCTGGCGATGGCCGACCGCTCAAAGTTCAGGCCGCTGGTTGTCGGGGACGACGGTGAACGCATCTATGTTGCGAGCGAGGAGGCCGAGATAAGGTCGCTCTCAGAGGACGCCGATGTGTGGCCTGTCAAACCCGGGGGTGTCTTCCTCGCCTCGATGAAGCAGGGCATAATAATGACGGGGCGTGAGCATGAAAGAATCTTCTACCACAGGCCACGTAAACAGCTCCCAGTCGGTGAGGTGGTCGTCGATGCGAAGGGCCTCAGCTACACCGCTGTGAACAGCCTTGTGCGGAAGCACTTCGAGGCCGGCGTGCGGCACATCTCCCTCGTAAACGTCAACGGACACAGATACCTCGGCATAAACGTCCCACCCCACCGCCGGCTCGACATACATGGGACGGCGGGAAACTGTCTCGCCAACTTCAACAAAGGCGGCGAGATAACAGTCTACGGAAACGCACAGGACGATGTCGGCGACGCGATGTATGGTGGGCGTGTCGTTATTCACGGAGATGCCCGCGACGTTGTTGGGCAGGCCCTGCAGGGTGGGGAGATATTCGTCAGGGGAAGCGTCGGCAACAGGGCCGCCATCCAGATGAGGGAGTTCAGGGACAGGAGACCCTTCCTCGTCGTAGGCGGGAGGGCTGACGACTACCTGGGAGAATACATGGCGGGCGGGGTTGTAGTCGTCCTCGGGGTTGACGCCCTCGACATAGACACATGCCTTGTGGGGCGTTACATGGCGACCGGGATGGTGGGCGGCCGCATATACGTCAGGGGCCGCGTCGACGGATGGAGGATAGGCCTCCAACCACCCAAGCCGGACGTCATAAGATACCTCAGAGGCCTCGCATTAGAAGGCCTCCTCTCTGAGGACATGGTCAGATACTTCGAGACACTTCCGGCCGTGTCATACGGCGACGTCGTGGAAAGGCTTTCCGGGGAGGCCTTGAGGAGGGTTTCAAGGCTCTTCACATCCAAGTATTTCAGGGAGCTCCGGGTTGAGGTCAGGCGGCTGGACGAGGACGTGGAGCTCGTAGGGGACGTGCTTAAACGGTTTTTCCGGGAGTTCGGGCTGGACGAGAAGCTGTTTGAACGGGTTTTGAGGGAGGAGTTCACAGTCGTAGAACCTGTGAAAAAAGCGGCGCAGAAGGCTGAGGCGGAGCCTGTACCCGAGGAAGGATAAACAATTGTAAACAATTGTATGCATTTTTCAACACTTGTAGAGACAATCTTTTCTATTGGGCAAATGTATGTTTAGGTGATGACGGAGATATCTAGGCGGGGCTTTCTAGGGGCTGTTTCGGCGCTTGTGATGCTTCCCGCTGTCTCAGCTGTCCCGCATGTCGAGTCCGGTAAGCGGTATGCGATGCTGATTGATGTCAACAAGTGTTATGGCTGTATGGCTTGTGTGATAGCATGTGCCGCTGAGAACAACGTCCCACTCGGTAGCTTCAGGACATGGGTTGAGCAGCTGGTCAAGCCTGACGGGACCAGAGTCTTCGTCCCCAAGCAGTGCAACCACTGTGAAGACCCGCCCTGCGTCCCACCCTGTCCGACGGGCGCGACATACAAAACAGCCGACGGCCTAGTCCTCGTAAACGACGAGCTCTGCATAGGCTGCGGTGCCTGCGTCAAGGGCTGCCCGTATGGGGCCCGCTACATGAACCCGGTGAAAGGTGTCGCGGATAAGTGCACCTTCTGCGACCACAGGCTGGCCGCCGGGCTTCTGCCGGCCTGCGTGGAGGCCTGTCCAACCGGAGCCCGTGTCTTCGGGCCACTCCATGAGGAGAACGAGCTCTCCAAGACAGTCAACAGCAGGCCCGTCCAGGTCCTGAAACCACACACGGGGGCCGAGCCCCAGATCTACTACATCTCCCTCCCCGACGAGGTGAACAGGTGATGCTCGAATACTATTTCCCGAACGAGGCCGCTGAACCGCTCCTCTGGCACCCCGTCCTCTTCGCCTACACACTGCTTGTCTCCGGGGCAGACCTCCTGATACTCACAGCCCTAGCATATCTCTCGGGGAGCCTGAGGAAGGCCATTCCTTTGATGACGATGCTGGGAATAGGGTTCTTCGCTGTTGTTTTGGCTGGGCCTCTGGCAGACCTCAGGTCGCCTCAGAGGGCCGCACTAATATTCACCAGGCCGCACATAGCTGCGACGGCCGCCAACCCCGGAATCTCGCTAATCGCCTTCCAGTCCATAGCATGGCTGGTCGCGCTGGTGCTTTCGGTCATATTCGCCCTCCTCACCTTCTCCTACTACAGCCACCAAGCATCCCTGACATCCTCAGGCTTTAGGAGAACGATTTACCAAGTATTTTCCCTCGGCGTAACAACCTCTGAGCGATACGGGTCTGTGGAGAAGGCCGCAAAGGTTGTCGCAGTCCTCATGCTCCCCTTCCTAACCCTCTGGGGAATCTATCCCGCGTCGTTGTTCATCATGCAGACATGGAACCCCGCTTGGAGGAGCTGGGCCCTACTCCCGGTAACATACTTCGCCGACACGTTCGTCGTCGCGACTGCTTTATTCATGCTTGTCTACTTCCTCTGGAGATATGGTGGTTTGGAGCGTGACGTTGTTGTCCCAATCCTAAAGATACATGCGGCGGGCTCGCTATCCGTCGCGGCGTTAACCGGCCTCCAGATGGCTATTTGGTGGAGCTGGTCCCCCGGCACCGCTGAAATGGTCTCACCCCTCATACCTCTGATGTACCTCGTCATAGCCCTTCTCCTGCTCTCCTTCACCCTCTCGCTTGTGGCGATGAGGTACCCGGCAACAATACCTGTTGTCGCGCTGGTGGCCATGGCGGGCACATTCACCAACAAATGGAACATAATCGTAAACGCCCAGCTAATCTCGAAAACAGGCCTCGCATTCCTCGAAGCAGAGCTCGAGGGTCTATGGGTGCTGGAGACCGCCGCACCCATCGCCCTCGGCATCGCGGTCTTCATTTTACTATCCATGATCTTCCCGCTGGAGGTGAGGGAGGGTGGTAAGTAGGAGGACAGCTGTCAAGGGTGTTGTTGGCGCGGCCTCGCTGGGTGTGTTCCTCGCGGGCTACTGGGGGTCGGTTGAGAAAATCATAAGACCCGCCACCACACTCTACGGGCCCGATAAAATCTCCGGTGCCGGCGTCAGATACGTCTACTCATCCTGTCTGGGCTGCAACGTCAGGTGCGGCATCAGGGTTAGGGTGGCCTCATATGACGGCGTAGAAGTCGTGGAGAAAATCGAGGGCAACCCATACCACCCATACAACAGATACGTCGAACCAGGACACCAGATGCAGCGCTACGACGCACTCGACTACAGAACACCTGTAAGACAGTCGCTGCAGGTAGGCTCGACGCTATGCCCGCGCGGCCTAGACGGCATACACTACCTCTACGACCCCTACAGAGTGGTCAAACCCTTGAAGAGGGCTGGGCCGCGTGGGAGCGGGAAGTGGAAGGAGATAAGCTGGGAGCAGCTGGTCAAAGAGGTTGTCGAGGGCGGGGTCATAGAGGAGACCGGTGAACGGCTCCCAGGCCTGAAGGAGATATATGTGTACGGCCGGCTCGGCGCCGCGGGCTTCGAAAAACCCGGGGACCTGCTGGCGGAGATAAAGAAGGATGTTGACGGACTTGTGGCGAAGGCCGCTGACAAAAACGTGAGCGCCGAGGAGTTCGAGGCCCTGCTCACCGCCTTCAAGGAAAAATGGAGCAAGACCCTCGGGGAGAAGGGGCTGAAGCTCGAGGACGTGTTGGTCGACCCCGACAACCCAGACCTCGGAACAAAGGCCAACCAGCTCGTCTACATGCGCGGCAGAGGCCAGGACAACGCAGACGTCTTCACAAACAGGTTCATCACAGCCTTCGGCAGCGTAAACTGGATGCGCCACACATCCTCCTGCCAGCTCGCGTTCTACGCCGGAAACTACCTCTGGTCAGGATACTACGACATAAATCCCGACGTCCTTAACGCAAAGGTCGTCATAATGGCTGGAGCCGCCATGGGCAGGCTGCACCCAGGCGCTACGGGGCAGGGAGCAATAATCGAGAAAGCCGCGGAAAAAGGCCTGAAGATATACTATGTCAACCCGCTCTCGCCAAGGACCACGGCGGGCGGGAACATCGTCTGGGTGCCCATCAAGCC
>Ga0079992_132219_pt1 | contig 18278 bp, 18 predicted proteins | sample FaiFalFF_MnMetaG_3_FD_69197 | JGI IMG/M metagenome (GOLD analysis project Ga0079992, IMG submission 69197) | Freshwater microbial communities from Yellowstone National Park, Wyoming, USA - Fairy Falls B (FF_Mn_B) MetaG (SPADES assembly) (version 2) | ecosystem: Environmental > Aquatic >... | reverse complement strand
GTGCTAGCCCTCGTTGTAGCTTTGATCTCGTTGGCTGAATATTACGCCTCTAAGGGTAGGTTGTGTGGTAAGCTAGTCTAGAACGCTGGTGTGATATATGGTATGACTATGAGTGGACGTTCTGTAATGATTGTTGCTGGTACTAGGCCTGAGGTTATTAAGCTAGCTCCTGTTATCTGGTCTCTTGAGAAACTTGGAGTAGATTATATTTTTATATGGAGTGGTCAACATTTCGACTATGAGATGAGTCGTATATTTTTTGAACAATTACGTCTACCTGAGCCTGATGAGTATTTGAATATAGGTTTTCAATCGCTAGATGTGACACAGCAGGTGGAGATGTTAATTCATGGAATATCAAATGTGATAAAGAAAAGAGAGCCTAAATATGTATATGCTCTTGGCGACACAAATACAGTATTGGCGTCAGCTTTAGCATCTGTCTATATGATGAAACCTTTTATACATGATGAAGCTGGCATGCGTAGTTTTGATCTTTCTATGTTAGAGGAGGTCAATAGGAAAATAGCAGATTCAATAGCCTCCTTCAGATTATCACCAACTAAAATTGCTGTACTAAATTTATTATATGAAGGTATACCTCTGTCTACTATTAGGCTCGTTGGTAGTACTGTGGTGGATACTCTTCTATACGTTATTTCGCGAAATCTTTTGAAAAGAGAAGTTTTTGAAGAATATGATCTGGATCCTTTGAATTATATTCTTATCACTATACATAGACGAGAAAATTTAACAGAGAAACGCATTCTCAATATTATATCTATATTAATCAAGATTGCTACTAGTCTTCCGGAATATAAAATAATTTTTCCGATACATCCTCACACCAGAAAGAAGTTACAAGAGACAGGATTAATTGAAAAGGTTAAAGAGTTTAAGAATATTTTGCTTACTAAACCATTTGGTTATCTAGAATTTATTACTCTTCTGAAAGAGGCCTGTGTTGTTGTCACCGATAGTGGAGGTGTTCAGGAGGAGGCTTTTTTACTTGGTAAAAAAATTGTAACACTAAGAGAAATTACTGAATGGCCTGAAACTGTTATTCTCGGCTATAATCATCTAGCAAGTCCCGACAATGTTGCTGAGGCAACAGATTTAATTAATTACAAGATTAGTAAAGCTTCCGAGTTAGAACCTCCTCAGCTCTCTACCTGTCCTTTGGGAGACGGCAATTCTGGTTGGCGTATCGCAAAATTACTCAAATTATTCTTTGAGGATAAGATAAAAGTAAATAACAACATTAGAGGATATCCATTGCCTAAATTGAAAAATATACCAAATCATCCAGCGTTATGCTTTAAGGATGGTCAACCTTTTATCTACCAAGGGCTTGAGAAGATGTCTCCAGAGATAGTTTGTCTAGCAAGAGAGAATTTGACAAAGGAGGAAATGTTAAATGTCATTAGTGTGAATTGGATGGAGATAAATAAAATTATAGAGGAAGAGAGAAACATATGAGAATATTTATCATTCCGCCGAATGATTTGTTAAGACATCCAATACTGAATCGTATGTATCATATTGCTAAAAGGCTTGCGAATAACCATGAGATCTTTATACTATCATATACTAATCATCCTTTAGCTCATGAGATCAAGAGAAGTTTAAAAGCTGTAGAAATTCCTATATCTAATGCTTTGAAGACTAATAATTTAGGTCTTTATTATATTATAAATGCTTCACAAATCTATATCACGATTAAAAATGTTATCCAGAAAGAAGATATAGATGTTATTATTCATGGTAATATTCTCCCTAGTTTTATAGCGTCAAAACTTGCTAAAAAAATGAGGATCCCTAACATATATGATTTTCTAGATTATTTTCCAGAATCAGCATCAGCATATTATACCAAAGGAAGAGGTCTCATAGAGATGGGAGTAAAAACTTTTGTATATCCCGCGTTAAGAAATAGTGATGTTATAGTGACACCTTCATATGGGCTAAAAAAGATTGTTGAAAATATTTCTCCTGACATACCTGTTCATGTGATACCTAATGGTGTAGATACAGAAATTTTTAAACCAATAGATCAGAAGATAGCAAGAAAAGAGATAGGATTAGACACGGATTATCTTCTTCTACTACTACAAGGCTCTCTAGATGTATGGATTGATGTAGAAAACATAATGAGAGTCTTAAGAAAACTTCGAAAGATAGCTGACATAAGACTATTGATAGTAGGTTTCTCACATGCCAAATACTATTATAAGCTACTAACGATATACGCCAAGCATTTCGGAATTGATAAATACATATACACCTATCCACCGCAACCATATGAGAAGATGCCTTTATTTATAAACTCAAGCGATATAGTTGTAGCGCCTGTTAGGAAAATGCTTATGAATTTCGCGACCCCCCTTAAGGTAGCTGAAGCATTAGCATGCGGAGTACCTGTGATAGCTACCGATATTATTGAGTACAGGTTGTGGTATAGTAAAGGATTATACACCTACAGCTCTCATGATGATCTTGAAAAAACTATTAAGTACATACTCGATAATGTGAGCCAAATAAAGAATGATTTAATTAACTATGCAACATTTTTTATACATACATTCAGCTGGGATAACATAGTCAGCAAATATGTTCTTCTGATCAATAGCATCACAATGAAGCGATAAAAACATGTTATGCCAATTATAGCATATACATATTATAGTAGCCCTTGGGAAACGAGGTCCGGGGATGATGTTAGGATTCATACTATACTATCGGCATTAGGAAGATCTAATACCGTGGTAGTCTTTAATTTGAATCCATTAATTAATAAGTATGCTAAAAGTTTTCATGACAAAGTTATATATATCAGTCTTCCTAGGAGATTCTATGTTTTGTTGTCAAAGATCATTAGATGGAGAGAACATTATGATCTAAATCCTTTGATTAAAGCCACTCATTATATCGATGAATTAATATCAGCTGTAAAGTTGTATAAGGAATTGAGAAAAGCTAAGGTAATAATGGTCTTCGGCTCTATGTCGTTATTTTCTTTCTTTTCTAGATTACTAGGTGTAAAAAACATCATTCTATATGATCCGCTAGCTAATTACGTGCAAACCCTCTACTTGAGATCACGTGAAAACCCACTTGGTTTACTAAGATATGGCCTGTACCTGTTACTACACAGATTAGAAGTGAGGAGCGCGGACATAGTAGTCTACCCCTCTAATGTAGACCTAGAGAACGCTATTAACATGTTTAAACCCAAAAAGACAATAATAATCCCCAACTCCTCTCCTATATGCTACGAGAGCATAAACGAGTATAAGGAGCTTAGAGCCAGGCGAAGAGACTTCGATAAGCCATACTTCATACTATTAGCAGGCGGAAGAGGCAAAGGCAACGAAGAAGCAGTAAGAGTAACTATTGAAATATTCAACAGGCTACCACCAGAGAAATTCAATCTCTTAATCACGGGCCCTTGGCAAGACATGAAGAAGTATGTGAAAAACCCTAGTATAGAGTTACTGGGAGTAGTACCAAAAGAAAAACTTAAGGAACTACTAGCGATATCAGACTACGGATTGTCGCCGATATTCGGTCACTCATCAGGTACATTTCTTAAGATATTAGCATATATCTCGGCTGGATTGAATATTGTTAGCTCTCTATATGGAATTATTGGAGTTGATATTCCGAAGGAAATAGATGTATACTTAGTTAAGAATAAAGAGGAATTCTCAACTATAGTTAAAAAGCTAATATATAATGTTGATACATATGGGATGTTAGGTAAGAAAAGACCCATTAGTATGTGCAAAGAATCCTCCGTTAGGATAGAAAACATATTAGGATAGAAAGGCTTATAGTTATGCTCACTTGGAAAACATTCAGCAGGATTTTACGTGGCGTGAATCTGAGTATAGATTACCCTGTGGTAAAATCACTACTAAAGAATAAAGTACTATACTTGGCTGGATTAATAAATGAAGAGTTACGTCATACGGAAGAGTGGAGGGAATTATCTAGAAGAAAAAAACTACAACTCGATGCACTGAAAGAATTTGCAGAGGTTGCTGAGAGCCTAGGCGTTAGGTATGTTGTCATTAAAACTTTTAAGCTATTTCCATACGTACCAGATGATGTTGATATATTGATTTTGGATCATGATAGAATGAATGATATAATGGTTGAATTAATTAAAAGAAGATATAGAGTTAGATCTAAAGGAACTCCCGAGATTACATTAGGGAAGACAGCTTCTAAAACGTATGTTGACTTAGATATTCATCATAGGATAGCTGCTGGGGAATACATATATTATCCTACTCAATTATTATGGAATAATCGAAGAAAAATTACAATAGATAATGTAGGGTTATATGTTGATTCATGGGAGGATGAATGTATCATAACTATGGCTCACGCCGTCATGAAAGAATTTGAGATTTTAGCCTCTGACCTTCTTCATACGCTTCTCTGTAAAAAGAGAGGAGTAATAAGGCTTGAACATCTTGTAAAAACTGGACATATAATGACGTATAAGATCTTTTCGAAACTTCAAAGACTTATTATTAGCAATAATATAGGTCTGCCTTATAAAGTGTCTCTATGGAATGTCGCTATGATATATACTCATCATATAAATCATAGAATGCACTACGAAGGTTTAAAGCCGGTATATGAATTATTAAGATTTCCTAAGGCTAAGGGTATAAATAAATTGTTGTTCAGAGAATGATAGGATATGCCATTGATCATTTTATTCGGCCCTGACGGATCTGGTAAAACTTCTATAGCATCTGAAGTTGTGAAAGAATTTAAGAGAGCTAATAAACGAGTTGTTTATATCAAGATGAAGTCTCATCATCTCTTCATGTATCTTATTCTTAAGTTTTTTCAGAAATTTGGGATTACGCCTACAACTTATTCTCCTCGAGTATTAGACTATAGTTTAAGACAGATTTTTAAAAACAGCAAGATATTTCTGATTCTAGAGTTTTTTAATGTAATAATCTGGTATTTAATTTTTGTATCACCACGTCTCAAAAGAAGGATCATATTGGTGGCGGATAGATTTTCTCCAGATACTATTGTTTCATTTCATATAATATCAGGAAATATTCCTTACGTTATTAGAAAAATACTCTTGAGTTTATGTAGAGAAAGCATTGTGATTTATGTGTACGCGCATTCTCATATACTTTTATCAAGAAAAGTAGATGAGAGACTTTCGGGGACGTATCTTAAGTACATAATTATGCTCTACAATGAGATTTTAAAACAATTGGCACCATTTGTGCAAGATCTCATAGTCATAAATACTTCGTATATTTCAAATGATCAGTCAATAGATCTAGTATTAAAATTGATCAGAAAGTATTTATGAGTTCTATATTGGTTGTCAGCGAGATCTTTTATCCAGAAGGTGGAGGAGCGGAAAAAGCCACTTATCTTATACTTAGATATCTTGCTCAACACAATTTTAAGATAACGGTAGTCACAGGAACAAAAAACCCCGTTAAAATCCCAGGCGTCAAATACTATATTACATCTTATCTAAAACCCTCAAACAGACCTATTAGATGGATGTTAACAAGACTGCTTGCAACCAACTCTTATTTCATTAGACTTCTTAAAGAACATGACACACTTTATATACCTTTAGCCGCATACCCATTAATATCTATAGCAAAGAAGAAAGGATTACGTGTAATAATTCATCTCCACAACTACATGCCTATTAGATACAGCTCTGTAAAATATTTCTTTGAACTAGATGTTATAAACATATTAGATGAGTTTAACCTCGCCATTTTCCATGAACGCAGGACACATGGAAGTATCATAAGAACACTATTAAGTCCTTTATCATATACTACATACTTATTAAATAAGAAGCATATAAGAGAGGCAGATAAGATAATATGTGTCTCAAGAAGACAAGCAGAGATATTAGCAAGGAATGATCCATATTTATTAAATAAAATAGATGTTATTTACAATCCGATATCACCGGAGCTACTAAATGGCGATATTACGAAAAAACTTAATGAGACCCCCATATTCCTATATATTGGAGGAGACAGTTTTATAAAAGGCTTTCATATATTATTACAAGCATTAAGACAGCTAGGTAAGAATAGGATTAGGGCTAAGTTTATATTGGCAGGGTCATATAATCAGCAGAGTGCCGGAATCTTAAAATCTATAGGTGATAAGTATGATTGCTTGGATATCCAACTAATAGGTAAAGTGAAAGATGAAGAAATACTTAAACTACATCAGGAAACATGGGCTCTATTATTTCCATCTATTACAGAGGAGCCTCTTCCATATGCTGTCGTAGAAGCCTCTCTACTCGGCACGATACCAATAGCGTCCAAAGCAGGAGGAGTAGAAGAAATTTTATCAAATCCCATAGGCGAAAAGTATCTGTTTGATCTCAAAGATTTGAAATCTGTGATGAGAGTGTTGAATATTGTTGTTAATAGCGATCCTTACGATATAATCAATGACGGTATAAAGCTTAGAGTGTCAGCATTGTCAAAATTCAGGAATGAGGTATTATTAGGTAAGTTGCTGAAACTATTCATTGGTTAATAACTATGGAGATAGAGTCTGAATCCGTGTATAGGCAGAAGATAAAGGTCTTACACTATGGAGCACCTCCAATTACATATGGCTCTCCTAGCTTTTACAAATTTGTAAAGTCTATGCTATCAGAAGGCAGAATGAAAGCCATCCCAAGTTTCTACCCTGATATCTTCGATGTAGAGTATTTTGGGTGGATCAAGAGGGCTTTCTACAAGGTCAGCACTAAGAAAGTATATCTTCTCGATTTTCCTATACTTATTTCGACTCTCGTCAAAAAGGCTGTGGACAAGGATCTTATTATAACCTTGGGTTTTCCGGCAATAATTGAACTCCTTATTTTAATATTTATTGCAAAAATACGAAACATACCAATTTTTGTCAGAGATACTCACTGGTATTGGCCGCAGACGAGAATTTCAAGATTTATATGGCCTATCTACTTTAAACTACTCAAACTGGTAGACGGGATTATCTATCCGGGTCTAGCTTCATATAATTATTGGAGAAGATATGGCCTTGAAAGAGTTTACGTTGTCCACTATTATGCACTAGAGGCTACTATGATGGAGTGTAATTTAAGTAGAGAGGAGGCTCGACGTATTTTGAACATTAGGAACGATGAGATCGTGGTTCTTTATTTAGGAAGACTCGTGAAAAAGAAGGGTGTTGACGTTATAATCTTGGCATTTTCAAGACTTATAAAAGAAAATCCTACGCTTAATGTTAAGCTCTTAATAGCTGGCGACGGTCCCGAGAGGAAAAGACTAGAAGAGATATCTAATCAGCTAAAATTAACTGACAAGGTAGTGTTCCTAGGTGCTGTACCCGAGGAAATTAAGAAATGTATCTATAAAGCAGCTGACATCTTTATTTATGTACCTATAGTTACAGAGATTCCAGAAGAGTGGCCAATAGCCCCGCTGGAAGCTATGAGTTTAGGAATCCCTACCATAGTTTCAACAGCCGTAGGCTCGCTCCCCGATATCTTACATGGAGTTGTAGCAGTTAAATGGGGTGATGTTGAAGAGCTATATAAGGCTATGAGGGAGATCATAGAGAATAGAATGCTGAAGGACTATTTAGGTAAGGTAGCATTTCACACATACAAAACTCTAGCTTCTGAGATTCGTGTGAAAATAGAGCTGTTAGATGCTATAATAGATTCTCTCAAAAGAAGATATGAACGATAATGGTAATGTCAAATTTAACCGAAATAGACGTCAAAGTCTAGTAGTTTATTTCATACCTTACACTAAAGAGCCTGGCAGAGATACTATTTCAACACGAGTACCGTTACTATACTCGGTACTTAAAGAGCACACAGAAGTGTTGCGAGCGCCACAATCGTTAAATGCTAAGATCTTCCTATTAAACAGGATATTACTCCTGATTACGAGCGCTAAATCATTATTATCATTATTCAGGATATACTTAAGAAATAAAGAAAGGATAGTGATATTTGGAAGCGATCAGCCAGCGGGATTTATCGCCACAGTTTTAGGCACCTTCACAAGGCACTTGTTGAAGAGTAAGAGTATTCATATTGTTTATGACTCGCATGGAAGTAGATACAAACTAGCCATAGATCTAAATCAGTCGTTAATTTATAAAATTATAAGCATATTTGAAGATACTTTGTCTGTAAAAGTAGCAGATATCGTCATAGTTCCCACATATGCTGACAAAGTTATCTATGCACAATATACTCGTAAAAAGACAAAATTCATTATACTCCCATCCCTAGTTAGAACAGGCAATGTTGTATTTAATGAATGGAATAAGAGAAGATTTGAATTTGCTTTTCACGCCAACTTCAGCTATCCCCCTAATATAGAGGCCTTGAAAATCATATCAAGATGGCTTGAGGATAAAAGCGGTATTAATCTAATTATATTTGGGGTCAATAGTCAAATAGCTTACAAGTGTATCGCTCCGAAAACACTTAGGCAAAATCAAATTAGAATATTAGGCTATATAGATAACCCCTATCTCATACTAGGTAACACAAAATTCTACCTAGCCCCTATATTTAAAGGAACAGGAATCATTACTAAAGTGCTGGAGGCCATGGCCGCTGGAGCTATTCCAATAACCACAAAATTCGTCGCACTAGGCATACCAGAACTTCGACAATGGCCTGAGTTAATAGCTTCGAATATGAGTGACTGGATCGAAAAAGCTGAAAAACATTTAGCCGGAGTTTATAAGCTTGATTATGACGCTATTTCTAAGAAACTCACCGATATAACAAATAAGAATTATGGCTATAATGCAAATAAATTGCTTCTTAGAAATGCACTTGAAAAATTAGGTTACGCTGATAGGGTGTAGACACGTGTCTAGAATGAATCGCATCAGCGTAGTGATCATCGCGAAGAAAGCACAAGAAACAATATCTTACACTTTGAAGTCTTTAATTAATCAATCAAGAAGACCAGACGAAATAATCGTCGTTATACCTAACGCTAAAGACCAAACACTAGATGTAGTTAAGCAGTTTATGGCATCACAGCAACATTTGAATCTCCTCAAGATCAATATTGTAATAGAGGGTGTATCCTTCCGCGAATCGCGTTATGTTAGTGCTCAGAATATGGGGATAGATGTCTCAACAGGATATATAATTGTATTTATCGATGCCGATGCATGCGCACACTCTTGATAGCTTGAAGCCTTGGACCATGTATTTAGTGTGCATCCTGACATCTTAATTCAACAATATGAAATAATCGACGTTAACGATTTGAGTAAATGCGAGAGCGAAAATCACCAATTCTATTAAAAACTATCTGGGAAAAGAGACGAGAGGAAAATGTAACCGCTATGATGGCGATAAGAAGAGAGATCATAGATATTGTGGGCAAATTTGATCCATTCTTTAACGTAAGGGGTGAGGATAAGGATTTCCTCTTAACAGTAAAAATGCATAATATTCCTTTGGTTTTTAACAAAACTGCCATAGTGTTCCATAAAAAGAAATCATTTAAACCAAGAGACTACTGGAGAATGGAGATCTCGCGAGCCCGGACATCCATTAAATTTGGCTTGTACGTATGGAGAGACACTGCAGCAGTGGTGTTTCATTTTCTATCACTTTAGTTCTCTGGTTAATAGGGGAATTGCTTCTAGGGCTCTTCTTGTTCACGCAGTCACTCCTTTTACGAATCAGGAATTCTCTTAAGTTCTTCCGTGATAAGGAGCATGAAAGATTGGTGACCGCAATGCTCTACGCATACATAGCGTATACAGCCTTTATAGCTGAATTTCTTAGGTATCATTCTAGCAATTTTGGCTACTTCCTCATCAGGAAAATCAGAAAAATCAGAGGCATATTATAAAAGTGTTACACGATCCTCCTATAAGTGAATTTAGGTAAGAGTTGGTGATGATCAGTATATGGATTTATTAAATATCCTGGCGTACCTCTTCATAAGAATACGGGAAAATATTATAACGCTACTAGTTGTTGCCACTTTATCGATATATCTATGGCGCCTATTAGATCATTTATACGCTAGAAGTTCTACTGCTTCAATCATGGAAAATCGTTTGTTTAATAAATATGGTAAATATAATTTTAAAATACTTATCCTTACACTGGCGCTGGTTTTATTTTCACTCGTCCATGTTGTAAATATGCTAATGTATTATGGATCATTCAGAGAACCTGACCCCTATACGAATACTTTAGATGTTCAAACAATCGTGAAAAACGGTCATATACCTCATTATCCATTCAATAGATTTACCTACTTGGTGAATACATATTATAGCTCATTTCCAGTTTTCATAATACTCCTATCGGCATTAAATATCGTCTTAGGTTCAGACATCTACTCCATGTATTTCTTTGTTCATGCAATATTTTTGGTAATACTGATGATTTATTTATTGATCTTTATTAGAAATATTATAAATAAAACCTTTTATTGGACACCTCTAGTACTACTCGCTGGCATGGCGTCCTCTCTATATTCCTATGGTGCCTTGGGAACCTTTGTTCCATCAAGACTTGGATTAATAATTCTAGTACTCATACTGTTTATATATCAAAGGCACGATAATTTAAGGATCGAAGATATCATTGTTTTAGTTCTATTGAGTATCGGGGCTTTGATTCATGCCACCATTCCTATAACCTCAATGTTGCTTCTGCTATCTAGCTGGATAATTAACATATTTCTATTGAAAAAGAAAAAAACTTCACATTCAATTGCAATACTACTTATCTTAATTCCATTTGTAGTATATACTGTTTATTCCAGTTATGCCTTAGGTGGTATTACCAATGTCCTTCGCCTCCTTTGGCTACAACTTACTATGAGCGTAGAATACTCAGAAACGGCTTCTCCCGGATATCCAAAATCTGCGTTGACGCAGTTTACAAGAGGCTTAAACCTCGCGTTTTCGTTAGTTCTTCCTTTTATTGCCTCTCTTGAATACCTCAGAAGGCGTCAACGAGACGCCGACAACAAGGCAAATACATTTGTATGGATTCTTAGCATCATAGGTTATCCTTATATTTTGATCGCTGTAATAAACTACGTTATATACGGTAGGCCTGTGTTTGGCTCTTACTTTTTGGTTATAGCTTCATTTTTAATGGGGTTTGCGTCATCAACGGTACTAATAAAAATATTGGAAAATACCAAGAAAGCTGTACATATCTATGTGTTGATAGCACTATTAGCCATCTCTTTTATAGGTGTAACTGCCGATCCATATGTATATAGAACTCCTTCTTATTCTTGGTACCTTGATCTCACGAACCAGATGAAGACGCGTGTATTGGGGAAAGCATTAATTTCCTCGCCCATAAACGAGGTTCAAATAATGTCCTCCGATCAAAGCTCTTGTGTCTTAAAAATTAAAGATTATCTCAGCTTTATTATACACTACTATTATGACATGTCAATAGAACTAAAGGAATTAAAATGTTATTTTACGGATAATAATAGCAACTACACTCATTTGATTTTCAATGATGGAACTTTCCTCTTGGTTCAGTGGTAGTGTATAAATGGCAAGAACTTTGAAAACCATAGTATTGACTCAAGGAACAAAGGGTTGGAGTAGTTACTTCATAAAGGTATTGCAAAGAAAAAGGGATGTAGAACTACGTGTATTAGATTTAAGCAGAACATACCTACCGTTTTTTAATAGTTTCTTGACACCATTCAACAGGCTTTACGAGGAGCAGTATATAAAAAGTAATGTGAAAAAATACGATGTTGATCTGATCTTGAATATATTATATGAGCGACTCGGTATTTACATCGATGGTTTAGTAAACGCTTACTATGTTCATGTTCCATATAGAGGGGGTTTGCATCCTATAGCATATTATCGACCCTACATCGGAAAAGCCATTAATATTTTATTAAAAGGTCATGATTATCGTTTACTAAGTCGTAAAAACATGTTTGTATTTTGTAATTCTCTCGCGACATGTGCTAGTTATTATAGATTTAACATACCAGGTGAAGTGGTATATTATCCATTTAATTATTCGAGATTCTATTCAGATTCGAATAAGCTTGACATAGCTGTAAGCATCGGCGTATTTTCTCGCTTTAAAATGCACGAAACGACTTTGGAAATAGCTAGACTAGTCAGAAATGTTAAATTTATAATTATTGGGCACTTAAATGATCCAAAATATTTTGCATATCTGAGAAGAATAAAGCCTCCTAATGTTATCTTGATTCCTAACGCACCAGAAGAGCTAAAGATTAGATTGCTATCAAAAGCAAAATTTTATGTTCACTCGAGGCGAGCAGAAGGTCTTGGGGTAGCTAACCTAGAGGGAATGGCATCGGGCGCTGTACCCATTGTAGTTGATAGTGGTGCTTTTAGAGAAGTAGTCACGCCCGATGTTGGGTTCCGATGGAAAACACCTGAAGAAGCGGCAGAATATATAGAGTTCCTTTTAAGACACCCTAACATTTGGCAGGAGCTGTCGAACAATGCCAGGAGAAAAGTACGTTTCTTTTCCCCGGAAATGTTCAAAAAACGAATAGAAAAAGGATTAACCCGTCTCTCTAATATTTATTTCACTTGATAAGTAATATAAAGCCTGGGAATACAATTAGTATGGTTGGGTGACCGATAATTATTGAAGAAAGAAGGATTGAACCTAGAGTAAAAGCTGTGCTAGAGCTTTTAGATGAAATGCATATTAAGCCTTGCCGAAAATATGTCGACATAGGTTGCGGAGACGGTTTTAATACATTGATCATAGGTCAAAAACTCCAATGCCAGGAAGTTCACGGAGTCGACATTGATGAAGACAGAATACTCTCGGCTTCGAAAAGGGGTATAATAACTATTAAAGCAGACATTAATAGAGAGCGTTTACCACTAGCAGAGAATTCTGCTGATATAGTTACAGCTCTTGAAGTTATTGAGCACTTAGTAAATCCCGATAATATGTTGCAAGAAATATATAGAATCCTAAAGCCAGGCGGATATTTGGTTATAACTACTCCAAACCTAGCATCATATATTAACCGAGCACGTTTACTTTTTTGGTTTTCAGCCAACGTATTCCGAAGTATCAGCATATTTTGTAGTACCAAAAATTTGTGGCAAAGACACGAAATTAGTTGAAACACCTAAACCATCGGGACATTTAAGACTTTTCACTCTTAAAGCTCTAATATGCTTACTAAAAATTTATGGGTTTGAAATTGTTAAAATAAGAGCCTCTACATCTACACTTGCTATCCCTAAATATATAAGAATAGTAGATGAAATCATTGGAAGAATATCACCATCTTTAGGAAGGATACTTATAATAGTAGCTAAAAAGCCTCCTTGAAAATTAGTTGAAAACACGCTTTTTATGAATTATACTCTATTGAGCAATTATATTAATAAATTCTTATGCACGTTTAATTATTATGAAGACTATTTGATGAACATAAAAACGAATAAAAAACACTAGCTAACGTACTATGAGGCTTTACAAGATGAGAATCTGTTTGATAGACTCTGATTCACAGAAGAAAGATGAAGTTAAACATGTTATGTGATATTTAGTATATATGTATAGAACTTCAAGCTATGAAGTCGTCTGGCTCGCTTCTAGGGACGCCGAACTTATAAAGCTTAGTAAATGCATCATTATAGTTGTGCATGTTTTTGTCAAAGAAGAACCGTTGCGATATGCTATAATAGAATCTTTATTAACAGGTACTATATCAATAGCATCTAAGATAGGTGACATAATGGAGATAGTTGGTAATACACCTGCAGAAAATTTTCTATTCACGCTTGGAGATATAGATGAGTTTATAGGTAAGATAGAAATGCTTATATCATTATCAAAAAGAGGTTTTAGATATTGGCATAAGAGATAACATGCAACAAATTTGTTTAAGAAAGACGAGATAGAGAAGATCTTAAATATATTTGAATCATTAATCAAATAATGAGTAGAAAGCCTATCGTAATAATATTTATAGGAAACGTAGGTGCTGGAAAGACTACTCATATTTCTCTAGCCTATAGTTTATTAAAGAAGAGAGGATATAAAGTCCACAAAACAAATATAAAAACGTATTTCATAATAACGTCTCTATCAAGCAAACTTTATTTACTTCAAAGAACTACTTGGAGAATTGCCATAGCTTTGGATTTGTTATTAAACAGTATATATTTACCTTTAGCCATATGGTTTAGAACAATAGTGTTTCCCATAATTACAAAAAAGCACCTTGTTTTAGTTGAGGAACATTTATTGGGCTCATTGGTAGACTACATTATATCTGCAATAATTCTTAACCTTACACCAGTAACACTACCTACTATAAGACTTCTCTTCAAACTTTCACGAGGAATTACATGGCATAAAATTATTTATGTAATAGCAGATAAGTCATTGCTACCCGTAAGATGGAGATTAAGAGGAACTAGAACCGAGACAAGAGTATATCTGTTAACACAAGATTTAGTCTTCAAAATAGCGACCAAACATTGCAGCAACGTTCTTTACCTCGATACTACTAGGGATCTCAGTTATAATAGTCACGTTTGTATAAATTTTTTATTAAATGAAAATAAAATATAATGATATGGGGCTTTTACATATTCTCCCAGCCTTGGAGCATTCAGTCTATAATATTCGAACACAATATTGTTAACTCTGTATCTAAGATTAGGAAAGATACTATTCCAAATACATCCATCTTCTTAAATGCTTATTTTAACTTGATCATTTGATTTCCTATTCTGGAATAAACTCTGAAAGAGACCACCAGAGGGGATACAACAGCACATTACATCTGTTTACTATATTATTGCATGTTCAAAAAGCTATCTTGTTGAAAATTAACTGTTATAAGAATCTCTAGTATGGCTAAGATCTGCCTGATAGGACCCTATCCTAGCGAGAAAGGCGGAATAGTGAGAGCTATGTTTTATTTGATGTACATTTACAAAATGTTAGGCCATGGTGTTGCTTGGCTTCATTTTAAAGATGTTAGGCTCTCGCGGCTTAGTAGATGTGATATTATACATACACAAGGGCCTCTATTCTTAGCTCTGTTAAAATTGCTTCTGTTAAGGAAAAGAATAGTATTAACATTACATGGCTGGGTTTTAGATGAGGCTAAAGCTTTTATCTTCGCATCTCATACCTTACGGGAAAAACTGAAAAAGCTCCTAATCTACATTATAATAGCAATTAACTGGTTACTACATAGACTCATCTTTATACCACTTGTATATGACTATGTTACAGCTGTTTCTCATATAACAGCTAAAAAGAATGGTGTAAAAGCGCTTATAGTTCCTAATCCTATGATATGTAAAAGTGTAAATTTGTATAGGGATCCTTCGAATTCCACTCGTAATAGTGATGAAGTTGTTTTTATAACATATGTCAGTATAGGAGGGGGAAAGATATTTAGTGTTCCGAAGTTGATCAAGATCCTATACTTGCTGAACAAGAAGCTAAGAAGCCTTGGTGTTGAAAAGCACGTTATTTTACGTATATATGGAAAGGATGTTCCTCGAAACATGATCACTAGTCTATCGAGAATTCCATATATAAGATTTATGGGCTATGTAAAGGATTACCCGGATAGACTTAAACAAGCGGATCTTTTCTTAGCTGGGCACACTTTTCCAGAGCTTGGTCATGCGGTACTTGAAGCTATATGTGCAGGAGTCCCGGTTGCAAAGTTTACTGAAGACTCCGAGCTGGAAGAGGTGATCGACGGATTTAATGGCATACTGGCAACTAGCAATGAGGAGATGGTTAAGAAGCTCACCAAGTACATCCTTAACATGGATGAAATGAAGAGAGTTCTAGCGATTAACGCTAAAAATACTATAGTTAAAAATAGGGATCCTAAATACATAGCAGTTATGTGGAGAACAGTAATAAATGAATTAATTTCACGTAAGGATAAAAGATACATGTAGGTAACAATCTTGAAATGCAGAGGATGTCCCACACATTTTGCATTGATTAGAAAACCTCTAATGTTCTTAAGGATCTAAGATACTTTATTGTTATACTTAGCTAGAGGGCTTTAGCCTGACATATAATATTATGACATGACTTATAGAGGAATCTATTTTATAAGGAGATTAAGGAATATCCTTGGTTCGACTTTCAGAGGTCGTTTTAAAGTAGTGGTAGGTTATATACGCTATTTTAATGCTAACTAACATCTACGATCCTCACGATTATGCAATTCTACAATTTCTAATATGTGAATGTGGTTTACCTCTTGATACATATACCTTAAATCGTTTACTCAATAGAACTCCGACTTTAATTCAATTCAGTGATGGTATTTTATATGCTATTATGGATCTTGAGGACTTTTATCACGCATCTATGTGCTACGAACCTCAAACTCTTACATTTATTCAAAGGCATCTAGCAAGTGGAGGAGTTTTCGTTGACGTGGGTGCCAATATAGGTGGATATACTGTACGTGTTGCAAAGCGAGCTTATGTATACGCTTTTGAACCAGAACCTCGCAATTTTAACCTACTTAGGCTTAATATAAAGTTAAATAAGCTTCAAAACAATGTTAAAAGCTTCCAGGTAGCTGCAGGACCATATTTAGGTAAAGTTACACTTGCTCTATCTAGCTCTCATGGTGGACATTCATTGCTACGTAGTAGAATTAAAACTACAACAATCGACGTAGATATGACACCGTTAGATCTCATCTTAGCGAATGAAGATCGTATTGATATAATTAAGATTGATGTTGAGGGTGCTGAACCATTAGTGCTCAAAGGAGCTAGAGAGGTACTTAAAAGAACAAAGGCCGTTGTTATAGAAGCACTATACCCTACATCTTTTCACCAAGCCTCTTATATACTCTCTAAGTACTCCTTTAAGCCTGCGAGGAAACTTGATTATAACGTATTATTTGTCAAAAAGTAATGTGTAGACTATTATCTTTGATAACTTCTGCAAAAGCTCTGTTAATACTCATGGTAGTCGGTGCTCGCAGTTTTGCTCTGAGATATCATTCCGTCCTGAGGCCTATGATAAGAAACAGTCCTGTAAAGTGAAAGTATATATAGCCGCTAGGATAAATGATGAGGATTTAGGGGCGTTCTTTTGTCTTGGTTAGTTAGAAAGACTAGGGTTGCCTTGGCCTCTCGTCAACTATTTGATAACTGGTATTGATAATCTAAACTTCATGCTTGTGGATGTTACATTTTTAATGTTTAGTTTTAAAGACTAATAAAGATGAAGAGCAAAATTGGGTGGTTATGATGTCGTTACTGGATAGTGTTGTTAAGCGTTATGAGGATCTTCTAAAGGATAAAAGTATAGTGGGTTCTTCATATACTTTACATGCTATAGACATGTTGATACCAGTGTTGGAGTATCTTAGGGGTAAAGGTATAAAGGTTTTTATGGATCTTGGCTGTGGTTATGGTTTGTTAACATTTATTGTAGCAGATTTTATTGGTGTTGAAAAGGTGTACGGTGTTGATATTGATGGTCAGAGGTTGTCTCTGTTAAATATGATACGAAGTAGGTCGTCTGTAAAGGAGGTCATACTATTGAATCATGATTTCTGCAAGCCAATAGATGTTAATGAGAAGGTTCAACTAGTTACAAGCTTTGGCTCCTTGGAACATGTTACGTGTTGGGATGATGTTCTAGAGAATGTGAAGAACGTGCTTATTAATGGAGGCTACTTCCTAGTTTCAATGCCTAATCTAGGTAGCTGGGTAAACAGATTAGCGTTACTGCTAGGTTACCAGCCGAGGGACTTAGAAATGTCTACAAAGAAGCTCTATGGTGTTGCACCACCGTATAGTCATGGAGTTATAGGTCATGTAAAGGTTGCAACATTTAAAGCTTTTAAAGAATACCTCATGGATAATGGCTTCGAGATAGTTATAGCGAAATAAACTTGATAGACAAAATTTTCTCTACACCAGCACTTTCGCGAAGATTCACAGTCTTAGCTAGGAAGATAAGATAGTGTTGAAGAGAGCTGTTGGTGATAAAAACGTATAAGAAAGAGGAAGCCCGTATTAAGCCTATCACGAGATGTACATTCAATGTTTTTATTTTTAAGAAATATAAAGGGCTCTTTTCAAGGTTTTATTAGAAGTCTCACGAACATACAGAAATATAAATGGAGGAATTATGAGACATCAATTGAATAGATTCTTAACAGTTTTTAAAACAAGGAAAAATATAGGTTTCTATCGTAGTTTAGCCT
>Ga0079992_128170_pt1 | contig 18280 bp, 11 predicted proteins | sample FaiFalFF_MnMetaG_3_FD_69197 | JGI IMG/M metagenome (GOLD analysis project Ga0079992, IMG submission 69197) | Freshwater microbial communities from Yellowstone National Park, Wyoming, USA - Fairy Falls B (FF_Mn_B) MetaG (SPADES assembly) (version 2) | ecosystem: Environmental > Aquatic >... | reverse complement strand
TCCGTAAAGTGATTGGGCAGACCGTCCGTGCAGTTCCAACTCCCGCCCGGACCGCTCCCGACTGCCGGCGGGTCTCCGCCCAGCACCGCCCGACTGATGAAAACGGCCATCTGGGCCCGATTCACAGGGTCGCCCGGACAGTAGGTCGTCGCCGTGCATCCGCCCGTGATGTTATTCGCCCACATCCAGTGCACATGCGGGCAGTAGAACACCCCGTCCGGCACGTCCGTAAAGTGATTGGGCAGACCGTCCGTGCAGTTCCAACTCCCGCCCGGACCGCTCCCGACTGCCGGCGGGTCTCCACCCAGCACCGCCCGACTGATGAAGATGGCCATCTGGGCCCGGGTGATGCTGGCGCTCGGGCAGTACACGAGGTCGGTCATGTCGCCGTCGCCGTTCAGGTCCACACCGTAAACGCTCGCTTCCGTCCCACAGCCGGCCGTGATCTGATTCGAAATCAGCCGCTGGACGTAGTAGTCGACGCCCGACGCGACATCGGCAATGCTCGTGCGGCCCAGGGCGCGCACCTGCACGTTGGACTCGTCCGGATCGTTGCTCACGATGCCCACGCGGGAGTCGATACAGCCATTCGACGAGTTCCAGGAGAGATTCAGGAGGTCGGTCGTCAAGGGCGCGATCGTCAGGGGGAGCGTCGTCGTGACGGTCACCGAAGGCGCCAGGCTGTTGTCGACGGCGCTAATGATGAGGTTCGACGCTCCGACGTTCTGGACGGTGAGGCCTTGGGTCTGGATGTGGCCCCAAACGACCGTGCCGAAATCAAGCGTCGTCGTCGGCATATGGATATCCGGATACGGCCCTACACCCGTGCCTTGGGCATTGATCGAGCCAGAACCAGCGGTATCCGTCGTAACCGGGATGCTCGCCGCCTGGAATCCTCCAGCCGCCGGGGTAAAGGTCACCTGACACAGGACCTCCGCGCCGGCGTTGACCGTGAAGGGTACGGGCGGACAGTTCACGCCGAACTGCGGGTCCGGCGAGGGGCCGACCGCCGTCACATCAAACGGCGCGGTCCCGACGTTGCGAATGTGGACCGGTAGCGACTTGGACTGGCCAACCGGCACGAAGGCGAACTCCAGCGGTGCCGGCACGATCTCCAGGACTCCGACCATCGCCGTCGTCGGGGTAAACAGCAGGACCGTCCCGTCGGGCACGCTCGGGCTATTGAAGCTGTACTGAACGGCCGAGGTGGGCGACATTTGGACTCCGACGGTCGCGCTGGCGCCCGAGTCTACGCTCGGGTCTTGGCCCGACGTGTCCAAGTACTGGTACCAGATTTTGCCGGTCGTCCCGCCGATAGCCAGCTGGAAGGTCCACCGGTCCGGACCTCCAAAGTTATAGTGGGCTTGGTTGCACCAGGCCACGACCAGCAGGGGCTCCCCGGTCGTATTGCGGGGGTCTGCAGCGGGGACTTCCTCGTATACGACCGTTCCCGTCGGCGACCCGGGGCCGTAGAGGTCGTCCCAGTAGATGGCCAGCGCCTGATTGAAGGCCGCGCTCGGCAGAGGGTCGTTGGTGTAGGGCACATCCCCCGTCGTCACACCGGGCAGGAGGGCACCGTTGTTACCGGCGCGCCACTGGGTATAGGGGACACCGGCAAAGGGATAAGACCCTGTCGTCGTGAAGTTCGCTTCGCCATCGTCCGAACTGCTCAGGATCACGGTACCCGTGGTACACACACTCGAGGTCATCGGAGCCGGCGCGCCGGAAGTGACGACGTAGGTGAAGGGAGCCGTCACATGAACGGTCAGCGTCTCGATCGAAGTGGCGTTGACCTGAATATCCACCGTGTAGGGGCCGGGCGTATTGCAAGGTGCCGTGGTAAAGTCAAATGACCCGACGAATATCCCGTCACCTGCGACCTGGTCCGGCGGAGTCCCATCGTCGACAAAGGTCACCGTACAGCCACCGGGATTAATCACGGCGGTGACGCTACCGGGAGCCCCGACGTTCCAGCCGTCGACGTGGATCACCTTCATCACAAAGGGGTGACCCTGCGAGACGGTAAAGGGTCCCATCCCGTAGGGCCAGATACGGGCCTTCAAAGCGTAGCTCCCGGGACCCGATCCGGCGGCGGCCACCTGAGCGGCCTGCAGGGCATTGATCCGTCGGTCCGTCACGGACTTCTTACCGGCCGGCGTGCCGTCCCCCGTATAGGACTGGAATGTGCCCCCGTCGACGTCGTCGCCGCCCAGGGCGCTACAGTTTGCGTCCGTCTGAGTCGAAAGCGAGCCCGTCGTCAGAATGATATTTCGAATCTGCCACCACTGGAGACCCGGCTGGATGGCCTTGAGCAGGGCCGCCAGACCCGTCACGTGGGGCGTGGCCATCGAGGTCCCGGAGGCGAATACATACTGCGCGTTGGGGTTGCCGGAGCACATGCCGATCAGCGGCCACGGACAGGCCCCCAGAATCAGGCTACCCGGGGCGAAGATGTCTACGCTCCGACCGCCCCAGTTGGAGAAGCCGGAGGCACAGTCGTGCTGGTTCATCGAGCCGACGGCGATGATGTTATCCAGGTCGTAGTTGGAGGGGAAGTTGTCGAATACGTCGTTGTCCGAGGCGGCGTTGCCGGCCGCAAAGACGGCCAGGATCCCGGCGTCGCGGTTGGCGGCGATCGCGTCGTACAGAGCCCAGGAGAATCCACCACCGCCCCAGCTATTGCTGGTCGCCACGAGGTTAAAGCCCCGAACCGCCTTCAGGTAATACGCATACTCGAAGCACTTGATGGCGTCCGCCGTCGTGCCCGTGCCGGAACTGTCGAGGAACTTGCATCCCACGATCTTGACCCGGTTGTTCAGACCGCCCATGCCGATGAGACCGGCAAAGTTGTTGGCCCGAGCGGCGATCGTGCTGGCCACGTGGGTACCGTGGCCGAAGTCGTCCATGGGGTCTCCGAAGTTGGCGCTTCCGCATCCGGGCCCACCACCGCCGGCACCGATCGTTCGAATGCCGTAGACGTCGTCCACGATGCCGTTATTGTCGTTGTCCAGGCCGTCGCCCGGGACCTCGCCCGGATTCTTCCACATGTTGGCCGCCACGTCCACGTGTGTGTAGTCGACACCCGTGTCGATGACCATCACCAAGACGTCCTGGGTGGTCGTTTGGTTCACGTCGGTCCAGGCACCCTGGGACTCAAGCGGGGGGAAGCACTTCAAGGGATCGTTGCAGGGGAGCACGCCGAGGTCGGGACGGCTGGCGTTGTTTCCGCCGCATCCAAATCCGCTGGGGCACAAGAAGGGGTCCACGTAGGTACACGGCGTCGCCATTTGCAGGTCCCATGAGTACGTAAACCACGACTTGCCATCGGTGTCCGGCGATTCGGGGTCACACTGGGAGAAGTAGCCGGGTGTGAGTGGATGCGTAGCCGTATCCCGAATTTGGACGAAGGGGTCATTCGGATAGGGCAGGGAGAGCAAATGCACGATGTAGTTGGGTTCGGCGTACTGGACAAGTCCGCTTTGCTGAAAGAGCTCGATGGCCCGCTTGACCGAAAGGTGGACAGGGAGCCGGACCCACTGGAGCCCCGGGACCATGCGGGATTCAAGGAGCACGGTCGTGCCCAGTCGTCGGTGGAGCGCCTGCACCTGGGCGGCTGGCACGTCCCGTTTGAAGCGCACGAGCACTTCTCCGGGCACGTAGGGCCGGTCGGCCTTTTTGTTTTCCCGGAACAGGTAGCCGAATTCGGGAAGGTCCTTGCCTTTTCCGACCCGAATCCGCTCAAACAAGGAGTTCCGGTCGGCCGGCGGGTCACCCGCCTGGGGCCGGGGTTGAAGCCCCAGGATGAGGGGCGTCAGCAGGAGGAGCCCCGGCAGGAACCACATCCAATGGAGTCGTTTTGCCCATGCCATGCCTGACCTCCCGATAGAGCTAAATAAAAGTATATTACTTAAATATAATTTTTATCTAAAAGAGGTGACAGGGGACCTTATGAGAGGTAAAAGGGAGAGAGAAAACCCCATCCCAAGGAGGTCCCCGATGGCCAGAGGACCTAACCCGCGAGATCCCCAGCTCCGAAAACCCCCTGCGCCGAGCAAGCCCTCGCTCCCCATGACTCACCCATTGCTTAGGGCCTCTGCCACACCCGGCCGGGCGCCCCCCCTCTTTGGTAGAGAGCATACTCAAATTCATTTAGACCGTCAAGTGCTTGCAAATCCCCGTGGGCGGGTTTTTCGAAACATGAGACGGGCATTCCGCCTGGTACCAGGTACCGGGTACCTGGCACCCGAGACCGGATCAATGCCGAGGGCCGAACACCGAGCGCCGAAGACCGAGCCTGGCCGCCGGAAAACGCGCACACGGGTTTGCATCCTGTCGTTCGCATCTTGTATCCTGTAGCTTCCATCTCTCCCGCGTCCCGAGCCACCCATGGGCGTCTGGTACATGCCGCCGTTTGAGCTCGTCCGGCCCCGGGACCTGGACGGGGCCTTGAAACACCTGGCCGACTGGGCGACCGACACCAAGATCCTGGCCGGCGGGACGGACCTCCTCCCCAGCCTGCGTCAACGCCTGTTCGAGCCCCGGTACCTCCTGGCCGTCGGGCACCTGCCCGAACTCCGGGGCATCGTCGGGGAGGCCGATTGGGTCCGGATCGGAGCCGCCGAAACCCTCAACGCCGTGGTCGCGCATCCTCAACTCGTCGCGGCTTTCCCGGCCCTGACGGCGGCGGCCGCCGCCGTCGCCGCCTATACCATCCGGAACATGGGAACCCTCGGCGGCAACGTGTGCCTCGACACGCGATGCCACTGGTACAACCAGTCGTACTTCTGGCGGAAGGGGATCGGATTCTGCCTGAAGAAGGACGGGTCCGTGTGCCATGTAGCCCCGGGGGGCCGTCAGTGCTGGGCCGCCTATTCGGGCGACACGGCCGCCGCCTTGATGGCCCTGGAGGCTCAGCTCCGGCTCGTCTCTCCGGGGGGCGAGCGCCTCGTCCCGATTCGGGAGTTCTTCCTGAACGATGGCCAGCGGCGGTTTGTCCTGCGGCCGGACGAAATCCTCACCGAGGTCCGCATTCCCCGATGGATGGCCGGATACCAGGCCCGCTATTTCAAGTATCGGGTCCGCCAGGCCGTGGATTATCCCCTCGTCGGCGTCGCCGTCCTGGTCCGGACGTCGGGGCCCCGGGTCCTGGACGTTCGGGTCGGCTTAACGGCCGTGAATCCCATGCCCCAGTTTTTCGACGTCCCGAGTGAGTGGCTCGAGGCCCCTCCCGAGCTCTGGGTCGAACGGGTCGCCGAGGCCGTCGCCCGCCGGGCTCGACCGCTGAAGACGAGCCTTCTGGTCAGCCCGGCCTACCGTCAGTACCTGGTCCGGGTCTTTGTCCGGCGGGGACTTCGGTCTCTTTTGGCCCTCCCGGCGGCCGCGTGAGGCAGTAGGGCCATCGGGTAGGGGGCTCCATCGCCGCTCCGCTTGCCCTATTGCCGTATTGCCCAATTGCCCGACTGCCCTGTTAAGATATAGATGCAGGATGCATACCCGGTGTGCGCGTTTTCCGGTGCCGGGCTCGGTTCTCGGTGCTCGGTATCCGGCCCTCGGCCATGGAAGGATGAGGGGCAAGGGAGATACGACTTTCCCCGCATCCTTCGTCCAGGCCGAGGGCCGAGAACCGAAGGCCGGACACCGAATCCGGTACCCGGAACCTGGTACCCGGAACCTCTGCACCCTTCCCACATCTCAAATTTTAACAAGGCCCTACTGCCTCTTGGGAACCCTACCGGGGCGGCTTGGCCTTTTCCTCCTTGGGGGGCGGCGGGGCCGCCTGGGCCGCCTTCTCGGTCAGGCGACGGTACTGTTCGGCCAACTCCTGATGACGCTTCTTGAGTTCGTTTAACTCGTCGATCATGCGCTGAATCTGCTTTTTCGCCCGTTCCTGCAGGACGGGGTCGCTTTCCTTTTCGGCCTTGGCGATCCGGGCGTTGATGTCCTCGACCATCCGCTGGATGCGGGCCTCTAACTCCCGGATCTGGGCCAAGAGTTTGTCGGCCTGGGCCTGGAGGTCACTGGCCGGCGAAGCCGTCGAGGCCGCCTTCTCGCTTTGATCCCTGTGTAGGCGTTGGATTTCCTGATAGACCTGGGCCATCTGCTGGCGGATCTTCTGAGCTTCGTCCATGTAAGCGCTCTTCTCCTGAACCGTCGTGGCCCGATTCGCCTTCTCGACGACCTCCACGTAACGCCGCATGAGGTCCATCAGTTCTTTCTGTTTTGCCGAGAGGTCCGCCAGACCGGTATCTTGGGACGTCGCTGGCGGCGTCGGGCCGGTCGTCTGGGTCGCTCCCCCCAGACCGACCAAGCCGAGGATCAACCCAAAACCAAGTACCCGCATCCACGACCGATGCCACATCGATCCTTCTCCTCATCCCTCCATGCCGGGGACGTTGCGATACCGGACAAGCCAGTGGATAGCCTTTACTGGACCCGTCGGACACCCCGTAGGAGCGGCAGGGTTGGCGTTGAGTTCGGTGCCGGAGGTCCCGGGACAGCGGGCGCTGCAATCCGGGCTCCATAACCGGCTTGGACGACGACGAGTTTGCCGGCGACGGCCGTAATGCTCGTCACGGGTCCGAAGCCCAACTGCTGGATAGGCTGTTGGACCTGCGGCGGGCTCGCGAACCGGACGAAGCTTCCACCCCCGCCGCCTCCGCCGCCCGTCGTAAAGGCGAAGGATACCGGGACCAGGTACGTCCGACCGGCGCACAGCCCGAGTTCTTCGATGAACTGGCTCGGGTCCATCAGCAGAAAGTAAGCCTTCCCACTCGTGGGACCCCCACCGCCGGTCGCCGCGTCCATGACGACCAGGGGCCGTGTGGTCGCTCGCGTAAGTGACGAAAGGGTTACGGTACTGTCCACATCCCCGTCGCCGTCGGTATCGACTTGAAAAGAAGTATTTCCGATACGGAGTTCAAAGTGCTGGGTCGATGGGCTCGTCTGCTGGATGTCCCGCGTGTTGGGGTCTACGTCGAAGATGTCCAGCATGATCTTCGTGCAAAAACCGTTTCCGCCCGCATCGCAGAAGCAGGGGGGTTTGTTACCAGTCCCGCAGAAAGCAGGGTTCGAATTGTCGTTGATGTCGGAATCCGTCTCGAAGATCGAGCCCGTGACGGTCGCCAGCATAAGGGCCTGCTTACCCCGGGCATGGACGACCGAAGGCGTAAAGTAAATGGGATTCTTCTTAGGATCGGTCGGGGGTTGGGTGAAGGGGAGGTTCAGCGGCGTCGGGTTGTTATCCCGCCACAGAAGAGCATTTTCCGGGAAAATGTTCTCCACAAAGACCCGCCCAGCCGTATCCGGGACAAAGGTATGCGTGTTCGGCATGTCGGCCGCCGAGAGGTCGACCTCCGAGGAGACGAAGGCTTCATGGCCGTAAACGTGGTAGGGGACGCAGAAGGGGTTGAGTCGACCTTGGTCATCCGTGCCCGCGGGGTCGCAGTTCACCGGCGAGGCGATGACTCGGCCGCCCTTTACGGTCTCTCCCGTATCGGCCGCCAGGAGAGACGTAAGGCTATGAACATGGGTATCGGCCGAGTCCGTCGTGACGACGCCCACGATCCAAAGGGTCAGGTACTGATTCTGTAATTTCGGGGATATCCGAGTTTCCCGGCTGGGTCCGAGGGGAACGGCATTCCAGACCTTGTCGCCGTAAGACCCGGCTGGAGCCGTCCAGTACCACAGGACCTGAAAGGGCGGTCGGGCTTCCGGGTTGTTCGGGTCCAGGCGGCTCGGGTCCGTCACGTCCAGGGCGTAGAGGCCCGGAATGGTCGGTCCCATCGGGACGTACAGGACCGTCCGCCAGCCGGGCGTGCCCAGCGTCGAGTCTCTCCACCGAATCCAGATGTCGGCCGAATTCAGAGGCGCCGCCATCGTCCAGATGTGCTGGTCGAAGTTGGGCGGCTCGGCCTGACCCGTCGGAATTTTGGGATTTTTCAAGAAATTCTGGAACATCTTCACGACACTGGGGAAGGCTTGCGGCGGCAGGAAGGCGAAGAGCTCGATCGGCGGAGACGCCGGGTCGCTGGGGTCGTGATCGGCCCGAAAAGCATGGAGGAGGCCGTCGTTGGCGGCGACGTAAGCGATGACCGGCCGGTTGCGAAACTGCTGGTCAAAGGCGTCCTTCGGCGGGACGGTCTTAAGGGCGTAAGTCAGGGGTGTAGCGACGACCTGGGTCGAACTCCCGATGACGTCGCCCATGAGCCACGCCCGCTTGTTGCCCTGACCGTCGCCGCCGAGGATAAAGTCGATGAGCATCCGGACGTCCTGATCGTCTGTGTCGGCCGTCTGGCCGTTGCCGTTGAAGTCCAGCTGAGACCAATCGACGACTCCCCCAAATTTGCTTCGAACCCAGGCGACCGTCGTCGAGTCCTTCCGGAACATCTTGAGGGTTCGGCAGGCGACCGTCGGACCCGTGGCGGCGTTCCCGACGGCACATCCGGGGTCGACCGTATAAATGCGTCGGTTGTAGTCGTTCTGGGATGGATTCGCCTGGTCCAGGAGCGAACAGGCGGCGTCCCATTTCAGGTGGAAGTGGAAAGTATTTCGGGGGTCGTTGGGGTCAGGACTCACGCAGGTCGTCGTCCCGGAGGTGACGATGATCCGGGGGTTCTGCTGTTTCAGGACGTTGCAGAGTTGGTCAAAGGTGAGGTTCGAAACGTCCACATGGGTCGCCGGACTAACGTCATCGCCGCAGGGGGCGACCTCCCATCGCCGGAGGGTCCCTTTCCAGCCGGGGATCTTCGTCGAGGGGATGAAAACGGCGTTTTGGAAAGACGTCCCCCGGGCCTCGATGGACGTCACGGGGATGGCCGTACTGTAATCGCCGGCCAGGATGCCGGCGATGATCTTGTTGAGGGCGGCGTCCAATTCTTCAGGATTATTAGCGAAAAACGCATAGTTTTTAGACGGGTCAAAGGGGGGTAGGGGGTCATTCAAACTAACGCCGGCGTCGTCGGCCGACGCGTCCGTACGGCCGTAGTAGGCGTCCAGGTTCAACTCACAGCGGGAAACCTCGGGGCTGATGCCGATCACGAAGGTCTTGACGGGACGTCCCGGCTGGTCCGTTGTCTGACACCCGGAGGATTTATCCGGGAGGTTCCGGAAGAGTTCGTCCGTGCGGCCGGGCGGGAAATAGACGGTCTGCGGCGTCGGCGGATGATTCGTCGTGTAGCCCGGACAGGTGTTCCCCCATTCGTCGCCCGGCCGCCCATCCCTATTGATATCCGGATTACAAACGTTGCTTTGGCCGTCGGTGATAAGGATCGTGTAGTAGGGGCGCTGACACGCTTGACCCCGGGCGTCCTGTCGCCAGAACTGGTTGATTTCCCCCTTCACGAAGTTGAGGCCCTGCGAAGTCGGCGTCCCGCCGCCGGGAACGGCATCGGTCGGGGCATTCCCCCCACATCGGGGAGAATTATTACTCGTCTTCATGTGGTTTTGAATTGATTTAACTGTAGTATTATTATTGTTATCGGATGGTACGATGGGGACGAAACGGGTGGCCCGGGCTTGGGAGTCGCTCCAGAATCCGCCCATTCCCCAGTACATCGTGTTGATGTTCTTAGCCACCAGGTCCAGGGGGTCCCGTCGGGCCGTAAAGCGGGGGTCCCCCACGGGCTCGTCCTGGGAGGGCGGGCCCGTCCACCCGCCTCTCCAACCCGGACTACCCGTAAAATCCCAGTAATGACCATTCGTCGGACCCCCTCCAGCTGGGAAACGGTAGGCAATGTTGCCGACGGCGTCGACGCACTTACAGACCGATTGGCCGGCCACGGTCGCACAGGCATCCGACGGAAGGGTCGCATTGGTACATTTGTATGAAGACTGGCCATAGGCCGGGTCGTTGAAATCTCGGGGCCGCAAGTTTTTCAGTTGGGGGACGACGTCGTAGATGACGACGCAGTTCCCAAACACGTTCTTGACCATGGCCATCCGGGAAGGCGGTAGGAAGTACCAATAAGAAAAGGCACCGGAGGTGGAAGCCCTCACCCAGTAGCCGTTTCCGGTACCCTGGCGGGGAGTCCCACCCGTATCGACCGTGAAATCGGCCGCAATGCGGGCTTTCAGGGTACTGCTCGCACCCGGTGGTTGCATCGATACTTCTGCCTTACATCCTGCACGATTCTTAGCACTACAAAAAGAACAGTTAACCGGGCCCCCACAAATCGCCGGCCAGCCCATCGAGCCGCTGGTGTCCAAGAGGATGTAGACGGCCGGCTTCTCCTTGGCCTGCACGAAGATGATCCGGAGCGGGTCCTGCCGGGCCTGGAGGTGGGTCCCCAGGCCGGCCCAAAGGACGCCGCCGACCAGCAGGGTCATCCATGCCGACGTCTTCGTCTTTCCCGTCATTTCCGACCTCCGAGTGATCCCAAAATCCCCGCCCCGCACGTCCGTGTAGGACGGGATCGGGGAACTCCCGTTCTTTCGGAAGATTACTGCCCGACGACGGGGCCTCCGGCTCCTCCACCCCCGCCACCCGACTCGCAGGCCCCTGTCAGCTCCGGCAGGGCACAGGGGTTGCCGATGATCGTCCGGCGGCTCAGGTCAAAGGCCAGGACGGTCCGGACTGCCGCCGTCGCCAGGACCCCGCCCGTCTCGGAGACGGCGATGAGCTGGATGTCGCCATTGCTATCTTGGAAAGCGTTGGTGTCCCCGTCCTGGGGGTCATCCCGGACATACAGCGTGATGCGGTTGGGGCTCAGCGTGTTATCGGGCAGGACGACTTGACAGTTGCAGAAGCGGGCGGCGTCTGCACATCGGAGCCGAAAGGGGTTCTGCGCCTCATTCCCCAAGTTCCAGCCCGAGCCGCCCGGCGACGGCAGGACGCGCCCCTTGCATTCAAAGCCTTGAAAATCCGAAAGGCTTGCGGGAACCTGTTCCGGACAGGGGTTATTCGGCGTAGGCTGGGGCGGCGTCATACGGTTGCAATCGGTCGGTATCCCGGCCCCGTTCCCCAGGAGCTGATTCCAGTCGTTGAACTGCGCGATGGTCATCCGGGCGATGGTCAGATAGGCCGTTTCCACGTCGGCTGTGTAGAAGGCCTGCCGTTCCCGCTGGACCTGATAGGACGTCGTCCGCTCGATGGAGGCCAGCAGGACGAGGGCCAGCCCCAGGCCCAAGAGGATCGTGGCGATCAGGAGCGTCAGGATGAGAGCGACGCCCCGTTCGGAGTGTTTCGTCCCCGCCTGGAGAAGGCTCCATGAACCCCGTACGGGCACGTGGGAATTAAATGCACGGTCTCGTTTCATCCCATGCCCTCCTCCGGGTCTCTCAGAACCAGTCGACCGTTTCGTTATAAGCCAGGTTGCGTAGGATGGCCGAAGCGCACGTCGTGATGTAACGCCACTGCAGGGGGCCCATCTGGCTCGGGGTCGGCGGCGGGAGCGGTAGCGACGGGTCGCAAGGTGACTGCTCTCCCGGTACACGCGGTATACGGGGAGAGATGGCCATCGGGATAGGCTGGGCCGTGCTGACCGTGACCTGAAGGACGACGCTGTGCACGCGCCGGATCGTCGGAGCCGCGCCCGTATCGGCACACGTAAGATTCCCCCAATTGCCCCAGGGATAGCAGGTCTGGCTTGGATCACACTGGGGGTCAAAGCGATAGCATATCTGGAGGTCCTCGACGTCGCTGGCGACCCGAATCCACAGGGGTTGACCCGTGTTGGGATCCACTTCTCGGTTCCGCCGTAGCATCAGGAAGCGCCGGAACTCTGGGTGGTCCGGGTTCGTCGACGTCGGGTCGCGGAGTTGCCATACCTGATAGTGTAGGACCTGAGCGGGCGTGATGCTGATGCACTGGGGGCGGGTCGGAAGGAAAGCCGGAAGTGGATTATCCAGGAGGATCGTTTCCCCACATAGTCCCGCTCCCGCGCAGGGCCCGTTGTCGTTGGGTGCCGAGGGACGGCTACAACCGGTCGAGCAGTTCGGTCCCTGGATGACCGTGCGGACGACACAGCAGAGGTCGGCGGAGCCCAGGGGGCCTGTACAGACGGGAGGCTGTTGAAGGGGTACGGCTGTCGGAAGTTGAGCCGCGGGCACGACCCATCCGTCGGCCGGACATGTCCCGGGAGCGACCGGCCCGCAGACGACCACACTTTGACCGTTCCATGCGCCGTCGGGGTAGCCCGTCGGCGTGCAGACGTCCAGGCGGTTCCCGACGACGCAGTCCGTCCCCGGCGTGCACTGGGCCGCCGGCGGCGGGGGCGTGGCGCAGGTATCGCCGGTACCATTTCGGGGCCTTAGAAATCGCCGGTCCTGTACAGGGACCATCAGGACGATGCCGTCCGTAGTCGGAACTCGGTCGGGGAGGGCACAAAAGACGGGGTTGGCCCCGGGGCCGTCGCACCGGGGGTCCGGAAGGAAGGCGGCGTCCCGGATCATCTCGAGGCCCGTCATCTGGATGCTGTTGGTCAGGGTCGTGACGGCGATCTTCAGGTTTTGCTGGGCCTCGATGAGTGTTTCGGTCCGCTTCCGGACCTTCATCATCTGGGCGAAGGTCGTGAGGACCCCCACGATGACGATCAGCAGGAGCGTCATGACGACGAGAAGCTCGACCAGCGAAAAGCCGTGTCCCCGCACGGGGGATGCCGTCGCTCCGAATCCCCGACGCTTCATAAGGAACCTCTCACTGTACGTAACCGATGAGGACCTGCGGCCGCAGAGTCAAGGCTGGCGGGTAGGGGAATACATACATACGAATGATGCAGGGTTGGCCGGCGACACAGGCCCCCTGCGTTTGAGCGTGAAGGACTTCCCACACGATAAAGCAGTTGCAGAAGCGCATATCTGCCGCATTGGCGGCCCTCGGCCACCGATGATCGTCGTCTACGCTGTTCCAGCAAGACAGGTCCGGCGCAGGCACTCGACAGGCTGGCGGCAGGACCAAATTCCCCAATTGGGGCGGGGCCGCCGCTAAGGACAGGGTCATGAGCTGTTCCAACTGCCGTTGCCCAAAACTCAGCATCTGAGCCTGCCGCCCCGACGTGTTCTGAAGGCCCCAGGCGACCGAAAAGAGCTGGGCGATGCCCAGGAGGACAAAGGCCAGGATGCCCAGGGCGACGATGACCTCGATGAGGGTAAAGCCCGCCCGGACAAGGTCCAGACGCCTCTGACACCATCGCATGCGCTTTCCTCCCTGCTTCCTTACGAACAGGTCAGGTCGCTGGGGGTGAGGCCGGCACCCGTCAATCCCACACGGCCACCGCCCGAAACGCACACGCCCCGAAACAGCCGGGGGTCGTCCATCGGAAATTGGAAGTACATCTGGAGCGTCGGTTGATTGGGATCGATGAGCGCCGATGCTGGGAGCGTCTCAATTCGCCAAACGTCCGGACCCATCATCTCGAGACACTGATCCCCCCAGGGGCTTGCCGGAGCCGACGTCTGTCGACCGATCGTTCCCGTCGGGCTGATGACAAAGACCTCGAAGCCGGCATTTCCAAAGAAGACGTCCGTCCGGGGAGCCGTCGGTGCCAACCAGAAGTCCTGTACGTACTCGCAGAGGGCCGGGTTCGTCAGGTCCCCGGTGCATGCCGGGAGGGCCGTGTCGTAATTCCCCGTGATGTTATCCCAGTCGGCGGACCGAAACCCACAGTCACCGACGGCCAAACGGAAGCGGGCTATGCAGGCTAAGACGTTGACCGGCCCGGGAAGCCGGCGGAGTTGAAGGGAATCCGGACAGTCCTTATAAACCACGACGGCCATCCATCGGCCCGTCGAAATGGCCGAGAATTGAGCCAGTCGAAGGGCGGACCCGACCTGCTCGACGGTCTGGAAAAAGCGCTGGCGCCAGTACCACTGGATCATGCCGGGCGTCACGATGAGTAGGATGGAGGCCACGACAACGAGGACGACGGCGACCTCGACGGCCGTGAACCCGGCCGGGGAGGAGTGATGGAGTGACGAAGTGACGGAGTGACGGGGTGACGAAGTAGGGAAGGCACGCCCCATCATTCGGACGGAACGACGGCTTCGCATTTCCGGCTCCTGCCGAAAGGCCATTCCGACAGTCGGGTCATCCGACAATCCGGCAGTACGGCTATGATTCGAACATCTGGCTTGACCAATGGCTTGGACCCGATTCCCTTTCAACTGCGTAACTCCTCAGGGGCATTGAGCCCGGGCCCCCGTGTGCCAGGTCCCGGGTACCAGGTAATCCGAATCCGAGCCCTTTCTATCCTGCATCGTGCATACCCCATGTGCGGGTTTGGCTCGGTCCTCGGTGTTCGGCCCTCGGCGCGAATCCAGTACCCGGTGCCAGACAGCCGGTACCCGATGCCTGGTACCCGGTACCTGCCTTCGAAAAACCCGCACATCGGGTATGCATCCTGTCTCCCTTACCCATCACTCGTTACCCGTTACTCGTCACTTTTGCCCCTTGCAACCTCTGTGCCAATCCGGGGGCGTGTCGGGGTCCATCCGGAGTCGAGGGAACTTCCCGAAGGCCCCCACGTTTCGCCGACCCGTCCCGAAAGTGCAAAAAATTGCAGTTATCCCCGGGGAAGGGGGTCCAAAAAAGTGCAAGAAAGTGCAGGGACGGAGTGACGAGGTGACGAAGTGACGGAGTAATGAAGTGACGAAGTGATGAAGGGACGGAGTAGGGTAGGGGACGGGTGAATTGCCCTCAAAGCTCTAATGGATGCAGGATCAGGATGCATACCCGGTGTGCGCGTTTTCCGGCTCGGTCCTCGGTGCTCGGTATCCGGCCCTCGGCGTCGATCCGGTACGGGTATCGGGTCCCAGGTGCCGGTACCCGGGACCTGGAACCCGGTACCAGCACCTGTCTTCGAAAAACGCGCACACTGGGTATGCATGATGCAAACCCGATGTGCGCGTTTTCCGGTGGCCGGACTCGGTCTTCGGTGCTCGGTGTTCGGTCCTCGGCGTCGGACCGGCTCCGGTGCCGGATACCAGGTCCCGGGTACCAGGTATCCGGAATCCGAGCCATTTTTATCCTGCATCGTGCATCCTGTATCCTGCATCCATATCTTAACAAGGCACTATTGCCGTACTGCCGTATTGCCCCATTGCCTTACTGCCTTATTGCCTTACTGCCCCATTGCCCTACTGCCCTATTGCCCTACCCAATCCGTTGAAGTTCCCACAGCTTCCAGTACTTCCACCAGGCCGTCTGGGCCTGGAGAAGGGCGACCCACAGGCCCGGCCGGCCGTCCCGCCAGCCGCCCCGCAGGAGCCACGAAAAGACAAAGGCCCACACCGGCAGGACCCAGCGGTGCCACCACCGGCTTCGGACCCCGAGCTCGTAGAGGTCCCGGGCGCTCAGCGTCGTGTACAGCCGGAGCTTCCTCTGCACGTCGTCCAGGTCCCGGTACGTCTCGTGGATCAAATACCCTCGTAGGTAGGCCGTCCGGCCGTGGACCTCGACCCGCTCGTGGACCCGCCGGCCCCGGGCGACGAATCGGCCGGACGTCCGGCGAAACAATCGGAGCTTGAAGTCGGGCCACCATCCGCCGTGGCGGACCCATCGACCCCAGAAGAAGTTCCGGCGGGCGATCCAGTAACCATGCACGTCCGGCGGGGGATCGAGGGCGGCGATCTCGTCCAGAAGGTCTTGGGAGGGGATTTCGTCGGCGTCCAGGTGGAGGACCCACGGTCGGGTCGCCTGGGCGAGGGCCCAGTTCTTTTGCTCGACGAAGGACGTGAAGGGTCGGACCTCCACACGGGCGCCCCACCGACGGGCGAGGTCGGCCGTCCCGTCGCGACTCCCGCCGTCGACGACGACGACTTCGCCGACGGCGGGCGGCAGGGCGTCCAGCGTTCGGGGCAGACGCCCGGCCTCCTCGAGGGTGATCAGGACGACGCTGATGTCTTGCCAGTCCATGTTATGAAAAGTGACGGAGTGATGGAGTGACGAAGTGACATAGTAAATTCAGTATCTCATTGCTCCATTTGTCACCTCATCACTTCGTCACTCCATCACTTCGTTACTTCGTCACTCCGTCACTCCCATTCCAACGCCGTATTGCCGTACGGCCGTACTGCCCTTTATGATGTCAGCGGTTGGGCGATTCGGCAACGGAGGGTCTCCGATGCGTCCGATGCGAGTACTCGGGGCCTTATTCCTGGGAGCCGTCATCGCCGGCGGCCTGGGTTCGGTCCGAGCCGGCGAGAGTCACCCCTTCACGGTCCATGACTTGGTCGCCATGGACCGTCTGTCGGACTGGCAGGTCTCACCGGACGGACGGCACGTCGTCTTCGTCGTCAGCTCGGTCGACCTGGAGGGCAATCGGCGCCGGACGGACCTCTGGCTGGTCCGCACCGACGGGACGGGCCTACGGCGGCTGACGACCCATCCGGCCAACGACTGGAATCCCCGTTGGGCACCGGACGGAAAGACGATTTACTTTCTGTCGACCCGCTCGGGTTCGTCTCAGGTCTGGCGTATCTCGGTCGACGGCGGGGAAGCCGAGGCCGTCACGGCCCTTCCCCTGGACGTGGGAAACCTGGCCGTGTCTCCGGACGGCCGGCTTCTGGCCTTCACGGTGGAGGTCTTTCCCGACTGCGGCACCCTGACGTGTACGAAACAGCGCCTGGACGAAGCGTCCCGGCGGAAGGCGACGGGCCGCCTCTTGGACCGTCTTTTCCTCCGCCACTGGGACACCTGGAAAGACGGGCGCCGCTCCCATCTATTCGTCATGTCCGTCTCGGGAGGCGAGCCCGTCGACGTCATGAAGGGGATGGACGCCGACACGCCCTCGAAGCCCTTCGGGGGACCCGAGGAATTCACCTTTACGCCCGACGGTCGGGCCCTGGTCTTTACGGCCCGGGACGCCGGTCGGGAAGAGGCGTGGTCGACGAACTTCGACCTCTTCCTCGTCCCCGTCGACGGTTCGGCCCCGCCCCGGAACCTGACGGCATCGAATCCGGCCTGGGACACGACGCCCGTCTTTTCACCGGACGGCCGGACGCTGGCCTATCTGGCTCAGCGCCGCCCCGGCTACGAGTCGGACCGGTTCCGCATCGTCCTCCGGACTTGGCCGGACGGTCCGGAGCGCTGGTTGACCGAGGAATGGGACCGCTCGCCCCAGGGGATCGTCTGGTCCCGGGATGGAAAGACGATTTACACGACGGCCCCGAACCTCGGCCAGGTCTCCCTGTTTGCCGTAGACGTCTCGACGGGTCGGGTCCGGACGGTCGTCCGGGACGGCCACGTGCGGTCTCCCGCCCTCGCCGCAGACCGTATCCTCTTCGGCCTCGACCACCTGCGGTCACCCGTCGAGCTGTATACGGTCCGACCGGACGGCTCGGACCTCCGGCCGATCACTCGGATGAACGCCGAACGCCTCGCGGCCGTTCGCATGGGCGAGCCCGAGCAGTTCACCTTTCGGGGGTGGAACGACGAGACGGTGTACGCCTACATCGTCAAGCCCGTCGACTTCGACCCCTCCCGGAAGTATCCCGTCGCCTTTCTCATCCACGGCGGTCCCCAGGGCTCATTCGGCAACGAATTCCACTACCGGTGGAATCCCCAAGTCTATGCCGGAGCCGGCTACGCCGTCGTCATGGTCGACTTTCACGGATCGACGGGCTATGGGCAGGCCTTCACAGACTCCATCCGGGGTGACTGGGGCGGCAAACCCCTGGAAGACCTCCAGAAGGGCTTAGAAGCCGCCCTGGCCCGCTACCCCTGGATGGACGGCCAGCGGGTCTGCGCCCTCGGAGCCTCCTACGGGGGATACATGATCAACTGGATCGCCGGGCAGTGGCCGGACCGGTTTCGGTGCCTCGTGAATCACGATGGCGTCTTCGACATGCGTCTGATGTATTATACGACCGAGGAGCTGTGGTTCCCCGAGTGGGAGCATGGCGGTCCCTACTGGGCAAATCCCGAGGGTCACGAGAAGCACAACCCGGCCCTATACGTCGACCGGTGGAAGACACCCATGCTGGTCATCCACGGGGGCCTTGACTTTCGGGTCCCGGACACGCAGGGGATCGCCACCTTCACGGCCCTCCAGCGGCGGGGCATCCCGAGCCAGTTCCTGTATTTCCCCGACGAGAACCACTGGGTCCTGAAGCCGCAAAACAGCATTCAGTGGCACGAAACGGTCCTCGCCTGGCTGGACCGCTGGTTGAAGATGTAAGATACAGGATGCAGGATGCAAGATGCAGGATACAGGATGCACGATGCAGGATGCACGATGCAGGATGCAAGATGCAGGATATTACAAGGCGGGGCGATGGGTTCGTCGGACGCCCTCGATGAACTGATACAGCTTTCGGCTCAGGACCTCGTATTCCTGGATAAGGGCTT
>Ga0079992_123112_pt1 | contig 18304 bp, 21 predicted proteins | sample FaiFalFF_MnMetaG_3_FD_69197 | JGI IMG/M metagenome (GOLD analysis project Ga0079992, IMG submission 69197) | Freshwater microbial communities from Yellowstone National Park, Wyoming, USA - Fairy Falls B (FF_Mn_B) MetaG (SPADES assembly) (version 2) | ecosystem: Environmental > Aquatic >... | reverse complement strand
GCCGCCGGGGGAGGGCTCCCCCAGCAAGGCCGCCGCCGCAGCCAAAACCGCCATCGCCGCCAGAAGCCCCGCCGTCACAGCACGTCCTCCACCATGCCGCTGATGAGCCAGTAGCCCGCCGCCATGGCCAGAAAGGCCACCGCGACCAGGATCTGGCCCGGAAGGGACCGGACCACCGGGCTGTAAACCGGATCCACGACCAGAAAGGTCAGCAGCCCCACCATCACCAGCGCGATGATGCGCAGGCTGGAGATGGCGGCGTCTCCTTTCCCCCTCGCCCGCTCCCGGGCGTCCAGGAGCCGCGCCTGAGCCGCGGCGGAGGCCCTGAGGGCCTCCGCGAACTGGGCCCCGCCCGCCTGGCTGAAGCGGAACAGCTGGTAGTAGAGCAGCTCCAGGGAAGGGCTGATGAGCCGCGCCCGCTCCATCAGCCTCTCCCACGCCGCCGGCCCCTCCGAGGCCACCCGCTGGGCCGCCTCCGCCAGCTCGCGCCCCAGGGGGCTGTCCGGATCGGCCATGAGCAGAGTTGATGATGCGGCGCGCAGCAGCTCAACAGGGCTGGCCGAGAGGGCCATGAGGGCGGCGATCCGGTGCAGGGCCGCCGGCAGCTCCCGCTCCAGGCGCCGCCGCAGCGCGGCGACGCGGGAGTTCACGAAGGCCCGGGCGGCCAGGACCCCCACGCCGGCCCCTCCCAGGGCCGGAAGGAGCGGCAGGCCCAGGGCCAGGGCGCCCGCCAGCCCCAGCAGCCCGCCGGCGGCCAGGACGGCCGGATACGCCGCCGCCTCGCGGCCCGGCGGGACGCGCAGCCCGAGCAGCGCCAGCCGGTGCGCCAGCGAGCCGAACTCCGGCTCCGGAGGCGGAGCCGGCCCTTCCTCCAGTCCGGCCGCCCGCCGCAGGCGGCGGGCCCAGAAGCCGCCGGGGGAGGGCTCCCCCAGCAAGGCCGCCGCCGCAGCCAAAACCGCCATCGCCGCCAGAAGCCCCGCCGTCATCTACGCCCTCCTCCGGGTCAGCTCTCCGACCTTTCGAAAGCCCTCCGCCTGCAGCAGCCAGATCGGCGTGAAGGCCACGTCCCCGCCCTTCAGCTCCGGCTCCACCTGCCAGACCCCCAGGATGCGGCGCCGGCCGGCGGCGTCGTATCCCAGCTGCACGTAAACGTCCACCGCCTGGGCGAAGAAGTTCTTGGCCGCCTCGATGCGCACCCCGGCGTCGGCGAACATGATCACGCTCAGGCGGTGGACCGCCGCCTGAGGGCTCTCGGCATGAAAGGTGGTGAGGCCGGGGTGGTCGCTCATTTGTGCCCGGAAGAGGGCCAGGGCCGCGTCCCCCGTGCGCACCTCCCCCACGATGAGCCGGTCGGGCCGCATCCGCATCGCGGCGTTGACGCCGTCGGCGATGGTGTAGGGCTTCACCACGGAGCCGGGCGGGGCATGCCGGGCCTCGATCGTCACCACGTTGGGAAGATCGAGGAAGATCTCCTCCGGGTCCTCGATCTTCACCACCCGCTCCTCCCGGCCCAGCCCGTCGTTGGCCAGCGCCGAAAGCAGCGTGGTCTTCCCGGTGGCCGTCCCCCCTCCGATCATCACCCGCAGCCGGCGGCGGACGGCCGCCGTCAGCTCCTCCAGGAGCTCCGGTGGCGCGGCCCCCCAGCGGGCGATCTGCTCAATCCGCACCGGCCGCGGCTCGAACAGCCGGATGGAGACGGCCGGATACTTTCCGCCCCCCACCAGAACGGGGTGGAGGGCCTTGACCCGCCCGCCTCCCGGGTTGTCCGGGGTGCGGGGCAGCCGGCCGTCCACATCCGGGGTGGCCTCGGACAGGGCGCGTCCCTGCGGGCCCAGGATGGCGTCCAGGACGCGGAAGACCTCCTCGGGGGACGGCCGGACGTCGTCCAGCCGCTCGAAGCGCTGGCCGGACTTCCGGAGGGCCCAGACCGTGCCGTCGGGGTTGACGGCGATCTCGATCAGATCGCTGCGCTTCGGCGGCAGCAGCTCGTCCAGGAACCCGTAGCCGGCGATCCGGGACACCGCCGCCTCGATGATGTCCAGCCGCTGGGCCGTGGGGATGAAGAGGCCCATGGCCGAGGCGGCGGCGGAGAGGGCCTCCGCCGCCCGGGCCCGCACCCGCTCCCGCTGGGCCCGGGCGGAGAGGGGATCGAACTCGGAGGCCAGCTGCTCCACCACCGCCCGGAGGATCTCCTCGCGCGCCTGCTCCTCCATGCCGTCCCGGGCGTAACGGGAAAGCGGCATCGCTCACCTCCTCAGGATCCTCAGCCCCCGATTCCGCTCGCCCCCTCCGGATGGGGCGACGCCCCGGTAGAAGAGGTCCACAAGCCCCTCGACGGCCTTGCGGAAGGGGTCGCTCTTGAGGAGCGGTATCTCCCCCATGTTCTCCGCCGCCCGGACCTGGGGGTCGAAGGGCACCACCGCCGCCACCGGCGGCGCGGAGTCCCCGGAGACCTCCTGCAGCATGCGATAGAACGCGGCGGGGGAGATGTTGTCGTCTTTGGTGACCATGTTGAGCACGATGAAGATGTTCTCCCGGGGGATGGCATGCTCCGCGGCCAGCCTCCCGGTCAAAAGCCTGTAAGCCTGCAGGATCTTGTTGGCGTCGGCCAGCGTGGGCTGCGCCACCAGCAGCACCGTGTTGGCCACCAGCAGCGGCTGCAGCGTCCACTCCGAGGAGAGGTCCGGGGGGAGATCCATGACGACGGCCGCCCATCCCCCCATGGCCGCCGTCATCACCAGGCTGCGGATGGAGCCCCGGTCGGCCGGGTCCCGGCGGGCGACGGCCTCGGCCGCCACGTCGTCCGGAATGCACAGCAGCACATCCAGGGCGTCCTTCTTCTGGACGGCGGCGCGCAGCGACTCCAGGGAGGGGTTCTCGAAGAAGATGGACTGGTTCGGGTAGGGGGGCAGGTTGAAGAACACCCCGATGTCGTCCGGGCGGTCGAACCCGAGCAGAAGGGTCGAGATCCCCCGCCGGGCCAGGGCGTAGGCGAAGCTGGCGGCGAGGGTGGACTTGCCCACGCCGCCCTTCTTGGAGACGAAGGCGAAGAGCCTCAGCCCCACCGGCACGGGAGGACGGCCGGGATGGGCGGGCTGCGCGAAGGCCGGCGGCGCGGCCTGGGCGCGCAGGGCGCGCTCGGACACGGCCGCCTGGTAGAGGCGCTGGGCCGCCTCCGGCCACGACGGGACCTGGGTGACGAAGACGTCCCGCACGCATGGAGCGCTGCGCACCACGCCCTCGGCCGCCGCCGAGGAGGGCATCAGCGTCACCACCGCCACCCCGGGGAACCGCTTGAGCACGTCGACCAGAGCGTCCGGGCTGGGGGCGATCTCGCCCTGCATCAGCAGCGCCTCCGGCCGGAGGGCCTCCAGCTTCCGCTTGAAGTCCTCCCACTCGGTGGCCAGCCCCACCACGGCGAACCGACCCGGATCCCCCGCCAGGGCCGGATACATGCCCTGCAGGATCGTGTCGAGCCGGGGGGCGGCCATCATCACCGAGACCGGCGCGCCGTCGCTCATGGGACCACCTCCGTGGTGATGGTCCGGGTCGCGGAGACGGACGGCAAGAGATCGATCAGCCGGACCCCATAGCCGCCGGAGACGGCGGCCTCAGGGGGATCCAGGGCCAGGTGCGCCCGGCCGACGGCGTTGATCAGGGCCAGGGCCTCCGCCGGCGAGACGAAGCGCGTCTCCTCCCGCATCCCCACGTAGATCGAGATCGGGATGGGATCCACCGGCGCGGCCAGCACCACCACCCCCGACTCCGCCTGCCGCTGCGACGATGGGGAGACCGGCACCAGGCCGCCGGCCTGGGCGGAAGGCGGAGGAGGCGGCGCGTAGGCGAACTCGTGGTGAACGAAGAGGACGCGAAGCCCGCGCAGGTAGAGCCGGGCGTACGGCGTCGGAGGCTCCGGCTCCGGGCCGGCGGCCCCCGGGAGGGGGGAAGGCGCGGCGGACGGAAGGCTCGCCGACGGGATGACGCCGATGACCGAAACCCGGTCCCCCGGCCGCAGCAGGCCGGAAAGGCCGGTCACCCGGTCGACGCTCACGGCGACGGCCACCTCGCCTTTCTCCAGCCGGAAGACCTGGGCCTCCCCGAGGGCCTCCCGGACCAGGATGTCTCCGGGCAGCCGCTCCGCCAGGGCCCGCTTCCCGACGGCCTCCGAGGGATCCCGAAGGGCTCCCTCGGGGACGGCGTCGGGATGCAGGGAAAGGACCTGGAGGTCCTCCGGCTGGATCACGGATCCGGCCAGGATGCGGCGGGACGCCGCCACCACGCCGACGCGGCGGGACGCGTAGGAAGCCGACTCACTGACCAGGACGAAGGCCAGCAGGGCCAGGGCGCCCGCCAGCCCCAGGAACAGCACGCGGTTTTTCTTCATCCTTCTCCTCCTCGCGGTAGATCAGCGCGATCTCCTCCGGGGAGAGTTCCGGATCCAGGACGCCTTTGCGCTCCGCATCGGTCATGCCCGCCTCCCGAAGATCGAGAGGATCTCCTCGTCCGTGGGCTCCGGGAGAACCACCATGAGCGGGCGGGTCAGGACCGGCTCCAGCCGGCTCATCTCGCCGTAGGCCAGGCGGACCAGGAACTGGCCCACCCCCAGGCGGCGGATGAGCCGCCGGTACGGCTCGTCCACAAAGCCCGCCTCCGACCGCTCCAGCAGGGCCATCGCCGCCCGGGCGTCCTCGGGGTCCTTGAGCTGCCCGATGAAGACGATGGAGCAGCTGGAGAGGATGCCCCTGGGAAGCAAGGACGGCGACTGCGCGATGACGTGCAGGTAGCAGCCGTACTTGGCCGAGTCGCGCCACATCACCGCGAACTGCTCCGCGACGTAGGAGCCGCCGCCCTCCTCCTCCGCGGGGGCCTGAGGGCCGTTGAAGATCTTGTTCGCCTCCTCGAAGAAGATCTGCATCGGCTGCAGCGCGCCCCCGGCCTGCCGGCGGGCCACCATGTCGCGCCACAGCCTCCATCCCATCCAGCCCAGCAGGAACGCCTTGCTGAACTCGTCCAAATCCGCCCCGCCCTCGATGACCGCCAGCCCCCACGGCATGGCGATCTCCTCGATCTCCACCGTGTCCTCGCCCGGCGCGTACTGGCGCGCCGCCGCCCCCTGGACCAGGGGGTGCAGGCGGTAAAGGATCCCCTCCACCACCCCCCGCAGCGTCGCGTCCCGGGCCGGGATGGCCCGCAGCCGCTCCTCCAGGGCGGCGTAGAGGTCCGCCAGGCCCACCCGCCGGGAGCGGTGCGCGGCCAGCGCCTGGCGCTCGAAAGGCTCCAGCTCCTCCAGGGGAAGCCCGGCGCGCCGCTCCTGCGGCAGGCCCCGCTCGGCCCGGGCCCGGGCGAGGACCTCCTCCTCGTCCTCCCGCGCCCGCCGCCACGCCGGCGGCAGGGCCGGGTCGTCCACCAGTACGCCGGCGTCAAGATACACTCGACGCAGCGCGTCCCGCAGCTCCCCGATCTGGCGCCTCACCCCCAGGCGGGCCACCGCGCCAAATACATCACAGAAGGCCCGCCACTGCACCTCCGGGTGGATCCGCCGGCCCACCTGGAGCGGGTTCCAGCGCAGGGGCCGCGGCCCTCCGGGGGACAGGGAATAGAAATCGACGCGCCCGGCCAGACGGGGCGCGACCAGCAGCGCCCGCCATCCCGCCCCGAAGTCCAGGACGACCGTCCGCATATGCCAGGCCGCGGTGGACTCCAGGGCCATCCGCATGGCGGCCACGCTCTTTCCGAACCGGGTGTCCGCCAGGAACGCGGCATGGGAGTAGCGGGCGCGCGGGATGACCAGCGGCGTGTCCGTGAGGTCTCCCGTCTCCGGGCTGTACTGGAGCCCCACCAGGATCCCGTCCTCCTCGGGCGGGTAGAAGGCCAGGGGCGGCAGGGCCTCCTGCATCGTGACGGCTGAGCCCTCCTCGAACAGCCCGGGCGCGGCGTAGGCGGCCGCCTGCTCGAACGTCAGCACGGTCCCCGCGGCGGATCCGCCCAGAGGATGCTGAAGCGGATCCGGGCAGCGGCACGGCTCCAGCCTTCGGGCGTGCTCGGCCGCGCAGCGCCCGAAGGCGGGGACGACGGGCGTGGGCACGTCCGCGCCGTGGAAGGCCTCCACGGCCAGGGCCGCGGCGGCCCGCAGCGCCTCCTCCTCCCGCACCAGAAGATAGGCGCTGCCCCGATACGCCCCTTCCGCCGCCGCCCGCTCCAGCTGCGCCTCCACCAGCCGCAGCAGGCGCGCCACCTGATCGATCTGGTCCTCCTCCACCTGCCAGGTCCGGGAGACGCTCCAGGAGGGGACCAGTCCGAAGGACCACGCCCCCGTCTCCGCGCCGCCGACCTGCTGACCCCTGGAGACGCCCTCGGCGCGGCCCGTGGTGTCGGCCGTCCCGACGGTCTCGGCCGTCCCCCGGGTCTCCCCCCGGGTCACCGCATGGCCCCAGGTCTCGGACCAGGAGCGCCCCCAGCTGTGGGAGCGGCTGTAGGCCTGGAACGTCCCCCACGCCTCGGTCGTGGCGTCGGTGGCCCCCTTCGTCTCGGCGCGGCTTTCGGTGCGGGCCGTCCCGATGGTCTCGGCCCGGCCGACCGTCTCGGAGGAGAACGACGACGTGGACGTGCTGGTGGAGACGATGTCGTGGGCCGGCACGACCGTCACCGTCCGGGACCCGGACACGGAGGTGGACTGGGAGAAGCCGTGGCTCGATCCGGAGCTCACGGTGTGGCTGCTGGATGTCGATGCCGTCGACGAGGAGGAGTTCGCCGCGCTCCAGCCGGAAGACGTGGCCAGCGACGCGCCGACGGTCCGGGAGCCGCCCGCCCCGAAGCTGGCGCTGGCCACGCCGGGGACGCCGATCTGGACGCCGGCGTCGAAGTTCGCCGAGAGGGATTCCGACGTCGTGTGCGTCGTCGAGCCGGACGTCGACTCCGTGCGCCCGACCGTGAAGGAGGTCCCCGAGCCGGCGGTGTGGGCCGTCCCGGCGCTGAACTCGACCGAGCGCTGGGACCCGGAGGTCCACCCGGATCCCACGGCGACGGACCGCACTTCGGGCACATGGGTCACGGACGTGGTCGTCGACGTGCTGCTGCCGGACGTCCTGGCCCAGGAGGTGGTCTCCGACCTGGAGACGGTGTCGGCCGTCCCCACCGTCTCGGCGCGGGAGTCGGCGTGGGAGACGGCCCGCGACCAGGAGCTGCCCCAGGACTCCGACTCCCCCCACCCCTCGAACCCGCCCTCCGAGCGCGCGTAGGAGTCGGTGACGGCCCAGGACCGGGCCTGGCTTTCGGTGTGGGACCGCGAGACGGTGTGGGCGCTGGAATCGGTCTCGCCCGTGCCGTACGCGTGGGCCGCGCTGGCGGCGCGCGCCACGGCCCCCACGATGGGGATCCCGATGGAGAACCCGACGGCGCGCTGCCCCCGGGCCCGGGAGGCCCACATCCCCGCCTCCCGGGCGATCCGCTCCAGCTGCCGCGTCAGGGCGCCGCGCTCCATCCGGTCGGCGAGGAACACGAAGAGGAAGTCCTTCCGCAGGGCGGCCAGTCCCCGGAACAGGATCTCGTTCTGCTGGCTGGCGAACTCCTCATCCCGGGCTCCCGTCTGGCCGTCCCGCCCCAGGCCCTTCGGGGCCGCCCGCGGGGACGGCTGGCCCAGGAGGGCGACGGCGTGGGGGAAGCTCGTGATGGCCTCCAGCAGCCAGCGCAGGTCCTCCGTGCCGGCGGGCTCAAGCCGGCTCTGGGGATAGGCGGCCCGGAAGGCCGCCGCCACGGCGGCGCTGCGGCGGGTCAGCTCCTCGCGGAGGGCCTCCTCGTCCGCCTCGCCCTCCGCCACGGCCCCGTAGAACTGGACCACGCCGATGGGGCGCGGGGTCCAGATGCCGGCGGCGAGATAGGCGAAGTCGACCCGCGCGGCGTAAAGGCCCCGCAGCATGGCCCACGCCTTGCCCAGCACATCCGGGTCCTCGCGGTATGAGACGGGGATGTAGGACAGGCGGAACAGCCGCAGCAGCCTCAGCCGTCCGCCGTCCCGAAACCACAGGTACTCCACCCCGCTGGGGCTGAACCGGATCCCCGCATCCATAGTCAAATGCCCCGCATGCCCGGCCAGGAGGGCTCGGATCCGGCGATGGCGTCCAGGAAGAACACGTCCCGACCCATCGCCGCCGCGGCCGTGTTGGCCAGGACGATCAGCAGCCACACGCAGGCGATGGCGCCCAAAAGCAGGGCGGCGGCGTCCCCTCGGGGGAAGACAGCGCTCACCCACCATCGCAGCGCCAGAAAGACGACGTTTCCGGCGAACCCCAGAAGGCAGTGCCGCCGGGCCGCCGGGCGCATGGGCGGGTCCAGGCTCATCAGGCCCGCCACCAGGCCCACCAGGCCGATCCACCAGGAAACGGCTCCCAGGATTCGATCCCGCGCGCGCATCCCTCTCCTCCTCTCTTGTGGATTCCGTCTCACTCCACCCCGCGGGTGCGGAGGATCCTCACCCGCTCGGCGATGGAGCGGAAGGGAGCATCTGGAAGGGGATGGGCCAGCAGCGCCTGGGCGATCAGCGAGACGTACGCCGCCGGCAGCACGAACCAGAGCGCGATGTTGGCCATCGTGGTCACGTAGGAGCGCGACTGCGCCATCACGGCCCTGGCCTCCTCCACGCCCCCCGCCAGGGCCGCCCAGGCCTCGGGCGGGATGGAGGCGGTCATCCGGGCGTAGGCGGCGTAGAGGACGGCGGCTCCCGCGTAGAGCAGGATGCCGCTTTTGGCGCGCCATCCCAGCCCTTCCCCGCCCGCCGGATCCAGGAGCAGCGCCGGCGGGATCAGGGACCACATCAGGGCGATCAGGGCCGGAACCGGCGGTGGGACCAGCAGGGAGGCCGCGATGGAGGCGGCCAGGGCCGCGCCGGTGAAGGCCCGCTGGGGGATCGGGACGTCCCGGCGGGCCTCCAGGAGGGCCGCCGCCGAGGCCATCAGGGCGGCCGCCGCCGCGGCGGCATGGTCGATCAGGGCGTAGGCCAGAACCAGCAGCCCGTTTGCCTCATAGACCGCCAGCCGCCGCGCCAGACGGGCCGCGCTCCCCCCCGCCGCGCGGGCCTCCGGGGCGGCCCGGGGAGCGGCGGAGGGGGCCGGCCGCCACCTCCCGGCGGCCGGCTCGGAAAGGCCCCAGCGGGCGATCAGCCCGGGCCCTCCGAGGGCGGCGTCCAGGACGCTCCAGGCCCCGGCCCCCAGGGCGACGGCCAGGATCATCATGCCGATCCACCCCAGCGCCCCCCTCACGGCGCAGGCCTCCCGGACGCATGGGATCCGCCGAGGGCCGCTCCGGACAGGACCCGCGAGGCCGGAAGCGAAAAGGAGGCCGTCCCCCCGCCCGGCAGCGGGTTGGGGGAGAGGATGTCCGAGACGCAGTCCGCCAGCCGCCCGCCGTCCCGCAGCCAGACCGCGACCTGCGGATCGTAGGCCGGAACGCCGGAGGCGTTCCGAACGGATCCGGAGGCCGTTGGCCAGCCGGAGGCGGAAAGGGAGACGGATTCAACCCGCACGTCCGGCCAGGCCGACGGCGACGCCGGCGCATAGGCGACGCGGACGGTGTAGGTCGTCCAGGACGAGAAGGAGACGGCCCTGAAGCACGTCCGCTCTCCGGGCCGCAGGAGCCAGGCCGCCGCGTCGGCCGTGAGGGTCTCGACGAGGCCTCCGCCGGCGTCGCGCAGCTCGATGACCGCCCGCACGCCGGACACGGCCTCCGAGAGGCCGTTGGCCACAAGGCCGACGAAGGTTTTCCCCCAGCCCTCGTCCCAGACCTCCACCTCGACGGCCTCCACGCGCCCGGAGCCGCACCCCGGCCCGCAGTCCTTGAGAACGAGGGGGAGATAGACCCGGCGCGGCGTGGGCGTCGGGTCCGGGCTCCCGCGAGCCCGGCCCGGCGGAAGAAGAAGCCCGCCGAGCAGCCCCGCGGTCAGGGCCAGGCCGGCCGCAGGGAGCAAGAACGACCACCGAGATGTGGCCATCGCTCCTCCTGAAAGCAAAAAGCGCCCCGCGGGGCGATCCCCCCGCAGGGCGCTTTCTTCGCCTCCAAGTTTACCCGCGTCCCCCGCCTCTGTCAACCGGTTCCGCCCCCGGCGCCTAAGCGCCGAATCCCCCCATCCCCCCGGAGATCCCCCCGGATCCCGCGGCGGTTCCGCCCCCGGATCCGGGCTCCAGATCCGGGATCCCCCGGACGACGCGCCAGAAGGCGGCGGGGTCGCGGGGCTGGCGCTCCACCAGGTAGGAGAAGTCGGTGACGGCATGCGGCGCGGAGATCTGCGCGATGACGGCCAGCAGCCGCTCGGCCGCCTCGGGGTCGACGGCCACCACGGCGATCAGCCCCCGGGCGGCGGCGATGGCCCGCCACTTGTCCGGATCGTGGGCGAGGGCCCGCTCCACCTCCACCGACATCACGAGGGAGCCGGAGCGGAGGATCAGGTCCGGCGAGGGGCCGGGGACGGCGGGGCGTCCTGGGATGGAGACCCGGTATCCGGCCGCCTCCGCCAGCTCGCGGGCCCAGACGCAGAAGGCCGCGTGGGCCACCGCGCCGGGGTGGGCGGAGAGGAGCAGGTCGGCCTCGGAGGGCTCGGGGTCTCGCCCGAAGACGGCGCGGAAGGCCTCCTCTCCCCTCGGGGACAGGGAGAAGAGCGAGAACGGCGCGGCCGGATCCCGGTGGACGCGCAGCAGCCCCAGCCGGACGCAGCGGTCGAAGGCCCGAGAGATGCTGCCGCTTTTCGGGCTGATCCCCAGGGCCGCCCCCAGGGCTTTGGCCAGCCTGGGTCGGCCGCTCAGGCCGTATCGGCCGATCAGGCCGACGAGAAGCGCGTCCTTCTGGAAGAAGTCCTTCTGAAACATCGGCGGGGGGCTCGCTCTGCGGATGATCTCCATCAGCTCCCCCGCGTCCGCCGGAGGGGCCGGATGGGTCTCCGGCCAGGCCTCCGGCTCCGGTGCCGGATCCGTCGGACGGGCCGCAGGTGGCGGCTGGGGGAGCGGCTCCGCCGCCCGGGCCCGCAGCCGCTCCACCTCCTCCCGCAGCCGCTCCACCTCCTCCCGCAGCCGCGCGGCCTCGCCGTCGGCGTCGGGCGCGCCGGGACGGGGAGCGGGGAGCGCGGGGGCCCGGCCCCAGGACGAGCGAAGGACGGAGATCAGCCAGCGCGCCGCCTCCTCGGGCGACGACGGCAGCGCGCCCGACCGCAGCCGGGACTCGTACTCCTCCTCCGCCGCGGCGGCGGCCACGGCGAAGAAGGCATCCCGCCAGCGGCGGGCCATCTCCTCCGCCGAGCGGCGCAGCAGCCGCTCGGCCTCCAGCAGGTCATGCCAGAGGGACTCTACGGACATTCCGGGAACCTCTCCAGCGCGCACAGCCCCTCCAGGGCCAGCCGCCTCCGCTCCGGGGACGGCTCGCCCAGCCACATGGCGACCCGACGGACCGCCTCCGCATGGCGGTCCGCCTCCTCCAGCAGCCGCCGGCGCCGTTCGGCGTACGCCAGCGGCGGCCGCAGGCGGGCCGCCTCCTCCCGGGCGTCAAAGACCAGCCGCAGGGCCCGCTCCAGGCGGGCCGAGCGGGAAAGAAGCGGATCCCGATCCTCCAGCGCCCGACGCGCCTCCCGACGCGCCTCGGCCAGGCGGCCCAGAAGGCGCGCCTCGGCGCGCTGGAAATTGATCGCGGCGCGGACCTCCGGAAGGAGAAGGATCGGCTCCCCATCCTCTCCGATCGGAGAGGACAGGAAGCCGATCAGGCCCAGCGCCAGCAGGACGATCGCCGCCGCGGCGGCCATGACGGCCGGATGGCCCTTCATCACTCGCCCCCCCCGATCACGGCAAGCCCGCCCGGATCCTCCACCACGATCTCCCACAGGGTCCGTCCGTTCGGCCGCCGCTGCCGCAGCCTACCCTGCACCACCACCTGGCGCCCCTCCGGCGCGGCGGCCAGCCTCAGCGCCGTCGGGCCGTACCCGACGACCACGAAGACCCCGTCCTCGTTCTCAATCACCAGCCGGGCGAAGAGCCGGCCGGTGGCCGGGATGATCTCCGCCCGGCGCTTTCGGACCACGCCGCTCAGGATCGCCGCGTTCATCCCTCCCTCCCGGCGCGCCAGCGCCCGGCCCGCCGGGCGATCCCGGCGGGAAAGCGCCGGAGAGCCCGGCGGCGGCGGGAAAGCGCCCCCTCGACTTCTGCGGACGGCGGGACGATGGGGATCTCCACGCCCCCCACCCGCTCCGCCCGCACCCGCCGGAGGACGAGCCGCCCTACCAGCCACACAAGGATCCCCAACGCCTTCGCCGCTCTGGCCATGCCGGCGCCTCCATCCGAATTTTTCGGTAGCAACAAAAATGCACGATTTTTGGCGCTACTAAAAAATCAGCCGGGAGAAGGCGTCCAGGATCTCCTCTTCGGAGGGGCCCTCGTGGGACGCCGCCAGGCGGGAGAGGTCCGCCCCCCGGAGGGCGGCCCGGACGATGCGGGCCCGCAGGCGGGGGGTCGCCAGCAGGCGGATCAGGTCGTCATCCTCCCCCGGCCACAGGCGGAGGCGGATGTGCACCACCACCGGGCGCCCTTCCTTCCGCGGCCGTCCCCGCCGGCCCATCAGGCCTCCCTCCGCCCCGCCTGCTTCCGGGCGAACTTCAGCAGGCCCCTGGCGGTGGCCATCACGGGATCATCCGGGATCCAGATCCGGTCGAACCGCCGGGCCAGGGCAGGGCCCAGCAGCAGCGCCCCGCCTCCCACGGCGATGATCCGGGCGAAGCGCCGGAAGGCCTTCCCCCACTGGCGCTCGATGAACCCGAGCACCTCGCGCTCCCAGACGGGGAGCGCTTCCGACAGGTCCAGCTGATGAGCCCGCAGCCGCTCATCCAGCTCCGCCAGCGTGTAGAGGCCGTCGGGGTTGAGCAGCCCCAGCAGCCGACGCACCCCCAGGGTCTCCCCACCGGTCATCCGCTGGACCAGCGCCCCGGACCGGGAGACCAGGAGATCCACGGTGTTCATCCCGATGTTGAGGACGCCGACTTCCCTCTGGAAGTCAGCGCGGCGCTCCGGGATGAAGGCCCCGGAATCGTCTAGAAAGTAATCGAACAGCGCCCCCACCGGCTGGCCGGTCACCCCCACCTCCGTCACCTCCACCGCCCATTCCCGCCCCCGGGCGGTCCACCGGTGGAAGCCCCGGAGGAAGGCCTTCACGGCCCGCACTACGCCCTCGGCGTCAGGACCGGAAAGCACCTCGATAGGCAGCCCCACCATCAGCCGCAGCGGCCCCTCCAGGCCGGCGGCCGTCAGCGCCCCATAGAACAGGGCGCGCATCTCCGGGCTGCCGGCGAGGCGCTCGAAGTCCAGGTTCTCCACCGGGCGACCCCAGTCATGCGCCCCCTCCCCCACGAAGAAGCGCGGCCCATCCGGCAGGGCCACCTCCAGCGGTGGCTTGCGGGCCCGAAGGCCTGCTATCGAGCGCACCGCACGCCCTCCATCCGCGGCCACGGCGGAGGGCAGCAGAACCGTCCCCCCCTCAAAGGCCAGCTTCACGGCTCCATAGCCAGGATCAAAAGCGGCCAGCATGGCTTCCCTCCTTCGTTTCCCGGATCATCCCGTATGCTCGCGCAAAAGCCTCCACGCAGTCCCGGCAAAGGGCCAAGCCCTGGATCTCCACCTCGGCCCACGCCCCGCAGCCGGGCGCCGCGCACACCCGGGCCGGCGAGATCCGCAATGGCCGGGCTCCCGTCTCCGAAGACCAGGACCAGCTCCGGCTCTCAGCCATCATTCCCCCCCTTCGACGAGCTCCTCCACGGCGGGCGGCGGAGCCTCCGGTTCGGGATCTGGATCCGCCCCGCACCAGGGGCACGCCCCCTCCCGGGGGGCCAGCTCCCCGCAGGCCGGGCACTCCCGGATCCAGGCGCCGCATGCAGGACATGAGTTCCGCCACCGACCCGACACTCCCCGGAGATCCTCCCCGCATAGCGGGCAAGGATCCACGGGATAGAACCGGGCGCCCGCCCGGGGCGCCAGCTCCCGGACCTCGGGACCGTGCTCGACCAGCGTGGCCACCAGAGCCCCCACCCCGCCGCCGGATGGCTGGATCCGGTCCGCCCACAGCCGCCACAACGCCCGAGGGCCCAGCCCGGAGGCCGCGACCGCCGCGAAGCCAGCCTTCCGGATGATCCCGATCTGCCGGGCCATCGCCGCCAGCGCCGGCGGCCCTGTCGCGCCCGCGCCATATTGTTGCACCGATGCAACATTGTCGCGCTCGTGCAACAGTGTTGCATTGGCGCAACTTAAATCTGGTGGTGGTGGTTTTTCTGGAATGCCCGGATCATGAATATATCCACCACCACCCAGGGTACCTCTTTTATCGTCCGGGATTGCATCGGTGCAACTGTTGCGCCGATGCAACAACCGCCGGGCGCGGGCCAGGTCGGCCTCGAAGGCCTCCCCCAGGGCGAGAAGGTTCGAGCCTCGACCCGACGAGGGGGACACCCCGTCTGGGGCTGAGCCCCCCTCCGGTCCACCTGCCCCCGTGGACACCCCGTCCGGGGCTGAGCCCACGGGCGCCAGCAGGCGTTTCCCCTTCCACCTCCGGGCGAGGAGCCTTTGAAGCCGCCGGTAGGCGACGGAGCGGTCCACGCCCGCCGATTCGGCGATCAGTCGGGCCAGATCGGCCCGAACCCAGACCGGATCACATCCGTCCCGGATCGCCTCCATAGCGGCCCCCCACAGGATCAGGAGCGTCGCCTGATCCTCCGGAGTCAGCTCCCCTGCAGGGCGGGCCAGAAAGGCCGGGACGTCCGCGATATACCACTCCGGAAGCCGGGCCCGGGCGATCCGCATCGCTCACCTCAGAACGGCGCCTCTTCGCTCTCCCCCTCCGTCGCCGCCTCCTCCGCCTCCAGGGCCTCCGGCGCCCCCTCCGGCCGCGGCCCGATGAGCACGATGCGGTCCGCCCGCACCTCGTAGGACGCCCCCGCCGTCCCGTCGGAGCGCCGGAAGATCCGCGGGTTCCCGGTCTCCGGGTCCGGCCGCAGGCGGCCCTCCACCAGCACCGGGCGTCCCTTCTGCAGGTATTGATGGGCGATCTCCGCCTGCCGCCCGAAGACCGACACCCGGAACCAGATCGTCTCCTCCCGCGGCTCCCCGCCGGCGTCCCGATAGCGGACGCTGCTGGCCATCCGGAACGAGGTCACGGGCGTGCCCTCCGGCGTGTAGCGCATCTCGGGGTCCGTCCCCAGATGCCCGGCGATGATCAGCCTGTGATACACGGCTCATCCCTCCTTTGGCATATCGGCACTACTGGCATATCGGCACAGGCCTCTCCGATCCGCCCCCGGATATCGGCATATCGGCACTACCGGCGCGCCCCCGATATCGGCACGCCGCTACGACTGTGCCGATATAGAGGACCCCGGATGTGCTGATATATCGGCACTATCGGCACAGTATCGGCACATCCCGGCCTCCGTCATCTCCCCCGCAGGCCGCAGGATGCGGCAGGAGGGGCACAGCCGGACCCCCCCCAGGCGGAAGAGGATGACACCTCCCTCATAGGGCGCCCATGAGACGTCCACCCCCGCCTGCCGCAGCTCCAGCACAGCCTGTTGGAAGATCTCCAGGGCCTCCGCCGGCGTAAGCGCGGCGGCGGATGTTTTCGAAGTACGCCGCCTGCCGCTCCGGGGGGAGGAGCGCGAAGCGGCCGCCGTAGCGGGCTTTCCTGCCTTTTCCATATCCCCTCCTCCACTGCCAGTATTTCCCTCGTTTGAGCACTTCAATACGCCACCCGGAGTCCCCCAGTCCACCCGGGTCCCAGGCGGATGGCATATCGGCAGTGCCGATATCCCCCCGCAGCGCCTCGATGCCGATATCGGCATATCGGCACATCACCGATATCGGCATATCGGCACATGGGGCCTCCGGCGTATCGGCATATCGGCACATCGGCGCTGCCGAGATCGGCACCGTATCGGCGCCCCCGGAGGCCTCCATCACCGCCTCTGTTTTGGGATGGGCCGGGTGTCCTCATCGTCCCGCTCGGTGTCCGGCTCAGGAGCGGCTCCGTTGGCGGAAGGTTTGGCCATCGGGGGCGGAAGGGGGCGGCCCACCGCCCGGGCCACCAGGTCCCGGGCCATCGCCTGAGCGGCTCCTTCCACAATCTGGTTCACATCCGCCGCCTTTGCCGCCTCGGCGATGCGATTCGCCAGCGCCATCCGGGCCGCCGCCGCCAGCTCCATCTCCATGTCCCGGATCCGGTTGGCCGGATCCAGGATGAAGAGGATCGACCACATCAGCCCCACCAGAAGGGGCGTCGCCGGGGCCACAAAGTCGAGGTAAAGCCGCATCCACGGCGTCAGGGGGAGGCCGGCGTTCAGGTGGAAGTCCAGCACCGCATTGCCGCCCAGAAGCGTTAGATCGGCCAGGTAGAACGCCAGGGCGGCGATGCGGTGGACGCCTGGCGCCGTCCAGAAGTGGATGGCCAGCGGCAGCCCCACCGCCGACAGCTCCAGGGTGAACAGCCCCAGTAGGGCGAAGATCACCAGGTCCTCCCGAAGGCCGCGCACAAATAAGGAATAGTTGTGCACGCCGGCGTACAGCAGCATGCCGGCATAAACCGCAATTCCCAGGAACACGGCCAGGGCCTTGAAGGCCCGGCGCTTGGCCTCGCTCATGAGATCCCCAACCGTCGTCATGTCGTTCATGTCGCCTCCTCTTAAACGCGATGCACGCGATATACCCGGACGGGGAGCACGTCTTCCAATAGCTCCCCGCACACCTCGCAATACCACGCGCCCTCTTCCCGCACCCGCGGGTGAGAGCGGGAAATCTCCTTCCAGCCCTGCTCCCGCACGGCCTGCTTCGTCTTCTCCTCCGCGGCGCAGCGGTCGCACAGGGCGAGCAGCAGGATGTAGCCGCTGGGCGCCAGCGCCCCGGGGATCCCCAGCGCCACCGCTCCCCAGAACCCGGCCAGCATGTAGCCGATGGACGCCCCGGCCAGGGCGCCCATCCCGGCCAGGAAGGCCACCGGCCCCCAGGGAATCGGAGGCGGATCCACCAGGGGATCGTAGGGCTTCATCCCCGCCCCTCCAGCATCCGTCCCCAGCGGATCCCCGTGGGATCCGCCAGGCGGTGAAGCGTTCCCAGCAGGGCGAAGGCCAGTTCGGCCACCGTGAGCCGCCCGGGGGCGGTCTTGAGCAGCGCCTCGACCGCGTTCTGCACGTCCATCTGAAACAGCGACCGTCCCCCTTCCAGCCGCCAGCGGTCTCGCAAAAGCCGCCGCATCCCATCCAGGTAGAGCGGATGGGAGAGCAACGGAAAGGCGATGGTGACCACAGGACACTCCGTCCGGCGGTAGCCGACGGCCGCCGCCCGCCCCACGGCGGCGATGGGCCAGGCCGTGAGGGGCTCCCCGGCCAGATCGGCCAGGACGGCCTCCAGGGCCGCCTGGTCCAGCGGGGAGAGCCGGATCGGGCGCGGCGGATGCTCCGCCAGGACGGCGCTGCACCAGGCCATCCGCTCCGGGACGGAGGAGCGCAGCAGGATGGCCCGGTGGCCATAGGTGGCCACCTCGCCTTCCGGCCCAGTGGCCAGAGCCTGAAAGACAAGAGCAGTCTGAGTCGCGCTCAGGGCCATCACGGCTCCTTAAATGCGATACAACCGGACGGGGAGCACGTCTTCCAGAAGCTCCCCGCACACCTCGCAATACCACGCGCCCTCCCGCGCCCGCAGGTGGGAGCGGGAAACCTCCTTCCACCCCTGCTCCCGCACGGCGCGGGAGGTTTCCGGCTCCGCGGCGCAGCGGTCGCACAAAGCGACCACCGCGCCGCCCCGGGTGGGATCAACCCAGAAGCGCGGCATGGACGACCTCCTTTCGGACGAATCGAATCGCCTCCCGCAGCCGGGCCAGGCCTTCCTCCGTGGGCTCTACGGGGGTCGGCCACGCTTCCCATGGAAGGTCCTCTGGGATGCGGATCCAGCCGCGGGAGCGCAGCCGCTCGAGGGGCGCGTTCCCGAAGGTCTGGCGCAGGAAGCGCAGCGCCAGACCGGGATGGCGCGCGATGTAGTGAAGGCATTTCGCATCCGGAAGGCGGCGTCCAATTCCCCGGATCTCTTCCCAGGGAGCCTCCACCAGCGGCGCGGGCTCCCGAAACCGGCCCGCCAGGATCTCCTCCGCCCGCTCTAGGGCGAAGCGCCCGGCTGGGGTGAGGCCTCCCGCCTCATCCAGGAGGCCTCCGTCCCGAAGGGCGCGCCGCATGGCGGGGGGGGGGGTCTCCGGGGGCCGGGGCGCCCCCCCCCGGGAAAAAAGAAGCCCCGGGGATCGCCCGAGGGAGGCG
>Ga0079992_132819_pt1 | contig 18322 bp, 31 predicted proteins | sample FaiFalFF_MnMetaG_3_FD_69197 | JGI IMG/M metagenome (GOLD analysis project Ga0079992, IMG submission 69197) | Freshwater microbial communities from Yellowstone National Park, Wyoming, USA - Fairy Falls B (FF_Mn_B) MetaG (SPADES assembly) (version 2) | ecosystem: Environmental > Aquatic >... | reverse complement strand
CGGCCCGGTTCGGGAGCTTAAGCCGAAGGTTGCCATAAAGCGGGTGCTGCTTGAGGCGGCGCATCCTGCTGACCCTGATTTTATTTGCTCTGCTGCCAGCCCGACCGATTCGACCCGAACCTGGCCCCTCTAATCCGAGTTTGTAAGACAAGCCCCGGGGCGGTTGACAGGCGTTGGGGCTTTTTGGTAAATTCACAGTTGGACGTTAGTTAGTCCCAACGACAGACGGGATAGGTCGAAGAACCGGGGGCTGATAACGGTCCGCAGCAGCGGGCAGGTTCAGGACCGCCTGGTTTTTCGGCCTATCACTGTGGTTGGTAGAGCGGCAAAAAGGAGGGGAAACTTAGGTTTGCCAACAGTAAATCAGCTTGTAAGGAACGGGCGCACGAAGGTCCGGAAGAAGCCGAAGGCGCCGGCTTTGCGGTATCATTATAACTCCCTGAAGCGGGAGCTGATTCGAGGCCAGGGTTCGCCCCAGAAGCGGGGTGTCTGCATCCAGGTGCGAACCATGACCCCGAAGAAGCCGAATTCGGCCCTGCGTAAAATCGCCCGGGTCCGGCTGAGCAACGGCCTGGAAGTCACCGCCTACATCCCGGGCGAAGGGCACAACCTTCAGGAGCACTCGGTCGTGCTCGTGCGGGGTGGGCGGGTCAAGGACCTGCCGGGTGTCCGGTATCATATCATCCGGGGTGCCCTTGACGCCGCCGGGGTTAAGAACCGCCGCCAGGGACGAAGCAAGTACGGCACGAAGCGTCCGAAGTCCTGAGCTGGGGCCTCGGCTTTCTTCCCCCTGGTCCGGCCGGCCGGGCTTGCGGTCGCCGGGTTTGAATTCAGCTGGCTGATCTAAGAGTCCCGGGAACGTGCGCCCCGGGGCTTGTTATGTTGGGAGGTTCGGTATGCCACGGCGTGGTAAGGTTGAGCGGCGGCCTATTCCGCCCGACCCGAAATACGGAAACGTTTGGGTTCAGAAGTTCATAAACAAGGTGATGCGTCAGGGCAAGAAGACGGTCGCCGAGAAGATCGTCTACGGCGCCTTTGAACTGGTTCAGGCCCAGACGGGTCGCAACCCCGTCGAGGTCTTTGAGCAGGCGGTCCGCAACGCGATGCCGGTCCTGGAGGTCCGGCCGCGGCGGGTCGGCGGGGCTACCTACCAGGTGCCCATCGAGGTCCGGCCCGAGCGCCGGATAAGTCTGGCCATGCGCTGGCTCGTCGAGTCGGCTCGGAACCGGCCGGGCAAGACCATGATTGAGAAGCTGGCGGCCGAGCTCATGGACGCGGCCCGGGGCACGGGTGCGACCATCAAGCGCCGGGACGACCTGCACAGGATGGCCGAGGCGAACCGGGCCTTCGCCCATTACCGGTGGTAAGCTATGCCAAGACCTGTACCTATTGAGAAGGTTCGAAATATCGGGATTATTGCCCACATCGACGCGGGCAAAACGACGACGACCGAGCGCATCCTTTTTTACACCGGCCGAACTTACAAGCTCGGCAGCGTCGATGAGGGCACGGCGGTCATGGACTGGATGGAGCAGGAGCGGGAGCGCGGCATCACCATCACGGCCGCGGCCACGACCTGCTTCTGGCGTGACCACCAAATAAACATCATTGATACGCCCGGGCACGTGGACTTCACCGTGGAGGTGGAGCGGAGCCTGCGTGTCCTTGACGGGGGCGTTGTCGTCCTCGACGCCGTCGCCGGCGTCCAGCCCCAGTCGGAGACGGTCTGGCGCCAGGCTGACAAGTACCGCGTTCCCCGGATCTGCTTTGTCAATAAAATGGACCGGGTCGGGGCCAACTTCTGGCGGACGGTCCAGATGATTCGGGACCGGCTGAAGGCCCGCCCGGTGGCGATTCAGATTCCGGTCGGGGTGGAAAGCAACTTTACCGGGGTCATCGACCTAATCGAAGAAAGGGCCATAATCTACACCGACGAGCTCGGAACCGCTCCCCAGATTACGGAGGTCCCGCCGGAGTATGCTGGGGAGGTTGCCCGCTCGCGGGAAGAGATGCTTGAGGCCGTCGTCGAAACCGACGAGACTCTTCTTGCCAAATATCTGGAGGGGGAGCCGATAACCCCGGCCGAAATCAAGGCGGCCCTGCGCCGGGCGACCATTAGCGGCCAGCTCGTGCCGGTCCTGGCCGGGAGCGCCCTGAAGAACAAGGGGGTCCAGCCCTTGCTGGATGCCATCGTCGACTACCTGCCCTCGCCGGCCGATATGCCCCCGGTTCAGGGAACCGACCCGAACACGGGGGAAGTCATCCGCCGGCACCCCAGCGATGAGGAGCCGGTGGCCGCCCTGGCCTTCAAGGTGATGGTGGACGAATACGTCGGCCGGCTGGTATACATCCGGGTCTACTCGGGTGTTCTCACGTCGGGTCAGCAGGTCCTTAACGTCAGCAAGGGCGTTCGGGAGAGGATCGGCCGGCTCCTCCAGATGCACGCCAACTACCGGGAGGAGATAAGCGAGGTCTACGCCGGCGGGATCGCCGCCGCGGTGGGCTTGCGGGCGACCTCAACCGGCGATACCCTGGCCGACCCGAATGCGCCCATCCTGCTGGAGCCGCCGAAGTTTCCGGAGCCCGTTATCTCGGTGGCCATTGAGCCGAAGACCAAGGCCGACCAGGACCGACTCTCGATCGCCCTAGCCCGGCTGGCGGAAGAGGACCCGACATTCCGGGTGCGGGTCGACCCCGAGACCGGCCAGACCCTCATCTGGGGTATGGGTGAGCTCCACCTAGAGGTTCTGGTGGACCGGATGATGCGGGAATACAAGGTTGGGGCGAAGGTCGGCCGGCCTCAAGTTGCCTACCGGGAGACGATAACGGTCCCGGCCGAGGCCGAGGGCCGGTTCATCCGGCAGACCGGCGGCCGCGGCCAGTACGGCCACGTCTGGCTCCGGTTGGAGCCCCTGCCCCGGGGGTCGGGCTTTGAATTCGTCAACAAGATTGTCGGCGGGGTGATCCCCAAGGAGTTCATCCCGGCCGTTGAGGCCGGCGTCCGGGAGGCCATGGAGACCGGCGTCCTGGCCGGCTACCCGATGGTCGATATCCGGGTCATCCTCTTCGACGGAAGCTACCACGAGGTCGACTCGTCGGAGTTCGCCTTCAAGATGGCGGCCCAAATCGGCTTTAAGAACGCGGCTCAGCGGGCAAAGCCCATCCTGCTGGAACCCATCATGCGGGTCGAGGTGACCATCCCCGAGGAGTTCCTAGGGGATGTTGTCGGCAACCTGACGGCCCGGCGGGGCCATATCCTTGGGATTGAGGCCCATGATGGAACCCAGGTCATCCGGGCCCTGGTCCCCCTGGCGGAGATGTTCGGGTATGCCACCGACCTGCGGTCGCTCACCCAGGGCCGCGGCAGTTTCGTGATGGAGTTCGACCACTACGAAGAGGTTCCGGCGAACATTGCCGAAGAGATAGTCGCAAAGGTTAAAGTTTAACCGGGAGGAGAAAGCCATGTCCAAGCCTAAGTTTGAGCGGAAGAAGCCGCATGTGAATGTTGGGACGATAGGGCACATTGACCATGGGAAGACGACGCTTACGTCGGCGATAACGAAGGTGTTATCGCTTAAGGGTCTTGCGCAGTACACGCCTTTTGACCAGATAGACAAGGCTCCGGAGGAGCGTGCCCGTGGGATAACGATAGCCATAGCGCATGTGGAGTATGAGAGTCCGAAGCGGCACTATGCGCACATTGACTGTCCCGGGCATGCGGACTATATCAAGAACATGATAACGGGTGCGGCGCAGATGGATGGGGCGATTTTGGTGGTGGCGGCGCCGGATGGTCCGATGCCGCAGACCCGCGAGCATGTGTTGTTGGCCCGGCAGGTTGAGGTGCCGGCGATGGTGGTCTTTTTGAACAAGGTAGACATGATGGATGACCCGGAGCTGCTGGAGCTGGTGGAGCTTGAGGTACGGGAGCTTTTGAGCAAGTATGGTTTTCCTGGGGAGGAGGTGCCTGTGATAAGGGGTTCGGCGCTCAAGGCGCTGGAGTCGGGGTCGGTGGACCCGGATGCGCCGGAGTACCGGCCGATTTGGGAGCTTATTGAGGCGCTGGACAACTACATACCGGAGCCTGAGCGGCCGATAGACAAGCCGTTTTTGATGCCGATAGAGGACGTGTTTGGGATAAAGGGTCGGGGGACGGTGGTGACGGGTCGGATCGAGCGTGGTCGGATTCGGCCTGGGGATGAGGTAGAGATAGTTGGGTTTGGGCCGACGCGGCGGACGGTGGTGACGAGTGTGGAGATGTTTCGGAAGGTTTTGGATGAGGGGATAGCTGGGGATAACGTAGGGTGTCTGCTGCGTGGGATAGAGCGGGATGAGGTTGAGCGGGGGATGGTTTTGGCGAAGCCTGGGTCGATAACGCCGCACACGGTGTTTGAGGCGCAGGTGTACGTATTGACGAAGGAGGAGGGTGGGCGGCACACGCCGTTCTTTACGGGATATCGGCCGCAGTTTTACTTTCGGACGACGGATGTGACGGGGGAGGTGGTGTTGCCTGAGGGTGTGGAGATGGTGATGCCTGGGGACAATGTGAACCTTCGGGTGAAGCTGATTGCGCCGGTGGCGCTGGAAGAGGGTTTGAGGTTTGCCATCCGGGAGGGTGGCCGGACGGTTGGGGCCGGGGTCGTAACCAAAATCCTCGAGTAAGGGTGAATCACCATGGCACGGCAGCGAATTCGGATCCGGCTCAAAGCCTTCGACCACAAGCTTGTAGACCAGTCGGCTGCGCAGATCGTCGAGACGGCTGAGAAGACCGGCGCAACCGTAGCCGGCCCGATTCCGCTGCCGACGAAGATTGAAAGGATTACGGTTATCCGCTCACCCCACATCGATAAGGACTCCCGGGAACAGTTTGAGATCCGGACCCACAAGCGGCTCATCGACATCCTCGACCCGACGCCGAAGACGGTCGATGCCCTGATGAAACTGAACCTGCCGGCCGGCGTCGAAATCGAGCTCAAGCTTACCTGAGGGGCAGGTCGGTTATGATTGAAGGATTGCTTGGCTACAAGCTGGGGATGACCCGGATTTTCCGGGACGACGGGACGGTGGTGCCCGTAACCGTCATTCAGGCTGGCCCCTGCTGGGTGGTTCAGGTCCGGACTCCGGAGCGGGACGGCTATTCGGCCGTCCAGCTGGGGTTTGGCACGAAAAAGCGGGTGAACAAGCCCATGCGGGGTCACCTGAAGGGGCTGGGCAACTTTCGGCACCTGCGGGAGTTCAAGATTCTCGACGGGGCCGAGCAGGTTGCGGTGGGCCAGAAGGTGGACGTGACGATTTTCAAGCCGGGCGACCTGGTGGACGTGACCGGGACTTCCAAGGGCCGGGGTTTCGCCGGGGTCGTAAAGCGGCACGGCTTTGCCGGCGGCCCGAAGACCCACGGTCAGTCGGACCGGTGGCGGGCCCCGGGCTCCATCGGGGCGACGACCGACCCCGGCCGGGTTATTAAGGGCCTGCGGATGGCCGGCCACATGGGCCACGAGCGGGTTACGGCCCAGAATCTCGAGGTCGTCCGGGTGGACCCGGAAAGAAACCTGCTCTTTGTCAAGGGCGCCGTTCCCGGGCCGACCAAGGGCCTGCTGATGGTCCGGCACGCGGTCAAGGCGCGGCGGAGGGGTTAGCCTATGCAGCTACCGGTTCGAAACCTCGAAGGCGAAGTTGTCGGCGAAATCACCGTCCGGGACGATGTGTTCGGCGTCCCGGTGAACGTGTCCCTGATGCACCAGGCGGTGGTGATGTATCTGGCGAACCGCCGCCAGGGAACCCACGATACGAAAACCCGGGGCGAAGTCAGCGGCGGCGGCCGCAAACCCTGGGTCCAGAAGGGCACCGGCCGAGCCCGGCAGGGGTCCATCCGGGCTCCTCACTGGCGGCACGGCGGCATTGTCCACGGGCCGCACCCCAGGGATTACCGACAGGCGATGCCCAAGAAGATGCGTCGCCTTGCGCTTAAGGCCGCCCTCTCTGCTAAAATTAGAGACGGTGAGCTGATCGTTGTCGAAGACCTGGCCCTGCCGGAGGGCCGAACCCGGGAATTCGCCCGGGTTCTTCGGGGCCTCGGTCTCGACCGTTCGGTCACGGTCGTTCTGCCCGAACCGGACCGGGCGGTGATTCTAGCCGCCCGGAACCTGCCCGACGTCTGGACCGCCCAGGCTGACAACCTTAACGCCTACGACGTGCTCGCCCGCCGCTTTTTGCTGCTTCCGGTCGCGGCGGTGCGGCGCCTTGAAGCCAGGCTGGCCGACCGGGAGGAGGATTAGCCGTGGCTGAGGTGCCCCTGCTTGAGGTCCTGCGCCGGCCCATCATAACCGAGAAGAGCACCGCCCTGGCCGGCGAGGGCAAGTATGTTTTTGAGGTCCATCCGGACGCGAACAAGTTGCAGATTAAAGAGGCGGTCGAGCGGGCTTTTAACGTGGAGGTCGCGGCCGTAAATACCTGCTGGGTAAAGGGAAAGTTCCGCCGGGTTGGGCGGAACCGGGGCCGGACGTCGCCCTGGAAGAAGGCGGTGGTCACCCTCAAGCCGGGCTACCGCATCGACCTGTTTGAGGGGGTCTAGAGGAGAAACCGATGGGCATTAAAATCTACAAGCCGACCTCCCCCGGACGCCGGGGGATGACCGGCTACGACTTTTCGGAGATAACCAAGACCGAGCCGGAGAAGTCGCTGGTTGAGCCGCTCAAAAAGAATGCCGGTCGCAACCACCAGGGCCGGGTCACCGTCCGGCACCGGGGCGGCGGCCACAAGCGGCTTTACCGGATTATTGATTTCAAGCGGGATAAGTGGGGCGTGCCGGCCAGGGTCGCCGCGATTGAATACGACCCGAACCGGTCGGCCCGGGTCGCCCTGCTTCACTATGCCGACGGCGAGAAGCGCTATATCATCGCCCCGCAGGGGCTGCAGGTCGGGGATACGGTGATGTCCGGCCCCGAGGCCGAGATCAGGGTCGGCAACGCCTTGCCCCTGCGCAACATCCCGGTCGGCACGGTGGTCCACAACATCGAGCTGATTCCGGGCCGGGGCGGCCAGCTGGCCCGGGCGGCCGGAACCTCGGCCCAGCTCCTGGCCAAGGAGGGCGATTACGCAACCCTCCGGCTCGCCTCGGGCGAGGTCCGGCGGGTTCGGCTGGAGTGCATGGCGACCATCGGCCAGGTGAGCAACCCGGAGCACGAGCTGATTAACCTGGGCAAGGCCGGCCGGCGGCGCTGGCTCGGCTGGCGGCCGGCAGTCCGGGGCTCGGCGATGACGCCCCGGGACCACCCCCACGGCGGGGGCGAGGGGCGCTCGCCCATCGGCCTGCCCGGGCCCAAGACTCCCTGGGGCAAGCCGGCCCGGGGTGTCAAGACTCGCCGCCGGGAGTGGACCGATAAGTATATAATCCGCCGGCGTGAGAAGAAGGGTTAACGATCATGTCGCGGTCAACGAAGAAGGGCCCGTACGTAGACCCGAAGCTCATTAAAAAGATTCTCAAAATGAACCAGTCCGGCCAGAAGGCGGTGATCAAGACCTGGTCGCGGGATTCAGTCATAATCCCGCTGATGGTCGGCCACACCATTGCCGTCCACGACGGGCGCCGGCACGTGCCGATTTACATCACCGAGGCGATGGTCGGCCACCGACTCGGCGAGTTTGCGCCGACCCGGACGTTCCGGGGCCACGAGGCAAAGTCTGAACGGACGACCCAGGTCAGGCGGAGGTGATAGCCGATGCGAGTGAGCGCAACCGCCCGCTACCTGCGAATCTCGCCGACCAAGGCCCGGCGGGTTCTCCGACTCATCGTCGGACAGCCGGCCGAGCGGGCCGTGGCGACCCTGGAATACCTGCCCCATAAGGCGGCCCGGCTGGCGGCCAAGGTGCTCAAGTCGGCCATCGCCAATGCCGAAAACAACTTTCAGATTGCGGCCGACGAGCTTCGGGTTGTCAAGGCGGTCGCCGACGACGGGCCCCGGCTCAAGCGGTGGCGGGCCGGACCCCGCGGCCGGGTCAAGCCCATCCTGAAGCGAACAAGTCACATTACGGTGGTTCTCGAGTCGAAGGAGGAGTAATTGGGCCAGAAGGTTCACCCGATCGGCTTTCGGCTGGGCATAAACAAAGACTGGCAGACCCGCTGGTTTGCGGGCCGGGACAGCGACTACGCTGCCCAGGTCCGGGAAGACATCCTCATCCGCAACCTGCTGAATGAGCGGCTGGCGGATGCGGCCGTCTCCCGGATCGAGATCGAGCGCAAGCCGCCCAACGAGGTGGTGGTGACGATTCACACGGCCCGGCCGGGCGTGGCCATCGGCCGGGGCGGCCAGAAGGTGGAGGAGCTCCGGCACGTGCTTGAGGAGCGGACCGGCAAGCGAATCCGGCTGGTAATCCACGAGATCCGGGTGCCCGAGCTGGAAGCCCCGCTGGTTGCCCGGAGCATCGCCGAGCAGATCGAGCGGCGGGTCTCCCACAAGCGGGCGATGAAGCAGGCGGTCCAGCGGGCCCTGCAGCGGGGTGCCCTCGGGATAAAGATAACCGTTGCCGGCCGCCTCGGCGGGGCCGAGATGAAGCGCAAGGATACCGAGCGGGCCGGTCGGGTGCCTTTGCAGACGATTCGGGCGGATATTGATTACGGGACGGCCGAGGCCTTGACCACCTACGGCCGGATCGGGGTAAAGGTTTGGATTTACAAGGGTGATATCTGGCCGGAGCGGCCGGGCTTTGAGGAGCGGTTCGCCCGCGCCCAGCTGCCGGTGCCCGAAGAGGCCCCGGTTGCCGGGGAGACGGCCGAGCCCGAGGTCGTTCCGGTTACGGCGGAGGAATAGCTTATGCTCCAGCCAAGGCGTGTCAAATATCGTAAACAGCAGCGCGGCCGGATGACCGGAGTTGCGACCCGCGGCAACACCGTGGCCTTCGGGGAGTTCGGGCTTCAGGCCGTCAGCCCCGGCTGGGTCACGGCCCGGCAGATCGAGGCCGCCCGGCGGGCGATAACCCACCACATCAAGCGGGGCGGCAAGGTCTGGATTCGAATCTTTCCGGATAAGCCGGTAACCAAAAAGCCGGCCGAAACCCGGATGGGAAGCGGCAAGGGAAGCGTCGAGGAGTGGGTTGCCGTCGTCAAGCCCGGCCGCATCCTCTTCGAGCTGGCAGGCGTCCGGGAAGAGGTTGCCCGGGAGGCCCTGCGGCTGGCCAGCCACAAGCTGCCGGTAGAAACTCGGGTCATTACCCGAATTGAGTTGGCTGAGGCCTGAGCCGTGAAGGTCCGGGAAGAGCTCAAGCAGTTGCGGGAACTGGCACCGGCTGACCTCCGCCAGCGGCTGGAGGAGGCCCGGCAGGAGCTTTTCAACCTGCGCTTCCGGCAGGCAACCCGCCAGCTGGAGAATACCGCCGAGCTCAAGAAGGTGAGGCGGCGGATTGCCCGAATCCTGACCGTGCTTCGGGAAAAAGAGGGGACGTCATGAGGCAGAACCGGAAGGTCCTGACCGGGCGGGTGGTCAGCGACAAGATGAACAAGACCGTTATCGTGGCGGTCGACACCTACCGCCGGCACCCGCTTTATAAAAAGCTTGTCCGAAAAACGAAAAAATATGCCGCCCACGACTAGGAGAACCGCTGCCGGGTTGGGGACATCGTAAAGATTGTCGAGACCCGGCCCCTCTCCCGGACGAAGCGGTGGCGGGTTGTTGAGATTCTCGGCCACGAGGAGCTGGCCGGCCCCGCCGAGGCCGCCGCGGTCGAGGAGGCGGCACCCGAAGGGGGTTAATTCGGAATGCTGCAGATATATTCGCGGCTTAAGGTTGCTGATAACACCGGCGCCAAGGAAATAATGGTTATCCGGGTTCTTGGCGGGTCGAACCGCAAGTACGCGTCGGCTGGGGATGTGGTGGCGGCCAGCGTGAAGGAGGCCACCCCGACGGCGTCGGTGAAGGAGGGCGATGTCGTCCGGGCGGTGGTCGTGCGGACAGCTTTCCCGGTCCGGCGGCCGGACGGAACTTACGTCCGGTTTGACGACAACGCCGCGGTCATCCTGACCGACCGGAACAACCCCCGGGGCACCCGGATTTTCGGCCCGGTCGCCCGGGAACTGCGGGACAAAAATTTCACGAAGATCATCTCCCTGGCGCCGGAGGTGGTTTAAGTCATGGCCCTTAAGGTGAAGCGAAACGACCTGGTACAGGTCCTGCGGGGCAAGGACCGGAACCGGCGCGGCCGGGTGATCCGGGTTATTCCCGACGAGGGCCGGGTCGTGGTTGAGGGGATAAACATCGTCAAAAAGCATGTCCGGCCCCGGCCCGGATTGCGGCAGGCCGGCATTGTCGAGATGGAGGCGCCGATCCATATTTCTAAAGTTATACTGGTCTGCCCGAAGTGCAACCGGCCGGCGCGGGTTGGGTTCCGGTTTCTTCAGGAGGCCGCTGGAAAGCCCCGAAGGGTCCGCTACTGCAAGAAATGCGGCGAGGTGATTGACTGATGGCCGAAACTGAGCGCACCGCCGAAGAGACCCGACCCCTGGTGCCGACCGACAGGGCCCGGCCGAAGCCGCGACTGCGCCGGCTCTACGAAGAGGTCGTGGTTCCGACCATGATCCGGGAGTTCGGCTATAAGAACCCCATGGAGGTGCCCCGGCTTGAGAAGGTCGTGCTCAACATCGGGCTGGGGGAGGCGGTGCAGAACCCGCGGGCGGTGGATTCGGCCGTCCGGGACCTGAGCCTGATTGCCGGCCAGCACCCGGTGGTGACCCGGGCCCGCAAATCCATCGCCCAGTTCCGGCTCCGGGCCGGAATGCCCATCGGGGTCATGGTTACCCTCCGGGGCGACCGGATGTGGCACTTTCTCGACAAGCTGATGAATATCGTCCTCCCGCGCCAGCGGGACTTCCGGGGGGTGTCGCCGCGGTCCTTCGACGGCCGGGGCAACTACTCTATTGGCCTCCGGGAACAGCTGGTGTTCCCGGAGATCGACTACGATAAGATCGACCGGATCCGGGGCCTCGAGGTCACCATTGTCACGACGGCCCGGAGCGATGTCGAGGCCCGGCGGCTCCTGGAGCTGCTGGGGATGCCCTTCGCTCGGGAATAAGGAGGTAAGGACTTTGGCCAGGACTTCCCAGATTGTAAAGTCGCAGAAGCCGCCCAAGCACCCGGTTCAGCACCGGAACCGGTGCGTTAACTGCGGCCGGCCCCGGGCCTACATCCGGAAGTTCGGCCTCTGCCGGATCTGCTTCCGGCAGAAGGCTCTGGCCGGGGAACTGCCCGGAGTCCGGAAGGCTTCGTGGTAAAGGAGGCTAAAGGCGGGTGGTTGCCATGATGACCGATCCCATTGCCGATATGCTGACCCGAATCCGCAACGCCGTGGCCGTCCGGCACGACACGACGACGGTGCCGGCCTCGAAAATGAAGATTGCCATCGCCCGAATTCTTAAAGAAGAGGGCTTTATCAAGGACTACGAAGTCTACCAGGAAGGCCCGCGACGGATGTTGCGGATTCACCTGAAATACACCGGCAAGAAGGAGCCGGTCATCACTGGCCTGAAGCGGGTGAGCAAGCCCGGCCTGCGGGTCTACGTTCAGCGCTCGGAGATCCCGCGGGTTTACGGCGGCCTGGGCATTGCGATTATCTCGACCCCGCAGGGCGTCATGACCGGGCAGGAAGCCTGGCGGCGCCGGCTCGGGGGCGAAGTTATCGCCTACGTCTGGTAATAAGGGGTGGTCTGAGATGTCCCGTATCGGCCGACAGCCCATCGCTATTCCGCCGGGGGTAAATGTGGCGGTGACCGACCACACTGTCACCATCTCCGGGCCCAAGGGGACTTGAGGACGGCAAGATCCTGGTCGAGCGCCAGTCCGACCTCCGCCAGCACCGGGCCCTCCACGGCCTGAGCCGGACCCTCATCGCCAACATGGTCGAGGGGGTAACAAAGGGCTTCTCGAAGAGTCTCGACCTGGTCGGGGTGGGCTACCGGGCCCAGAAGGTGGGCAACAGGCTCGTTTTGCAGGTGGGCTTTTCCCACCCGGTTGAGATAACCCCGCCGCCGGGGATCGATGTGGCGGTCGAGGGGACGAACCGGATTATCATCTCGGGAATTGACAAGCAACTCGTCGGCCAGTTCGCTGCCGAGGTCCGGGCCATCCGGCCGCCGGACCCGTATAAGGGGAAGGGCATCCGCTACACCGGCGAGGAGGTTCGGCTCAAGGCCGGCAAGGCGGGCAAGGCCGGCAAAGGCGGAGGTAAGAAGCGCTAATGGGCAGGCTAACTCCCCGGGAACGGCGGCTCCGGCGGCATTTGCGGGTGCGGAAAAAGGTCTTCGGCCTTCCGGAGCGGCCGCGGCTGGCCGTTTTTCGCAGTCTCAATCACACCTACGCCCAGGTTATCGACGACGTTCGGGGCCGCACCCTGGCCTCGGCCTCGACCCTCGACCCGGAGGTTCGGGAAAAGGTGAAGGGCCTGCGCAAGACCGACGCCGCCCGGGTGGTCGGGGAGGTTGTCGGCCGGCGGGCCCTTGCGGCCGGGATAACCCGAGTTGTCTTCGACCGGGGCGGCTTCAAGTACCACGGGCGGGTCAAGGCCCTGGCCGAGGGTGCTCGGGCAGCCGGGTTAGAATTCTAGGTGGTGAGTGTACCATGGTTGAGCTTACGGCCGAAGAGCGCATAAGCCCCGAGGGGCTCCAGCTCCAGGAGCGGGTCGTGCACATCCGGCGGGTCGCTAAGGTCGTCAAGGGCGGCCGCCACTTCAGCTTCAGCGCCCTGGTGGTCGTCGGCGACGGCCAGGGCCACGTTGGGGTCGGGCTAGGCAAGGCCCGGGAGGTGCCTGAAGCGATCCGCAAGGGGATCGAACGGGCCAAGAAGAACCTGATCCGGGTGCCAGTAATCGGTACCACGATTCCCCACCCTATTACTGCCAAGTTCAAGGCATCAGAGGTCCTGCTTAAGCCCGCCGGGCCCGGGACGGGCGTCATTGCGGGGGCCCCGGTCCGGGCGGTGGTGGAGCTGGCCGGAATTAAGGACATCCTGAGCAAGTCTCTGGGAAGCCGCAACCCGATTAATGTCGCCCAGGCCACGCTGGAGGGTCTGCGGATGCTGAAGGACCCGGAGCGGGAGTCCGAAAGGCGGGGCAAGCGCGTCAGGGTTTACGTGCCGGGAGGGCAGGCCTAGGATGGGCAAGGTTAAGGTCACCCTGGTCCGGAGCGTCATCGGCCACCCGGAGCGTCACCGGCGGACGGTTCGAGCCCTGGGCTTGCGGCGCCTGCACCAGACGGTCGTCCACGAGGACCGGCCCGAAATCCGGGGCATGGTCGAACAGGTAAGATACCTGCTCAAGGTGGAGGAAATTGATGAGACTTCATGACCTCAAGCCGGCTCCCGGCTCCCGTCGGCCCCGTAAGCGGGTGGGACGGGGGGACGCCGCGGGCCAGGGTTCTTACGCCGGAAAGGGCATCAAGGGGCAGAAGGTCCGGACCGGCGACAACATTCCGCCCCACTTCCGGGGCATGAGCTTCCGGGCAAATCGGGCTCCGAAGTACCGGGGCTGGGATTTCCGGGGACCTGTTTACCCGGTCGAGTACGCCGAGGTCAATGTCCGGGCCCTCAACCAGTTCGCGCCCAATACGGTAGTTACCCCGGAGCTCCTGCGGGAGGCGGGCCTGGTCAAGGCGGACCTGCCAGTGAAGGTCCTGGGTGACGGGGCGCTCGACCGGCCGCTGGTCGTTCAGGCCCACCGTTTCTCGGCCGCCGCCCGGGCCAAGATCGAGGCCGCCGGCGGCCGGGCCGAAGAGCTGGGCCTGAACCAGAAGAGAGAACAGACCGGGGGCTAGGGCTGTGCAGCTTCTCGAAGCGGTGCTGGCTGCCCTCCGCCTGCCGGACCTGCGGGGCCGGCTCATTTTTACGCTTGTCATCCTGATAATCTTTCGCTTCATCGCCCACATACCCCTGCCCGGGGTGGACGTCCGGGCGATGCAGCAGCTCTTCCAGAGCAGTCCGCTCCTGGGCATGCTTGACCTGTTCAGCGGGGGGGCGATGCGGAACTTCAGCGTTGCGGCCATGGGGGTTTACCCGTACATCACGGCCTCCATCGTCATGCAACTCCTTATCCCCCTGATCCCCCAGCTTGAGGCCCTCTCCAAGGAGGGGGAGTATGGCCGGAGCCGGATAAATCAATACACCTACCTGCTCACCATCCCGCTGGCGGCCCTCCAGGGCTACGGTCAGCTCGTCGTCCTCCACAACCAGTCGACGCCCCTGGTCCGGCAGGTCGGTCTCACTGGCGAGGCCCTCTTGCCTACCCTGGCGGCGGTGATAACCCTCACGGCGGGGACGATGCTTTTAGTTTGGCTCGGCCAGCTTATCACCCAGCACGGGATCGGGAACGGGGTTTCGATCATTATCTTCGGCGGCATTGTGGCCTCCCTGCCCCAGCTGGTCGGCCAGTCTTTGTTGGCCACCGACCAGCTTCTGGGACTGCTGGCCTTTGCGGTCATCGGGGTCCTTACGGTGGCGACTATCGTCTTCTTCCAGGAGGCCCAGCGGCGGATCCCAGTCCAGTATGCCCGGCGGGTCCGGGGCGGCCGGCTCTACGGCGGGGCTTCGACGCACATTCCCCTCCGGGTAAACATTGCCGGGATGATCCCCCTCATCTTTGCGGTGTCGATCATGCTCTTGCCGGGCACCATCGCCAGCTACTTCGTCTTCGCCGAGCCAGAATGGCTCCGGAATGTTGCCCGGTCAGTTCAGTGGTTCTTCGACCCGGCGCATATTTTTTACTGGTTACTGTACTTTATTCTGGTCGTCGCCTTCACGTTCTTTTACACGCTGGTCATCTGGCAGCAACAGAACCTGGCCGAGCACCTTCAGCGCCAGGGCGGGTTTATTCCGGGCATCCGGCCGGGCCGACCGACCCAGGAGTACCTGACCCGGGTGCTGGTACGGATCACCTGGGCGGGTGCCCTCTTCCTGGGGGTCGTGGCCGTCATTCCCTACCCGGCCCAGCTGGTAACGAACGTTCAGGCCCTGCAGATCAGCAGTAGCGGCCTGATCATCGTCGTGAGCGTGGTGCTGGAGACGATGCGCCAGTTCGAGGCGCAGTTACTCATGCGCCGGTACGAGGGCTTTCTGAAGTGAGGCCGCGCTATATCCTGCTTTTCGGGCCGCCCGGGGCGGGGAAGGGAACCCAGGGGCGGCGCCTGGCAGCAAAGCTCGGGCTTGCCTACGTGGCCTCGGGCGACCTTTTCCGCCAGCAGGTGGAGGTCGGAACCGAGCTGGGGAAGCTTGCCAAGCAGTACATGGACCAGGGGCTTTACGTCCCGGACAACATTACCATCCGGATGGTCCTTGAGCGGCTCGGCAAGCCCGATGCCGCCCGGGGGGCGATCCTCGACGGGTTCCCCCGAACCCTGGCCCATGCCGAGGCTTTGGACCGGGCCCTGGCCGAGCGGAATGCGGCCATCGACCTGGTCATTTATATAAAAATCTCCGAAGCGGAGGCCCTGCGGCGGACGAGGGGCCGGTGGGTCTGCCGCAACTGCCAGGCGGTTTACAACCTGGAGACCAACCCGCCCAGGGTTCCAGGCATCTGCGACGTCTGCGGCGGGGAGCTCTACCAGCGCAGCGACGAGACCCCGGAAACCCTGCGACGCCGGTTTGAAGTCTTTGCCGAGCAGACACTGCCCCTGCTGGAATACTACCGGCGACGGGGTCTGCTGGTGGAGGTTGACGGCGAACGGCCTATCGACCAGGTTTTCCAGCACCTGGAGGCGGCGGTCGGCCGCCTGGTGGTCGGATAGCGGTTGGCGGCCCCGGCGGGGTATAATGGTAGTTGGCATGGCTGTCGTCCTGAAATCGGATCGGGAAATCGAGCTGATCCGGCAGGGCGGCCGTATTCTGGCCGAGGTTCTCCAGAAGCTGGTCGAGCGCATCCGGCCGGGCCTGAGCACGGCCGAAATAGACCGATTCGTCCGGGAAGAATTCGACCGCCGGGGTGTGCGTCCGTCGTTTCTGGGCTACCGCGGCTTTCCTGCGGCCGTCTGCGTGTCGGTAAACGAAGAGATCGTGCATGGAATCCCGGGCCGTCGGGTCCTTGAGGAGGGCGATATCGTCAGCATCGACCTTGGGCTGATTTATAAAGGCTACCAGGCCGACGCCGCCGTGACAGTGGGGGTCGGCCGAGTGAGCCCCGAGGCCGAGCGGCTGATCCGGACGACCGAAGAGGCCCTCATGGCCGGGATCCGTGCGGCCAGGGCCGGGGCGCGGCTTGGTGACGTCTCCTGGGCGATCCAGTCGTATGCCGAAAACCGCGGCTACTCGGTTGTTCGGGAGTACGTCGGCCACGGCATCGGCCGGGAGATGCATGAGGAGCCGCCGGTACCCAACTACGGCCGGCCGGGGACCGGGCTCGTCCTCCGAAAGGGGATGGTTCTGGCCATCGAGCCGATGCTGGTGATTGGGGACTGGCGTACCCGGGTGCTGGACGACGGCTGGACGGTGGTTACCGCCGACGGGACGCTGGCGGCCCACGCCGAGCACACCGTGGCGATAACGAACGGCGAGGCCGAAATCCTGACCGCCCTTGACGGGGCCCGGATTTAAGCGTATGGCCAAGAAGGAGAAGATCGAGGTCGAGGGGGTGGTCGTTGAGGCCCTGCCGAACGCGATGTTCCGGGTTGAGCTTGCCAACGGCCATCAGGTGCTGGCCCACGCCTCGGGAAAGATGCGGATGCACTTTATCCGCATCGCCCCGGGCGACCGGGTTCTGGTGGAGCTTTCGCCCTACGACCTGACCCGGGGCCGGATAACTTACCGGCTCAGGTAGGCCCGCCGAAACGACCGGATCAGGGGTGAAGACCCGATGAAAGTTCAGGCTTCCGTGAAGCGAAGGTGTGAGAACTGCAAGATCATCCGCCGGCACGGCGTCGTGCGGGTGATCTGCAAGAACCCGAAGCACAAGCAGCGACAGGGCTAAGGAGGGCACAATGGCGCGTATTGCGGGCGTGGACCTGCCCCGGAATAAGCGGGTCGAAGTCGCGTTGACATACATTTACGGGATCGGCCCGTCGCTGAGCAAAAAGATCCTGGCCGAAACCGGGGTAAGTCCGGATACCCGGGTCAAGGACCTGACTGAGGACGAAATCGCCCAGCTCCGGGATGCCGTTGAGCGCAACTACAAGGTTGAAGGTGACCTTCGACGAGAAGTGAACATGAACATCCGCCGGCTCATCGAGATCGGCTGTTACCGGGGACTCCGGCACCGGCGAAACCTGCCGGTTCGGGGCCAGCGGACCCGGACGAATGCCCGGACTCGGAAAGGTCCCCGGAAGACGGTGGCCGGTCGCGGCCGGCGGCGCGGGCCCAGGAAGTAATCCTTATACGAGGTGGTTAAAGCCATGCCAGACCGAAGGCGTCAGCGGGGGCGGGCTCGGCGGGAGCGGCGGATTGTGCCGCACGGCCGGGCCTATATCCAGTCGACTTTTAACAATACGATTGTTACAATTACGGACCCGAACGGCAACGTGCTCTGCTGGGGGAGTGCGGGTACGGCCGGATTTAAGGGCGCCCGGAAGGGGACGCCCTACGCCGCGCAGCTGGCGGCCGAATACGCCGCCCGCAAGGCCCAGGAGTACGGCGTGCGGCAGGTCGACGTGTTTGTTAAGGGGCCGGGGAGCGGCCGAGAGGCCGCGATCCGGGCCCTGCAGGCCAGCGGCCTACAGATAACGAGTATCGTCGACGTCACGCCAATACCCCACAACGGGTGCCGGCCGCCGAAGCGCCGCCGGGTCTGATTCGCGGAGGTCTTTAGCATTATGGGACGATACACCGGACCGGTCTGCCGAATCTGCCGCCGGGCAGGCGAGAAGCTCTATCTAAAAGGCGAAAAGTGCCTTACGCCGAAATGCCCCTTTGAGCGGCGCCGGTATGCCCCCGGTCAGCACGGTATGCGCCGGCGCAAGCTCTCGGAATACGGCATCCGGCTCAGGGAGAAGCAAAAGCTCCGGTTCACTTACGGGCTGATGGAGGAGCAGTTCCGCCGCTTCTTCGAGGAGGCCGAGCGGATGCCCGGGGTGACCGGTGAAAATCTGCTTCAGCTCCTCGAACGGCGGCTCGATAACGTCATTTACCGGCTCGGGTTTGCCGACTCCCGCCGGCAGGCCCGCCAGCTGGTAAACCACGGCCACTTCGCCGTGAACGGGCGGCGCACCAGTATCCCGTCGGCCCTGGTCAGGCCGGGCGACGTTATCAGCGTGGTCGAATCGAGCCGGGACCTGGAATACTTCAAACAGCGGCGGGAGATCCTTCAGACCTATACCCCGCCGAACTGGCTCAGCCTGGACCCGCAGGACCTGAGCGGTCGGGTT
>Ga0079992_148608_pt1 | contig 18333 bp, 18 predicted proteins | sample FaiFalFF_MnMetaG_3_FD_69197 | JGI IMG/M metagenome (GOLD analysis project Ga0079992, IMG submission 69197) | Freshwater microbial communities from Yellowstone National Park, Wyoming, USA - Fairy Falls B (FF_Mn_B) MetaG (SPADES assembly) (version 2) | ecosystem: Environmental > Aquatic >... | reverse complement strand
AACTGAGAGGCCGCCAAAACGCAGGCCCTCCGAGAGACGCGGGTCCGTTTGGAGGAGGCCCACCTGCAACGGTTGGAGCGGAACATCCAGCAGATCCCCGGTCTCCCACTCACCCCCGGGGAGTGGAGGGATTTGGGGATCCCCAGGGAGGCCGACCCATAACCCTCCTTTGGGGTCAAGTTGGTCCCCCGCCAACTTGACCCCTTTTTCTTTTTGTGGTATAATTTGAGCAATGGTTCGGTTTCCGATGCCATCACTTGAAAGAATTTTTAGTAAAGATAGATTGAGAGGTGGATTGGATAGTTTTTTTCTTCATATTGCGCAAATAAATGATGATAATTTAAGAAGAAATATTGTTGATAGTATTATGCAAAAAGTTGAGCAAGATGAATATTTTACTGAAGATGAATTTGTTGGACTTATTGAAAATCTTTTAAATCAAGCTAATCTTCAAAATAAAATAGATCAAATTTTACCTGAAGTAGAAGGTAAAAGAACGATCCATGGTCTTTTGCGAAGAAATTTTGAAGGTTATTTTCGATCTTCTCCAGAAAAAAAAGGAATAAATTTCAGAGATAGATTAGATACTCCAGAATCTGTAAGAGCTTATCTTTATTTAACTTTGCCTGAAAATCAAAGAGGTCCTTTTCAAGCTGATTTTGAAAGATTGTTAACTCAAAAAGAAGATTTTTTCTTTAGATTATGGCCACCAAAAATTTCTATAAGTTTTAGAGATCTTTTTAAAGAAGGAGAAATAAGAGGTGGTTTATGGGGTCCAGGAGAATTTTTGAGAGAAGTTAGAAGCTATATTGAAGATTTACAAAAAGGTAAAAATATGATAACTTTATATTTTGAGGAAAATTTGCTTCCTGATGAGTTAAGGGGGAAAACAGAGGATGAATTAAGGCAAATGGGTATAGTTAAAAAAGGAAATATTTATGAAATTTATATTACTGCAAATAAACTTCAAGATATTTTGTTTGATTTAGTTGAAAGAAGTCTTTCAGTAGCAGAACAAGAAACAGAGATAGGTAAAAAACTGACAAGCATCAAAGAATTATTTAAAAAGGCAAGGGAAAATCTAAAATCTGTACCAGAAGGACAAACTATACTTGCTTCGTTGGCAAGCTTAATAGAAGGACTTGAAAACAGATATAGGGCAGGTTTAAGAGAAGGGATGAGTGAAGAAGAGGCAAGAAGATTGTTGGAAACAGCAAATAGATTAGAAGGAGCTTTAAATAGTATTATTGAGGATTCTAAATATGCAGAAAAAAGAAAAGGTTTATTAGGAAAAGTAGAAAAATGGTTAAAAGAAAATGGTAGTTTTATTGCTTCAGCTTTAGGTCTTTGGGGGTTGGCGATTGGTTGGTTTTTGCCTTTATGGTTGATAAGTAAAATGTATGATCAAATTGAAGAAGGAAAACTTTTTGGAGGAAAGAAATAAAAATGTATATCTCACTAAGCTTTAATTTTTAAACTTTAATTAGTGGTCAGTCTCTTGTGGTTTCATCTAAAAAATCTTATGCCTTTTAACTTTTGACTTTCTATTCGGTGCGGTGGGACTCGAACCCACAACCTCTGGCTCCCAAAGCCAGTGCGCTAACCAATTGCGCCACGCCCCGATAGATTAATTATAACATAACTCTCTCTCTATGGTATAATTAAATTATGAAAACCGCTTATTCAGTTGTGGCAGAAAATAATTTTAGAACAGTTTTATTGATGACTATTTTCTTGAGTTTAGTTTTTGGTTTGGGATGGGTTTTTTCTTATTTATTTGAAAATAAAGTAATTTTTTACTTTGCAGTAATTTTTGGAGTTCTAATAAATCTTTTGTCGCTTTTATGGGGAGATAAAATGGTTTTAGTTTTGACTGGTGCTAAAGAAATTAAAAAAGAAGATCTGCCAGAAGTTTATCGTTTAGTTGAAAATTTGGCTATTTCCGCAGGACTTCCGAAAACACCAAAAGTTTATATTATCAACTCTCCTGCGTTAAATGCTTTTGCAACTGGAAAATCTCCGAAAAATTCTGTTGTTGCTTTAACCAAAGGAATAATTGAAAAATTAAATAAGGAAGAACTTGAAGGAGTGATTGCTCATGAAATTTCACATATCAAAAATTATGACATTCGAGTAATGATGATAGCTACAATTTTAGCAGGAATTATTGCTATTATGGCTGATGTTTTTTTGAGAATGGGATTTTTGGGAGGAAGGGATAGAGAAAAAGGCAATGGATTATTTTTCCTTATTGGTCTTATTTTAGCTTTATTGGCTCCTCTTTTTGCCCAGCTTATGGTTTTAGCAATTTCAAGAAAAAGGGAATTTATGGCTGATGCTAGTGGTGCACTTCTTACAAGAAATCCTGAAGGACTGGCAAGTGCTTTAGAAAAAATTGCAGGTTCAAATATTACCTTAGAAACTTCACCAGCTACAGCCCATCTTTTTATTGTTAATCCATTTAAAAATAGAAAAGGTTTTATTTCTTGGCTTGGTAATTTATTTTCCACTCATCCACCAGTTGAAGAAAGAATTAGAGTTTTAAGAAATATGATTTTATAAATGAATTTAGTTGAGATTGAAAAAAGAATTATAAATTTTTGGAAGGCAAGTGAGATTTTTGAAAAGTCATTAAGGAACAATTTAAAAAAGAAAAGATTTAATTGGATTGAAGGACCTCCTTACGCTAATGATAAACCCCATATGGGACATTTTTTGACTCGTATCTATAAAGACTCAATTTTAAGATTTTTTACTATGCTTGGTTATTATGTACCGCGAAGAGCTGGCTGGGATACTCATGGACTTCCAATTGAAACTGCTACTGAAAAATATTTAGGAATTCAAAATAAGAAAGAAATTGTTGATTATGGTATTGAGAAATTTAATGAAAAATGTAAAGAATTGGTAATGATGTTTAAAGATGTTTGGGAAAAGATGGATGAAAGGATGGGTTTTTGGCTTGATCATAAAAATGCTTATATAACTTATGATCCATTTTATATGGAGAGCTGTTGGTGGATTTTTAAGGAAATTTATAAGAAAGGTTTGGTGGCTGAAGAATTTAGAGTTGCTCCTTATTGTCCAAGATGTGAGACTGTTTTAGCACAAGCAGAGCTTGGTATGCCTGATGCTTATAAAGATGTCAAAGATCCAAGTGTTTATGTCAAGTTTAAAATTTCTGATAATGAATATTTTCTTGTTTGGACAACAACTCCTTGGACTTTGCCAGGAAATTTAGCTTTAGCTGTGCATCCTGAATTTGATTATTATTTGTATGAGATAAATGGAGAAAAAATTTGGACTCATCAAAAATTAGAAGAAAAATTATTAAAGACAGTAAAAGGAAAAGAGCTTGTTGGAATGAAATATGAGCCTTTATTTAATACACTGATTAACGCTGATACAACACAGATAAACACGGATAAAACACATCCGCGTAAATCCGCGTTAGATCCGCGTGAATCAGCGGTGTATCAAGTCTATCCAGCTGATTTTGTTAAAGAAGATGAAGGAACTGGAATTGTTCATATTGCTCCTGCTTATGGAGAAGAAGATTTTGAGTTAGGAAGGAAACATAATTTGGGTTTGATTAATTACTTGGACGAAAAAGGAAGGTTTATGATTGATATCGATGGAGTAAAAACAAAAGGATTATTTTTTAAATCCGCAGACAAACCCATTTTAGAAAACTTAAAAGAAAGAAATTTAATTTTTTCTTTAGGTGAATACCTTCACTCCTATCCCCATTGCTGGCGATGCAAAACTCCTTTAATTTATTATGCTACCAAATATTGGATCATTAAAGTTTCTAAAGTGAAAGATAGAATTATAGAAAACTTCAAAAAAACTAAATGGATTCCAGAAACAGCTGGTAACCGTTTTTATGAATGGATTAAAGAAGGTAAGGATTGGAATTTATCAAGAACAAGATTTTGGGGAATCCCTTTACCAGTTTGGAGATGTGATAAATGTCATCAGATAGAAGTTATTGGGAGTTTAAAAGAATTAGCAAGTCATTTTAAAGCCAATAATAATTATTATTTGATGAGACATTGCGGAGCTTTATCAATTCAAAAAAATTTTCTTTCTTCTTATCCGGAAACAACTTTTAATCCTTTAACTCGCAAAGGTGTTTTAGATGCCAAACAAAAAGCAAAAAATCTAAAAGGAAAAATTGATTTAATTTATGCTTCACCAATTTTAAGAGCTAAACAAACAGCTATGATTATTGCGGATGAAATTAAAGTGCCACTTTTTATTGATGAAAGATTAAGAGAAATCGATATGGGAATTTTGCAAAATAAACCTTATGAAGAGTTTGATAAATATATTGTTGATAAAGTTACAGGTAAAAGAGATTTAAATAAAAAAATTGAAAATGGAGAAAGTTTGAACGAAGTTAAACAAAGAGCTATAAATTTTATTTTAGAACTTGAAAGAATTCATCGCGGTAAAAATATTTTGATTGTTTCTCATGGTGGTGTTTTATGGATGCTTGAAGGAGAGATGAAAGCTTTAAGTTCTGAACAAATTAGAAATTTTGAAGTCAAAAATTATGAGTTAGGAGAAATAAGAAAAGTTGATTTAATGGTTGTTCCTCGAGATGAAAAAGGAAATATCAATTTACATCGTCCTTATGTTGATAATTTTGTTTGGCAATGTAAATGTGGTGGTTGGTATAAAAGAATTCCAGAGATAGCAGATATTTGGTATGATTCTGGCTGCGTTCCTTTTGCCAGTTATCATTATCCATTTGAAAATCAAAGAGAAATTGATCAAGAAATTATTTTTCCAGTGGATTTTATTATTGAAGGCATTGATCAGACAAGAGGGTGGTTTTATACTTTACTGGTAATAAGTACTTTAATAAAAAATAAGGCTCCTTATAAAACTGTTTTGGCTACTGGTCTTGTTTTAGATGAGAAAGGAATAAAAATGTCAAAGTCTTTAGGCAATGTTGTTGATCCTATGGAGATAATGGAAAAATATGGAGCTGATGTTTGTCGTTTTTACCTTTTCTATTTAAATGAAATTGGAGACAATAAAAGTTTTAATGAGGAAGAAGTGAAGAAATTGAAAAATGAATTTTTCGATTTGCTTTTTAATGTTTTGAGATTTTATAAGTTTTATTATGAAAAGCCGCAGAATTTAAAGAAAATAACGAAGTCCAAAGAAAACGTTTTGGATTTGTGGTTTTCAGCAAGACTAAAAGAAGCCTATCAAAAATATTATTTAGAAATGACAAGTCTAAATCTTAATAAAGCATCAAGAGTTTTAACTGAACTTTTGGGAGATTTTTCTCGTTGGTGGTTAAGAAGATCAAGAGAAAGATTTCAAAATCCAAAAAATAAAAATGAACTTTACTTAGCTTTAATTAATTTTGAAAATTTCTTTTATCAATTTTTGAAAATGTTAGCACCACTTGCTCCTTTTACAGCAGAATATCTTTATCAAGAAATTAAAAATGAATTAAGAGATAGAATTTTAGTTAAAGAAAGTATTCATTTGGAAAATTTGGGAAAACCGTTAAAGCTTAATTTAAAAGAAAAAATTTTGCTTGAGGAGATGGAAAAAGCAAGAGAATTAGCAAGTGAAGTGCATCGAATGAGAAAAGAAAAAGGAATTAAAGTTCGCCAGCCACTAAAATCTTTAAGTTCAAAAACAAAACTTTCTCCAGAAGTTTTAGAAGTTTTAAAAGATGAAGTCAATGTTTTAGAAATTAAAATTGATCCAAAGCAAACAGAAGAAATTGTTCTTGATTTTGAAATTACGCCTGAATTAAAAGAATTTGGTATTTTAAATGATTTTGTAAGATTTATTCAAGATCTTCGGCAAGAGGCAGGCCTTACTCCTAAAGAAATAGTTAATCTCAGAATCGAGACCAATAAAATGTTGATGAATATTTTAAAGAAAAGAATGAAAGATTTAGAAAAGAGAACAAAAACAATTTTTTCGATTAAAAAAGAAAAAACATTAATAGCAGAAAAAGAATTCAATTACGAAAATTTTGGCAAAGCGAAAATTGTTTTATTCAGATAATGGATTTTGATACTAAATATAATTTAATGAAAACCGCAGGAAGGATTTTGTCTGAAGTTTTGCTTAATTTAGAAAAAGAAGTTAAAGAAGGAGTTGAGCTTAAAAAATTAGATGAATTAGCAGAAGAAATGATAAGAAGTTATGGTGCTGAGCCTGCTTTTAAAAATTACAAAGCTCCTTTTGCTAAAACTCCTTATCCTTATACTTTATGTGTTTCTTTAAATGAGATCATTGTTCACGGTTATCCTAAGGAAAAAGTTTATTTAAAAAATGGTGATGTGGTTAAGTTAGATTTAGGAATAAAATATCAAGGAGTTTATAGTGACTCAGCTTTGACTACTTATGTTGGCGAAATTAGTGAAGAGATCAAAAATTTAATTTTAACAACTAAAAAAGCTTTGAAAAACGCCATTGGAGTTGCTTTACCTGGAAGAACCTTAGGAGATATTGGCTGGTGCATTGAAACAACAATAGAAGATGCAGGTTTTAAAGTTATTAAAAATTTATGTGGTCATGATATTGGAGAAATTTTACATGGAGAGCTTCAAGTTTTAAATTTTGGCGATCCCGGCAAAGGAAAAAAAATTTTACCAGGAATGTTTTTTACCATTGAACCAATGGCCTCAATTTCTTCTGAAAATGCAGTTAGTGATGATGATTATGTTTATAGAACTCACGATGGTAGTATAAGCACTCATTTTGAAGTCACAATTGTTATTTTAGAGAATAAAAATGAAGTCTTAACACCAATTATCTAACTTTTTCTCCGACAAACACTTGTTCTAAAGGAACAATCAAGACTGGTCCGTTTTTTGAATCAACAGCAAGGAGCATTCCCTCACTTTTTATTCCTTTTATTTCTTTTGGCTCTAAATTAGAAACAACAACAATTAATTGTCCAATTAATTCTTCAGGTTCATATTTTTCGCCAATTCCAGCGACAATAGTTCTTTTTTCTTCTCCCAAATCAATTTGAAGTTTAATCAATTTTTGAGAATTTTCAACTCTTTCTGCTTGCAAAATCTTCGCCACTCTTAAGTCAATTTTTTGAAAATCCTCTAAAGATATCATGTATAATAATTATATGCTAAAACATTCAGATTTGAAACCAAAAGTAAAATTTATTTTAGATGGAGAGCCTTGGGAAGTGATTGATTCAACTTTTATTTTTAAAGGAAGAGGAAGTTCTACTGTTCAAGTGAAAATAAAAAATTTGATTAATGGTAAAGTTATTACGAAAACTTTTCATCAAAATGATGAATTTGAGCCGGCGGAGATTGAAAGAGAAAAAATAAAATTTTTATATTCAAAAAATAAAAAATATTATTTTCAATTAGGTGATAAAAATTTTGAAATTGATGAAAATGTTTTAGGAAATAAAGCTTTTTTTATCAAAAAAGGAGATGAAGTTCAAGGAATATTTTTTGAAGATAAATTAATTGGTATTGAATTGCCTTTAAAAATGACATTTAAAGTTATCTCTGCTCCACCAGGTATTCGTGGAGGAAGGGAACAACCCGGAACAAAACCCGTAACAATCGAAACAGGAGCAATAATTAATGTTCCTCTTTTTGTTAAGGAAGGAGATATTGTTGAAATTAATACTGAAACCGGAGAATACGAAAGAAGAGTGGTATAATTATATTACTACCAGGGGTGGCAGAGCGGTCAAATGCACCTGGCTGTAGACCAGGCGGCCTTCGTGCCTGCGGGGGTTCGAATCCCTCCCCCTGGACAATATGAAAAAACTTATTGTCAATTATCAAGATATCCAAAAAGGAGACAAAGTTCCTATTTTATTCAGGAAAGAAGTATTAGAAATACCTTCCACAACTTATGGGGTTTTTTCTATCTATAAATATCCAGCAAAATTTATACCACAAGTGATAGCTTTTGTTTTAAGAGAATATGGAGAATCGGGAGCGAAGGTTTTCGATCCTTTTGCTGGCCATGGGACAGTAGGGTTGGTGAGCAAAATTTATGGATACGATTACGAATTATGGGATTTGAATCCTATTCTTGAGATAATACATAAAACAGCTGTTCTGGGTAAACCTAAAGTAAAATTAGAGAATTTATTAAAAATTATAGATGATATCAAAACTTCCAATAAAGAATTTATTCCTGAATGGAAGAATTTATTTTACTGGTTTCAGGAAGATTTTATTCCACTTCTTTCTAAAGCTTGGGGTTTTGTTCATTCTCTTGATGAAGAATATAAATATTATTTCTTGATCCCTCTTTTAAAAGTAACTAAATATTTTAGCTTTTGTGATGAGAAAGTTCATAAATTACATAGATCTAGATACTCGGTTCAAAAAATAAAACATCTTTTAAAAGAAAACTGGAAGAACATTTTTTATAAAATGTTAAAAAAAGAAACAGCGGTCCTTTTTAATAAGTTAAATGAATATGAAAATCTGTGCCCCCAGACAGTGAACTATAAAATTAGAGCAGGTGTTGATACCTTAACAATGGATTTAGAAGAACCTGTAGATATTTTAATAACCTCTCCTCCTTATCTTCAAGCGCAAGAATACATTCGATCCACTAAATTGGAGCTTTTTTGGTTAGGTTATGAAGAAAACTTTATAAGAAATTTACAAAAATTAGAAATACCATACAGAGAGGTGCCCGAGATTAATATTGGCTCACCTACTTACTATAAGCTTTATCAAGAAATAAAAGAAAATCACCTAAGAAGAATTTATGCACAATATTTTAATGCTATTTTAAGTATTTTTTCTAAACTCGGGAAAAAAGTTAAAGGCTACATGTGTATTTTTGTGGGTCCTGCAAAAATTAGGAATATACCTATTCCTATTGATGATATAATTGTGGAGCATTTAAAAAATTTTGATTGGGAGCATAAGGTAACTTTTGTAGATAAAATTGTTTCAAGAGTAATGTTTGAATCAAAAATTAACCCCGCAAGTAAAATGAAAGACAAAAGAATTGAAACAGAACATCTTATAATATTAAAAAACAAAAATTAAAATGATACTTTTAACCAAAACTGAACTTAACAATCCAGCTTTATTTAAAAAGAAAAAAGAAGATTATATTAAATCTTTAAAAGAAATTGTTCAAAAAGAATCTAATATTAATTTTGAATTTGATGAGTTAGGAGATTTGTTGATTTCTGTATGTAGAGCAAATGTTTTTAATGTGGTTAGGAAATATAGGAGAAAAATGTTATTAAATGAAAAAGATGTTTTAAGATGGCTTAAAGAAAAACTTATTCCTAATACAGTTATTATGTCAATAGATGACGAAGAGATAATAAGGCTGCTGCTTTTTAGTTTAGAAATTACCTATCAAATGTTAGAGGGTGGTACAAAGGCAACTATGACCCAAAAAGGTTTTAGAGAAAGAAGAAGGAGTTTCGAAGCTATTTTAGTTGATCAATTCGCAGGAAAATTTGGGGAAGTTGTGCTTAAAAAATTTTTAGAAAAACAATTTTCTGCAAAAATAGAATTAGACTGGGAAATTTCAAGGAGTATAGACCGATTTAGAAATGATATAGTTAATGCTAAAAATAAAATAAGCATTAAAACTTCTCCATCATTGGCTGGAATATGGGCAGAGGCAGACATTGGTTATGATTATGGTGTTTATGTTAAATCTTCTATGCCTAAACACATTATCTTACAATTTTTCATAGAAGTCTATGGTTTTTCACGGCTTATTGAATTTGCAGAAGCAAGGATTTCAGATAATAAATTTAAGGATTATTTAGAAAAGATTAAAGGAAGAATAGAGATTAGTAAATGCGGAGACTTAAAAACAAAATTCAAAGGATTTATAGAAGGATATTTTAAAACCGCTGAATTTAAACCGATTAGAAAAGGTAAGAAGTTACCTTATTTAGGCGAAGTTCGTGAATCTAGATATTTAGTTCCTATAAGCAAATTAAGATATACTAAAAATGATTGGGAAGATTTTCTTATAGAAAATGCATTAATTTAAATATGAGAACTGGTACCGCAACAATCACTCTTGATTATGGAAGATGTCCTAAATGGCTTTTTGAGAGGATTAAGACTCTTGGAGGAATAATGGCTGAGATTATTATTGAAGAATTTGGAATTGAAGAATTTTTAAAAAGATTGTCTCATCCTGTTTGGTTTCAAACTTTTGGTTCATTACTTGCTTTTGACTGGAACTCTTCTGGACTAACAGTTGTTTTAACAGCAGCATTAAAATCTGCTTTTTATGAAAGAAATTTAGGAATTTATTTTGCCGGAGGTAAAGGAAAAACTTCAAGAAAAACGCCTAATGAACTTTTATTTCTTGGTGAAAAAATTGGTCTTGATGGAGAAAAATATGCTCAAATTTCAAAATTAACAGCTAAAGTTGATAATTCTTTGATTCAAGATGGTTTTAATCTTTATCATCATTCTTTTATCATAACAGAAAAAGGAGATTGGGCAGTCGTTCAACAAGGTATGAATACTGAAAGGGGACTAGCAAGAAGATATCATTGGCTTATGACGCAGACCGACGCAGACTATACGCAGACCAACGCAGACAATATCTACCCGAATAATAACCGAATAAACTACCCGAATAAAAAACCGAATAAAAATATATTCGGTCAAAATTCGGGTAATAGCTTAAGTCCGCGTGAGTCCGCGTTCAGTCCGCGCAGGTTCGCGTTTACCGAGGAGCCTCATTCGGGAATTGCTTCAGATATATTTTTGAAAAAAGTTTTGAATTTAACTTCAAAAGAAAGTAGAGAAAATAAAGAAGGAATAATAAAAGTTTTGAATGAAGAAAATAAAATTGTTAAAGAAATGGAAAAAATATTAACAAGACAAGAGAAAAATTTATTTCTTCCCGATGTTGAATTTCATTGGCATCCTGTTATTGAGGAAAGATTTGATTTGAAAAGATTGACTAAAACAATTGAAAAAGCAAAATTTCTTCAGCCAAAAACAATGGAAGAACTTTTACTTATCGAAGGAGTAGGGCCAAAAACGATAAGAGCCTTGTCTTTAGTTTCAGAAGTAATTTATGGAGCTAAACCATCTTTTGAAGATCCAGCCAGATATACTTTTGCTCATGGTGGCAAAGATGGTACTCCTTATCCAGTTGATCGTCAAACCTACGATGAAACCATAAAAATTTTTAATAAAGCTTTAATGATTTCTAAGCAAAGAAAACTTTTTACCTAATGAGACTTCAGCGAGAATTCTTTCTTCAGCCAACATTAAAAGTTGCTCAAGAACTTTTAGGAAAATATCTTGTCAGAAACTATAAAGGAAAATTAATTATTGGTAAAATAGTTGAAACAGAAGCTTATATTGGTCCAAAAGATAAAGCTTCCCATGCTTATGCTAAAAAAGAGCAACCAAAAAAAGAAAAATTAAAAGTAATTAAACAAAATTGGGAAAGAATAAAAAATTATTTAGATGATCCTGATAAATTTATTAAAAAAATTCTAAAATTGAAAAATGCTAAAGTAACAAAAAGAAATTTAGCTGAATATTTAAGGGGAGGACATATCTACATTTATTTAGTTTATGGAAATTATTATCAATTAAATATTACAACTTACAAAGAAGGCTATCCTGAATGTGTTTTGATAAGAAGTTTAGAGCCTATTAATTCAAAAGAAAATCCGAAAGGTCCTGGAAAACTTTGTCAATATCTTAAATTAGATTCTTCTTTTTGGGGAGAAGATGTTTGTCAAAGTAAAAAGATATGGCTTATGAACGGAGAAAAAATAAAGAAAAATGATATAATTAAGGCAAAAAGAATTGGTATTGATTATGCTGGCGAATCCGCCAATTTGCCTTGGCGGTTTTATATAAAAAATAATCAATGGGTATCGAGGAAATAAAAGAATTAGTAAAGATTTTAAAAGAAAAAGACAACTTTGTTTTGGCTACCCATTTAAATTATGACCCTGATGCTTTAGGAAGTTTAATTTCTTTAGGCATTATCTTAAAAAAATTAAATAAAAATTTTTTTATTTATTTTGAAGAGGAAATTCGTCCCCAATTTCAATTTATACCTTTAAAAGAAAAATTAACAAAAAATCTTAATCAAAAATTTGATGTCGCTATTGTTTTAGATTGCGATAGACTTTCAAGAACAGGAGAAAATTTTTATTCAGCTTTACGAAATAAATTTACTATTTTAATTGATCACCACCAAACCAATTTAAAAGATGCCAATTTTAATTTAGTGATGGAGACAAATTCTACTTCAGAGATAATTTATTATTTGGCTAAAGAATTGAACATTGGTTTTGATCAAGATTTGGCAACAACACTTCTTTTAGGAATTTTGGGAGATACATTGATTCTTACAGTAGAGATGAAAAAAGAAAAACTTTTGAAAAATTTTGAAATTGTTAAGGATTTAATTGAAAAAGGAGGGAATTATAATTTAGTAGTTGAAGTTTTAAAAAATAAGAATTGGAATGAGTTTAAAGATATTTTAGAATGGAGCAGTAAAGCTAAGTTAGAAGATGGCATTTTGTTTCTTTTGGTAGATGAAAAAGAAGATAACTTAGAAGGAATAGCGAATTTTTTAAATCAAGTTCGTGAGGCAAAAATTGTTGCTGTTTTAGAGAAAAGAAATAAAGGAGTAAAAATTAGTTTAAGATCAAAAAATGATATTGATGTTGGTTATTTGGCGAAAGAATATTTGAATGGTGGAGGGCACAAAAATGCTGCTGGTGGTTTTTTGGAAATGGACATTAATTCAGCTAAAAATTTTGTTTTAGAAAAATTAAAGGAATATTTAAATAATTTGGTATAATTAAAGTATGGTTACCAAAACAGAGGAAAAATTATTCAAAGAAATACAAGAGATAAAAAAGGAGACAAAAATTTTAAAGGATTTAATTTTCCTTTTACTAAAAGATCCAGAAGGAGAATATAAAAGAACATTTGTTAATCGTATTCTAAAAAAAGCAAAAGCAAAACCTCAATATGTTTTTACTAACAAGAAAGACTTTTTAAAGCAGATTTATTATTATGCGTAATATCACCATTTCCAAAAAAGATTTAAAAATTTTGATAAAAGAAAGTGTTAAAGAAGTTTTAGAGCAAGAAATGATGAGATTGAGAGCTTTAATGTTGCCCTATGTTTCTAAGGCTGAACAGAAGGATATTGAAAGACGTTATAAAAAACCCATCCGCCGACCCATAAAAAGAATAGAGATTGAGATATGAAATGGATAGTTGATTTTTCTGATGATTCTTTGAAATTTTTAAAGAAAAATAAAATTTCAGAAGATTATATTATTGAGAAAGTAGAACTTACTTTGAAAAAGCTTAAAGGTGAAGACATTAATGTTGATATTAAAAAATTAAAAGGGAAATGGGAAGGTTTTTATAGAATTCGTTTTGGAAAGTTAAGAATCATTGCAGAATTTCAATTTCAAGATAATAGAGTTTATATAGAAAGAATAGATTGGAGGGGAAATGTTTATAAATGATCATTAAAAATTTTAAAAGTTTGGCTTTAAGTAAAGAAAGAAGGATTGCTTTAGAGATTGTTGAAGTAGGTCTTTCCGCTTTAGATTATGAAAGAATTGATTTTGAAAAATATTTATATCAACACGAATCAACACGAATTTTAACACGAAACAACACGAACAAAAATATTTATCTTTTAGGTTTTGGGAAAGGCTCATCAAAAATTGCTGATATTTTAAGAAAAAAAGTTAAATTTAAAGAAATTTATGTTATTGATGTTAAAGGAAGATATTTTAAAGGAACTCATCCTTTGCCTTCAAGAAAAAATTTTCTCTTTACTAAAAAAATAATTGAAAGGTTTCAAGGAAAGTTAAAGAAAGATGATTTAGTTATTGTTTTGGTTTGTGGCGGAGGTTCAGCAATGCTTATTTATCCAAAAATTGATCTTAAAAAATATATTCAAGTTAATCAAGAACTCTTAAAATCAGGTGCTAATATTTATGAAATGAACACAATAAGAAAGCATTTAGATTTAGTTAAAGGTGGTGGAATTTTAAAAGTTCTTTATCCAGCCAAAGTTATTTCTTTTATTTTCTCTGATGTTCCTGGTAATGATTTAAGCTTTATTGCTTCTGGACCAACTGTAAAAGATAAAACAAAAATTGCTGATGCTTTGAAAATAATTAAAAAATATAAATTAATAAGTGTTAAAAAAGAAGATTTAATTGAGACACCAAAAGAAGAAAAATATTTTAAAAATGTTAGAAACATTTTGGCTTTGAGTAATTTGACAGCACTAAAAGCAATGAAGGAAAAAGCAGAAAGTTTAGGATTTAAAGCAAAAATTTTAACTGACAATTTAAAAGGAGATGTTAAAGATGTGGCAAAATTTTTATTTCAAGAAATCAAAAAAAGTAAAGAAAAAATTTTAATTGCTGGTGGTGAGACAACTGTAAAAGTAAAAGGGAAGGGAAAAGGTGGAAGAAATCAAGAATTAGTTTTGTGGTTTTTAAAATATTCATCCGCGCATTTAATCATCTCCATTAATTCTGATGGTTGGGATAATACTGAGTTTGCTGGAGCCATTGGTGATAAAATAACATTAGAGAAAGCAGAAAAATTAAAATTAGACATTGATAAATTTTTAGAGAATAATGATAGCTTTCATTTTTTTCAAAAAACAAAAGATGGAATTATTACTGGAAGACTGCCAGTAAATGTTGCTGATTTAATTTTAGTCTGTAAATTTTAATTTTTATTATTTTTCTTCTTTTCTTATTTTTATTATCGCTGCTGTATATTTTATATTATTTGGAAATCCGCTTACAGATTCACCATTGCATCCTATTTCCCACCCCAATCTTTCTATAATTAAATTTCGAAGATCTCTAAAATGAGGCCAATTAGGATCATTTCTATTTAATAACTCTAAGTCAACTCGTTCTAAAACATTACTTTGCCATTTTTTGATTTCTTCGGAATTAGTTTCCATGCTAACCAATTCATAATCTAAATTTATGCCTCTTTCTTTGAAATCTACTTGAACGTCTTTTAGAAAATCTTCCCAAGTCACGATTGTTTTAATTTGATATTTTAGGAAAATGTTTCTAAGTCTTATTAAAAAATTATTAAATCCTAATTTAAATTGGAAAAGTCTCCTTCTCTCATTTTCGTTTTTAAGTAAATACTCTTCATTAATTTTATAAGTTAAAGCAAATAATGGATGGCAAAAAGAAAAAGGATCTTTAAGATAAAGACCTTGTTTAATAGCATTTTCTAAATTTTCGAAGATCTGAAGAGCGGTCGTAGAGAAGTGATTTCTAATGATAGTCTTAGTTCTTTTAAGATCAATGCTTTTTTTAAGCAAAGTTCCTATTTCTTTAGAAAACTCTTTTGCTCGTTTTTCATCTAAAAGAAAACATTTTAATTTGTTATCTTGAGGATCATAGACAAAATATGTATATTTATGACCTTTTCTAAGGTAATATAAAGCTAAGGCAGGCATATACATCGCGAGATCCTCAATAAAAATAGCTTGTCCATCTTCTTTAAGTATCTTTAAAATTTCTTCTATATTTCCTAATCCCAAGATATGCAAAAACACATTTGAACCTATGACGATAGGCACAGAATTATCTTTTATAGGAATATTTCTGAAATCAAAATTTAATTTTACTCCCTGAGGATTTTTTTGTAATATTTCTAAGTTAATATCTGAGATAATAAATCTTTTCCGAAGTTTTGGTGACAAAAGAGGCCAGGTTCTACTTACGTAACTACCGATTTCTAAAATTATGGGCTCTTCTTGTTGGTGACGTTCAAGATCGGGTAAGATCAAATTTTTAAAAATTATTTCATAAAAATATTGATAAAATAGCAAAATATTAGGATAGTCTGGGTAACCTACATTTTCTTTGAATCTCTTGACTAAATTTTCTATATGTTGTTTAAGACGAACTTCCCGCGTCTCCCTTCTTATTAATTTTTTTAAAAAATCGAACATTTTAAAAATATTTTATTATAGTTTAATTTTACTAAAATTTCTTTTATAATTTAAAAATCAATGAGATTAGAAAAAAGACCAGAAAGGAAAGAAAGAAAATTGACCAGAAGACAGTTTTTGACAATTCTTGGTGGAGTTTTAGGCTTGATAGGTGGTACATTAATTTGGCGGCGTTTTATGAGAGAAAGGATTAAAAAAGGCCCGGAAGAAATTACCTTAGAAGATTTTTTAATGAAGATTAATGAAGAATTGTTAGAAATCGAAAATAATGATACAAGGCCAAAAGAGGAATTGAAGTTGGATATAGAAGGAGCTACTTTTCCAGCCAAAGCTTATTTGTTAGGCAACCCACAACTTTCTTTAGATACTCTATGGGAAGAGAAGATTGATTATATAGAACAAAATATTAAAGATAAAAAGTTGGTTTTTTATTTTAGAGATTTGAAACTTAGTCTTTTAGAAAATTTTGAAAATCAACCTAAAGGATATATTAGTGATTTATCAATATTGAGAAGATATATCCAGGGGTGTATACTAGAATCTTTATCTATCTTGGATACAGAAAAACTTTTTAGTCACGAAAGATATAATTTTGATGAAGAAAGAAGAAAGTTAATTTTAGAAATTTTAAACGACGAAGACTTTTTAAATTTTTTGTATCTAACCATTTTAAGTTTGATATTAGTAGAGACTTGTTATATTAGTAAAGAAAGTGATAGGAATAAAAAGTTGCTCTCTTATCTTCTAAATAATTATGGATTAAAGTTTCTTGCTTACATCCCCTCCATTTATGACGCAAGATTATCCTTAGGTCCATTTCAGTTAACAGACTTAGTAGTAGGAAAGGAAAAAGATAAGTTTTATCCTATTAATTTTATGAATAGTTTTGTCACTCAATTTGATAAAGATACCAGAGAAAAATATAAATTACCAGAATATCAATTGCCAGACTCTTTAGAAAAATTTAATATCAGAGATCATTTTAGAGCAGAAGTTTATTTATTGCTTTTTTATTTGTTGGAGCTGTTTAGAAAAATAGATATTGAGGAAATTAAGAGAGCATATTCTCAGAATAAAAAGTGGTTCTATTATCAACTCTGTTATTATTTAGCAGGATGCCATCATTTGCCAGGTATTTCGCAAAAACATTTTATAGAATTTCTAAGGCAAGAAGAAAATATTGAAAAACAAAAATCTTTTGTGGATTTTTTAAGGAGTCAAAAAGTAAAGGGTAGTATAGTTGTTTATCTTAAAAGATTTAGAGGCAACTTAAAAGGACAATGATATGAATAATTTTGGAAAATTGTAATATAATAAATTTATGATCGAAGAACTCCACGAAGAAAAAGTAAAATTTTTAGAAGAAAAAGCTAATGAAATAAGACAATTAATTATTGAGATGCTTGTTGAAGCTGGTTCAGGTCATTCTGCTGGGTCACTTGGAATGGCAGACATATTTTCAGCTTTTTATTTTCATATCTTAAGACATGATCCTAAAAATCCTGATTGGCCTGATAGAGATAGATTAATTTTGTCTAATGGTCATATTTGTCCTGTTCGTTATGCTGCAATGGCACTTGCTGGTTATTTTCCAATCGAAGAACTTAAAACTTTAAGAAAAATTAACTCTCGGCTTCAAGGTCATCCTCATCGAACAGCACTTCCAGGAGTAGAAACAACCTCAGGTCCCCTTGGTGAAGGAATTTCTCAAGCTATTGGCATTGCTTATGCAGGAATTTTAGATAAAAAAGATTATCATGTCTATTGCATTACTTCTGATGGTGAGCATCAAGAAGGAAATACTTGGGAAGCTTATATGTGGCTTGGCAAAAATCCTTTACCAAATTTAACAATTATTATTGATAGAAACTATATTCAAATTGATGGAATAACTGAAGATGTAATGCCACTTGAGCCATTAAAACAAAAATTAGAAGCATTTGGACTTCATGTTTTAGAAGTTGATGGTCATAACATTCGAGCTTTTGTTGATGCAGTTAGAGAAGCACAATCAGAATGGAGAAGAACATCGGTCATTATTGCCTATACTATTCCAGGAAAAGGAGTAAGTTTTATGGAAAAGAAATTTGAATGGCACGGCAAACCCCCAAACAAAGAAGAAGCAAAAAAAGCATTAGAGGAGTTAAGAACATTAGGTGGTAAAATTATAAGTGAGCATCAGTAGTTTTCCTCATGTCGAATTGACAAAATTTTTATGGTATAATAATTAAAAATGTTTAACAAAAACAATAAATCAATAATCAAAACAATTATCTTCATCATCCTCTTTTCTTTAATCTTTCCTCAAAATTTAACATTCTCTCAAACAACTCAAACTTTTACTAAAAATGATTG
>Ga0079992_135328_pt1 | contig 18341 bp, 29 predicted proteins | sample FaiFalFF_MnMetaG_3_FD_69197 | JGI IMG/M metagenome (GOLD analysis project Ga0079992, IMG submission 69197) | Freshwater microbial communities from Yellowstone National Park, Wyoming, USA - Fairy Falls B (FF_Mn_B) MetaG (SPADES assembly) (version 2) | ecosystem: Environmental > Aquatic >... | reverse complement strand
CTTGGGAGGTGACCAGGGTTAGGGTGCATGTCTTTCAATTCTCTATCAGATTCTCACCGGCCATAACAGGCATAATGGGGTTTGTTTACGGCTACATCTTTCAATTCTCTATCAGATTCTCACCCTTATGGGCCCCACTAGGTCTATGGTGGGCTCTTGTGCTTTCAATTCTCTATCAGATTCTCACGCCTACAGGAGCTGGAGCAGGCCATCGCCACTTTGGCAAAGGTGGCCCCTGAGCTGAAGATCCAATACTCCACCCTCAAGGATGGGGTTTGGGTCACGGCCCAGGGGGTGGAGAGGGGAACCCTCTTCCAGCTGGAAGAGGGCGAAGTGAAGCAGGTGGGTGATAGCTGGAGGCAGCCCAACTATCACCACATAGGAAAACTGGTGAGGGAAGCCGTGAAGGCTAACCAGCTGAAGAGGCAGGCGAGGGTCATAAACCCTCTCGCCCAGGTGCAGCTTAAGTATCACCAGCAAAGACTCATAATGGCGGTGAACATACCATGAAGAAGATAACCATAACATTCGACGAAGACGGGAACGCCATAGTCGATGTCGAGGGCTGCGAGGGCGATGAGTGCATAAGACTCACCGATGCCTTAACCGCCCCCTTCCAGCCCAAGGTCCTTGAAAGAAAGCTGAAGCCGGAATACTACCGCCGAGCAAGGCCCGCCATCAAGCAGACCACTTCGGGATGAGCGAGAGATTAAAGTATGATGTATGGATTGAGTTCGACGGTGGGGAGGCCACCATATACTACTCCCGCCGTCGAGCTCAATTCGTGGAACAGCTCTTCCAGTCGGAAGAGGTAATCATGCCCCCCCAGGAATACTGCCACAAGTGCTTCCAAATACCCTGTGTATGCCTTCGGGATGAAACTTAGACCTCTTCGGGATGAGCGAGGACTACATCTACAGGGTGGAGGGTCAACACATAGTCTGTTCCATAAGGTTCGAAAAGGAGCTGCCAAAACTCAGGTATACTGAGAAGGAGGTGGCATTGTTCACAGCTTTGCACATCGTCCAGGGCCGGCGTGGCGGCCTATACCTGGCGGCGGTGAAGCAACACATACACAGAGAAATCTTCACCGCCCCCTCTGGAGCCATCTTGAAATTCCATTACAGCACGGGGACGGCGAGCCACAGATACCACGAATACCATCAGTATTTCGTCGTCGAGCCCGTGGGGGAGCTGACCTACACACTCAGGGACACCGTCGGTAGGGAGGGCAACGAAGACATACCATGCCGCCTCATGAACATAAGGCCCATAGAGGGGCCCGACGAGATGACAAGGGCCACCCTCGAGGCGGAAATCAAAAACAGGGGCTGGACCCCCTCATTCTACGACCCCGTCCTTCTCCTATACCACATCTGGGTAAAGGGCAAGAGCAAGAAAGCTGCAGAGCCTGCGGAGCAGCCGAAGCCGAGTCCTATTGAGCCAAAGCCGAGCACGAGCAACGCTGAGGGCGAGTACGTGAGAATCAGAAGCATCGTCGATAGCTTCCTTTCGGGGTGCAATACCTTATGCTAATAATACCCCTAACCCCAGGTGTGGTAAGGGCGATCTTCGCCCTAGGCATGGCCTTCCAGCAATCCAACGCCACCAACCTCGAGGAAACTCTGGAGGCCCTCACCGATGAAGACTGGAGGGAGCTCGATGTAAAGCCGGATGAGGTGAAGAAGGCCGTGGAACTGCTCATTTGGGCTGAAGTTATCAAGGAGAAGAAAGAAAAGATTCGGGATGAGTGAAACTCCACGATGCCCCAACTGTGGTGAGGAGCTCGAATACATGGAATATGTGAACCTGAGCGTCTCCTGGGGAACCTTCGACCGGTATTACGAGTATGACTCGGATGATGCCAGGGAGCTGGAGTGCATATACCGCTGTCCCAGCTGCGGAACCATCATAGCCAACAGCGAGGCGGATGCCATCGAATTCTTCGAAACAGGGAAGCTACCCGAAGAGCGGAAGTTCCCCCAGCGCCTCAGGGAGGCCATGAGAGAAGTCGCCAGCCTCTACGAAGCCCACCACTTCCAGCCACCCGCCGAACTCACCTCTTCGGGATGAGCAAAACAATCCAACCCCCTAAGTGCCCCAGCTGTGGAACCGACCTCACCATAGTTGAAGAAACGGAAAATACAGCTTTAACCTATCGGTTCAATTCCGAGACAGGAACCTATGAGGAAATTGACTTAGCCGAGTGGAGCGAGATTGAATGCCCTGATTGTGAAGCAGACCTCAGCGACATCTTCCCCGATGGCGTGGGCAACTACACCTCTTCGGGATGGACAAGTCGAACTACCGATACGCCATCGTCCACAGGAGCGGTATAGTCACAAGCCGCTTCCAAACCCTTGAAGAGGCCGAGAAGGCCCTACCCCCAGAAGTCAGGGACCAGTTCACCATAGTCCCCATCGACCACCCCACCGTCCAGAAATACTACAGCGAGGTAAACAGGAAGAGGAAGAGAAGGGGGCTACCCCCACTCAACCCGGCCGAAGGATAATTTGGGAAAGAAAAATATAAATCCAAAAATATCTTTACTCCAGGTATGAGCGAGGCAAAAACCGAGGAGGAAGCCAAGAAGACCAGCCCCCCCACCATCCAGCAGCTCCAGAAGGCCATATCCGACCTCATCAGGCTAGGGGCCGTAACCGGTGGGGAGCTGCTCGGCATACCCATCCGCCTCACCCAGATATTCGCCAAGGGCCTCGTCGCCTTCGCCGTGACCGTCGAGGAGGAACTCCGAGCGGCCATCAGGGAGCGAAGAAAGGGTGAGTGAATCTAAATTCAAATTCGGGAATGTTGCAGTTGGAACAACAACCAAGGATACTCGTAAGGGGCCTTATCCCCATACCTGGGGGTAAGCCCACCCAGGACCTTCTAACAGTTAGGCTTGATGTGACCGGCCTCTTCAGCGAATCCGGCGAGGACTACATGGGCTGGAAGCAGAGGATTGAGGAGATACTCAACACCCTGGACCAAATCTATGCCAAGGACACGAAGAAGCTGAAGGGCAGGCGTGTGGAGGCGGGATACAAGACCGTCGAGGTCAAGGTCAACGACAGGGTGGAGAAGAGGAGGATCAGGGTGGTGGAGCTCATGCCCTACCCATCAAGATTCGCCTCACAGCTCAAGATGATAAGGGACGACTACTACGAACTCCTGGAGGAGCACGGAACCCTCCTATACAGGGAGGAGTTCATGTCCATCTACATCATACCCGAGGCCCGTGTGAACTCCTTCAGGAGGGGGGTTGAAGCCATCAACGAGGAGATAGAGGAGCTCAACCGGGAGATCGAGAGGTTCGAGGCCACCAGCGACTTCAAGCAGCTCATCAACTTCCTCGCTAATACAGTTCCAGCTGAAAGATGGAGCAGGCCCCCAACACCCAGCAGCCAGGGATACACGTTCAGGAGCCGGCTACACCCCATAACGATAAGATACTTCCCCGTCATGGCATCCAGGGACTTCATAGAGCAGTTCGTGGATGAGGAGACCAAGAGGCAGGTGGCCCAGGCAGTAAGGGACACCGTGGTGAGCGTGATAAACGCTGAGAGGCAGAGGCTGGCCAGCGCCCTCACACAGCTAGCCATACTGGCCTCCAGGGGCCTCAAGGACCTGTCCCCGGAGAGGATAGAGGCCATGAGGAAGACCCTCTCCGAGGTCAGGAGCAACCTACAGCGCACCGGCAGCGAGTTCATCATCAGGAGCACCCTCGATGCCATGGAGCAGCTCACCGAAGCCCTCACCACCCGAAACCCCCAGGCCATACAGGAGGCCATCAACACCACCGCCCAGGCCCTCGGCACCCCCATCAGGGACACACCCGACGAAACCATCCAGGCCATGGTCCAGAGGGTCCTCGCACCCGAAGAGGACCAGAGAATCAACACCATCGTCATGGACCTACTGTTATCTTCGGGATGAGCTCTCCAACACTGGAAGAGATCAGGGCAGCCCTACGCCGGAGACTCGCAGCCATGCTCGCACAACAGGCTCCCCCAGCACCGGTGGAGCCACCCAAGCCCGTAGAGCCGGAAGTTCCAACTGCAACAAAAGAGGAAGGGGAGCAAACCCCACCGGAAGCACCCCAGGAACAGGCAGAAGTTCCAGCTGGAACAACCGAGGAGCCAGAAGAGGAGGAGACAACCGAAGAGGAAGAAGATGAAACCGTCGAGGTGGAGGCAGCCGAAGACGAGGAGGCCGAGGAAACCGTCGAGGAAGAGGCGATAGAGGGGGCCGAAGGGGAAGCTGGGCAGGAGAAGCCCCAGGAGGAGAAGAGGTTCTACGCCTATGCCAGGATGAGGTGGAGGGACACAGCCACCCTCCAGAAGTGCATACAGGCCGTCAACGCCCTTCTAAAGGAGACGCCCTTCGAGATGGGCCAGGATGGCCTCGTAATCCATTCCCTGGACCGCAGCCACATATCCCTCTACCACATCCAGCTACGCTGGCTGGATGCATACAGCTACGAGGTGAGGGGCGACCAGCCCTTCCGCGTAGCGGTGGACAACAAGGACCTGCTACGCATCTTCAAGATGGCGAAGAAGGGGGACTCCATAGAGCTCGAAGTGGAGCAGAACGGTGATGAAGTCAGCTTCAAGGTGAAGCTGTTGAATGGCATCACCAGGGAATACCAGGTCCCCGCCTCCCCCATCCACTCCTTTGAAGTCACATGCCCCACACCCAGGATAGACTTCACCGCATCCGCCACCTTCGACATCCCCACCCTCCTGGAGGCCCTCCAGTCCATGGAGGCCATCAGCGAAAATGCCCCCATACATGTCACCATACAGATCACCAGGGACGGCATCACCTTCACAGGCAGGGGCGATGAAAGGGAGGCCAAGGTGGAGCTCCAGAGGTATGATCCCCAACTCCTGGAGCTGGAGGTCTCAGAGGAGGCTAAGGCCACATACCGCCTCAACTACCTGCTCCCCATCCTCAAGGCCCTCAAGGGCCTCAAGACCACCATCCGCCTGGAGATGGGAAACAAGAAGCCCCTGAGGCTCACAGCCACCATACCGAGCACAACATCCACCATCCAATACTACCTAGCACCCATGGCAGACTAAACCATCCCCTCTTCGGGAATCAGGTCATCTCTCCGCCTCCTCAATCCTCGCCACTTCAATCGTTGAGCGAATCACTTCAAGCTTCTTGATGGCATCATCCACCCTGAACCGAGCCTCAGTCAACCTGCCACGCCTTAAATTACGCTCCACCTCCTCTAATATAGCTTCCACCTCATCGACCTCGTCAAGAATATCCGCAAACTCTCCAGCTCGTCTTCGCACCTCCTGCCTCCTGAACAACCCCAGCGGCTCCACAGGTAGTATGCCCAGGCCGAAGAGCCCCCTTTTCCTCTCCCTCTCCACATCAAAAACCAATATCTTCCAGCTATAAAACATTTGGTCGGGATGAGGAGGAGGTGGCGTAGGCGAGGCCCAGGCTACTATTGGACCTGCGTCTGCGGCTGGTTCGGCCACAGCATCGACGACAACATCGACCAGCACATGAGAAACTGTGAAAAGTTCCAGGAATGGCTGAAGAAGCGGGCTTCGGGATGACCGACCTCCCCATCACCGACTGGGTCACACCCGCATCACCCATACCCGCCTCAAAGAGCGGGCCCATGAGGATCATCAAGAGGCCCATAAAGCGGGGCTCCAGCCTGAAGATGCACGGCGTCTTCGGCTACGACAGAGCCGTATTCCTCAACGATTGCGTCATCACCATCCTCACCGACAGCGACAAGCCCATGGATGAACTCAAGGGGGAGGATGTAATCATGAGCGACGCCCCCTACGAATACTACGGCATGTGGCAGCTCGCCGCCAGGGCATGGCCGGGAAAAGTGCTCATAGGGGGACTGGGCCTGGGCCTCATAGCCCACATCGTGAGCTGGAGGCCCGACATCACCACCATCAGGGTCGTAGAAATCTCAGAGGATGTGATTAGGCTCGTCAAGCCCTACATACCATCCAGGGTAGAGGTAATCCACGACAACTTCCTGGAATACGTGGTGAAGACCGAAGAGAAATATAATACCGTAATCGTCGACATCTGGAGAGGCACGGGAGAGCGAGACAGAGAACTCTTCGAATACACCTGGGGGCTACTCGAAGACCACCAGAGCGAGGCCCTACACCTATTCTGGGGCTTTCAAGAAGAGGTGGACTTACAGACCTGCCTAAGCGCCGAGGCATACTGGGAGCTCCACCCACCTTCGGGATGAAGGTCCAGATAGAGCGCTTCACCTATCAGGCACCCACACGAAAAGACCACCTCATAAAAATCCCCCGCCAGTTCCTATACATGAGCCGGTTCGACGAATACAAGCCCGCCGAGACAGAAGAAGAGCTGCTCAAAGCCGCAGAGCAGGGATTCCTCTCAGATGATCTTGAACACGGCAAAATCCTTGTCGTCTCAGGTATAGTCTGCGACGCCTGTAACGACCCCATCATGTCCCCCTATGTCTGGATACTCGTCATAGGAGGCCGCCCCTGGGGAACCCAGTGCGAGAACTGCAGGCAAAGATACCACTCCAAGAAGCCGGCATACATCGCACAAATACGCAAACCCACCTTCGGGATGAGTATCAAGGTCGAACTCACGGAGCAGGAAATAGACTGGCTCCTGTGGGCCCTCGAGCAGGTGGGGTTGTCCGGGGAGGCCATGGAAGACGGCTATGTCTACATAGCAGCAGAGCACCTGCACCGCAAACTCAGACAGGCCAAAGACCAACTTCGAATCTCAGCCCTATGACCCACCTTCGGGATTTAACACGGCTACTCCACACCCGAACCCATCTTCCCTTCGGGATGAGTTCAGACCTGCTTCAGGGCATACCAGCACAGGCCAAGCCAGCCCGTGAATTCGCCGGTTTCAAAGTCCGGCTGTCCTACACATCCCCAGACCTGAACCTGGACCTAGAGGCCCGATACGCAACAGCGGAGACGGAGCCCATATTCAAGCCCGAAGGGATAGAGAAGAGGGGACCAGCAGGAGGCACCATCCGATACCAGCGTGGTGAGTGGAAGATATGGGAGAAACTTCCAGCTGGAAAATGGGCCGTCGTCGACGAAGAGGGCAGACCATACCCCAAAGCCGATGGCAGCCTCGCCATCTTCGACAACGAGGAGGAGGCAAGGCGCTTCTCCGAATCACTGAACGCTGAAGGACAGAATGCCAGGGTCACCGACCAGGAGATCCTCATAAACGAGGACTGGGTCCAATACCGCCAGAAAATCGACGGTGAAGAGATAGCCGTAGAACCCTTCGACAGGACAGAAATCATAGACATCGATGAGAAGAGGCCCCTGGACCAGTGCGGCATCGACGAGAACAACCCCAAGCGGGTATTGGGCACCGTGGTCCCCGAGCACTGGGAGGACAACCTGGGCCCCGACGAGGAGAAGGGAAGCAAGCTCTACGAAATATGGACCAAGCTCCCCAACAGCGCCCTATACAGGCTCATCGAGAAGCTGGAGAAGGAGAGGCTGAAGCTCTACTTCCCCATGGTCTTCAGGAAGGGCATGACCATACACCTCTGCATCGCCAAGGTGATCAGGTTCAACGGAGACGCCTACCTGGTGATGAAGACCTACTCAGGCCCCGTCAAGCTGAAGAGGCCCATCAAGCCCGCAGCCACCCTCAGGGAGCCCATCGTCGCCAAGCCTGTGCTGGCCAAGCCCATCCTGAGAAAGAAGCCCGCAGGAGTCTCATAGCGGGCCACCTTCGGGATTTGAACCCGGTAAGGCTCCTCATAGCCACCATCCTGCTCATCGCCTTCACCCTGGATGGAGAGCTAAACCCCGCAGAAATCGAAATAGTTAGGAGGGCCGTCATGGATAATCTTCGGGGTTGGCCATAGAGAGCGAATGCCCCCTATGCCACCGCTGGTTCCCCAGCATAGCCGCCCTGGAGGCACACCTCAGAAACACCTACGTATGCCCCCGCTGCGAAGAATCCTTCCACGTAAGGGAGCAGCTGGACAAACACCTCGAGAAGAGGCATGCGGGCTACGACTGGCCCATCTTCTAATTCGGGATGAGGAGAGAGGATTTACCGTTCACACGCCTAAAGGAGGTGCCCATCGACATCCAGAGGGATGGCCTCACATGGGCCTGGGTTTCCGAGTGGATCAGGATATACGCCAGATGGGGCTTCAACGTGGAGCCCAAGTATGACGGTGAGGATGAGCTCCTAGTAAGAACCCGGGACGGACAGGTATACCTCATAAACCGATACGGAACCGTCTACACCGATAAGGACCTACCCTGGCTATCCCAGGTAAGAGCCGGTTTTCCCTTCATACTCAGGGGTGAGCTACACCTACCTGGAGGCAGGAGCTTCGACATCAAGCCCACCCTCAGGGCAGACCCCATGAAGCTAAAGCTGGTGCTCCACGACTGCATCAACTGGAACGGCGTGGACCTCAGGAACACCAGCTTCGAGAGGAGGCGTAGACACATAGGGGAGTTCCAGCTGGAAAACATATTCCCCATAGAGTCCAGGCCAGCCTCACCCGAAGAGGTCGAGCAGCTATACCACGAGGCCGTAGAGCGGGGCTACGAGGGCATCATCATAAAGCCCCTCACGGCAACATACACCGACGAAGCCTTCCTCAAGATCAAAAAGGAGGTAACCCTCGACGTAATCCTGCTACATGCCAAGGACACGGAGCAGTTCAGGGAGACGGGCATCCCATGGAGCTTCACCATGCACACCCACATCCAGGGAAAACTCACATACATAGGGGATGTGAGCTCAGGCCTGAAGCCCGAGGAGAGGATGGAGCTCAAGCAGCTCATAACACCAGAAGCCACACGGATAGGCGGCGAGAAATACTACAGGCTCAGCAGGCCCATCGTAGCCGAAGTATCATGCCAGGAAATCCTCCAAACCGAAGGCCAGACCAGGCTCCGACACCCCAAGATACTGAGGCTGAGACACGACAAGCCGCCGGAGCAATGCCATCTTTAGGGATAACCAGATAACCATAAAACAGATATACAGGTATACAGTCATCCAGATATATGGGAAAGATAACCGTCGAGATCCCGGATGAGCTGGAGAGGAGCTTCAGAGAAGCGGTCTTCCGACGCTACGGCATGAAGAAGGGAAACATAGCTAAAGCCATGGAGGAGGCATTAGCCTTCTGGGTCAAGGGCATCGTCACAACGGCCATGGCGGAGCTCACCCTGGCCACCCCCGAGAAGCCCACAGACCCCGAAAAAGCCCGCTACAGGAGCATGGCCGAATTCCTGAAGAAGCTCAGGTCAACGGAATCATTCAAACAGATACGGCCCCTCTTAGGGTTGAGTGAAGAGGGGTTCGACGGCCTCATCCAGTGGTGCGAGGCTAGGTCGGGATGAAGCAGTTCCCCTTCCAGGACTTCATAGAATTCCTGAAGAGCGAAAGGGCACCCCACACCTGGTATTTCAGGGCCGAGATAGACGAGGAGCTCAACCAGCTACACATCGTCGACGGCCTCGACCACGCCAGGATAGACAGCCACGGCAACCTCATAGCATACACCAACAGCCACACCAGAGACCTCTACGAAAAACTCCTGGAGAAATACAAACAGAGGACTTCGGGAAGCATAAGGGATGAAGGTCAACGCCAGAGTCAGGCTGTGCCCCAGGCATCACAAAGAGTTCGTCGATAAAGCGGACGCCAAGATATGGTATCAAAACGAGATACCCGTCAGGGGAGCCCTCTGCGACTGGATAGTGGAAGGGGAGAGGGGCTGCACGGACCTCGCGGAGTATGTGGTGGAGGCCATCATCGACGTAAACACTAAACCCGGGAAAGAAATAAAAATATAAGAGCAACAACAGTTCGGGAAATGGACAAGGGGGAACTCCTCACATCAAGATGGACGTGGAAGCCCAGAGCCCTCGAGCGATTCCCCCGCAGCCACGGACCCCACGCACCATGCCCATCATCACCCACCGGCGACCACTGCTGGCACGACTACAAAGACCGCCCCGCCGGCACCGCCTTCTCAAAGCGATGCTGCCACTGCGGAAAGGCTTCGGGATGAAGTCTTACCCCATCAGGTATGACGCGGGGCCCAGGCCCAGGGTCATAGGCACCGTGGAGGATGAAAAGACCCCCTCAGGCGTAACCGTCCGGGTCTTCAACATAAGGAGGAAGGGGACCCACATATTCGCCAACGTCCCATGCCAGGAGCACACCCGATGCCAGGGCCTCACCGTCTGGAAGGAGGGGATCAGGAGAGCCCTACACTACGGTGCCAAGGTCATCAAGTTCACCATCAACTCCGAAGCGGGCCGAGAACAATACATCATATCCATGGAAAGCTTCCTAAACCACCCCCTCCTCGGAGAAAACCTCGACGACATGAACGAGCACCAATACACCCTACCCCTACACGCCTTCATCCGAGTAGAGAGACCCGAAGACCGACTACCCAAGCCAGACCACAGACTCGTAAAACAGGAGAGGCTGGATTCGGGATGAGCCAGCAATTCAAGGAACTAATGGAGAGGATAGACGGATTCATCGAATCGGAGCTCAAGGAGGAACACGGCCGAGAGACGCTCCGAGAGAGGCTCCGAGCATTCATAGACACCCTCGAAAAAGACTACCCTCCCAACCTCATCGACATGGCCTTCGAGCTGGCCCTCGCACGAAAATCCCTCGAAGCCTATATCAAAGTCCTCACCCGCACAATAGAAATAACCCTGGATAACCAGAGAATACGAAAAGAAGGTGATTCGGGATGAACGAAGAGCTGAAGCAGAAGATAAAGTCCCTCGTCTACCAGAACCCCAAGATAGGAAACATACTGGCCCACGCCGTCAGGATAGAGGAGGCAAAGCTACCATACATCGAGACCCTGGGCTGGGACTGGGCCGATGTAAAGGCCAGCACCCAGCAGCTCAAGCAACTGGTCATAGAGGGAGTCCTAAAGAGAACATACCAGAGCGCCAAGGAGACCCGCTTCAAGCTCGAAGACCTGGAAACAACAAAGCAGGCCCTCCTCGAGCTCACCAGGGAGGCCACCACCAGAGAAATGGCGATCACGGAGCAGCTCGAAATACCCGAGGACATCTTCGACATCATAACAGGATACGAGGACGTGAAGCAGTGGTTGATGAGGAGCATAACGGGGGAGAAGCCCGTCCACATACTCCTGGTAGGCCCCCCAGCCTCCGCCAAGTCCCTCTTCCTGCTGGAAATCAGCAGGATCCGGGGCGCCAAGTATTACCTGGGCACATCATCCACCAAGGCGGGGATACAGAGATACCTGATAGAGCAGAGGCCCCACATCCTCATACTGGATGAGATCGACAAGATGGAGCCCCAGGACCAGGCCGCACTCTTCAGCGTCATGGAGACGGGCATCATAGCGGAGCTCAAGACCGGCAGGGTCCAGCAGGCCTACATACCAGGCTTCAGGGTATATGCAGCAGGCAACACGGAGCAGACCCTGGCCGACGCCCTCAGGTCCAGGTTCCTCACATTCCACTTCAAACCCTACACACCCGAGCAGTTCAGGGAAATCACCATCAACATACTCACCAGGAGGGAGGGCAAGACCAGGGAATACGCGGAGCACCTCACCAACCTACTCCTACAGACCGGCACCCGAGACCCGAGAAAAGCCGTCCAGATAGCCAGGCTAACAAAGACACAGGAAGAGGCGGAAAAGCTAATACAAGACCTCAAGAAATACTCTTCGGGATAGCGAGCCTGAACAAGTGGAGAACCATGATGAGGGGCGAGCCCAGATCCACGGGGAACCTAAGGAAAAGGTGAGCCGGACCCATCGGAGAACCTAGTTAAGGGGCGAGCCCAGAGCAAGGGAGAACCACGGTTAAGGGCGAGCCTAGAAAGGGGGAGAACCGGCGAGAATGGCGAGCCCAAAGGACGGGAGAACCCCGAATACAGGCGAACCTTAGAGATAGGAGAACCAGTGTATGAGGCGAGCCTCTTCCAACTACAACAGGCATAATCACTTAAATACCTAAGATAATCATACAGTCGGGATGACCCTCTGCGACAGCTGTGGAGTGAAGGAGGGAAAGGTCACCGTCGAATACAGGGACATAGAGGGATACGTTACCAGGAGCAGGCTGCTCTGTGAAGGCTGCAAGGACCTGGAGGACCAGTTCCAGCAATACCGCATCCTGGCCAGGAGCTTCCTCACCATGCAGAGGACCAGGCAGAGCCTGGACAAGAAGGTCAAGCTGGCCCGGCACGGGGTAAAGGAGGTGCTATCAAGCCCGGCCAAATGGGCCAAGAAGGAGGAGAGGAAGATGAAGAAGGAGGTCTACGAGCTGCTGGGCGAAGACCACGAGCTAGTCCGCTGGATCAACAACACAGCCCTCGGAGAAACAGCCCTCCTCGTCTACCTGGGCGAGATAAACCCCACCATGCCCACCGTGGGCAGGGTATGGGCCTACTGGGCCCTCACACCCAAGGGGAAGAGGAGGAGCGGCCAGAGGGTTGTGGGCTCACCACAGCTAAAAGGAAAGGCCATGTTCTTCGCCACCGTTTGCATCATGAAGCGAGACAGCTTTTACTACCCCTTATTCGAGGCCAAGCGAGCATACTACCGCTCACAGAAGGACGCCAACGGCCAGCCCAAATACAGGCCCATCGTAGCCCACAACAAGGCCATATACTGGCTCGCCAAGCTCCTCGTAGCCCACGCCTGGGAATCCCTACGGAAAGAGCACGGCCTACCCATCAACCCCCACCGCCTCCACATACCCAGAAAGCCCAGCCCCGAAGCCACACCACCACCAGAAATCCTCGAAAAGCTAAAAACCGGACAGCTCTAACCTTCCCCTTCGGGAAGCCCAAGTAACAGGAGAACCCGGCATAAAGGCGAGCCAGGACTCACGGAGAACCTCATCGACAGGCGAACCTTTGGCTCCGGAGAACCAGTGCTAAGGCGAGCCTAACTGAAAGGAGAACCTAGGCAGAAGGCAAGGCGAACCTATGAAGTAGGAGAACCCAGACCAAAGGGAAGCCTAGATGAGCGGAGAACCTAAAACGAGGGCTGCGAGCCTTAGCAAAAGAGCCTCGCAGAAGGGCGAACCTTTGCGGCTGGAGAACCTGAATGGGAGGTGAGCCTAAACAACAGGAGAACCAGGAATGAGGGCGAGCCATATCTTCGGGAGAACCTAGATTACAGGCGAACCAAAAATTTTGGAGAACCAAAAATGCGGGCGAGCCCTAGTAGATAGGAGAACCCTGTAGATAGGCGAACCCCCTCCAAGGGAGAACCAAGAAGGAAGGTGGGAGCCTATAAAGCAGGAGAACCAGACCGAGGCGACCCATGATCCGTTCGGGCTACCCCCTCATCTCACGCTATAACCGTAAGCTGGCGGCATACATCGTCCTCCTACGCCCCTTTACCCTCCTAGCCCCTCTTGCAGCTGGAATATTCGGCACCCTCCTGCCCCTCAAGGATTGGGGCTGGGCCCAGTTCCGCGAAGCGGTGTATGTGGGCGTCACCCTCGCCCTTCTACAGGCCGTGGGCCAGATCGTAAACCAGGCCTCGGATGCGGAGCTCGACCGGCTGGCCAAGCCCTACAGGCCCATACCCAGGGGCGAGGTGACGGTGGAGGAGGCCATGGGCATCGCCTGGCTCCTCGCCATCTTCGCCATGGCCAGGGCCTTCTTCACCAGCATCACCTTCGGCCTCCTATCCCTCACACTGCTCTTCATGGCCGTCTTCTACAACATACAGCCCATCAGGGTAAAGAGATACACGTGGCCCAACATCCTCTGGAACGGCGTTGCAAGGGGCTTCATACCCATGATAGCCACCTGGAGCATATACGGGGACCTCAACAGCCCCACACCATACCTCCTCGCAACACTAGCATTCCTCTGGGTCACAGCCCTAAACCCCACCAAGGACTTCCCCGACATGGAATACGACAGAAGGTTCGGCATCCAAACCCTGCCCGTGAAATACGGGGTAAAGAAGGCCACCACCATCATAACAGCCATCCTAGGCCTCTGGGCCCTACAGCTAGCCATCACCATCACCATAACAGGAAACCATCTCCTCATCCTAACCCTACCCCTAACCATCCCAGCCATACTCGGGCTGAAGGTCAAAACACCCCTAGAAAACAACCTGGCCTGGCAGACCTACTACGTGGGCCTATCACTACACTACATACTGGCATACCTGGGCCGATAAACCATTTAAAGCAAAAACATTAAGCCATGGAGCAAGCCCCCTTAAAGGAGAACCTGATGAAGAGGCAAGCCTATCTGGAAGGAGAACCTAGTTTACGGGTGAGCCAAGGTCTGAGGAGAACCTCAAAGAAAGGGGAGCCTTAAAAATGGGAGAACCCACTTAAAAGGCGAGCCAAGGGTGCAGGAGAACCTAATCAGATGGCGACCCGCCAAGAGGAGAACCATATTGATGGGCAAGCCCCGTCCTTAGGAGAACCACGGTGGAGGGAGAGCCTCTGGAGCGGGAGAACCATTTATAAGGGCGAGCCTGTATTGATGGAGAACCCTATAAGAAGGCAAGCCTTGGAGAGAGGAGAACCCAATTTGGTGGCAAGCCATAGTTTGGAGAACCTGAATGGGAGGCGCGAGCCTGCGAAAACGGAGAACCCACCCGGACGGCGAGCCTATTTAAGCGGAGAACCCGTCGCAAAGGCGAGCCTAAAAAGGTGGAGAACCCATATTGATAGGCGAGCCATGAAGGGAGGAGAACCCACCTACAGGGCAAGCCTATTTAAATGGAGAACCTGACCAAAGGCGAGCCATGCCGGACCGGATCCTCGAAAAACGCCCCATCATCAAAATAACATACCCCAGGGTGCTAAGAGACAGGCCGCCCATCAAGGGACCCCTCGGCCTCATCCAGCTGGAACAGGAAGTAGTCCCCATCCGCATACCCTTTATACTACCCATCCTACTCCTACTGAGGACAGGGGCATAAGGGAGCCTAAAGGGCGGGAGAACCTCGAATATAGGCGAGCCCTTTCGGCTGGAGAACCTGAATGGGAGGCGAGCCCGGGAAAACGGAGAACCATGTAAAGGGGCAAGCCTAGAAAGCGGGAGAACCCAAATTGGTGGCAAGCCATAGATTCGGGAGAACCTTAAGAGGCGGCGCGAGCCTAGACAGTGGGAGAACCCATTCCAAAGGCAACCCCTCTCCAAAGGAGAACCTGAAAGACGGGCGAGCCTGATTGATAGGAGAACCTGAAAAATGGGTAAGCCCAATGTAGAGGAGAACCATGGGTAACGGAGAGCCTATCTAACAGGAGAACCCAGTGTGCAGGCGAGCCTAAACCGAAGGAGAACCTAGACCGGCGGCGAGCCTGGTTATATGGAGAACCCGAAGGAGAGGCGAGCCTGCGAGAGAGGAGAACCCCTTCGGACGGCGAACCAAAACTGAGGAGAACCAAGTCTTTGGCGAGCCGTAAACAAGGGAGAACCGAATGGAAGGCGAGCCTAAGCCCCCAGCCACCTCAACACCCTATCCACTATATTCCACCTGGTCCTGAGGAGCCCGGTCCATATCAATTCCCAGACGTAGTAGGCGATGGTCTTGAGGAGGTTGTTCAGGATTACGAAGCCTACCACCCCCACCTTAACCCCCGTGAAGGCATCCAGGTAGCCCAATGAGACCAGGTATGCCAGGGCCAGCTCATAGGAGACCACGAACAGCCTATACCCCACAGACTTAACCACCAGCCTCTTCTGAATAAGCCTCAACACGACACAACCTACCTCAAAATATTTAAAGCCAATCAACCGATATGAATGAACTAATGGCTCTTCTGGATGAGGTCAGAAAGAGGCTCGTGGGCCGGGAAACCATCATCCTCAAAGAACCCCTCATGAGAAAAATCAGAAGAGGACAACCCCTCATACCCTTTATGGCCCAGATTATAGGAAGACCCAAAACCCACGGGCTCTGGGAGGCCATAGCCGCCACCGGAGCCTTAGAGGATGCACTACACAACCGAAACAAAGAGTCGGCCATGAGAAACCTTAGAAGCATCGAGCGTGGCATCGACATAATGTTAGTGGACCTCCTAATCACAGTAGAAGAGGCCTCTTCACTCAAAGCAAGGATAAAGAAGATAGCCGAGTCTGTGAATCGCGAAAGATGGGATGACCCTGAACTTATCTTCGACTTCTGGGACCTTCACGGGACACTACAGAATCTATTGGAAAGGCTCTGCGGGAGGCCCTAGGCCCTCAGCCTCGTGAGCACCATCTTCGGTATCAGGCCCGGCTCCCTCCTCGCCAGGAAGAATACAAACCTCATGATCTCCCTGTTGGGGTCTATGGGCAGCCTGGGCGACATCCTGAACTCACCCATGGCCCTCACCATCCTATCCAGCTCCCCATCACCCCAGCCATACAGCACCTGCTTCAACAGGTAGTGCCTCCTCAGCAGCGGACCCAGAACCCTCTCCAGCCTCCTATCATAGCTACCCAGGTTACCGGAGACGATACTCTCGGCCGCCAGGAAGCCCGACTGGACCGCAAAGCCCAGACCTCCCCCATGCAGTGGGCTACATACCCTGGCGGCATCCCCCACGAACAGTATGTTGCGGTGCACGTTGCTCTTGGGCAGGGGGGCTGTTGGTATCAGGCCACCCATCTCCTTCAAAGGCTTGCTCCAGAGCTCCTGGAACTCGGGATGCCTGGAGACCCAGCGCTCCAGGTATTCCCTGGGGTTGCGGTTCAGGCCCCTGGGAACACCACATCCCAGCCTCACCGTCCTAACCCCACCGTCATGGGATGGGAAGAGCCAGAGGTAGCCCAGCGGGGCCACGTTGCGCCCAAAGTATAGGTGGATGAGGCTGTGGTCCCACCCCCCCTGAGGGGGTAGGGGCACCGTCCTCTCAAAGCCCACATGGAGGTCCATCGGGTCTATATCGGGGCGGCCCACCATCCTGCCTATGAGGCTGTTGGCCCCATCCGCCGCCACAATCACATCACACCTCAGCACATCCCCATCCACCTTTACACCTGCATAGACAGGGCCCTCCTGGACCAGGCCGGTCACCCGCCTACCCAACAGCAGGTTGCAGCCGTATCTTCCAGCTAGAGCAAGCATACGCTCAGCCCAGATGTCGGGGTGAAGCACGGCACCCACCTCACCCTCGAACCTGAACACCGCCTCATGGCCGGAGGGTGAAACAATCCTCACACCACGGATCCTCGCCGCGATGGCCTCCTCGGGTATCAGCAGCTCCCACGGCAGCTTCTCAAACCAGTGATAACCGAAGCCCCCCGTCGTATGAGGTATGGGCGGGTTCCTCGCATCCACCACGGTCACATCCAGCTCGGGCCTATACCTCTTCAGGGCTATGGCTGCAGATAGGCCCCCAAAAGAGGCCCCCACCACCACAGCCCGCCTGACAGGATATGCGGGCATGAACTTCCAGCTGTAAAATAAGTATATAAAGGACACCCCAACAAATCATGTCAATGAGCGAAGGAGATACTGAGGGGGCCACCCAGGAAGGTGAAGGACTACCCGGCCTGATCTGTCCCATAGAAAAGGACGGTGAGCCCTGTGGGGCCGAGTTCCAGACGAGGGGGGAGATGGAGAAGCACCTCCTCGAGGCCCACGGCCTCAGGAAATACGTATGTGAGTGGTGCGGGGGCATATTCGATACCCCCACCGAGCTGGGCCGACACAAGTCCACGAGGCACCCGGAGAAGAGGAGGCCCTGGGGCATAAAGAAGGCGCAGAAGGCCATCCGCGAAATCCTCGGAAAGCCGGTGGAGGAGGAGGAAGACATCACCGCTTTAACCGAGGACCTGCTGATAGCCAGGCTGATCAGGGAGGGCCCTGTAGTGCTTCACCAGCTTCTCAGGAAGAGGCTGGAGCAGCTGCTCGACCAGCCCGGGATAGCCCCTCAATCCAAGACCTTTGCGCTCGAGGAGTGGGATAGGCAGCCCGCCATCAGGGATGACCTGAACCTGCTCCTCGACTCCCTCATACACGACGCGGGGATAAAGGAGGCCAAGGCCATCAGGATAGTGCAGAAGCTTGATGAGCTGGCCAAGAGGTATGCGCCCTACCTGATCGAGAGGGGCATCCCCTTCAGGTTCTACACAGGCACACCCCAGCTGGGCTTCACAGCCATCAGGCCACCCACAGGAGGATACCCGGGCTATGGCTACCAGGGCTATCAGGGCCCCTATTACGGCTACCCTCCGCCCGGGACATACCCGGGCCAGCCCCCACCGCCATATCCAGGGCAGCCCCCATACACACCCTACTACCAGCCCCCTCCACCAACATACCCCACTCCATCGCCATACGAAGTGAGGACCCTGGTTAAAGA
>Ga0079992_132716_pt1 | contig 18420 bp, 16 predicted proteins | sample FaiFalFF_MnMetaG_3_FD_69197 | JGI IMG/M metagenome (GOLD analysis project Ga0079992, IMG submission 69197) | Freshwater microbial communities from Yellowstone National Park, Wyoming, USA - Fairy Falls B (FF_Mn_B) MetaG (SPADES assembly) (version 2) | ecosystem: Environmental > Aquatic >... | reverse complement strand
CGCCAGGTATCGGGTGCCAGGTCCCGGGTACCAGCTACCTGGCACCTGATACCCGGTACCGGATTAACGCCGAGGACCGAACACCGAGCACCGAGGACCGAGTCTGGCCACCGGAAAACGCGCACATCGGGTTTGCATGTCGGTCACCGGCCCTTGGCGTGAGGCGAGGAGCCACCGGGTCCCGGTTGCAAACCCCCATGATGGACTTTGCGTTGTCCAAGATGTCGGGCGATATCTTACCGGCTCCAGGATAAAAGTGACGGAGTGACGAAGGGATGGAGTGACGAGTGACGGGTTATCCATCGTTACCCGCACTGCCGTATGGCCGTACTGTCATATGGCCCCATTGGACACCCTTGGCGAGACACTACCGATGGCCGGGTACCGAGCCCGATGCCCCAGCCGAAAACGCGCCCATTGGGTTGGCATCCCTCATCATAAGCCCTAAACTGAAAGGACAGCCTTCATCCGAGGGGGTTCCTATGGCCGGACATCGTCGGAGAAACGGAGGAACGGCCGTCACGCCGACCCGCCCCAAGAAGTCTCGGACGCCCTCGACCCGGCGGACCGAGGCCACGGGTGGAGACCTGGAGGTGATCCGAGCCGCCTACGAACGCTGGACCCAGACGACCCTCCGGGAGGCCCTGGAGCGTCAGCCTGAGCGGCAGGCCGAGTTCACGACCCTGTCGAGCCAACCGGTCCGGCGGCTGTACACGCCTCTGGACGTGGCCGGTATCGACTACCTCCGGGACATCGGTTTTCCCGGCGAATTTCCCTTCACGCGGGGCATCCACGCCACGATGTACCGGGGTCGTCTGTGGACGTTCCGGCTCTTCTCGGGCTTTGGGACGCCCGAGGACACGAATCGCCGTTATAAGTTCCTCATTTCTCAAGGTCAGACGGGCCTGAGTGTGGCCTTTGACCTGCCGACCCTCTACGGGCGGGACCCCGACCATCCCCTGAGCCTCGGGGAGGTCGGCAAGTGCGGCGTGTCCATCGTCACCCTCCGGGACATGGAGATCCTCTTTGACGGCATCGACCTGGCATCCATCACGACGTCGATGACGATTAACTCGCCGGCGGCCGTTCTCATCTGCATGTACGCCGCCGTCGCCCTCAAGCGGGGGATTCCCCTCGACCGCATTGGGGGGACGACCCAGAACGACATCTTGAAGGAGTATATCGCTCAGAAGGAGTACATCTACCCACCCCGGCCGTCCATGCGCCTGGTCGTGGACTCCATCGCCTGGTGCGCCCGCCACATGCCGAAGTGGAATCCCATCAGCATCAGTGGCTACCACATTCGGGAGGCCGGCTCGACGGCCGTCCAGGAACTGGCCTTCACGCTGTATGACGGCATCGAGTACGTCCGCCACTGTATCGAGGCCGGCCTCGACGTAGACGAATTCGCCCCCCGCCTGAGTTTCTTTTTCAACTGTCACAACGACTTTTTCGAGGAGATCGCCAAGTTCCGGGCGGCCCGCCGGATCTGGGCCCATGTCATGCGGGACCGCTTCCATGCCCGAAACCCCCGCTCCTGGTGGCTCCGGTTCCATACCCAGACGGCCGGCTGTTCCCTGACGTGGCAACAGCCGTACAACAACATTATCCGGACGACCATCCAGGCCCTGGCGGCCGTCCTCGGCGGGACCCAGTCGCTCCACACGAACGCCTTCGACGAAGCCTACGCCCTGCCGACCGAATTCTCGGCCCTGCTGGCCCTGCGAACCCAACAGATCATCGCCTTCGAGAGCGGCGTCGCCAACACCGTCGACCCCCTCGGGGGTTCCTACTTCGTCGAGGCCCTGACGAAGCAAATGGAAGACCAGGCTTACGAGTACTTTGACAAGCTGGACGCCATGGGGGGCATGATCCCGGCCATCGAACGGGGCTACCCCCAGCGGGAGATCGCCGAGGCCGCCTACCGCTATCAGCGCCAGGTCGAGAGCAAGGAAAAGATCATCGTCGGCGTCAACGACTACGTCATCGAGGAGGACCGGCCCATCGAGATCCTGTACATCGACGAGAAGGTCGCCGAACAGCAGATCGCCCGCATGAACGAGGTCAAACGGACACGGGACAATCGGGCCGTGGTGGCTTCGCTCCAGGCCTTACGTCGGGCGGCCCAGGGGTCCGACAACCTGATGCCCTACATCCTGGAGGCAGTCCAGAATTACGCCACCATCGGCGAGATCTGCGATACCCTGCGGGACGTCTGGGGCGAGTGGGAAGAACCGGAAGTCATCTAAAGTGTCCCGCGTCGGGCCTTCCGAGTAACCGACCTGAATCGGACCTACAATGGCGTACAGGCGGGGTCATGACCGAGACCTTTTGGAGCAGTTGACGGCTCGGGTCGATGGCCTGGCGGCCCAGGTCCAGCAATTGACCCAGACTCTTCAGGCGTTTATGAAGACCACGGACCGGCGATTCCGACGCCTCGAGGCCCTGATTGCGGACGTCCGGGGCAGTACGACCGAAGACCGCATGCGGACGTTTTTCTACCAGTTTCTGGCCGACCGCGGCCTTCGGCGCCTCACCCCTATCCGGGCCCTCCACTTGAACGCCCTGGGAGAAATCGACGGTGTTGTCCAAGTCGAAACTCCGACGGGAGAGCAGTTGTGGGTCTTGATCGAGGCGAAGGTGAAACTGTATCCAAAAGACGTTCGGCAGTTTGCTCGGCGTCTGCGCCGGCCTCATGTACGGGAAAAACTCCATCACTTCGGCATCCGAGGAAAGGCCCTGGTTTGGGTCTTCGGCCTGGGCCTGACGATGGGTGTGGAGGAGGTGGCCGAAAAAGAAGCCGTCGGCCTGGTCGAGGCCCATATCGGAGAGATCGTGCCGCCCCAAGTGTGGGACATCGGATGTCCCTCCCCCTATCGGTCCAGACGCTGAAAGTCCGGTCCTACCCGCCGTGGCTGGAGCAATGGTGGGTTGCGTCTGCCTGCCGGCGGCTGGGCCGACCGGATGCGGCCGCCTGCCTGCGGGACCTGGAACGGGAAGTCCGGCGACTCAGCGACCTCTTCACGACAGAGCGAGCTCCCCATTTCGGAGACTACACCCGGGACGAGCGGCTTCTCCTGGCCTACGGTCTGTTCTTCTTCCCCCAGACGTTTGTCCGGATTCAGTTCCCGCTGGCCGAGGCGATGACGCTTCGCGGCTGGCGGCCCCCGACGGACCGACCCGTGCGGGTCCTGGACCTGGGGGCCGGGCCGGGGGCCGCCGGTCTGGCCGTCGCCGCCTTATTGGAGGAAACGCCAGAAGACCTTTCCATCGAGGTCTTGGGCCTCGACCGGTCGCCGGCGGCCCTGGCGTTCTTTGAGGTCATCGTGAAGGACCTTCATGACTACTGGCCTCGGACTCGGTGGACCTTCCGGGTCGGGGACCTTCGGGACCCCTCGACCTGGGGGATTCCGCCGGATTCCGCGTGGGACCTCGTCGTCGTGAGTTTTGCCCTGGGGGAAGCCTTTTACGGCCAGCCGGATGTCCGGGTCTACGCTTGGCTTCGGCAGGTCCTGCGGTACGTATCGCCGCAAGGCCTCCTCATCATCACGGAACCCGCCCTGCGGGAGACGAGCGAGCGCCTCGAACGCCTTCGGGACGCCATCGCTCGCTCGGGTGAGGCCTTCATCTGGGGACCTTGCCTCCACCACCGGCCCTGCCCCCTTTTGGCGGAAGGCCGCTTCTGGTGCCACGAGGTCCGTCGATGGGACGTCCCCGAGAGCCTCACTTTCCTCAATCGCCGGTTATACCGGACGATCCAGGTCCTCAAGTTCAGTTTCCTGACCCTCGGCCTCCAGGCCCCGCCACCGTGGCCCGCCGGTCCGGCGTGGTTTCGACTCATCGCCCCGATGGCCGAAATGAAAGGAAAGTTCCAGACGGTCGGTTGCGCCAGCGACGGTCAAAAATACACCTATGAGGTCCTCCGGCGGCATCTCGACGCGGACGGAATCGCCCGCCTCCGGCGTATCGAGCGGGGCGACGTCCTCTCCGTGCGGGACCTCCAGTCCGCAGGTCCGGCGACGTGGCGGTTCCCCGGCACCGTTGAAAGGAGCATCGTCAAGGGTACGTCGGAAAACGATGAATGGTCTCCCTAAACAGCATCGGGACGAAGGACCGTCAGAAGTAGAATCGCACCGTCGTATTCAGCTCGATGAAAGAGGCATCCAGCTCACTGAGGACGTTGTGACCCTCCAACGTGAGACGAAGTCCCAACGTCGGGCGGAGGAAGTACTCCAAGCCGACGCCAAACTGAAGGCCCGGGTCCGTGCTCTTCTCCCACGGGGCATCCCGCCCGGATGACCGGAAGTGGACCTCGTACACGTGAACCCCAGCTTGGAAAAACGGATGCCATCGCCCCATATCAAAGTGCAGGCCGAAATCCGCCCCTACGAAGGACTCCCGGAGCCGGGTCCCGTCGCCGCCCGTCCGGAAGACGCCGGCCCGGAGGGACACGGACCACCGATGGGACAGGAAGAAGGAGATGTGGCCGTTTAGGCCAGGCCCGGCGGACGTATCGGCCTCGGCCGGGGCCACGACGGCCGGACCCAGCCCGACGGCGACTTGACCCCGGTATTGGGCCTGTGCCCGAGTTGCACCCCCATAGAGTAGGACCACCGTCCACCCGAGAAGCCGAGCCCATCGGCGTCTTTCCATAAAAGTCCTCCCCCTCCGGAAGGTCAGACCCCAGGGATCCGTGACCCAAGCGGTCTCATTTTAGGCAGGCGGCAGAGCTCGACACAAATCAGACCCGATAGACTCCCGGCCCCGTTCGGGAGCAATCCCTATGGGTACCTCAAGTACCCGGTACCGGATCAGCGCCGAGGGCCGAACACCGAGCACCGAAGACCGAGCCCGGCCCCTGGAAAACGCGCACACCGGGTATGCATGATGCAGGATGGAAATGGCCCGGATTCCGATTACCTGGTACCCGGAACCCGGTACCTGGCGCCCGTGCCCCATTCCCCATTTCAAATCTTAACGGAGCACTACTGCCCTGTTAAGATATAGATGCAGGATACAGGATGCATGATGCAGGATAGGAAGGGGTCGGATCCTGGCTACCAGGTACCCGGAATCTGGTACCTGACACCCATGCCCCATTCCCCCCATTTCAAATCTTAACAGAGCACTACTGCTTTGTTAATATTTGAGATGTGGGAATAGGACACGGATCCCAGGTATCACAGGTCCCGGGTACCTGGTATTCGGGACCCGATCCGTTTTTATCCTGCATCGTGCATACCCCGTGTGCGGGTTTTTCGAGGACAGGTGCCAGGTACCAGGTATCGGGTACCGGCTATCTGGCACCTGGGACCCGGTACCCGGCACCGGAGCCGAATCGGCGCCGAAGGCCGAACACCGAGCACCGAAGACCGAGTCTGGCTACCGGAAAACGCGCACATGAGGTGTGCATCCTGTATCCTGCATCCATAAGGGAATGCCACTATGATATTCGGCAGGGCGGGCGGCCTGGCCGTCCCAGGCCGCCCGGTGACCCGAAGAGGGATTCTTACAGCTTACTCAGCTCCCCGTTCAGGATTTTGTCGACCAGGAGGTTCCAAGCCTCGCGGGAGAGCCGGACGAACACATCGCCCTCGCCGATCACGACGGCGTCGTCGTAGACCCGCACCTCTGGGCAAGCCCCGCATTCGGGGCAGAGAGCAAGGACAATCCGCGTCTCCATCGTCCACCTCCTGGGTGGCCCGTTGGCTCGGGCCTACCCATTTCGTAGAGAATCTCGACCTGGAGTCGACTCCAGGGTCCAGGCCGGTGGGCCGTTCTTTTCAGAGGACGTGGACCGACGGATGGGCTTGCTTTAGAATAACCCGAGTACTCAGTCCCCGACTCGGTCTTCGGTGTTCGGTATCCGGCCTTCGGCGTCGATCGGGTAGGGTGTCGGGTCCCAGGTGTCCTTCTCTAAGGCATGTCGGCATCTTACCCTTAGGGTGATGGAGCATGGCGGATGTGTCTCGTGTCCAAGTCATTTTTCCCGATGGACGGGTCATCGAGGTCCCGCCGGGGACGGAGGTCGCCGAGGTCCTCCGTCGCTATGACCCGGACCGGGCGTCCGAGATTATCCTCCTCCGGTCCGGTGACCAGTACTGGGACCATCACTCGGCGATCGACCGGGACCTGCGGGTCGATGAGCTGATCACGCCGGACCATCCGAAGGCCTTAGAGGTCTACCGCCATAGCTGTGCCCATTTGTTGGCCCAGGCCGTCCAGCAGTTGTTTCCGGAGACCAAGCTGGCCATCGGCCCGCCTATCGAGAACGGTTTTTACTATGACTTTTTACGGGACACACCCTTTACGGAGGAGGACCTGGCCCGCGTCGAACGGCGGATGAAGGAGCTGGCGGAGCAGGACATCCCCATCGTCCACAAGTGGCTCCCCAAGGAGGAGGCTCTCCGGTACTTTGAAAGCCGGGGGGAAATCTTCAAGGTCGAGCTGATCCACGAGCGCGGTGGCGACCCCGTCAGTTGCTACCAGCAGGCCGAGTTCCTGGATTTCTGCAAGGGCCCCCATGTGCCCTCGACGGGCTACTTGAAGGCTCTGAAGCTCCTCTCGACCTCGGGAGCCTACTGGCGGGGGGACGAACGGAATCCTCAGCTCCAGCGGATTTATGGGACCTGCTTCCCGACGGAGGCGGCTCTCGTCGAGTACTTGAATCAGCTCGAGGAGGCCCGCCGACGGGACCACCGGCGGCTGGGTACCGAGCTGGACCTCTTCTCCGTCCAAGACTCCATCGGTCCGGGTCTCATCCTGTGGCATCCGAGGGGAGCCGTCATCCGACGGCAGTTGGAGGACTTCCTGTATGAGGCTCACTTCCGCCGGGGTTACCAGGTCGTCTACACACCCCACGTCGCCCGGCTGGAGCACTGGCGGGTCAGCGGCCATCTGGAATTCTATCGGGACTACATGTTCCCGCCTATGGAGCTGGAAGACCGGGTCCCCTACCAGTTGAAGCCGATGAACTGCCCCTTCCACATCGTCATCTACAGGTCCCGGCGCCGAAGCTACCGGGAGCTCCCGATCCGGCTGTTCGAATTCGGGACCGTCTATCGGTACGAACGTTCGGGTGTCCTTCACGGCCTTCTGCGGGTCCGGGGTTTTACGCAGGACGACTCGCACATCTTCTGTACCCAGGACCAGATCGAGGCCGAGATCCTGGACGTCCTGGACTTTGTCCGGGAGGTCCTCGGGACCTTTGGTTTCCACGAGTACAGGGTTTACCTATCGACGCGGCCCGAGAAGTACGTCGGCACGCCGGAAGCCTGGGAAGTCGCCACGCGGGCCCTTCAGCAGGCCCTCGAACGGGCCGGCCTGGCCTATGAAGTCGACCCCGGCGAAGGCGTCTTCTACGGCCCCAAAATCGACGTAAAGATCCGGGACGCCATCGGACGGTGGTGGCAGTGCTCGACGATTCAGGTGGACTTTAACCTGCCCGAGCGTTTTGACCTGACTTATGTCGGTCCCGACGGACATCCCCACCGGGTCACGATGATCCACCGAGCCATCCTGGGCTCGATGGAACGCTTCATGGGCGTGCTGATCGAGAACTTTGCGGGGGCCTTTCCCTTCTGGGTCGCTCCCGTGCAGGCCCGCGTCCTGCCCGTCTCGGACCGGCACGCCGATTATGCCGTTCGGGTCCAACAGCGTCTGGTCCGACAGGGATTCCGGGTCGAGGCGGATCTCCGAGACGAACGGGTCTCGGCCAAGGTCCGGGACGCCGAGATCGAGAAGGTCCCCTTCATCTTCGTCGTAGGCGACCGGGAGGCGGCACAAGAGGCCGTCGCCGTCCGAGTCCGGGGCCTCGGCGACCAGGGACCCTGGCCGGTGGCCCGGATGGAAGCGCACTTCCACCGTCTGCGGGCGTCCCGGCGCCTGGACCTGTGGCCCCCGGAGGGATGAGCGGGGGCAGGGGCGCTGGTCCTTCCCCACCGACCGCTCCGGGAGCGGAGAGAAAATGGCTTTCATCGAATGTCGTCGGGTCGTGAAGGAGTATCCCAACGGCGTCCGAGCCCTGGACGGCGTCTCGCTGGCCGTCGAGCGCGGCGAGTGGGTCGCCATCATGGGACCCTCGGGAGCCGGCAAGAGCACCCTCCTCCACCTCATCGGAGGCCTGGACCGGCCGACCGCCGGTGAGATCTGGGTCGACCGCATCCCGGTCCATACCCTCGAGGGCTCAGCGGCCGCCGACTACCGCCGAAACTACGTCGGTATCATCTTCCAGCAGTTTCACCTGGTGCCGTATCTGACGGCCCTGGAAAACGTCATGCTGGCCCAATACTTCCACAGCGTGCCCGACGAGGCGCAAGCCCGCCGGGTCTTAGAACTCGTCGGCCTGACGGGGGAGCGATTTTCCCACTACCCGGCCCAGCTGTCCGGCGGGGAGCAACAACGGGTCGCCATCGCTCGGGCTCTCGTCAATGACCCACCCCTCCTCCTGGCCGACGAGCCGACGGGAAGTCTGGACCACGAGGCCGAACAGACCGTCCTGGCCCTCTTCGAGAGGATTCACGCCCGGGGCAAGACGATCCTGCTCGTCACCCATGCTCCCCACGTGGCCCGACGGGCCCAGCGTCGGATCGTCTTGGAACATGGCCGGCTGGTCGATGTCCCTGAACCTTGGGCCGACTTGCGGGCGGCCCCGGCGGAACCTACCCGATCGTGATAGCGTAGTCGATGGACCGGTACAGGGGAGGTCCGGCATCGTAGAGGACCTGACCCTGTTCTTCTAAGATCGCTCGCATGTACCGAGGCAGGGCCAGGATGGCTTGGTGGATGGTGCCGTCGTAAAAACGGAGCTTCTCGACGTCACACCGAGCCCGCAAGCGACGGTCCACCTCGTCCGGCGTCAGCGTGCGGGGGTCCAGGGCGTCGGAAGCGATCACGAACCCCCACGGCATCGCAAAGGACGTGATCTGAATCGAATAGGGGGCTACGTAACGGAAGACGGCCCGAAGCGTCTTGTACATCGACGCAAAGAAGTGAAGCTCAGAAACCCCCGTACTACCCGACTGATGGACGACGATCCCCAAGGGCCGCAGATGAGACCGCACGATCTGGAACATCTCGTAGGTGACCAGGGGGGCGGAGGGCCCGTTCTCCAGAGGCTCCGTAATATCCATGATGATGACGTCGAACTGATCGTCCGTCGTCATGAGGTAGTGCCGGGCATCGTCGATGACCAGCTCTGTCCGGGGGTCCTCAAAGGCCCCGTCACTCCACTCGGGCAGGAACAGCCGACAGGCCTCCACGACCTGACGGTCGATGTCGACCATCACGGCCCGTCGGACCGTCCGATGCCGCAAGACCTCCCGGAGTGTCGCACCTTCCCCGCCGCCGACGATGAGGACCGACTCCGGATTCGGATGCGTGACCATGGCCGGATGCACCAGGGCCTCATGGTAGATGAACTCGTCGACCTGGGCCGACTGCATCCGCCCGTCCAGCATCAGACACTTGCCGAAGGCCTGCGTGTCCAGGATTTCGATCTCCTGGTACGCCGAGCGGGCCGAGAAGATCAGCCGCCGGGCCTTGATGAGGTTCGCACTGCTGGGATTGATAAAGTCCAGGAAGAACCACTCGGAGATCTCGTTGGGGTCCTCCTGAAGGGGCAAGCGGGGACGGCCCAACCGGAACTGAAGGTCCTCAAAGGGTTGCGGCAAAAGCCCTCGCTTGAGCATCACAAAGGCCGGATTCCCGGACCGGAACTGCTCGATCATGTAGCCGACGGCCGACAGGGGGTCGATCCGACCACAGGTGTAGATGTCGACGGCCGCGTACCGATACTCGGGCCACGTGTGGATGGAGAAGTGGGATTCGGCGATGATCACGACGCCGCTGATACCTTGGGGGGAGAATTTGCGGAAGACCGTGTCGATGATGGTCGCGCGGGACCGACGGGCCGCCTCCAGCAGAATCCGCTGGACCTCGGGGAGGTCGTCGATGATCCGGGGGTCGCAGTCCCGGAGTTCCAGAAGGTAATGAACCCCGAGGGCTTGCGTCATCGGCTTCACCTCCTTCAAGGAATTTTCGGTCGGAAGAAAAATCCATATCCGCGTCGAATATCGTCGTCCATGACTCGGACTCCTGCACAGGGATGACTTTCATTATAATTCCGCCGTCTCGGGGGGGCAACCCCCGGGGGGTGTGCCGCGCAACGCCGTCGGGGACAAGTCCCGTTCGTTCGAGGAAGTGCGTCAGGCCGGTCCGGCCAGGAGCAGGTCCAGGGGATGCGCTTCGGGGACGAAAGCCTGGGCCGGCGCACCCGCTTCCCGGCGGGCATTGGGTTCGACGACCACGAGGGCTTGGGACCGGGCCGTCGTCCAGACGATGTGGGACCCCTGGGGACCGGCCGGCTCGGCGTGCCATCCGTCGGGTCGAACGTGCAGACGGCATCGAAGGAACAGCGTCCGACTGCCCGGATTCTGGACGGCTCGGGTAAGGATCACGGGAAACCGGTAGGGGAGCGCTCCCGGGAATCCCTGCACCCACCAGAGCCACGGGTAGACGAACGCTTCCAGACATACGTAAGCGGAGCCCGGGTTACCCGGCAGGCCAAAGGCCCACCGGCCGTCGGCCGTGCCGACCCAGAGGGGCTTACCCGGCTTGATCGCCACGCCGGCGATGAGCGTCTCCAGGCCCAGCGATTCCCAGGCCTTCCGGATCAGGTCGTAGGCCCCGACGGACACGCCGCCCGTCGTGATGACGACGTCAAACTGGTCCAGGGCTCGGGCCAGGGTCCGGCAGACGTCTTCCCACCGGTCCGGCAGGCAGGGCCACCCCTCAACCGGAAGGCCCAACCGCCGGAGACGGGCTTGGAGAAAGTAACTGTTGGAATCGTAGACGCGCCCGGCCTCGAGGGGCTGGCCCGGCTCGACGAGTTCCTGCCCCGAAGCCAGAACGAGCACGCGCGGCGGCCGATAGACCCACAGGGAGGCGTGACCCGCCGTCGCGGCCAAGGCGATGTCTGCCGGTGTGATGTACCGCCCGACCGGGATCAAGACCGTGCCGGCCGAGAAGTCCTCGGCCGGAGGGCGGACGTTTTCACCCGGTGAGACGGGGCGATGGACTTGAATGCCCTCGGGAGTCTCGACGACGTCCTCCTGAGGAACGACGGCATCGGCACCCGGCGGGACCGGAGCACCCGTGAAGATGCGGACGGCCGTCCCCGCCTCGACGGCTCGGTCGGGCCACTGGCCGGCGGCGACCTGACCGACGACTCGCAGGACGGACCACCCCTCGGGGGCGGCGACGTCCGCACTCCGGAGGGCGTAGCCGTCCATGGCCGCACTGGCCCACGGCGGCTGATCGGCCAGGGCTCGGACGGGTTCAGCGGCGACCCGGCCCAGGGCCTGGCTTAAAGGGACGAATTCCCGGCCCAAGGGACGGGCCCGGCTTCGTAGGACTTCTAAGGCTTCCGTGTAAGTCTGCATGGATGTCCGAACGCTACGCCGGTTTAGTGGACCTCGATCCCGAAGTACCGCTGAGCCAGTAGACCCATGGCATATGTGATGGCGACGGTGCCCGCCACGATGAGGGCGTTCTCCGTCATCTTCCGCAGGACGGGCGTGCCGGACATCACAGCCAGGAGAGCCGCCATCAGGCCCGCCGCCAGGAATCCGCAGGCAAAGGAGACGATGGGTTGTTGAGCGCCCAGCCAGAAGGGCAGGACCGGGATCAGCGCGCCCAGTAAGTAGAAGACCCCGACCACGAGGGCGGCTCGCCAGGGGTTCTCCACCGGCGGCTCCTCGACGGAATTCCCCGTGATCTCGGCCAGGACCCGCATCTTGGACTTCTCGACGGTCTGGACTTCGACCTCGGACTTGACCGACGCGTAGGCCCCGGCGGCCATCGAGAGGGCCCCGGCCACGCCGACGATGGAGGCGGCCAGGGCGACGGTGTGGGGGTCCCGGAAGGCCGCATAGAAGCCGCCGACACTACCGAGGATTTCGACGAGGCCGTCGTTCAGGCCCAGGACCGTGTTCCGGAAGTCTTCGCTCCGGATGTGCCGCTGGCTGGCTTGAGTGATGACCTCGTCTTCATGCTTGAGCTCGTCCATCAGGATCGCTCGGATGCCCTCGGCCAAAGGCGTATGGCGATACCGCTCCCATAGCTTCAGGTACTTGGTGATCCCGTAATGTTCGATGGCCTCCAGGATCAGAAAGGTCAGCTTAGAGCCCAAGAGTCGCCGCAGGAAGAGGAGGAAGGCCATCTTGACCTGCAGGCCCAGCGTCAGACGCACATGCTCCAGGCCGGCCAGACGTTGCCAGAAGCGGATATGGCGGTCCTCAAACTCGCTTAAATTCAGGAGCATCTGCCGGACGTCGGGTTCCTTCTCGACCTGCGCCAATCGCCGATAGAGGAGGCCATCGAAGAGCTCATTGCGGGCCAGGCGAGCGGCGACCGCCCGGACGTCCGGCGTCGGTAGGCCCTGAGAGACCAGCGTCTCGGCTAAGGCCTCCAGAGGAGTCGTCGACGACGGTAGCATCGACCGACCTCCCTGAGTCTGTCCCAGGAATAACTTCGGGGACCGAACAGCCCAGCGAAAAGTATACCAGAAGTGGACCGTGTCCGAAATACACCCATCGAGTCTTCTTATACCCTACATCCTGCATACCCGGTGTGCGAGTTTTTCGAAGACAGGTGCCTGATACCGGATTCCAGGCCCCGGGTACCTGGCACCTGGGACCCGGGTCCCGGTCCCGGATCAACGCTGAGGGCCGAACACCGAGCACCGAAGACCGAGCCTGGCCACTGGAAAACGCGCACACGGGGTCTGCATCTTGCATGCTGCATCTTGCATCCTGTATCCTGCATCTCGCATCGTCCCCCTGATCGAATTCCCATCCCTGTCTATCCGGGGAGGTCCGTATGAAGGTCGCCGTGTGCGTCAAGCAGGTTCCGCATCGGGACTACACGCTGAGCCTCACGCCGGACGGCCAGTGGGTCCGGGAAGAGGGCCTGGCCTGGGAGATGAACGAGTCGGACCTCTACGCCATCGAGGCGGCCCTCCGGCTTCGGGAACAGTGGGGCGGCGATGTCTTGGCCGTCGCCGTCGGGCCCGAGCGAATGACCGAGACCCTTCGGAAGGCCCTGGCGATGGGGTGTGACCGGGCTGTCCTCGTTTCGGACCCCCGGATTCCGTTTACGTCGCCTTACTGCGTGGGGCGCGTCCTGGCGGCCGTCCTGGCTCCCGAACGGCCGGACCTGGTCCTCACGGGGATCGCCTCGGAGGACCTGGGTTTTGCCCAGACGGCGGGGGTGATCGCCGAGTGGCTGGGGTATGAGTCCCTGCCCCTGGTCATCGGTCTGGAAGCCCCCCAACCGGATCGCCTGCGCATTCGACAGGAGCTCGAGGGCGGTGTGTTCGATGAGGTCGAGGTCGAACTCCCGGCCGTCTTGATGATTCAATCCGGCGCCAATCAGCCCCGGTACGCTTCCTTAAAGGGCATCATGATGGCCAAAAAGAAACCCCTGGACGTCCGGCGGCTGGAGGACCTCGGTCTGACGCCGGAAGACTTACGGGGTCTCCACAGCCGCTTTGAGTGGCTGGGCCTGGAAGTCCCGGTACAGACCGTCCAGGTCGAGTTTCTTACGGGTGCCCCCGACGAGGTCGCGGAACGGCTCCTGGAGAAACTGAAGAAGGAGGCCCGGGTACTGTAATGATGAGGTGACGAAGTGACGGAGTGACGAAGTGATGGAGTAATGGAGGGGTGAGAAAACACCACGCCATTACTTCGTCACTCCGTCACTTTATGGCTCTGTACTGCCGAATTGCCCTCCCATAGGAGTCGGTCATGGGTATCGTATGGACGATCGCGGACCACCGGGGCGGTCGACTGAATCCCCAGACGGTCGAACTGATCGCCGCTGCCCAGGAGTTGGCCGAACGACAGGGCCATCGGGTTTGGGCCGTCCTGGCCGGGACCGACTTGGCTCCCCTGGCGGAGGCGCTCCGGACCTATCGGATAGAGAAGGTCGTCTTACTGAATCATCCGGAGCTGGCCTATCTATCGGCTTTTCCCCTCCTGCAGGCCCTGCGGTTCCTGGCGGAGCGGACCGAGCCGCCGGCCTGGATTCTGTACCCCCACACGTACCGCTACTATGACATCGGGGCCCGCCTGGGCGTTGCCTTCCGGGCCGAGACGGTCTCGGACGTCCAACGCGTCGTCTGGGAAGGCTCCGAACCCATCCTGATCAAGCCGACCTTTACGAGTAAGTTCATCGCTCGGATTCGTCTGACGGGGCCCGGACCCCACGTCGTCGGTCTTCAGCCGGGAGCCGTCTCGGCCGACAGCGTGCGGGTCGGCGGCTCGCCGGAAGTCCTGCACCTGACGCCGGAAATCCGTCAGGCGGGCCGGCGGCGCCTGCTTCGGACCGTAGAGGCCACCCGAGGGAAGGTCGACCTGGCCCATGCCCCCATCATCGTCGCTGTCGGCCGGGGCATCGGGAGCAAGGAAAACCTGGCCCTCGTACAGGAGCTGGCCGATGCTCTCGGGGCGGCGTTGGGGGCGTCCCGACCCGTCGTAGACGCCGGCTGGCTTCCCTTCGAACACCAGATCGGCAGTTCGGGTCAGACCGTCGCGCCCAAGCTGTACATCGCCGTCGGCATCTCGGGGGCCATGCAACATGTCGTCGGGATTCGGGGCTCAAAGGTCATCGTCGCCATCAATAAGGACCCCGAGGCGCCGATCTTCAAGATCGCCCACTACGGGATCGTCGAGGACCTGTTTAAGGTCGTCCCGGCGCTGACCCGGAAGGTTCGGGAATGGAGGGAGAAGGGCCTCCTCGGTGCGTGATCCAAGCCCCGCCCGCCAGAGCGGGGGGGAGTGATGGAGTGACGGAGTGACGAAGTAACGGAGTGATGGAGTGAAGGTCTTTCCTTTATGGTGATGCTCAATTCATAACAGATGACGGGGTTCGTTCGGGAATCCCTGGGGTCCAGTGCCCGGTCATGGCCGGATTGCCTTCCTGTCCGACTACCGTGGAGCGTAAAAACGCCCCACCCATTGCGTCCGTAACGACTTGAACACTACCTCTTTATCACTCCGTCACTTCGTCACTCCGTCACTTTATCCGTCAGGAAAGACCTTCCCCGGGTTCATGATGCCCCGGGGGTCGAAAAGACGTTTCAGGCGCCGTTGCAGGCGGAGGCTCTCGGCCGACAGGGCCAGGGACAGGTACGGCCGTTGGACCCATCCGACGCCGTGCTCGCCCGTGATCGTCCCACCCAAGGCGACGACGACCTCGAACAGCTCCCGGATGGCCCGGGGGAGGACTTCCCGCCAGGTCGTCTCGTCAAGGCCTCGCTGAAGGATGTTGACGTGGATGTTGCCGTCGCCGGCGTGGCCGTAGCAGACGGCCTGAAAGCCATACCGCTCGGCCAGGCCCCGGACCGCCCTCAGGAGTTCTGGCAGACGGTCCCGGGGGACGACGGTGTCTTCCTCTTTATACACCGATGCCCGCTTGACGGCCTCACCCATCGCCCGCCGGAAGGCCCAAAGCGCCTCTTGCCGGGCCGGCGTGTCGGCGACCTGGACGTCCCGAGCACCGGCCCGCTCGCAGACTTCCCCGACCCGCAGGGCCTGCCGCTCGACGACACTCGGGTCATCCCCGTCCAGCTGGATGAGAAGCAGGGCCGCCGCATCGGCGTGGGGAAACGGTCTCTGGACATGTTCGGCCGTGAGGCGGACGGCCTCCCGGTCCATGAACTCGACGGCCGCCGGGATGAGCCGGGCTTCGAAGATACCCCGCAGGGCCTGGAAGGCGCCGGTCCAGTCGTCGAAGGGCACGAAGAGGGTCCACTGAACGGCCGGCTTTGGGATGAGCCGGAGGACGATGCGGGTAAAGACGCCGAGCGTCCCCTCGGAGCCGACCAGGAGCCGGGTCAAGTCATAGCCGGCCACGTCCTTATACAGCTTGCCGCCCGTGCGGAGGAACCGACCATTGGGCAGGACGACGTCGAGGCCGTAGACGTAGTCTCGCGTGGTGCCGTACTTCAGGGCCCGGGGGCCGCCGGCATTCTCGGCCACGTTACCCCCGATACAGCAGACAAAACGGGACGCCGGGTCCGGGGGATAGAAAAGGCCCCGTTCTTCGACGGCCCGCTGGAGGTCGGCCGTGACGACACCGGGCTCGACGACAGCCATCATGTTGACGTCGTCGATTTCGACGATACGGTTCATCCGCTCGACGGACAGGACGACGCCGCCGAAGACGGGCAGGGCGCCGCCGCTGAGGCCCGTCCCACCGGCTCGGGGCGTGATGGGAATTCGTCGGCGGTAACAGTGCCGGACGATGGCCTGCACTTCCTCGGCCGAAGCCGGCAGGACGACGACCTCGGGCGGAAATACCAGGTCTTCCGTCTCGTCCCGGCCATACTTGTCCAGCGACAGGGGGTCCGTCCGGACGTAGGCAGGTCCGACGATACGTTCGAAGGCCTGCACGTCGGCGTCCGTGACAGAAGTAAACCGGGTCTTTTCCGTCATCGTCCGTCCCGATGGACTTCATTTTGAAGCCTTCCCGGCGGATTTTCCCGTCGCCGCTTCCCCGGGCTTCGGGGTCGGCAGGGGACCGACGACCTCGGCGATCCGCTCGGCGATCCCCAGCAGACGCAGGTCCTCCCATCGGCGACCGACGACCTGAACACCGATGGGAAGGCCCTCCGACGAGCGGCCCACGGGGACGACGACCACGGGGTGTCCCGTCAGATTGAAGATGCACGTGTAGCCTATTCCCACAATCCAGTAAGGGACCCGCCGGCCGTCGACGGGGATCGGCCGGCCCGTCTTCCAGTGGGGAAAGGCCGGTCGTAGGGCCACCGGGAGGATCCAGGCGTCCCAGTCGGCCAGAAATCGCTCGAGGATTCCGATGAGTCGGTCCCGTCGGGTGAGGGCCTTGGCGTAGAGGGTCATCCGAAGGCCGGCACCCCGGACGGCCGCCCGGATCATCGGAGACCCGCCGGCCCAGAGGCGGAACTGGACTCGGAGGAGGTACCGCAGGAACGTCGGTGTGGTCGACCCGATTTCGGCGCCGGCGATGAGGCCCCAGGTCTCCCAGGCGGTCCGGAGGTCCAGGTCCGCGGGTCGGGTCCGTTCGACACGGGCGCCGGCCCGGGCCAGGGCATCGGCGAGGTTTTCCAGAGCCGAACGGGTGTCGGCGCTGACGGGTGCCTCGGGGTATTCGTCGGTCCACGCGATCCGGCAGGTTCGCAGGTCTGGCCCTGGGACCGGCTCCACCGGCACAGGGGGGACTTCCCAGTGACGGCCGTCGGGACCGGCCAGGATGAGCAGGGCCAGGCGCAGGTCGGCGACGGACCGGGCGAGGGGGCCGGCGACCAGCATGTGGCGGATCCCACGGGGTCGGCCCGGGAGTTCGGGGATGTGGCCCGCCGTCGAGACGAGGCCCTCGGACGGCTTGAAGCCGTAAATGCCGCAGAAGTGAGCCGGGATCCGGATGGACCCCCCGATGTCGCTCCCGATGTCCAGGGGCGAGAGCCCGGCCGCCACGGCCGCCGCGCCCCCGCCCGTGCTCCCGCCGACCGTTCGGTCGGGGGCCCACGGGTTCCGGGTCAGGCCGAAGACGGGGCTCCGGGTCTGAAAGTCCATCGCCAGCATCGGCGTGTTCGTCTTACCCAGGAGGATGGCTCCGGCCGCCCGCAGGCGGGCGACGACCGTAGCGTCCCGGGACGGGACGTACCGGGCCAGGGGCGGGTAGCTGGCCGTCGTCCGCAAGCCGGCCGTCTCGAAGACGTCCTTGATGGTCACGGGGACCCCGTGGAGGGGACCCCAGGTCTCGCCCCGGGCGAGGGCCTCGTCGGCCGCCCGGGCCATCCGGAGGGCCCGCTCGGCGTCCACCGTGACGACGGCATTGTACGTCGGGTTGTACGTCTCGATCCGCTTCAGGAGCGTCTCGACCAGTTCCCGGGACGAGACCCGCCGCTCCCGGAGGAGCCGGGCCAGCGTCACGGTCGGCAGGAACGTCAGGTCCTCCGTTTCTCCAAACATAACCGTTCCGTCCTTGGACGGCCGCTTTGCTCCGATGTCTGCAGGATAGCAGACAATTCGTACATCCCGCATCTGGGACCCTTCGACCCTCGTTCGGGAAGGGACGATTATAGGGGCCCCGCCGCGGCGTGCCGACAAGCGGAGGCCGGACCGGCGCGGTCTCGTCGTCAGGGAATAAGAGACGTGAGGGTCATCCCGGCCTCTTAGGCCCCATCAATCCCGGATAGATAGGGACATCATTATTTTATAAGTGATGTCTCATAAAGGGGGTGGTGATCGTTTTGTAAGTGATGCATACCCGGTGTGCGCGTTTTCCGGTGGCCGGGCTCGGTCCTCGGTGCTCGGTGTCCGGCCTTCGGCGTCGATTCGGCTCCGGTGCCGGGTACCAGGTCCCAGGTGCCAGATA